>Ga0302279_10003112_pt1 | contig 21095 bp, 16 predicted proteins | sample III_Bog_N3_3_FD_194541 | JGI IMG/M metagenome (GOLD analysis project Ga0302279, IMG submission 194541) | Peat permafrost microbial communities from Stordalen Mire near Abisko, Sweden - III_Bog_N3_3 | ecosystem: Environmental > Terrestrial > Soil > Wetlands > Peat | place: Sweden: Abisko...
CGGCGCACCGAAGTGGGAACTGCAATGCGGCGTCGACGGCCGGTCATTTCGCAAGGTCTGTGATGTGCCGCTCACGGGCACGACCGAATTCCCGGAGGCGATAGGCCGTTACTTCAGGCTCTGGGTGCCGGACCTGTCACCGAAGGACCCATCCGTCACCTTTGTTGAAATCGCGCTCTCCGGGCCGCGAATCGACGCGGTCGACGACCAGACGGGTATCGCCGTGCACAACACCTTTCATGAATTCTCAACGGCGCGTTTTCCCATATCCAACATCATCCCCTCCGGCGGGATCCTCGACCTGACCGGCCGCGCCACCTGGGATGCGCCGCCGGGCGACTGGACCCTCGTCCGGATCGGCCACACGTCCACCGGCAAGACGAACTACCCGGCCTCCCCCGCCACTGCGGGTCTGGAGTGCGACAAACTCAGCGCCGCTGCCGTGACAGCCCATTTCGAAAAGGGCATGCTCGGCTCGGTCATCTTGGACAGCGGACCCCTCGCCGGGAAAAGTCTCCGCTACGTTCTCTGCGACAGTTGGGAGGCCGGCTGCGAGAACTGGACGCCGCTCATCCGGGATGAATTCCGCAAGAGGCGCGGCTACGATCCCGAGCCCTGGCTCCTCACCCTCACCGGGCGGGTCGTCGGGAGCCAGGAAGACACTGAGCGCTTTCTCTGGGACTACCGGCGGACGCTGGCGGACCTCGTCGCCGAGAACCACTACGGCGTCCTCCAGCGCCTGGCCCACGAAAATCACATGGGTCTCTATGCCGAGGCTGTCGGTATCAACATGCCGACGGTCGCCGACCAGCTTCAGTGCAAGGGGTTTACCGACGTGCCGATGGGTGAATTCTGGGTCGGGCTCCGCTGGCCGGGCCTGACTCCCGACGATGATGCAAAGGAGGCCGCCAGCGCCGCCCATATCTACGGCAAACCCATTGCCGCCGCGGAGTCCTACACCGCGTTCCCGCAGTTCTCTGACTGGGCCCAGGATCCCTATTCCCTGAAGGCCCTCGGGGATTATGAGTTTTGCCTGGGCATCAACCGCTTCGTGTTCCACCGCTACGCCCACCAGCCCTGGCTCGACCGCAAGCCAGGGATGAGCATGGGGCCCTGGGGGACCAATTTTGAGCGCACCAACACCTGGTGGCAGCCGGCGGCCGCGTGGATGTCGTACCTGAGCCGCTGCCAGTTCCTCCTGCAGCAGGGTGTCTTTGCTGCGGACATCTGCTACTATTATGGCGAGGGCGCGCCCGTTGACTTGAACACGGCGGCGCTCACGCCGAAGCCGCCCTCCGGTTTTGACTTCGATGTCTGCAATACCGAGATCCTGCTCCGTATGTCCGTTAAGGACGGACGCATCGTCCTGCCGGGGGGCATGACCTATCGGGTTCTCGTCCTTCCCGATTCGGATCGGATGACCGTTTCAGTCGCCACGAAGATCCGCGATCTGGTGAAGGCCGGCGCGAGGGTCGTGGGGCGCCGACCGACCCGGTCACCCAGCTTGGCCGGTTATCCTGCATGCGACGAAACCATCCGGGCGATCGCGGCCGAAATTTGGGGAAACTGCGACGGCCGGGCTGTCACGACGCATTCGTTCGGGGCCGGCCGGGTCTCCTGGGGCAGGCCGCTCGACGAGGTGCTCGGGATCCAGCCGGACTTCTCGAGTTCGGTTGCCGGATTGCGCTACATTCACCGTCGCGCGGATGGCGCGGAAATCTATTTCGTCTCCAACCAGGAGTCCAGGGACGCCATGGCCCGCTGCACTTTTCGCGTGGCGAGCGGTGTTCCCGAAATCTGGCACCCGGACACCGGCCGGATGGAGACCGCGGCGCTTTATTACGCCAGGAACGACTGGACGACCGTGCCGCTGCGATTCGATCCCAGCGGATCCCTCTTCGTGATCTTCAGGAGGGGAAAACCGCCTGCCGACCCGATCACCGCCCTCGGTGAAGCGTCGGAGATTTTCCCGCGTTCGCCGGACGAAGCGGGCGCCCCGCTGCCGGACGGCCCGGTCTTCAGGGACGGGCATATTGTCTTCACCGCCTGGAAGAATGCGAGCTACTGGTTCGATGCCGCCGATGTCGCCCTTCCGTCGCGCAACGTCAGCGTTCCCCCGCGCGTGCGCGTGGATGGGCCCTGGACCGTCGTGTTTCCTCCCGGGCTTGGCGCTCCGCCGCTGGCGGTATTCGACCGCCTCGTCTCATGGACAGGTTCAATGGAGGCGGGAATCAGGTATTTCTCGGGCACTGCAACCTACCGAAAGGAAGTAAATCTGCCGGGTCGTCTCTTCGGTCTCGGCCTTCATCAGTTCCTCGACCTTGGATCGGTGAAGAACCTGGCTCGGGTTCGCGTGAACGGAAAAGACCTTGGCGTCCTGTGGAAAGAGCCCTTCCGGGTCGAGGTCACCGGCGCCGCCAAGCCGGGTGAGAATCAGCTCGAGGTTGAGGTGACGAATCTCTGGCCCAACCGGATGATCGGCGACCAGGCGCAACCGGCAGCCAAACGGATCACCTGGGCGAGCGTGTCCCCTTATACGGAAACGTCCCCTCTCCTGCCCTCCGGCCTGCTCGGGCCGGTCGTGATCCGGGCCGCCCGTGACGTGATTATCCGCTGAATTCTTGTAGCCGGCCTCCCAGAGGCCGGATTTCGGAGCTCCCGCAGGCTAACCCCGCGGCTTGAGCAATCCCTCGCGGATCATCAGCTCGGCGTTTTGAACGGCGTTGAGCGCGGCGCCCTTCCAGAGGTTGTCGCCGGTCACCCAGAGGGCCAAGCCGTTGTCGAGGGCGGTATCCAAACGGATACGGCCGACCCCGCAGCGAACCTTGCCGCTGAAATCCAGCGGCGTGGGATAGAGCTGCTGCGAGGGATCGTCCACCAGTTCAGCGCCGGAGAAGGCCGCGATCGCCTCCCGCGCCGCCTCGACGCTGACGGGCCGCTCGAATTCCGCGTTGATCGCCACGGAATGCGCGCGGACGACCGGGACACGCACGCAGGTCGCCGAAACCCGGAGGTTGGGCAGCCCCATGACCTTCCGGCTCTCCTGCTCCATCTTGCTCTCCTCCCCTGTATAGCCGTTTGGGCCGAAGGAATCGACCTGGGGGATGACGTTGAAGGCGATCTGGTGGGCGTAGACCTTGTGAGTCAGGGGCAGGCCCTTGGCGTGCGCCTGGATCTGCGCCTCGAGTTCCTCCATGGCGGGCCGGCCCGTGCCGGACACCGACTGGTAGGTCGCCGCAATGTAGCGCTTCAGGCCGAAGCGCTGGTGCAGGGGCCAAAGGCCCATCAGGGCGACCGCCGTCGAGCAATTCGGGTTGGCGATCAGGCCGCGGTGATTCCGGAGGTCCTGGGGATTGATCTCGGGCACGACCAGGGGCACCGCCGGATCCATCCGGTGGGCCGCGCTCTTGTCGATGACCAGGCAGCCCGAGGCGATCGCGTCGGGGGCCAGGGCGCGGGTCACGGCCCCGCCGGCGGCAAAAAAGGCGAGGTCGACACCCGCAAAGGCTCCCGGAACGGCCTCCTCGACCGTCCAATGCTTGCCGGCGCAGGCGTAAACCTTTCCCACGGAGCGCTTCGAGGTGTAGAGCCTCAGGGAGGCAATGGGAAACGCGCGTTCGTGCAATAAACGCAGCAACTCTTGACCGACGGCGCCTGTCGCACCGACGATGCCCACTGTGAATGATGGCGTCGTACTCATGAAATCGTCCCTTGGACCGGCAAATAAAGCCGGCAGCCTGCTTGGTATCAAGCCAACAGACCGGATTTTGGTGGTCCGGATCGGCTCGGCCACGCTGCAGTATTACCGGGGCAACGAGCTGGTCGCCACCTATCCGGTGTCAACCTCGCGGCGCCCGCCGTCCAACGTGAAGGACTCGCTGGGGACACCGCGGGGACTTCACGAGGTCGCCGAGCGGATCGGCGCCGGGCAGCCCGCCGGCGTCGTCTTCAAGGCCCGGGTGCCCACGGGCCGTCACTTCTCGGAGCTGGCGGACGCGGACGACGGCAATCGAATCACCAGCCGGATCCTGTGGCTGCGGGGGCTCGAGCCGGGCGTCAATTCCGGCGGCAACGTGGACACCTACGGGCGCTACATTTACATTCATGGGACCAACCGGGAGGACCGGATCGGCGAACCGCTCAGCGCAGGCTGCGTGCTCATGCGCAACGCCGACGTGATCGAGCTCTACGACCAGGTCCGGGTGGGAGACTGGGTCTGGATCGGCGACTGAGGCGGGTGCGAGCAACCCCACACGCTCATGATAGGCCTCAGCGACGAAGGCGGCTCCGAGCCGCCGCTCCCCAGCCGGATCCGGGAGTTTGCCGCGAGTATCTTCGCGGAGGGCGGCGTGCTGCAAAGCGGGCTCGGGCTCGAGCACCGGCCGCAGCAGGAGGAAATGGCGCTGGCCGTCGCGGCGGCCTTTCGGGACGACGCCTCCCTGCTCTTCGAGGCGGGGACCGGCGTGGGCAAATCCCTGGCCTACCTGCTCCCGGGCATCATCCACGCCGTCGACGCGAAGCGGCAGATGATCGTCTCCACAAACACGATCTCGCTCCAGGAGCAGCTTGAGACGATGGACCTGCCGATCTGCCGGAGGCTCTTCAAGGCCGGCCCGGACCTGGAAAAGTACGCCGGATTCAAGGCAGCCGTTCTCGTTGGGAAGTCCAACTACCTGTGCACGACCCGGCTCTCGCACGCCCTCGCCGACCGGGCGAGCCTCTTCGCCGAGGAGGACTATGCCGAGCTCCAGCGGATCGCCGCCTGGGCCGAGACCAGTTCCACGGGGCTGCGGCACGAGCTCAATCCCCCTCCCCGGCCGGACGTCTGGGAGGCCGTGAGCGCGGACTCATCGTCCTGCGCGCGGAAATACTGCGACGGCGAGCACTGCTTCTACCAGCGGACCCGGGCGCGGATCCGCGAGGCGGACGTGATCATTCTCAACCACGCGCTGCTCTTCGCCCTGATCAACGCGGGCGGCCCCCGGGCGCAGGGCGGCGGCGCCGACGCGCGGGGAATCCTCTTCCCCGACGACTTCCTTGTGCTCGACGAGGCGCACACCGTGCCGGAGGTGGCGACGGCGCACTTTGGGCTCTCGCTGAGCAGCTACGGGGTGGAACGCTCGCTTAAATTCCTCTTCAACGCGCGCACCAAGCGCGGTCTCCTGCGCAAGTTCGGCTCGCCGGAGACCCAGCGCCTGGTGGCCGATGCGCTCGAGGCCTCCCGGGTGTTTTTTGACTCGATCGGGACGGGGCTCCTCGCCTCTCGTCCGGTCGTCCGGCTCCGCGAGGCCAACCCGTCGGCGGTGCCTCCGAACATCGCCCTCGAGTCGCTGGAGCGGGCAATCGGCAAGGCGGCTGACAAGCTGGAGGACGGGAGGGAGCGCGACGAACTCCTGGAGCAGCGGCTGCGAATGGGGGCGATCCGCGCGGGCATCACCGAGTGGCTGACCCTGGGCGATGAAAACCATGTGTATTGGGCCGAGCGGGGCGGCCGCAAGCAGACGATCGTCAGCCTCCGGAGCGCCCCGATCGACGTGGCGCCCGAACTGGCGGCGCGGGTCTTCGGGGCGGGTGTCGGGGTCCTGTGCACGAGCGCCACCCTGGCCGCCGGGGAGGACATGGGGCCTTTTTCCGCGCGCGTGGGCGCCGGGGATGCGCGAACGGTCGTCGTCCGGTCGCCTTTTGACTTTGAGAGGAACATGAAGGTCTACGTCGCCGCGGACGTGCCGCTGCCCTCCCCGCAGGAGGCCAAGCTCGCGCTCGACGTCCTCGCCGACTACATCCGCTTTTGCGCGCTCCGGGTGCCGGGCGGCTCCCTGGTCCTCTTCACAAGCCACGGGGACATGCGCACGGTCGCCGCCGGGCTTCGCGAGGCCTTTCACGAGGCGGGCCGGCCGCTTCTCCTTCAGGGGGAGGGCCTGGACCGGACGGAATTGACCCGCCGGATGCGATCGCTGGGCAATGCGATCCTTTTTGGGACGGACAGCTTCTGGACGGGGGTCGACGTCCCCGGCGACGCCCTGGCGCAGGTGATCATCACCCGGCTTCCGTTCGACCCGCCCACGCACCCGGTCACCGAGGCGCAGGCCGAGCGGATCCGCGACAACGGAGGCAATCCCTTCAACGAGCTCACGCTGCCCGACGCCCTGATCAAGTTCCGGCAGGGGGTGGGCCGGCTGATCCGCAGCCAGTCGGACCGGGGCGCGATCACGATCCTCGATTCCCGCGTCCTTGCCAAGATGTACGGCCGGCACTTCATCGAGGGCCTGCCCAAGCGCGATTTTGTCCGGTTGACGCGCGAGAACCGCGATGCAGAGTTTAACCCATGAGCACTTCAAAGCCCGAGCAAGCCATCATCAAGACCGCGTATGGCGACATGACCATCGCCTTCTGGCCTGACGCCGCGCCGAAAACGGTCGAGAACTTCAAGAAGCTGGCAAAGGCCGGCTTCTATGACGGCACGGCCTTCCACCGCGTCATCAAGGGTTTCATGATCCAGGGCGGGTGCCCGAACACCAAGGAGGGCGCCAAGGGGATGCCCGGGACGGGAGGCCCCGGCTACCAGATCAAGGCGGAGTTCAACCCCAAGTCCCACGTCCGCGGCGTGATCTCGATGGCCCGCTCCGCGCACCCCGATTCGGCGGGCAGCCAGTTTTTCATCTGCCACGGGGACGCGAAGTTCCTCGACCGCCAGTACACCGCGTTTGGCGAGCTGGTCGCCGGCGACGACGTCCTTGAGAAGATTGCGAACGTTCCGACCCGCGGCAGCGGCGGCGAGAAGAGCGAGCCGGCCGACCGGGTCGGCATTTCGACCGTTCAGATTGTCGCGTCCGCCTGAGCCATCGCGCGGCCGGCGAGCCATCCTGTCGTCCAGGCCGCCTGGAAATTGAATCCGCCGGTCAGCCCGTCGATGTCGAGGACTTCCCCTGCGAAATGGAGCCCCGGGCAGATCCGGCTCTCCATCGTCCTGAAGTCGACCTCGGCCAGCTTTACGCCCCCGCAGGTCACGAACTCCTCCTTGTTCATAGTTTTCCCGGCCACCGCGAATTCGCCAGCCGTCAGCTCGACTGAAAGGGCCTTGAGCGCGGCGTTGGAGACGGAGGTCCACACGGTGGCGGGATGGATCCTGGCCGCCTCGGTCAGGCGCTCCCAGAGCCGGCCGGGCAGCCCGACTGGGTTCCATGTGCGGATCTGGCGCCGGGGATTTGACTCGCGCGCCCCCGCGAGGAGCCCGGCAACATCGTCGACGGCCCGTCCTCCGGCCCAGTTCACGGTGACCGTGAACCGGTAGTCCTTTCCCGCCAGCTCGCGCGCCGCCCACGAGGAAAGCTTGAGGACGGCCGGACCGCTCATCCCGTGGTGGGTCACCAATAGGGGCCCGGTCGCCGCAAGGGATGTGCCTGCGACCCGGATGAGAACGGCCGGGGCGGACAGCCCCTCCAGGCCCCGGATCCGCGCGTCGTCGACATGAAAGGTGAAAAGCGAGGAGACCGGCGGCTCGACCCGATGACCCAGCCTCTCGGCAATCGCAGCCCCGGCCGAGGGGCGGCTGCCTCCGGTCGCCAGGAGAACCCGGTCGCAGGCGGAAGCCGAGCCGTCGCCCAGCGTGACGGTGAAGCCGCGCTGGCTCCGTTGAACCGTCCGGATGGGCGTCCCTGTCCGGACGACGACACCCGCCTTTCGCGCGGCCCCCTGGAGGCAGTCGACAATGGTCGCGGAATCGTCCGTCACCGGGAAAACCCTCCCGTCCGCCTCGGTCTTCAGGGCCACCCCACGCGCGGCAAACCACTCCATCGTGTCCCTTGGCTGCCAGCGGTTAAAGGGACCGATCAGCTCCCGGCCTCCTCGCGGGTAATGGGCGGCAAGTTTTGCCGGCTCAAAGCAGGCGTGCGTCACGTTGCAGCGCCCGCCACCTGAAATCCGGACCTTGGCGAGCGGATGGGCGGTGCCCTCGCAAAGAGTGACCGACGCCCCCGGGTTCGCCTCCGCGCAGGTGATGGCCGCAAAGAATCCGGCGGCGCCGCCCCCGGCGATGATGCATGAGGGGGTGTTCAGGAGTCGAAGCCCAGGGCCTGCGCGACCGCCGCGCAGGTGATGCGCCCGGCGTGGGTATTGACTCCCTTTGCCAGCTCGGGGTGCTCGGCAAGCGCCCGCTGGAGCCCCTTTTCAACAATGAGGGCGACGAAGGGTTCCGTCGCCTGGGTGAGCCCGATGGTCGAGGTTCGGCCCACGAGGGCCGGCATGTTCGGGACCGCGTAGTGGATCACGCCGTACTCGGCGTAGACCGGCTCCTTGTGCGAGGTCGGCCGGATGCTCTCGACGCAGCCGCCCTGGTCGATCGCAATGTCGACGATGACGCTCCCCGGGCGCATGCGGGAGACCATCTTGCGCGAGACGACGGTCGGCGCCTTGGCGGCCGGGATCAGGACCGCCCCGATCAAAAGGTCGGCATCGGACACCGCGGTGGCGAGGTTTGCTGGATTGGACATCAGGGTGACGATCCGCCCGCGGTACTCGATATCCAGGGCCTCGAGTTTGCGCATATCCTTGTCCAGGACCGTGACGCGTGCGCCCATGCCGGCCGCCATCTGGACGGCGTGCGCCCCGGAATTTCCGGCGCCGACAACGACGACGTGGCCCGGGAGGGTCCCGGGGATCCCGCCCAGGAGCATGCCCGACCCGCCGTGCTGGGATTGAAGGAAGTAGGCGCCGATCTGGATCGCGAGCCGGCCGGCGATCTGGGACATGGGCTTGAGCAGCGGAAAAGAACCGTCGCCGCCTTCGACCGTCTCATAGGCGATCCCGAGGATCCGCTTGGCAAGGAGGACCCGGGTGAGCGACCGGCCGGCTGCCAAATGCAGGTAGGTGAAGATCGCCTGCCCGTCGCGCATGAGCTCGTACTCGGCGGGGAGCGGCTCTTTCACCTTCAGGATGAGGTCCGCCCCGGCCCAGACGCGGGAGGAGTTCGGCGCGAGCGTCGCACCGGCGGCGCGGTATTCGGCGTCGGTGAACCCGGCGCTCACACCGGCGGATTTCTCGACGATCACCCGGGCCCCGAGGGTCGCGCAACGGCCGCACAGGCTCGGCGTCATTGAAACGCGGGTTTCGCCGATCTTGATTTCCTTCGGTACCCCGATGACCATGGCCGGATTCTCACCCCGCCGGGCCCTTTGGGCCACAAAAAACGACATAGGTGAAATTGCCGACACTCTCGTGCGACCCTTCAACCTCATCGCCGCCTGTTCCGAGAACCGCGTGATCGGGCGGGACGGGCGGCTTCCGTGGCGGATCGCGGAGGACCGGGATTTTTTCATGCAAAAGACCGCCGGCCAGGTGGTTGTCATGGGCCGGATCTGCTACGAGGCGTGGTCTTCCGCCGGTGACGGCGGCCGGTGGTCGTCACCTCGCATGCGTTTCCTCCCCCGATCCGGGTCGCCGGGTCGCTGACCGCCGCGCTCGAACTCGCCGCGGGGCTTCCCGGCGAAATCTTCATTTGCGGCGGCCAGCGGATATTCGAGGAGGCGATCGCGATGCCGGGGGCTGCGCGCCTCTACCTGACCGTGGTCCACGCGGTCGTTTCCGGCGACCGGACCTTTCCGGAGTGGACGGATATCTTCACGCGCGAGGTCGCCCGCCGGGAGAGTTCCGGCGACGGCGCCCGCTACACCTTCCTGACGCTGGAGCGCTGAGCGGCGGCGTGGGCCTTCGCCACCTCGACGTACTTCTCAGCCCAAGGTTTCAGCCCGGCCCGCTCCGCGGGCCTGAGAGGCCGGATGAGCTTGGCGGGGGAGCCATAGACCATGGACCCGGGCGGACAGGTGAAGTTCTGCGGCACGAGGGAATTGGCCCCGACGATGCTTCCCGCCCCGATCCGGGCGCCGTCGAGGATGGTGGCTCCCATCCCGATCAGGCACTCGTCCTCGATCACGCAGGCGTGGATGATCGCCGCGTGGCCGATCGTGCACCAGGCGCCGATCACCGCGGCAAGCTCGTCGCCGAGGTGAACGATCGCATTGTCCTGGATATTGCTGCCCTCCCCCACCCGGATCTCGTGGATGTCGCCCCGGAGGACGGCCCCGTAGAAGACGCTGCTCAGCGGCGCGAGGACAACGTCGCCGATGACGGTCGCGTTGGCCGCGACAAAGAGCGCGCGGGCGGTGTCCGGTGTCCTGGAGAAGTGGTGGGAGAGACGTTCCTGGGGTGTCATGGGAGGTTACTTGTCCTTGGCGTAAGGGACGCCGATTGACTTGGGCGCGACGGCTTTTCCGACAAAGCCGGCGAGGAGGAGCACGGTGAGCGCATAGGGAAGCGCCACGATAAATTGCACGGGAATCACCCCGACAACGGGAAGGGGCACCCCTTCCAGCCGGGAGGCGAGCGCGTCGGTGAAGGCGAAGAGCAGGCATGCGCCGAGGGTCGGAAAGGGGCGCCACTTGCCGAAGATCATGGCGGCCAGGGCGAGGTAGCCCTTGCCCGCGGTCATGTCGCGCGCAAACCCGGAACTGGCGGCGGTCGCAAGGTAGGTGCCCGCGATCCCGCTGAGCAGACCGGAGATGACGACGGCCTGGAAGCGGATCGCCGCCACCGAAATCCCCGCGGTCTCGACCGCCTCGGGATCCTCCCCGACCGCGCGGAGCCGGAGCCCGAAGCGGGTCCGGTAGAGGACCCACGCCCCGGCCGGCACGATCGCGGCGGCAAGATAGACAAGCAGGCTGTGGCCGCTCACCAGTTCGGCGTAGAGCAGGCCCGGGACGGGAACGGAACGGGCGGCATGAGCGCCGGGCAGGATGATTTCGGCGAAGCGCTGGCCGGGATTGGAGAGCTGGGGTGTCTGCCCGCCCAGGTCGAACCACGCCAACCCGAGCATCGGGCAGATCCCGGCGACGACGATATTGACGGCCATGGCCGCCACCACCTGGTTGCCGCGAAAAGTCACGCAGGCCACGGCGATCAGGAGCGCCAGGGCCACGCCCGCGGCCATGCCCGCACCCAGGCCGAGCCAGGCCGAGCCGGAAACTGCGGCGACCGCGGCGGAGGCGAAGGCCGCGCCGAGCATCATTCCCTCCAGCCCCAGCGCGATCACGCCGGCCCGCTCGGAAAACAGGCCCCCGAGGGCGGCGAGCACCAGCGGGGTGGCCACGCGGATCGTGGCGGCCAGGAGCAGAATGATCAGGGTGTAGGTCTCCATGGCGTCAGCGCGACCAAAGCCGCGAGAGCGGCCGCTTGAGCACGTTCTCCAGGGCGCCGCAGAACAGGATGACAAGGCCCTGGATCACGACCACCGTGTCGCGGTTCACGTGGGGCATGTCGAAGGAGAGCTCGGAGCCGCCCTGGTAGAGGGCGCCGAAGAGAATCGCGGAGATGACGATCCCGACCGGGTTGTTCCGGCCCATGAGGGCGACCGCGATTCCGACAAAGCCGGCCCCGCCGGGAAAATCCAGGAGGATCCGGTGCTCGGCACCCATGAGCTCGTTGAGCCCCAGCCCGCCCGCCAGGGCGCCCGAGAGGAGCATGGCGGCAATCGTCACCCGCGCCGGGGAAATGCCCGCGTAGCGCGCCGCGGCGGCATTCTTGCCGGCCACCCGGAGGGCGTAGCCCCAGCGGGTCCGCCAGATGACGAGCCAGACCAGCGCTGAGGCGGCGATGGCGAGCGCGAAGGCGAGGTTCAGGGGGGACGGGGCGAAGGACAGGCCGATTCGCGCAAGGAGATCGTGGGCGGAGGGCAGCCAGGTCCCGGGGGCGAACTCGCGGGTCTCGGGCGATTGCTGACCGGGCTTGATCAGGATGTTCACGAGCAGCCAGGTCATCAGCGCCGAGGCCAGGAAGTTGAACATGATCGTCGTGATCACGATGTGGCTCCCGCGCCGGGCCTGGAGCCAGGCCGGGACAAGGGCCCAGCCCGCCCCGAAGAGCGCGGCGGCAACTATCGCCAGCGGGGCCACGAGCCAGAAAGGGAGCGATCCCAGTCCCAGGCAGACCAGCCCCGCCCCCAGGCCCCCGATGTAGGCCTGGCCCTCGGCCCCGATGTTGAAGAGCCCGGCGTGGAAGGCGACCGCCACGGCGAGCCCGGTGAAGATGAAGTTGGTCGCGTAGTAGAGCGTGTAGCCCAGCGCCTCTTGCGACCCGAAGGCCCCGGAGAGCATGAGCCGGAATGCGGCCAGGGGGCTCTCTCCGATCAGCCGGATGATCAGCCCGGAGAGGAGGAGCGCCAGGACGAGGTTGGCGAGCGGCAGGACGAGCGCCTCGAGCCGACGAAGGGAGGGGGCTGCCCTTTCCGCGCTCATCCGTGCGCCGCCTTTCCGATCCCGGCCATCATCAGCCCGAGCTTTTCCTCGCTTGCCTCGGCCGCGGAGAGTTCGCCGACGATCTCCCCGCCGGCCATGACGAGGATCCGGTCGGCCAGCCCGAGGATCTCATCGAGCTCGACGGACACAAGGAGAAGGGCCTTGCCCGCGTCCCGAAGCGCGACCAGGCGCCGGTGGATGAACTCGATGGCGCCAATGTCCACGCCGCGCGTGGGCTGGCCGATCAGGAGCACGACGGGGTTCGAGTCGATCTCGCGGGCGAGGACGAGCTTCTGCTGGTTTCCCCCGGAGAAAAGGGACATCCGAAGTCCCGGCGCCGGCGGGCGGACGTCCCAGTCGGACATCTTCCGCGCGCAGTCCCCGGAAATGCGCGCGGGGCGGGTGAAGGGTCCGCGGTTGTAACCGGCCCGGTCGTGGTAGCCGAGGATGGCGTTGTCCCGCGCCGGGAAGGCGGCGACCACCCCCATCCTCAGGCGATCCTCGGGAATGTGCGCCAGGCCCAGCGCGCGGCGCTCGCGCGGGTCCAGCCCGTTTACCGGCCTTCCCGAGACGGAGATTTCGCCGCGCTCCGGCTCGACCAGGCCGGCGATCGCCTCGAGGAGTTCGGACTGGCCGTTGCCGGCCACCCCGGCGATCCCCACAATCTCGCCGGCCCGGACCTCGAAACTGACGCCCTTGACGCGGGGCACGCCCTTGCGGTCGCGGACCGCCAGGTCGCGGACGGAAAGAAGCGGGACCCCCGGGGCGGCCGGCCCCTTCGCCACCTCGAGCGAGACGGCGCGGCCCACCATTTCGTCGGCGAGCGCCTGGGGGGAGGTCGCCGCCGTGGCCACGCCGGCGACAACGGCGCCCTGGCGCATGACCGTCACGTTGTCGGTCACCGCCATGATCTCCTTCAGCTTGTGGGTGACCAGGATGATGGTCCGGCCCTGGTCGCGCAGGCGCCGCAGGAGTTCGAAGAGCTGGGATGTCTCCTGGGGCGTAAGGACCGCCGTCGGTTCGTCGAGGATGAGGATTTCCGCCCCGCGGTTGAGCGCCTTGAGGATCTCGACACGCTGCTGGATCCCGACGGGCAGGTCCTCGACGACCGCGTCCAGCGGCACCGAGAGCCCGTGCTCCCGCTCGATCCGCTCCATGGCGGCCCGGGCCTTCGCCCGCCCGGCGGCCAGGCGCCAACCCCCCTCCGCACCCAGGATCAGGTTCTCGAGGACCGTGAAATTGGGCACGAGCATGAAGTGCTGGTGAACCATGCCGATCCCCGCGGCGATCGCGTCCTGGGGGCTGCGGATGGCGACGGCGCGGCCGTCGACCAGGAGCTCCCCGGCGTCGGCGGGGTGAAAGCCGTAGACGATGTTCATCAGGGTGGATTTTCCCGCCCCGTTCTCGCCGATCAGCCCGTGGATGGTCCCGCGGCGCACCGAGAAACTGACCGCGCGGTTTGCGTGCACGGCGCCGAAGCGCTTGTCGATGCCCCGCAGCTCCAGAGCGGTCTCGCCCTTATTCATTCACGGTATTCGGGCACGGCAACCCTGCCCGCCACGATGTCCCGCTTGGCGTCCTCGAGGCGCTTCTCGATCGCCGGGGTGAGGATCGCCCGGTTGTACTCGTCCAGCGAATAGCCGACCCCGTCCTCGGCCAGCCCGAAAGTGACGTGCCCATGGACCCAGCTACCGTTCCGGGCGGCCGTGGCCGCACGGTAGACCGCCACGTCCACGCGCTTGAGCGCGGAGGTCAGGACGCTTCCGGGGTGGATGTAGTCCTGGTTGCTGTCGCAGCCGATGCTCAGCAGGCCCGCGTCCTGGGCGGCCTGCATGACGCCCATGCCCGTTCCGCCGGCGGCGTGGAAGACGACGTCGGCGCCGCGGCCAAACTGGCTCTTGGCAAGCTCCGCCCCCCGGGTCGGGTCGTTCCAGGCCGAGGGAGTGCTGCCGGTCATATTCTCAAAGACCTCGATTTTCGGATTCACGTGGCGGGCGCCCGCCTCGTAGCCGAGCGCGAACTTGCGGATAAGCGGGATGTCCATCCCGCCCACGAAGCCGATCTTCCCGGTCTTCGACGAGAGGGCCGCCGCCATGCCGCAGAGGAAGGAGGATTCCTGCTCGCGGAAATTGACCGACTCGACGTTGGGCAGGTCGACGTTCCCGTCGATGATCACAAAGCGCACATCCGGAAACTCCGGGGCCACCTGCTCGACCGCGGAGGCCTGGCTGAAGCCGACCGCGACGATGAAGTTGTACCCGTGCCGGGCGAACTGCCGCATGACCTGGACCCGCTGGGTCGCGTTGGTCACCTCGAAGTCGCGGAATGCGATTCCCGTCTCGCGGGTGAACCGGGCGACGCCCTCGCTGGCGGACTGGTTGAAGGAGCGGTCAAACTTTCCGCCGAAATCGTAGACGATCGCCGGCTTGATCCCCTCGGCCAGCGCACAGGCGGCCGACAGGAGGAAGAGAAGGATGATCCTCATGGTATCGGCATAGCGGGAAGATCCCAGATGTCACGGGCGTATTCGCGGATGGACCGGTCGCTGGAGAAGCGCCCCACCCGCGCCGTGTTGAGGATCGCCTTCCGGGCCCACCCGGCCGGGTCCCTGAACGCGGTGTCCACCCTGCCCTGGCAGTCCACGTAGGCGCGGTAGTCGGCGAGGACCATGAAGGGATCGCCCCCTTCCAGGAGCGTCCCGCCGACCGCCCCGAACGCGTCGCGTTCGCCCGGGGTCCAGTAATCGCTGCGGAGCCAGTCCACGGCGGCCTTCAGCTCCCCGTCCTTCTCATACCAGTCGCGCGGCCGGTATCCGGACTTCCGGAGCGCCTCGACCTCGTCGACCGTCATCCCGAAGATGAAGATATTGTCGGCGCCGACCTCCTCGAGGATCTCGACGTTGGCCCCGTCGAGGGTCCCGATCGTGAGCGAGCCGTTGAGCGCGAGCTTCATGTTCCCGGTCCCGGAGGCCTCCTTTCCCGCTGTCGAGATCTGCTCGGAGAGGTCCGAGGCCGGGATGATCTTCTCGGCGAGCGACACCCGGTAATTGGGCATGAACGCGACCTTGAGCTTCCCGTTGATCCGGGTGTCCGCGTTGATCCGGGCGCCGATCACGTTGATCGCGCGGATGATGTTCTTGGCCACGTCGTAGCCGGGAGCCGCCTTGGCGGCGAAGACGAAGACGCGCGGCACGATGTCCGGCGGTGAATCCTGGAGCAGCCTCCGGTAGAGGGTCAGGATGTGGAGCAGGTTCAGGTGCTGGCGCTTGTATTCGTGCAGGCGCTTGATCTGGACGTCGAAGAGCGCGTCGGGGGACACGGTGAGCCCGCAGGCCTCCGCGATCTCGCGCGCCAGGTCCACCTTGTTCGCGCGCTTGACCGCCATGAACTCGCGCTGGAAGGACGGGTTGTCGGCGAACTTCTCCAGGCCGCGCAGGAGGTCCAGGTCGCGCGCCCACGCCTGGCTCCCGATCATCCGGGTGATGAGGGCGGAGAGCCGGGGATTGCTCTCGAGCAGCCAGCGGCGGGGCGTGATCCCGTTGGTCTTGTTCTGGAATTTCCCCGGATAGAGGGCGTCGAAGTCCGGGAAGAGCGACTTGCGGAGCAGGTTGGTGTGCAGGACGGCCACGCCGTTCACCGCGTGGGAGCCGACGACGGCCAGGTTCGCCATCCGGACGTGCTTTTGGTCGTGCTCCTCGATCAGCGAGCAGGCCCGCTTCCGCTCGTTGTCGCCGGGCCACTTCGACTCGCAGGCGACCATCAGCCGGTCGTTGATCTGGAAAATGATCTGCAGGTGCCGCGGAAGGACCCGCTCGAAGAGCGGCACGCCCCACCTCTCCAGCGCCTCGGGCAGGAGCGTGTGGTTGGTGTACGCAAAGGTGTTCGTGACGATCGGCCAGGCCTCGTCCCAGCTCATCGACTCCTCGTCCATCAGGATGCGCATGAGCTCGGGGACGGCGACGGCCGGATGCGTGTCGTTGAGCTGGATCGCGACCTTGCCCGAGAAGTTGGCCCAGCTGTTGCCCGGCGTCCGGAAATGCCGCCGGATGATGTCGCGCATGGAGCAGGCGACGAAGAAATACTGCTGCACGAGCCGCAGCTCCTTGCCGTTCTCCGTGCGGTCGTTCGGGTAGAGGACCTTGGAGATTGTCTCGCCGACGGCCTTCTCGCGGACGGCGTCCACGTAGCCCCCGGAGTTGAAGGCCTCCAGGTCGAAGTCGTCGGTCGCGCGGGAAGCCCAGAGGCGCAGCAGGTTGACCGTGTTCGTGCCAAAGCCCGCGATCGGGATGTCGTGCGGAACTCCCAGGACCGTCTTGGTGCCCGTCCACACCGGGCGGGAGCGGCCGCGCTCGTCGAAGACCTGCTCGACCCGGCCGTAGAGCTTGACCTCCTGGCTGTACTCCGCCCGGACAACCTCCCAGGGGTTTCCGAAGAGAAACCAGCGATCCGGCCGTTCTATTTGGAAACCCGCCGCGAACTCCTGCTTGAATAGCCCGAACTCGTAGTGGATGCCGTAGCCCAGGGCCGGGAAATCGAGGGTTGCCAGCGAGTCCAGATAGCAGGCCGCCAGCCGCCCCAGGCCGCCGTTCCCGAGGCCCATGTCCAGCTCCGCCTCGCGGACCTGGTCGAAATCGACCCCCAGCAGCTTGAGCGCCCCCCGGGCGGTCTCGGTCAGCCCCGTCGCGAGCAGGTTGCTCTCGAAGAGCCGCCCGATCAGGTACTCCAGCGAGAAGTAATAGATCCGCCGGGCATTCTTCTCGTTGTGGACGGCCTGCGTGTCGATCATCCGGCCGTGGATCTGGTCGCGGACCGCAAGCGCGGTCGCCACCCACCAGTCCCGCGGTGTCGCGGAGGCGGTGTGCCGGGCCATCGTGGAAACGAGGTGGCGCTCGATGAGAAGGCGAAACTCCTTGTCAGTGAATGTCATGGTCAGGAAAAAGGGAGATTAGGACAGACCCGGGCCAGGAAGCAAATGCCGAGCCACGCGGGGGTCATCGTTGAAACCTCCGCGCGAGCTCGCCCTGGCTGATTTCAATGCAGGTGGGGCGACCCGACGGGCTGGTCAGGGGGTTCCCGGTCGCGAAGAGCTCGGCGACCAGCGCCTGGAGTTCCTGCGCCCCGGCGTGGGCGGGAAGCCGGACCGCGCGCGAAGCGGCCATCCGCGCCAGTTCCTCCCTGGCCACGTCGAGGTCCCCGCCGCCGAGCCTTCCCTCGCGGAATGCCGCCAGGACGTCCCGAAGGAAGGACTGCGCGTCGCCCGGATCCATCCAGGCGGGCACCGCCTCGACCCGGAAGACATTGCGCCCGAAGGCGGCGATCTCAAATCCGCTCTCCCGGAGGAAGGCCTGCCGGTCCACGAGCAGGGCCGAGGCGATCGGGTCGAGCTCGAGAAGCCCGGGAAGGAGGAGCCGCTGGCCCTCGACCGTGTGGGTCTTGAAGGCCGCCCTCAGGCGCTCGAACCAGACCCGCTCGTGCGCCGCGCGGCGGTCGAGCAGGATGAGGCCGGCGGGCGTTTCGAAAATGGCCGTGCCGCCGTGGGCAAGCCCGATGAAGCGCCACGCCGGCGCGCTTCCCGGGAGGGATGCCGGCGGCGGGACCACGGGGGCGAGCGGTCCCTCGCCCACCGCCGCGGGCGGGCGACTCCCGGGATGCGCGGCGGGGGCCGGATAGTCGCGGGTCGGCAGGGGCGGCGGCGACGGGAAGTCGGCCGGGGGCGCGGACGGCGCCGGCGCCACGGTCACGGACCCGGGGGCCGGCAGTTCCCGGAGACGCTGAAGGACGCTTCGGGTCACGAATCCGCGGACGAGGGGCTCGTCGCGGAACCGGACTTCGCGCTTGGCCGGATGGACGTTCACGTCGACCGCGGCCGGGTCGCACTCAAAAAAGAGGACGGCGACCGGATAGCGGCCCTTGGGGAGGGACTCGTGGTAACTTTCGATCAGGGCCTGGTTGAGTGCCCGGCTGTCCACCGGTCGGAAGTTGACGAAGGTGATCAGCTCGTGCCGGGTTGCGCGCCCGGCCCCGGGGCGCCCGATCAGCCCGCGCAGGCCCATGCCGGGGCCCGCCGCATCGATTGGGACCAGCTCGGCGGCCAGCTGCCCGCCAAAAATTTCCGTGACGCGCTCGATGAGTGTGGTGCACGAAGGCGAGCGGAAGACCGTGCGCCCGTCCTCGACCAGCGTGAAGGCGACCCGGGGGAAGGCCAGCGCGTACAGCCGCACGACCTGGGCGATATGGGCCGACTCCGTCCGGTCGGTCTTCAGGAACTTCCTGCGCCCGGGGACCGAGTTGAAGAGGTGCGCCACCTCGATGGTCGTTCCCATCGGGCGCCCGCAGTCGCGGGTGTGCTCCAGCTTCCCGCCGTTCACCAGGATTTCGGTGGCGGAGCTGCCCTGCCCCGTGCGGGTCTGCAGGGTGAAGCGCGAGACACTGGCGATTGAGGGCAGCGCCTCGCCGCGGAAACCAAAGGTCGTGAGCCTGTCCAGGTCGGACGCCTCCGCCAGCTTGCTCGTGGCGTGCCGCTGGAGCGCCAGGAGGGCGTCGTCGCGGTCCATGCCCGCGCCATTGTCCTCCACGCGCATGAGGGCCCTGCCCCCGTGCTGGAACTCGACGGAGATCCGCGTCGCGCCGGCGTCCAGGGCGTTCTCGACCAGTTCCTTGACGACGGCCGCCGGGCGCTCGATCACCTCGCCTGCGGCTATCTGGTTGGCGACCCGATCGGGCAGGATCCGGATGCTCGGCATGAAAGGTCGGGCCGCGCCGGCGCGTCAGCTTTTCAGGAGCCTGCCCCAGCGCGCGAACTGCCGCCGGATCTGCGCGGGGCCGGGCATGCCCGTCCCCGTCCTTCCCTTCAGCGCCCGGCCGAGGTTGAATACCTTCGCCCAATCCTTCCCAAACCCCGGATGCACTTCCCGCAGGTCGGCGGTCGCGAGCCGGTTCAGGGGCACGCCTTTCCGCTCGGAGAGGGCCACCGCCGCTCCCACCGCGTGGTGCGCCTCCCGGAACGGCACGCCCCGAAGCACCAGGTAATCGACCAGGTCGGTCGCCAGGAGCGACGGATCGGCGACGGCGGCCGCGCAGCGTTCCTTATTGAAACGGACCCCGGCAATCGCCCCGGCGAGGACATCCGCACAGATCGCCGTCTGGTCGAAGCTGTCGAAGACCGGAGGCTTGTCCTCCTGAAGGTCCCGGTTGTAGGTCATCGGCAGCCCCTTCACCAGGGTGAGCAGCGTGTGCAGGTTGCCCTGCAGCCGGGCGGACTTTCCCCGGATCAATTCGCAGGCGTCAAAATTCTTCTTCTGCGGCATCAGCGATGAGCCCGTCGAGAAGGCTTCGGGAAGCTCGGCGAACCGGAATTCCGCGCTGCTCCAGAGGATCAGGTCCTCGGCGATCCGCGAGAGGTGCGTGCCCGCGAGGGCTGCGGCGGCCGCAAACTCAATGCAAAGGTCCCGGTCGGCGACCGCGTCCATCGAGTTCTGTGTCACCTGGGGCCGGCCCTTCGCGTCCACGAAGCCGAGCGCCCTCGCCGTGAATTCCCGGTCGATGGGCAGCGTCGTCCCGGCGATCGCCCCGGAACCCAGCGGGCACCAGTTGGCGTTGGCGGCGACAACGGCCAAGCGGCCCCGGTCCCGCTCGAGCATCTCCAGCCAGGCGAAAAGATGGTGGGAGAGCGGCACTGGCTGCGCCCGCTGGAGATGGGTGTACCCCGGGATGACGATGTCGGCGTTGGCCCGCGCGGAGGCGAGGATCGCCAGGCCGGCCAGCCGGAGCTTTTCCCGCAGGACGGCGCAGGCGTGCTTGAGAAAAAGCCGGATGTCGGTCGCCACCTGGTCGTTCCGGCTCCGGGCCGTGTGGAGCCGCTCGGCCGCCGGCACCCGCCGGGCAAGCGCCCGTTCGATGTTCATGTGGACGTCCTCCAGCGCCGTGTCCCACTTGAACCGGCCGGCCTGGATTTCCACGAGGATGGCGTCCAGCCCCCGCTGGATGGCGCTGCCCTGGGCCCGGGTGATGAGCCCGACCCGGGCGAGCATCGCGGCGTGGGCCTTGCTGCCCGCAATGTCGAAAGGCGCCAGCCGCCGGTCGATCGAAACGGACTCGCTAAACGCCAGCATCAGCGCGGCGGGAGCCGCGCTGAACCGTCCTCCCCAGACAGCCTGTGGCGATTTGGCCATGCGCCCACCAGTCAGGCGGCACGCCGGAACCGTGCAACGCGAAAAAGGAGGCTGGCCGAGCCATCCAATGTCGCCTATCCGGTTTGCGGCCCGACAAGAACGCGTGAAAACCCTTCGACACCTCCTGCTCCTGGCTCTGCTGTCGGCCCCGGCGAGCGGAGCGGTGGCCGGGGAGGCGCCCGTCGACCGCTATGCGGTCGTGGAGGTGGCGCCCGTCAGGACATTCATTTACGTCGCAAGCGTGCGCTTGATGGTCCCCCGGTTTGTCCGAACGGGGGACACCTACGCGTCGACCTATGCAGCGGACGTGTTTCCGTACTCATTCTGGGATGAGCACGGCCGCCTGGAAATCAACGTGAGCGACGCGACCCTTCGCGACTTTGCCCGGGGGCTTCCGTTTTCATTCACCGGGCATGCGATCCGTTCCGACGGCGCCCGGAGGCGGATATCGGGACGGGTGATTCCCGGGGATTCCGCCAACGGAAAAATCGAGGTGAAGATCTTCGTCTCCCGGCACCTGTCGCTGTCCTTTGAGACGACCTATCATCTGCCCCGCGCCAGCGGCAAATAGCTGCATTCCGAGGTGGAGCGCGATCTCCGAGCGCGCTGGCTTGGGCTATTGTCGCACAGCGCGCTCGGAG
>Ga0302279_10003114_pt1 | contig 21086 bp, 17 predicted proteins | sample III_Bog_N3_3_FD_194541 | JGI IMG/M metagenome (GOLD analysis project Ga0302279, IMG submission 194541) | Peat permafrost microbial communities from Stordalen Mire near Abisko, Sweden - III_Bog_N3_3 | ecosystem: Environmental > Terrestrial > Soil > Wetlands > Peat | place: Sweden: Abisko...
GATGCCGAGGCGCTGCGCCGCCGCCACCTCGATGTCGATGGCGTCTTCCAGCCCGGCGGGAAACACGTAGTGATGATCGGTGGTGGTGGTGCAGCCAGACAGCAAAAGTTCAGCCATCGCGACAGTCGCGGCGCTGTCGAGCGCCTCGGGCGTCAGCTTCGCCCAGATCGGATACAGCGCGGTCAGCCAGCCGAACAACTCGCGGTCCAGCGCCGCTGGCGTCGCGCGTGTCAGCGTCTGGTAGAAGTGGTGATGCGTGTTGATCAGGCCGGGGATGACGACGTGCTGGCCGGCGTCGAACACGGTGACTCCTGCCGTCGCTGGTTCTCGCCCGGCCGGCACGGTCTCCAGAATCCGGCCATCCTGGACGACGACGCCGCGCGCGGCATCGTCGGCCAGGATCGCCAGCGGGTCCTTGATCCAGAGTGGCGGCAAGCTCAGCCCAGCTTGCCCTGCACGCCCTCGACGAACCAGTTCAGGCCGAGAATGTCGCCGTCGCTGAGCGCCGAGCCGGCGGCGACCTTCACCGCGCCGGTCTGGTCCTTCAACGGCCCGGCGAACGGCAGCAAGGTGCCCGCCTCGATCTTCGCCTGCGCCGCCGCCACTTCGGCCTTCACCGGGTCCGGCACCGCCGCATTGAGCGGCCCGAGCTTGACCATGCCGCTCTTCAACCCGCCCCAGGTGTCGCCCGACTTCCAACTGCCGGCGATCGCCGCCTTGGTTTCGGCGATGTAGTACTGGTCCCAGTCCATCGTCACCGAGGTCAGGTTGGTCTTCGGCCCGAACTTCAACATGTCCGAGTCGTAGCCGAACGACCACACGCCCTTCTCCTCCGCGCCCTGCACGATGGCGGACGAGTCGGTGTGGTGCATCACCACGTCGGCACCCTGGCTGATCAGCGTGTCGGCGGCGGCGCGCTCCTTGCCCGGATCGAACCAGGTGCTGACGAACACGACTTTCACGGTCACGTTCGGGTTGACGCTGCGCGCGGCGATGGTGACGGCGTTGATGCCCTGCACCACTTCGGGAATCGGGAACGCGGCGACATAGCCGATCACGTTGGACTTGGTCAGGCGCCCGGCGATCAGGCCGGTCAGATAGCGGCCCTCGTAGAAGCGCGCGGAATAGGTGGAGACGTTGGCGGCGCGCTTGTAGCCGGTGCAATGCTCGAACTTCACCTTCGGGAACTGCTTTGCCACTTTCAGCGTCGGCTCCATGAAGCCGAACGAGGTGGTGAAGATCAGCTTGTGGCCCTCGGTGGCGAGCTTGCGGATCACCCGCTCGGCGTCGGCACCCTCTTCCGGCACGTTCTCGACATAGGTGGTCTTGACGGCAGCGCCGAGCGACGCTTCCAGCGCCTTGCGGCCGAGGTCGTGCTGGAACGTCCAGCCGGCGTCGCCGATCGGGGCGACATAGATGAAGCCGACCTTGAACGGGTCGGCGGCGCCGGCCACGCGCGGCAGCAGGCCGGCGGCCGGCAGCGCAAGCGAGGCTTGCAGCAGCGAGCGACGAGTTGTGTTCATGGCGTCGAATTTCCCCAGAATGTCGAAGACGTCAGGCAGTTGCGTGGAACGGCCGGCCCAGCGCGGCGGGCGCGTTGAGCTTCAGCCTCGTGGCATCGCGCGAGATCAATACCAGCACGACGATGGTGGCAATATACGGCAGCATGGCCAGCAGATGCGGCGACAGCGCCAGCCCCAGCCCCTCGGCCTGGAACTGCGCGATGGTGACGAAGCCGAACAGCAGCGAGCCGAGCGCCAGCCACAGCGGCTTCCAGGTGGAGAACACAACCAGCGCCAGCGCGATCCAGCCGCGCCCGGCCACCATATTGTCGCTCCACATCGGCGTGTAGGCCAGCGACAGGTAGGCGCCGGCCAGCCCACTCATCGCGCCGCCGAACAGCACCGCGAAATAGCGGATGCGCAGCACCGAATAGCCGAGCGCGTGCGCGACATCGTGGCTCTCGCCGACCGCGCGCAAAATCAGGCCGGCGCGGCTGCGATAGATGAACCATTGCGCCACGAACGGCGACAACAGAGCCAGCCAGACGATCGGGTCCAGCAGCATCAGTTGCTGCACGATCGGCGAGGAGGTGGCAAGGCTCGGCCAGATGTCGCTGGAAATGCCCTGCAACGGCGTGCCGATCCAGTTGACGCCGATCAGCGCCGAAAAACCGACGCCGAAGATGGTCAGCGCCAGCCCGGTCGCCACCTGATTGGCCATCAGCGACAGCGTCAGTACGCCGAACACCAGCGCCAGCGCCGCGCCCGCCAGCATCGCGGCGAGCAGGCCGACAATCGGGTTGCCGCTGGCGATGGTGCCGATGAAGCCGACCGAGGCGCCCATCAGCATCATGCCCTCGACGCCGAGGTTGAGCACGCCGGAGCGTTCGGTGATCAACTCGCCGAACCCGGCCAGCATCAGCGGTGTTGCCGCGCGCAAGGTGGCCACCAGGATCGCCACGGCGATTTCCGTCTCATGCATGGCGGGCCGCCCCCGCGGCGGTGGCGCTGCGGGAAGGCCGCAGCCGCACGCGATAATTGATCAGCACGTCGGCGGCGAGCAGGAAAAACAGCAACATGCCCTGCACCGTGCCGGTGACCGCGATCGGCAACTGCATGGAGACCTGCAACCCCTCGCCGCCCAGATACAGCAGCGCCATCAGCGCCGAGGAAAACAGAATGCCGATCGGATTGAGCCGGCCGAGGAACGCCACGATGATCGCGGCGAAGCCGTAGCCCGGCGAGATGATCGGCGTCAGTTGCCCATCCGGTCCCGCGACTTCGCAAATGCCGGCGAGCCCCGCCATGCCGCCGCTGAGCAGCAGGCAGAACCACACGATGCCATTGCGGCTGAACCCGGCATAGCGCGCCGCCGCCGGTGCCGCGCCGACGGTGCGGATGCGAAAGCCCATCAGCGTGCGCCCGAGCAGGATGCTGCCGAGCGGCACCGAAGCGAGCGCGAACAGCGCGCCGATATGCAGCCGCGTGCCCTCGAACAGCATCGGCAGCATCGCGTCGTCGGCGAACTGCCGCGTCTGCGGGAAGCTGTAGCCGTTCGGGTCTTTCCACGGCCCATGCACGAGGTAGCCGAGCAACTGGATGGAGATGTAGGTCAGCATCAGCGTTGTCAGAATCTCGTGGGCGTTGAAGCGGGTTTTCAGCAACGCCGCGATGCCCGCCCACACCATGCCGCCGGCGATGCCGGCCAGAATCATCAGCGGCAGCACCCACCAGGTGTCGTTGCCGCCGCACGCCAATGCCACGCCGCCGCCGGCGATGGCTCCGACAGTGAACTGCCCTTCCGCGCCGATATTCCACACGTCCGCGCGGCAGCCGATGGCGATGCCGACCGCGCACAGCAGCAGCGGCGTCGCCTTCAGCGCGAGTTCGGCCAAGCTGTCCAGCGTTTCCAGCGGGGCCACGAACAGCACATACAGCGCCTGCAACGGCGCGCGGCCAAGCACCGCGAACAGGATGCTGACGCCGATCACCGAGCACACCGCCGCGATCAGCGGCGACGCCCAGGTCATGATGCGCGCGGGGCGCGCGCGGGCTTCCAGGCTAAGCCGCATGGGCCACCGCCGGGCTCGCGCCCGCCTCGATCCCGCCGCCCATCAGCAGCCCCACGGCCTCGACCGTGGTATCGCGCGTGCGCATCGGCGCTGACAGGCGGCCATGGAACAGCACCGCGATGTAGTCGGAAATCTCGAACAACTCCGCCAGATCCTCCGATACCACCAGCACGCCGCTGCCGGCCGCCGCGAGATCCATCAGCGCCTGCCTGATCGCGATGGCCGCACCGATATCGACACCCCAGGTCGGGTGCGCCGCCAGCAGCACGCGCGGATTGGTGCCGATCTCGCGCCCGACGATGAATTTCTGCATGTTGCCGCCGGACAGGCTGCTGCCGCGCGCCTCGATGCCCGACGCTTTCACCACGAAGCGTTTGATGATGTCGCGCGCGTATTGCGCGATGGCGCCGAAGCGAACGAGGCCGCCGCGCACAAAGCCCTGGCCGTACACCGTCAGCAGGCCATTCTCGGTCAGCGAAAATTCGGCGACGGCACCGCGCCCGAGCCGTTCCTCCGGAATGAACGACAGGCCGAGCCGCCGCCGCGCCGTCGGCCCGAGCGTGCCGGCGGCGACGCCGTTGACCTGCACCGCCTCCGCGCGCGGCGACAGCCGCTCGCCGGAGAGCACGGCCAGCAATTCCTTCTGGCCGTTGCCCGCAACTCCGGCAATCCCCAGAATTTCGCCGTCGCGCAGCGTGAGAGAAACCTCGCGAAGATGCGTGCCGAACGGCTCGTCGGACTCCAGCGACAGCCGTTCCACCTGCAAGCACGGCCGGCCTTCCTGCAACGGCGACGGGCGATGCGCCACCGGCAGCGCGCCGCCGATCATCATCTCCGCCATCTGCTGTTCGGACGACACGCGCGGATCGCAATGGCCGACCACCTTGCCGCCGCGCAGCACCGTCGCCGCCTCGCACAGCGCTTTGATTTCTTCGAGCTTGTGGCTGATATACAGCACGCTGCAACCTTCAGAGGACAGCCGCCGCAGCACGGCGAACAGCCCCTCGGCCTCCTGCGGCGTGAGGACAGACGTCGGCTCGTCCATGATCAGCAGACGCGGCGATTGCAGCAGGCAGCGCACGATTTCCACCCGCTGCCGCTCGCCGACCGACAGGTGATGCACGTGCCGCGTCGGCTCGACCGCCAGACCGTAGCGTCCGGAAATCTCGTTGATGCGGACGGTCAATTCGGCAATGGTCTCGGTGGCGCCAAGACCCAGCGCGATATTTTCCGCGACAGTCAGGCTCTCGAACAGCGAAAAATGCTGAAACACCATGCCGACGCCGAGGCGCCGCGCCGCGTTCGGGTCGGGGATCTCGACCGCTGCGCCCTCCCAGCGGATCTCGCCGGCGTCGGGCCGCACCACGCCGTAGATGATTTTGACCAGCGTGCTTTTGCCGGCACCGTTTTCGCCGAGCAGCGCATGGATCTCGCCCGGCCCAATGGTCAGGCTGACATCGCTGTTGGCCACGGTTGCCGCATAGCGCTTGGTGATGCCGCGCAGCGACAGGCGCGGCGGAATGTTCCGGGCGTCCACCTCAGTATTTGACCTTGTCCGGTTTCGCCGCCCACGCGTCGAACGCCACCTGCGCTTCCGTGGCCAGCATCTGCCCGGTCGGGATCGCGCGCTCCGCAATCGGCTTGGGCACTTCGCGATAGAGAAATTCGTCATCGAAGCCAATGGCAGCGGCGGCCTGCCGGTCGTTGCCGAAATGGATGCGCGCCAGCCGCGCCCAGTAGACGGCCGACAGGCACATCGGACACGGCTCGCAGCTGGTGAAAATCTCGCAGTCGGAGAGATCGAAGCGGCCGAGTGCGGTGCAGGCGCGGCGGATCGCCACCACTTCGGCGTGCGCCGTCGGGTCGTTGCTGGAGGTGACCTGATTCCAGCCCTCGGCGACGATCTCGCCGCCACGCGAAATCACCGCGCCGAACGGGCCGCCGCTACCGGACTGCATCTTTTCCAGCGACAGCGCGATGGCGCGGCGCATCAGCTCGTCCGGGGTCATCGCACCGCATCCTCCGCCGCCAGTCGCGGCGCCGGCGCGAATGCGGCCAGCGCATCGCGGGTTTGCAACAGTTGCGCCGCGACCGCAATGGCGATTTCCGCGGGCTGCTTGCCGCCGGCGCCCTCGACGCCGATCGGGCAGACCAGCCGCCGGATCGCGTCCGGCGCCAGCCCGGCGCGGCGCAGCCGCGCGACGAAGCGGGCGCGCTTGGTCTCCGAGCCGATCAGCCCGATATACGGCAGATCCTCGCGCGGCAGCGCCGCCGCGATCAGCTCGTAGTCGAGCGCATGATCGTGCGTCATCACCAGCACGAAGCTGCCGGCGGGCACTCTTACCAGACGCTCGACCGGCGCCGCTTCGACATGCCGCACCACATTCGCGGGAATGTCCGCCGGAAATGCCTCGCGCCGCGCATCGATCCATTGCACCCGGCATTCCAGCGTGCCGAGCAGATTGACCAGCGCGCGCCCGACATGGCCGGCGCCGAACAGCGCCACCTGCAACCCCGCCGGCCGCATCGGTTCCAGCAACACGCTGGCATGGCCGCCGCAGCACTGCGCAAGCTCGGGGCCGAGCGGAAATTCCTTCACCAGCGGCGCCGAGGCGCCGCCGCGCAACACCGAACGCGCCAGCGCAATACTGGAGAATTCCAGATTGCCACCGCCGATGGTGCCGTGCGTCTCGTGTTCGGTGACCACCATCTTGCAACCGGCCTCGCGCGGTGTGGACCCACGCACCGCCAGCAGCGTCACCAGCACCGAGGCTGTCCCCGTCTGCTCCAATCCGGCAAGAATCTCCAGCCACGCCGCCATCACGCGCGCGCCGCGTCCCGGCGCTGCGCAATCGCCTGCAACACGCGCTCGGGCGTGGCCGGTGAATCCAGATCCACCACACCGCTGCCGCAGGCCGCGACCGCGTCGCGCAGCGCGTGAAACACCGAAATACCATGCATCAGCGGCGGTTCGCCGACTGCCTTGGAACGATAAATGGAATTCTCCCGGTTGCGCCCACGCTGCCACAGCGACACGCGAAAATCCTCCGGCACGTCGCCCACCGCCGGAATCTTGTAGGTGGACGGCGCATGCGTGCGCAGCCGCCCGGCACTGTCCCACCACAATTCCTCGGTGGTCAGCCAGCCCATGCCCTGCACGAATCCGCCTTCGATTTGCCCAAGGTCGATGGCCGGATTGAGCGATTCGCCGACATCGTGCAGCACGTCGGCGCGGCGCAGCCGATATTCGCCGGTCAGCGTATCCACCTCGACCTCGGAGACGGAGGCGCCGTAAGCAAAGTAGTAGAACGGCCGGCCCTGATGGATGCGCGTGTCGTAGTGCAGTTTCGGCGTGCGGTAGTAGCCGGCGGCGGACAACTGCACCTGCGCGCGATGTGTGTGCTTTGCCAGCTCGGCGAAGCGCAGCACATGGCCGCCGCCACGCACCTCGCCGTCGCGGAACACCACGTCCTCGGCCGCGCAGCCGAATTCCTTGGCCGCGACTTTCGCCATGCGCTCGCGGATCGTGCGCGCCGCCGCCTGCGCCGCCTTGCCGTTCAGGTCGCTGCCCGACGATGCCGCCGTCGGCGAGGTGTTCGGCACTTTCTCCGTCGTCGTCGCGGTGATCTTCACGCGCCCCAGCGGAATGCCGAATTCCTCCGCCACCACCTGCGCCACCTTGATATAGAGCCCCTGCCCCATCTCGGTGCCGCCGTGGTTCAGCTGCACGCTGCCATCGGTGTAGACGTGTACCAGCGCGCCGGCCTGGTTCATATGCGTCAGCGTGAACGAGATGCCGAATTTCACCGGCGTCAGCGCGATGCCGCGCTTGATCCATTCGCTCCCTGCGTTGAACGCCGCAACCTCCCGCCGCCGTTTCGCATAGTCCGAGGTGCGGGCAAGCTCGGCCACCAGTTCGGGAATGACGTTGTCCTCGACCGTCATGTGGTACGGGGTGACGTTGCGGTCGGTCTTGCCGTAGAAATTGCGCTTGCGCACGAGCAGCGGATCGACGCCGAGATGGCGCGCGATGGCGTCCATCACCGCCTCGATCCCCATCATCCCCTGCGGGCCGCCGAAGCCGCGGAAGGCGGTCGCCGACACCATGTTGGTCTTGCAGCGGTACGAGGTGATGTGAACATGCGGCAGATAATACGCATTGTCCGAATGGAACATCGCGCGGTCGTTGATCGCGCCCGACAGATCCGGCGACATGCCGCAGCGCGAGGCCAGCACGAAGGCGATGCCCTCGATGCGTCCGCCGGCGTCGAAGCCGACATCGTAGTCGATGCGGAAATCGTGGCGCTTGCCGGTCAGCTTCATGTCGTCGTCGCGGTCGGGCCGATATTTCACCGGCCGCTTGGTCTTTGCCGCCAGCAGTGCCGCCACCGCCGCGATCAGCGATGCCTGACTCTCCTTGCCGCCGAACGCGCCGCCCATGCGCCGGGTCTCGCAGATCACCGCATGGTCCGGCACCTTCAGCGCCCGCGCGACCAGATGCTGCACTTCGGTCGGATGCTGCGTGGAACTGTAGACATGCATCTCGTCGTCTTCGCCCGGCACGGCGAGCGCGATCTGCCCCTCCAGATAGAAATGCTCCTGCCCGCCGACCTCGATGCGGCCTTGCAGCCGGTTGGTGGCGGCCGCCAGCGCCGCCGGCGCGTCGCCGCGTTGCATCACCTGCGTCGGCAGCACGAAATTCTGCCGCGCCAGTGCGTCCTCGACCGTCATCACCGGATGCAGGATCTCGTACTCGATCACCGCACGCTCGGCCGCCGCGCGGGCGTGCTCGATGCTGTCGGCGGCGACCGCGAACACCGACTGCCCGGCATATTCGACGATGCCGTCGGCAAAGATCGGGTCGCCGGCAAACGCCGGCCCGACATCGTTGACGCCCGGCACATCCCTCGCCCGGAGCACCGCCGCCACGCCGGGCGACTCCGCCACCGCCGACAAGTCCAGGCGCAGGATTTTCGCGTGCGCGTGCGGCGACAGATAGACATGCGCGTGCAGCAGCGCGCGCGGCTCCGGCATGTCGTCGATATAGACGGCCTCGCCGCTGACATGCTTGTTCGCGCTGTCGTGTGCGGCATCGTGGCCGATCACGTTCAGCGGGCGCGGCCGCAGCGGTGCCGAGGCCGGCGCCTCGCCGTGTTTGAGCGGTGTGAGGATGTTCATGCCGCTTCCTCCCATTCCGGCAGACGCACCAGGGTGCCAGCCGGCGCCGTGGTTTCCAGCCAGAACCGCAGCAACAGGTTGCGTGCCACCAGCGAACGATACGACGCCGAGGCGCGCATATCGGTCAGCGGCGTCAGTTCGGCATCGAGCGTCGCCATGCCCGCGTCCACACTCGCCCGCGTCCATGGCTTGCCGAGCAACACTGCCTCGGTCGCCAGCGCCCGCTTCGGAATCGCCGCCATGCCGCCGAAGCCGATGCGGATTTTTTCGACCACGCCGTCGCGCAGTTGCAGCAGGAACGCGCCGCAGACGGCGGAAATGTCCTGCTCGAAGCGTTTTGACACTTTGTACACCGCAAAGCGTTGGTCCGCCTGCGGCAGCGGGATTTCGATCCCCTGCAAAAACTCCCCCGGCTGCAACGCGGTCTTGCGATAGCCGAGAAAAAACGCCTCCGCCGGAAAGCGCCGTGTCGTCGTGCCGGCGCGGAGCAACAATGTTGCGTCCAAGGCCAGCAGCGCCGGCGGCGTGTCGCCGATGGGCGACGCGTTGGCGACGTTGCCGCCGATGGTGCCGCGATTGCGGATCTGGCGCGAGCCGATCCGCCGCACCATTCGCGCGAAATCCGGCCAATATTCGGCGATGCTGCCGAGTGCGTCCTCGTAGGTCGCGCCGGCGCCGAGCGACAGCACGCCGTCGCGCACCACGACGTCGGCAAAGCCCGCGACCCGCTCGACCGCGATCACCGTCGGCAGCGTCTTGTGCAGCTTGGTCACCCACAGCCCGACATCGGTGCCGCCGGCCAGAATCGTCGCCTCTTGATGCGCCTGCACGGCGGCGGCCAAGCCGTCGAGCGTCCGCGGCGCGATGAAGCGGCCGCCTTCGGCCGCGATCTCCAGCGTTTCGTCGGACGCCAGCGCGCGCAATCTGGCCGCCGTCTCGGCCGCGAAACTGGCAAAACGGTCGGCCGCATGCCCATCACAGGCTGCCCGCGCCGCCGCCACGATCGGCCGATAGCCGGTACATCGGCACAGATTGCCGGCCAGCGCCTCGTTCGCCGCCTGCCGGTCCGGCGCGCTGCCGGCGTGGTACAGCGCGAACAGCGACATCACGAACCCCGGCGTGCAGAAACCGCATTGCGAGCCGTGCAACGCCACCATCGCCTGCTGCACCGGGTGCAGCGTGCCGTCCGCCGCCTTCAGGTGCTCGACCGTCAACAACTGCCGCCCATCCAGCACCGGCAAAAACAGGATGCAGGCATTCACCGCCCGCCAGCGCATCCCGGCACCGTCCGGTTCGCCCAGCACCACGGTGCAGGCGCCACAATCGCCCTCGGCACAGCCCTCCTTGGTGCCGCAGGCGCGCGCCTCGCCGCGCAGCCATTCCAACACCGTACGGGTCGGCGACAGGCCGGCGACGCTCCGCACCTCGTCGCCGAACAGGAACCGGATCGTCTCGCGCACCAAACCCCTCCACTGACGGAAGCATCATCACTCCGCGGTGGGTGGTATGCAAGTTCTGCGGGGCTGATATTTCCGTCCGCCCCGCTTGCGGCTAATGTGCGGCGGCTTGGTGCCGCGTAGGAGAGTGCAACGTGAAGATCGGTGTGCCGAAAGAGATCAAGACTCACGAATACCGCGTCGGGCTCACCCCCGCCGCGGTGCGGGAGCTGACGTCGCGCGGCCATCATGTGCTGGTGCAACAGGGCGCCGCGCAGGCCATCGGCTTCAGCGACGACGCCTATCGCGCCGCCGGTGCCACCATTGCCGCGACCGCCGAGGACGTGTTCGCGGCCGCCGAGCTGATCGTCAAGGTCAAGGAGCCGCAACCGTCCGAGATCGCGCTGCTGCGCGAGGGCCAGGTGCTGTTCACCTACCTGCACCTCGCCGCCGACCGGGCGCAGACGCGCGGGCTGATGGCCTCCGGCGCCACCTGCATCGCCTATGAAACCGTCACCGACCCGCGCGGCGCGCTGCCGCTGCTGGCACCGATGTCGGAGGTGGCCGGCCGCATGTCGGTGCAGGTCGGCGCGCATTGCCTGGAGAAGGAACAGGGCGGCGCCGGCGTGCTGCTCGGCGGCGTGCCCGGCGTGCCGGCCGGCAACGTGGTGGTGCTCGGCGGCGGTGTCGCCGGCACCAACGCGGCGCGCATGGCCATCGGCTTCGGCGCCACCGTCACCGTGATCGACCGCTCGCTGCCGCGCCTGCGCGAACTCGACCAGATGTTCCCGACACAACTGCACACGCTGTATTCCACGGCGGATGCCATCGAAAGTGCGGTCATCGGCGCCGATCTGGTGATCGGCGCGGTGCTGGTGCCGGGTGCCGCCGCGCCGAAGCTGGTGACGCGCGAGACCGTGCGGCGGATGCGCCCCGGCTCGGTGCTGGTCGATATCGCCATCGACCAGGGCGGCTGCTTTGAAACCTCGCGCCCGACCACGCATTCCGCGCCGACCTATGTCGAGGAAGGCGTGGTACACTACTGCGTCACCAACATGCCGGGCGCGGTCGCCCGCACCTCCACCATCGCGCTCGGCAACGCCACGCTGCCGTTCACGCTGGCACTGGCCGACAAGGGCTGGAAGCAGGCACTGGCGGACGACCCGCATCTGCGGCGCGGCCTGAACGTGCATGCCGGCCACGTCACCCACGCCGCCGTCGCGCACGATCTCGGCCTCGCCTACCGGCACACCGAGCAGGTGCTCGGCCTCGCCGCCTGAACCGGCGCTCGGCCGGCGGTCGCGTGGTCTGGCGGCTGACCGAGCGGCACGGCCGCCTGCTGGCGGCCGGGCTCGGGGCGGCGTGCGCCGCCTATTTCGGGCTGTATGCGATCGCCACATTGCAGCAGCCGGGCCCGTTCCGGTTCGGCGATTTTTTTGCCCTCTGGTCGTACGGGCGGGTGCTGGTGGCGCACCCGGCCGCCGGGTTGTACGATCCCGCCGCCCTGCTCGCGCATCAGCAGGCGCTCGGCATGCCGGCCGCGGACAGCAACCCGTTTCCGTACCCGCCGAGCTTCCTGCCGGCGCTGTGGCCGCTCGGCTGGCTCTCGTACAATGTGGCCTACGTCGCCTTCGGCGGCGGGTCGTTTGTCTTATACCTGCTCGCCGTCGGCCTCGCCGCGCCACGCCCGCGCCTGCCGCTGCTGCTGTTCGCCGCCGTGGCACCGACCACCACCTTGACTCTGGTGGCCGGGCAGACCGGGTTGCTGGCCGCGGCCCTGTTCCTCGGCGGCATGCGCCTGTTGCCGGCGCGGCCGCTGCTCGGCGGCGCGCTGCTCGGGCTGCTGGCCTACAAGCCGCAACTCGGCGTGCTGATTCCCGTCGCCCTGATCGCCGCGCGGCAGTGGCAGGCGATCGCCGCCGCCGTCGCCGCCGCCGTGCTGATGGGCGTCGCCACCAGCGCCGCGTTCGGCTGGCAGATCTGGGCGGACTGGCTCGCCTACCTGCCTGCCTACGCCGACCAGTTCGCCCGCGAATCCACGCAGAACGAGCACCTGATGCCGACGCTGACCGCCAATCTGCGGATGCTCGGCGTGCCGGACGGCATCGCCCGCGCGGCGCAGGGAACGCTCGCCCTGCTTGCCGGCATCTGGGTCTGGCGCAGCAGCCGCAACGGGCTCGGGCCGCGCGCCACGCTGGTGCTGGCGACCGCCTGCTTTCTCGCCACGCCGCACGCCTTCGTCTACGATCTGCCGCTGTTGACCGGCGCGCTGCTGCTGTTCGTGGCCAGCCGGGCGCACGCCGCGTTCTCGCTCCTGGAGGTCGTCGCGTTGACGCTGGCGCTCGCCTTCCCCGTCGTGATGGCACACGCGGCGGTGCCGCTCAGCACCGTCTGCCTCGGCCTGCTCGCCACGGCCCTGATCGCGCATCCTGGCGCACCGGCGCCGGCGCCGCTGTGACCGCCCCGTTTGCCTCGCTCAAGCCGCATTTCACCCGCTCGCTGGCGGCGACCGGGGCGCGGCTGCATCTGGCCGCGCACAGCCACCATTTGTGGCCGGACGCCAGCTATGCCGGCCACATGGCGGCCTGGGACGACGCGGCCACGCACTGGGACGCCAAGTGGGCGCGCATTTTCGGCCACCTGGTCCCGGCCGCACAGCGCCATGTCGCCCGCCGGCTGAACCTGCCCGACCCGACGACGCTCGCCTTCGCGCCGAACACGCACGAATTCGTCCGCCGCCTGCTCTCCGCCTGTCCGCCCGGCCGGCCGCCACGCGTGCTGACCACCGATGCCGAGTTCCACAGCGCCGCCCGCCAGTTTTCCCGGCTGGCCGAGGAGCGCCTGCTTGAGCTGACCACGGTGCCGGCGCAGCCGTTCGCGACCTTCCCGGCCCGCTTCGCCGAGGCCGCGCGCGGCCGCTACGATCTGGTGTTCGTCAGCCATGTCTTCTTCAATTCCGGCTGGGTGGTGCCCGATCTTGCTGCCCTGGTGCAAACCGTGGCCGACCCTGATGCGTTGATCGCCATCGACGGCTATCACGCCTTCATGGCGCTGCCGACCGACCTCGCCGCCATCGCGTCGCGCGCCTTCTACATCGCCGGCGGCTATAAATATGCGATGGCCGGCGAGGGCGTCTGCTTCATGCATTGTCCGCCCGGCATCGCCCGTTCCCCGCGCGACACCGGCTGGTTCGCCAGTTTCGGCACGCTCGACCAGGGCCGAACCGGCGGCGTGCCGTACGCGGCCGATGGCGGCCGCTTCCTGGGTGCGACCTTCGACCCGACCGGCCTGCATCGCCTGAATGCGGTGATGCACTGGCTCGACGGTCTGGGCTTGGAGGCGCCGGAAATTCACGCCCGCGCCCATGCCATGCAATACGCGGTGATGGCAGCACTCGACCGGAGCAAAATTCCGGGCCTGCGCCCAGCCGACCTGCTGGTGGCGTTGGGCGACGCCAACCGGGGCAATTTCCTGGCCTTCGACAGCGCGCAATCGCCGGCCCTGCACGAGCGGCTGCGCGCGGCCGGCATCGTCGCCGATCTGCGCGGCAGCGTGCTGCGGCTCGGCTTCGGCCTGTATCACGACCTCGCCGACGCCCCCGCTATCGCCGGCCGGATCGCCGCCGCCCTGGCCTGAGCGGAGATACGCGCAGGGTGCGACTCGGGTATTCGTGCAACACTGTGGCGGCGCGATGGCCTGGTCACCAAACCGTCGTGCCTGCGCAGTGGCACGCTGCGCCGCAACGCGGCTATAAGATCGTTCCCTAGTCCTCCGGCATGCCAGAGTATCGAATGACCTTGCCTTTTCGCTCGCCTCACCTGTCGCGCCGGACCGTCGTCACCGGCCTGCTCGCCGCCACCGCCGTGCTTCCCGCCGTGCCGGCGCTGGCCAAGCCCTCTATCCTGCATCCGGAAGCCTATTCGGACCCGCCGGCGGCGCCGGTGGTGCTGCCGACGTGGCGGCGCAACGCCATCCCGGTCGCCTTCAACGAGACGCGGCCGAAGATCGCCGTGGTCGTCGACGACATGGGCGTGATGCACCCGCACACCGAGCGGGTGGTGGCACTGCCGGGGCCACTGACGCTGTCGTGGTTCCCGTTCGCGCCGAACCTGCCGGAACAGGTCGCCTACGCCGCGACGCGCGGGCATGAAGCGACGCTGCACATGCCGATGCAGTCGTTTTCCAACAGCACCGCGCAGACCGGGCCGGACCCGCTGCGCATCGACCTGCCGCCCGCCGTCAACCTCGCCCGCCTGCGCGCCGCGCTGGACGTGGTGCCGAACACGGTCGGGCTGAACAATCACATGGGCTCGGTCGCCACCCGCGACGCCGGACTGATGGACATCGTCGCCGCCGAGGCGCGCGACCGCGGCATGCTGTTCCTCGACAGCGTGACCATCCCGCACAGCGTCGCCCTCGCCCGCGCCGAGATCGCGGGCGTCCCGGCCGCCGCGCGCGACGTGTTCATCGACCACACCGCGGCCCCCGGCGACATCCGCGAGCAACTGATCGAGATCGAGGAAACCGCCCGCCGCCTCGGCTACGCCATCGCCATCGGGCATCCGCGCACCAACACCATCGACGCGCTGGAAGCGTGGCTGCCGACGCTCGCCGCCAAGGGTTTTGTGCTGTGGCCGATCTCGGCCACCGTCGCCCTGCGCAACCGCATCGACCTGACCGTCACGGTGTGAGCGCCGCCGAGAGGCAATGTGATTGCGTTGGCGTCTGTCTTGGTCCCAAGTTTTGTCGTCATCCCCGCGAAAGCGGGGATCCACGGGGCAGAGATTTTGGCCGCTGGATTCCCGTTTTCGCGGGAATGACGCGGACATCTTGAGGGTGCAAGAAAACCCAACAACGCAGCGCACTTAGCGTTATCTTGCCACCGTGCTCACCATCCTTCTCACCGGCTTCGAACCGTTCGCCGGCGCGGCGGACAACCCGTCGCGCCGCGCTGTGCTGGCACTCGCCGCAGCGCCGCCGCCGGGCACGCGAATCGTCGCGGCAATCCTGCCGGTGCGCTACGCCAGCGCCGCCGAGGCACTGCGCGCCGCCGTGCTGGCGCATCGGCCGGACGTGCTGATCGCCACCGGCCTCGCCGGCGGACGGGCGGAGATTTCGGTGGAGCGCGTCGCCATCAACGTCGACGACGCCGGCCTCGCCGACAACGACGGTACGCAGCACATCGACACGCCGGTCGTCGCCGGCGGCCCCGCCGCCTATTTTGCGACGCTGCCGATCAAGGCCGTCGCTTCGGCCATCCGCGCCGCCGGCATTCCGGCGCTTGTGTCGCAGACCGCCGGCACCTTCCTGTGCAACCACGTCTTCTATGTCGCCTGCCACCTCGCCGCGACCGAACTGCCGGCGATGCGGGCGGGCTTCCTGCATCTGCCCTGGCTGCCGGAGCAGGCAACGGCGCATCCGGGCGAGCCGAGCATGGCGCTCGACTCCATGCTCGCCGCTCTGTACGCGGCCATCGCGGCGACACGGGACAACAGCGTCGATCTCCCGGTCGCCGCCGGTGCGGTCAGTTAGGCCGCCCGCACCCCGGCAATAAACGACGCCACTTCGCTCGACAGCGATTCTGCCTGCTCGGACAGGCCTTTTGCCGCGCCCAGCACCTGGGTTGCCGCCGCGCCGGTATCGTTGGCCGCGCGGCTGACGCCGCCGATATTGCCGGAAACATCGCGGGCGGCCTGCGCCGTTTGCTGCACGTTGCGGGCGATCTCGGCGGTCGCCGCACCTTGCTCCTCGACGGCGGCGGCGATGGCGGTCGCGATCTTGTTCACGTCCTCGACGGTCCCGGCGATGCCACGGATCGCCTCCACCGCACTGCGCGTCGCGGCCTGGATATCGCCGATCTGCGCGCCGATGTCCTCGGTCGCCTTCGCCGTCTGGCTCGCGAGGTTTTTCACCTCGGAGGCGACGACGGCAAAGCCCTTCCCGGCCTCGCCGGCGCGGGCCGCCTCGATGGTGGCATTCAGCGCCAGCAGATTGGTCTGGCCGGCGATGTTGCTGATCAGCGCCACCACCTGCCCGATCTTGTCGGCCCCCTCGGCGAGCGTGCGCACGATGGTGTCGGTGCGCTGCGCCTCCGTCACCGATTTCTGGCTGATGCTGGCCGAGCGCGCGACCTCGCGGCCGATTTCGGCGATCGAGGCGGCAAGTTCCTCGGCCGCCGCCGCCACCGTCTGCACGCTCGCGCTGGCCTCCTCGGCCGCCGCCGCCACCGCCGCCACCTGCACGTTGGACTGACTCGCCGATTGCGTCATCGACTGCGCCGTCGCTTCCAGCTCGGTCGAGCCGGCCGCCAGCAGTCCGGTCATCCGGCCGACGCTCGCCTCGAACGCCAGCACCATCTGCTCCAACCGCGCCGTCCGCTGCAGTTTCGCGTCGCGCTCGGCGTCCTGCTCGGCGCCCCGTACGCGGGCGGCATGGGCGTTGCGCTTGAACGCTTCGAGCGCCCCGGCGAGCCGCCCGATCTCGTCGCGACGCGTGGTGTGCCTGACCTCGATGTCGAGATCGCCGGCGGCGAGCCGCTCCAGCGCGTCCGTCGCCTCGCGCAGCGGGCGCGCCGTGCTGCCGATCAGCATCGTGCCGGCGCCGCCGCAGACCAGTGCCGACACGGCAAGCACCAATGCCGTCAGCACCCGCGACGCCCGGTAGAGGCTGTCCATCCGCTCCGCCGCGAGGCGTCCCTGCCCGGCGTTGAATTCCAGATCGGCGGTGGTTTGCCGGATGGCGGCGTCGATGTTCTGGAAGTCGGCGGCGCCCAGTTGCTCAAGTGCCGCGCGAACGTCGCCGCCGACCGCGATGCCGATGACGTCGGCGCTGCTGGTCTTGAATTGCGCCCAGGCCGCCTCGGACGCGCGCATCAGCGTGACGTCGTCGGTGCCGGCTTTGATCAGCGGCTGATAGTCGGCATAGGCTTTATCCGCGACGGCCAACGCGGTGTGGAAATTCGCCCGCGCCGTCTCCAGGTCCGTCGGGTCCTTCAGCGCGGCGGCCGCGACGACCCGCAGTTCCTTGATGCGCGCCTCCTTCACCGCCGCGAGCAGCCGGCCGAGCGACACCGTGGAGGGCAGCCAATCGGTGCTGATTTCGATGGCGGAGTCGTCCATCGCGGAAGTCTGCGACAGCCCGAACAACCCGAGCGCCAGCGTACACAGAAACACGGCGGCGAACGCCGCCAGTCCCTTGTTTCGGAACTTCATGTGACGCCAAAACTGCATGATTTGCTCTCCTGGTTACGCCGTGCCGCCGCGTCCCCAGGCGGGATCGCAGCACGGGCGGACCTGGACGATGGCGGCGAATGGCTAACCGTCGATGAAGCGCGGCGACACCGTCGGGGCGGCGGCGCCGAGGCCATCGAACAAGGCAAATCCCCGGTCGCGCCAGTCGCGCACCGGGTCGGTGTCCTCCAGCATGGCAAACCGGCTGATGCAGCGCGGCCATTGCAGGCTGCCGAGCACGATATAGTCGGCGTAGTCCGGCGCAGCACCGCCGAGCCAGGGCTGGCGGTGCAGCACGGTGCGGATCGGCGCCAGCGTGCGCCGCCATTCCACCACCCGCGTCTCGCGCCCGGCGACGTGCTCCTCCAGCGTCCGCCGGAACAGTTTTTCTCGCGAGGCACGGAAATACGGTTGGTCTTCCGGCCGCAGCGCCTGAAAAATGTCCGCGACGATCAGGCCGGAGATGCCGGGGTGCAGCGTCGTGTCGGCCCAGGCATTGACGAACAGCGCATGTGCGATGCCGCCCGCGCCGCCGAACAGGCTCGGCCGGTCGGGATAGCTCCGCTCCAGATACAGCGCGATCTCCCAGGAATCGAACACCACTGTCTCGCCGTCGCACAGCACCGGCACGCGGCCCTGGCCAGAAAACGCCAGCCGCTCGGTCTCGGTGAAGCGCCACGGCAGCGTCGCCGGCGTCAGGCCCTTGTGGGCGAGCGCGAAGCGGGTGCGCCAGCAATACGGGCTGAACCGGATCTGCGGATCGGCGGCGGCGAGTTCGTAAAGGGTGATCGTCATTGCCCGCTCCCTGTTGCCGCCACGCTAACCGAGCGCCCGATCGTCGCCAAACCCGCCGGCGGAACATCCACCCGCGCTGCTTGTCGAACACTCGCATATGCCGGTAGTGTAACGTGAACCAAACGTGAAACCCGCGTGATTGGACCCCGATGACGCTGACCGTCCGCCGCGTACGTTCCGGCTTCCTCGCGGCTCTCATGCTGGCGACCGCCATGGCGCCGCGCGCGCCCGCCGCCGCCGCGACGCTGCGCTGGGCCGCCGAATCGGACGCCGCCTCGCTCGACCCGTACACGCGCAACGAAACGCCGCAGCTGTCGCTGCTCGGCAATGTCTACGAGCCGCTGGTCCGCCGCGCCGCCGACCTCGCGCTGGAGCCGGGGCTCGCCGTGGCGTGGGAACAGACCGGCCCGACCGGCTGGCGCTTCCATCTGCGCCCCGGCGTGCTGTGGCAGGACGGCACGCCGTTCACCGCCGCGGACGTGCTGTTCTCGCTCAGGCGGATCCAGTCGCCGGCCTCGCTGATGCGCTCGGTCGCCGCCGCCATCACCGCCGCCGTCGCGCCCGACCCGCTGACCGTCGAGTTCCAGACCACGGCGCCCGACCCGATCCTGCCGCAGGAGATCACCACCTGGTACATCATGTCGAAAGCCTGGGCGGAGGCGAACGCCACGCCGCAACCGGCACGACTGGCGGAACAGCAGGAGGACTTCGCGACCCGTCACGCGATGGGCACCGGCCCGTTCCGCGTGGCACTGCGCGACCCCGATCACCAGACCGTGCTGGAGCGCAACGCGGGCTGGTGGGACAAGCCGGCGTCGCTGCCGGAGCGGGTCGAGATGGACGTGCTGACCGCACCCACCACCCGCGTCGCCGCCCTGGTCTCGGGCGAGGTCGATCTGGCCACCGGCATTCCGCCGCAGGACGCCGACTATATCGGCCGCACGCGCGGCCTGAAACTGCTCGCCGGCCCGGAGCTGCGCACGATCTTCCTCGGCATGGACCAGTGGCGCGACGAACTGGTGAAGTCCGACGTGAAAGGAAAGAATCCGTTCCGCGACCAGCGGGTGCGCCAGGCGGTGGCGCTGGCCATCGACGAGGACGCCATCGCCCAGAAAGTGCTGCGCGGGCAGGCGCGACCGACCTGGCTGCTGTGGGGCCCCGGCATCGTCGGCTATGACGCGGCCCTCGACCACCGCCCGCCGCCGGACCCGGAGCACGCGCGCGCGCTGCTGGCCGAGGCCGGCTACGGCGGCGGCTTCGGCGTGACGCTCGATTGCCCGAACAACCGCTATGTCATGGACGAAGCGATCTGCACCGCCATCGCCGCGATGCTCGCGCGCGTCGGCATCCGCGTCGATGTCAACGCGCAGCCGAAAGCGCGATTCTTCAGCGACATCGGTCCGCCGAGCTACGACACCAGCTTCTACCTGCTCGGCTGGTCCCCGACGACCTACGACGCCCAGAACGTGTTGCTCAATCTCGCCGCCACGCGGCAGGGTGCCGCCGGCGTCGTCAATTACGGCGGCTTCTCCGATCCGGCGCTCGACCGCCTGATCGACCGCATCGCCGCCGAAGCCGATCCGCAGCAGCGCGCCAGCCTGTTCGCCACGGCGGCGCGCCTGTTGCAGGACAAGGTCGCCTATATCCCGCTGCACCAGCAAACCCTGGTGTGGGGGATGCGCCACAACATCGACCTGCCGCAGGGTGCGGACGGCTTGTTGCAGCTTCGCTTCGTACACATCGGAGAATAGCTGCCCGCCGCACGCCGCGCTTGCGTCGGGCGCCCCGGTTTCATGATACTGTCGGACATGGCCAAGCCCGTCAGCGCCGCCGTGCCACTGCCATGAACGTCCTCGCGCCGCCGCGCGCGCGGCTGAACGTGGAGGTCGTCCACGATCTCGTCTGCCCGTGGTGCTTCCTCGGCCTGCGCCGCCTGCTGCGCACGCTGCGCCGCCGGCCCGACCTGCTGACCGACCTGACATGGCGGCCGTTCCTGCTCAACCCGGACATGCCGCGCCTCGGCATGCCGCGCGCCGACTACGTGGTGCGCAAGTTCGGCGGCGAGGAACGCGCCGGCCGCCTGTACGCCTCGATCGCCGAAATCGGCCGCGGCGAAGGCGTGCAGTTCCGCTTCGACCGCATCCGCCGCACCCCGTCCTCGGTCGATGCCCACCGTCTGGTCCGCTTCGCGGTCGCCTACGGGCGCGGGGCCGAGATGGTGGAAGCCCTGTTCTCCGCGCATTTCACCGACGGGCGCGACATCGGCGACACCCAGGTGCTGGCCGCCATCGCGGTGGCCTGCGGCCTCGACGGCGGCGAGGCGCTGCGCTTCCTGCACAGCGACGCCGAGATCGACGCGGTCCACGCCGAAAACCTGCGCGCGCATCGCCTGGGCATCAACGGCGTGCCCTGCTTCGTCGTCGGCGGCCGCCACGCCATCGCCGGCGCCCAGGAACCCGAAGTGATCGAGCGCCTGCTCGACGTCGCCATCGTGGAAGCGCAGGAACTGTAGCCTGCCGCCCGACCCAGCGCGCGCGGCCATCCTCAACGGCTTCGGCCGCAGCCTCGGCGACAGCATCGTCGGCCTGCAAGCCCTGTCGGCGGCGCTGCAACTGGGCGCGCTGCCGCCCGATCCGGTGCTGTTCCGCCTGCCCGGCCTCGCGCCGCTGGTGCGGCAAACCTACGAAGCAGCCGCCGATTTCGCCAGCGTGCGCGACCTGCCCTGGCAGTACGAAACACCAGCGCAGGAATTTCCGCCCGCCGCCGCATTCGCGCGCCGCATCGACCTGCGCGACTTCGCCTTCGACCCGGCGTTTCGCGGCGTCGCCATGATCGACTTTTTCCTGCGCGCGCTCGGCCTCGACCCCGCCGCCG
>Ga0302279_10003115_pt1 | contig 21083 bp, 17 predicted proteins | sample III_Bog_N3_3_FD_194541 | JGI IMG/M metagenome (GOLD analysis project Ga0302279, IMG submission 194541) | Peat permafrost microbial communities from Stordalen Mire near Abisko, Sweden - III_Bog_N3_3 | ecosystem: Environmental > Terrestrial > Soil > Wetlands > Peat | place: Sweden: Abisko...
GAGCGCCGGCCTCCCTCCGGCCGCGTCCGCCCCGCTCCACCCGCCCCCCCGGCCCCCCGCGCCCCTGCCGCCCGCCCGGAAGCCGGTCATCCCGGCGGACCTCAACCTCGTCCTGATCACCATCGACACCGTGCGGGCCGACCTGCACTACGCCGGCAACCCGCACGACCTCTCGCCCAACCTCGACGCGCTGGCCGCCCGCTCGGTGGTCTTCGACCGCGCCTACTCGCTGGCCTCGTACACGGGCAAGAGCGTGGGCCCGATGATGATCGGCAAGTATGGCAGCGAGACCCACCGGAACTGGGGGCACTCCAACAGCTTCAGCCGGGAGGACACCTTCGTCGCCCAGCGGCTCAAGCGCGCCGGCGTCCACACCGTCGCCGCGCACGCGCTCCGCTACTTCGGCGCGCAGAGCGGGATGGACCGGGGCTTCGACGTCGTCGACATGCACGCCACGGGCGACGGCACCATCAAGGAGATGGAGAACAGCGTCACCGGCGACAAGCTGACGGACGCGGCGCTCAAGCTCCTGGCCGCGCCCGAGCACACCGACAAGCGCTTCTTCCTGTGGATGCACTACCTCGACCCCCACGCCGACTACCTGCCTCACCCCGAGATGACGGCCTTCGGCCCCTCGCAGCGCGACCTCTACGACGGCGAGATCGCCTTCGTCGACCGGCAGGTCGCTCGCGTGCTGGCGGCCATCGCCGCCGCCCCCTGGGCGGGCAGGACCGCGATCATCGTCACCAGCGATCACGGCGAGGCCTTCGGCGAGCACAAGATGTGGCGTCACGGCGCCGAGATCTGGGAGGAGCTGGTCCGCGTCCCCCTCCTCATCTACGTGCCCGGCGTCCCGCCCGGCCACGTCACGCAGCGCCGCAGCGCCGTCGATCTGGTGCCCACCATCCTCGAGCTGATGGGCGTCCCCGGCCCGCCCCGTCCCGGGACCGACGCCAACGATTTCCTCTCGGGCACGTCCTTCCTGCCCGACGTCTTCTTCCCCGCCGGCGCCGAGCCGCGGGACGTGCTCGTGGACATGCCGGACGGCCCCTTCAACGACGCGCGCCGCGCGCTGATCCACGGGGACCTCAAGCTGACCATCTCCAACGGCTCCCGCTACGAGATCTACGACCTCGCCAAGGACCCCGAGGAGCGCACCAACCTGTGGGAGAAAGGCAGCCCGGAGGCCCGCGAGCTCGAGCCCTTCTACGCCGCCATCCGGGCCCGCCTTCACGAGGTCCGGGTCACCGGCGAGAGCAAGCTGTGAACCGGCGGGCCTCGGGGGGGCAACCTGGGTCGCTCGTTTTGCATTCTTGCAATGCAGAATTTTCTCGCGCGCGCAGTCTTCCGCTGGCGAATGCCATCGCCTACGATCAGGGGTGATGCTGCCTCCGACGGCGATCGCCTTCGATCTCGACGGCACGCTGATCGACAGCCGCGGCGATATCGTCGCGGCGGTGAATCACGCGCTGATCCGCACCCACCGCGCTCCTTTGCCGGGGCAGGTGGTGGTGCGCTTCATCGGCGACGGAGCCCGCGCGCTCTGCGCTCGGGCGGCTCAGCTCCCGGAGTCCGCGGAGGACGTCGGCGTCCTCGTCGACCACTTCGTCGAGCACTACCTCGAGCACCCCGTCGACTTCACCCGCTGGTCGCCCGGCGCCCAGGAGTGCCTGGAGACCTTCGCCGAGGAGATGCCCGACATCGCGCTCGGCATCTGCACCAACAAGCCGCGCTCCATCACCGAGGCGGTGCTCTCCGCCCTCGGCATCCGCACCCGCTTCCGCGCCATCGTCGCCGGCGGCGATCTGCCCGAGAAGAAGCCGGCACCCGGGCCCCTGCTCCTCCTCGCCAAGGGGCTGCGCGCCACCCCGGACAGCATGGTGATGGTGGGCGATGGTCCCCAGGACATCGAGTGCGCGCGCCGCGCCCTGGTGCGCAGCGTGGCGGTCGAGTCCGGGTTCACCACCCACGACCGGCTGCTCGCGGCGCACCCCGACGTGATGCTCCGCTCCCTGGCCGAGCTCCCGGAGGTGATCCAGCGCTGGCGCGACGCCACCGCGCGCATCGAAGCGCTGGTGCGCCCGGTGTGAGCGGTCACCATGGGGGCTCCGCCCCCATCCCCCCGACCCCGCGGTGGGGGCTTCGCCCCCCGGATGACGCAGGGGAGGGGTCTACCCGTCCGCCGAGCGCTCCAGGGCTGCTGGCCCGCGCTGCCGCGCTGGAGGGGCGGACCCTCGGTGAGCTCGCCGCGGCGGTGTCCCTCTCGCTGGAGGGGGGCGCCCTCCGCACCAAGGGCAAGGCGGGCACGGTCCTGGAGCGGGTGCTGGGCGCCACGGGGGGCTCCGCGGCGGTGTGCGATTTCCCCGCGCTCGGGGTGGAGCTGAAGACCGTCCCGGTGCGCCCGGATGGCCAGCCCCGCGAGTCGACGTTCGTGTGCGCGTTCTCGCTCGTGGACGCGGATCGCCAGGAGTGGTCGGACTCCTGGGTCCGCCGGAAGCTCGCCTGCGTGCTCTGGATACCGGTGGTGACCCCGGCCGGCAGCGCGCTGGCCGAGCGCCGCATCGGGCGGGCGCTGCTGTGGCAGCCGACGCCCGCGCAGGAGGCGGGGCTCGCCGTGGACTTCGACACCATCATGGGGCTGGTGGGGATCGGCCGGGTGGAGGCGCTCGACGCGCGCGCGGGCCGCTGGCTCCAGGCGCGGCCCAAGGCGGCGCACGGGCGCGTCCGGACGCTGGCCTACGGCCCCCAGGACGAGCGGATCGAGGCGATGCCCCGGGGGTTCTACCTGCGGGCGCGCTTCACGGGGGCGATCCTCCGGGACCCGGCGGCGACGCCGGCGTGATTCGGGTATCGTCCGCCCGCCGTGACCGCGCCCATGAACCCGCTCGCCACGCTCGCGCTCCTCGTGCTGCTCCCCGCCGCGTGCGTGCCCTTCGCGACTGCTACCGCGGGAGGCAGCGCGGGAGGCGTCGATCCAAACCTCGCCGTCCGATCCGAGGTGGCGCAGGTCTGCGTCGTCTGCCCGGCTCCTCCGGCCGCCCTCCCCGGGACGACCTACCAGCTCCGCGACGACGGCCGCCTCGTGGGATCCATGCGCGGCCCCAGCTACCTCTGCTGGGACGCGAGCCCCGGCGCGCACCACCTCACCTCGGAGGCCCCGCCGCACACCGCGACGATCGAGGTCACGCTGGTCGCCGGCCATCGGACCTTCCTCCGTCAATCGAGCGCGGCCCTCGACCTCGTTGCCGAGCCGGAGGCGCGCGCCGCGCTCGCCGACGTGCGGCTCGCCGCGCTCGACGCCCCTCCCGGACAGGCGCCGCTGGCCGTCGCGGCGGGCGATCGACCAGGGGCCCCCGTTCAATCGGCGGGCAGCCGGCCCGCGCCTGCGAGCCCGCAGCGCCGTCCGGACGGCGTCGCCTACGGTGCCGCCGCCGGGCTGGGCGGTGGGCTCGGGCGAGCCGCGTCCGCGATCAACCCGTCGCCCGGCTTCGCGGCGCTCGGATCGATCTGGATCGGCTACTCGGCCCTCGATCTCGTCCTGGTGGGTCTGCGCATCGACGTGGGGCTGGTGGGCAGCGGCGGCACCGGCGACGTCGCGCTCCACCTCGCCGGCTTCCCTGCCGGGCGGAGCCGCGGGCCCATCCGCGATTTCCTGCTGTTCGCCGACGCGGGCATCGGCGGGCCGGTGTCTCTCTCCAACGGCCTGAGCTTCGGCGCCGGTGGCGTGGCCGGGATCGGGCGCGTCGGGGTGGGGTGGGAGGGGTGGAGGATCCGGAGCGCCGTCCTCGGCCCGTTCCTCGCCGCGGAGACCGAGCGCGGGCCGAACATCACCCAGACGGCCGCGCTGACCGGCCTCTGGCTGAGCCTCTATGCCGACCCTCGCCAGGGTCTCACCCCATGAGCCTCGCGGCCCAGGCCCGTAGCCACCACCCGAGCTCGGTACGGCGCCGGAAGCGGGGGATCTGGGACCAGGTCTCGAGCGCCTCGCCGATGGCCTTCCTGGCGCCCTCGCGGTTGCCACGGGCCTTGCGCACCTCGGCGAGGCGCACGTAGCCCTGGAGCGAGGAGCTGTTGCTGCCGAGGTAGCGCTCGAGCGCGTCCTCGGCCTCCTCGAGCCGCCCCAGCGTGAGCAGCGCGGTCGCAGCGATCAGGTACGGCTCGCCGAAGCGCACCCGAGGATCGATCTCGACCGCCCGCACCAGCGGCTCCAGGGCGCCCTCGGCGTCGCCGGCGCGAGCGCGCGCCAGGCCCGTCAGGTAGAGCAGCTCCGCGTCGTCGGGGGCGCGCTTGCGGGCCTCGTCGAGCAGCTCGAGCGCGCGGCGCGGGCGCAGGCGCGCAAGCCAGAGCTCCGCGAGGTCGCGGCGCGCGGTGACGTTGGCGGGGTTGGCGGCGATCTGCGCCTCGAGGGCGCGGAGGCGACCCCAGGTGCGGGCGAGGACGAAGGGATCCGGGATGAACGGGCGAAGCACGAAGAACACGAGCGCGCCGACCATCATCCAGGGCCGGTGGACGGCGTAGGTGAAGGCCATCCAGGCGAGGTAATAGGTCCAGTAGCCCATGGTGATCTGCGGCCCGAGCGTACCGACCGTCGCTCGCAGCGGCGAGCGGTTTCGCGCCCGCTCGACTAGGATCTCCTCATGAACGAAGCGAGGCGCGCGCGTGAGCTCCTCGGGCGAGTCGCCCAGGCGCTCGGCGAGTCGAAGAAGAAGGGGCACCTGCTCGATCAGATCGCGTGGCCCCGCGACGTGGAGGAGAGCTTCTTCGCCGCCGGCGCCGGGCGGTTGCCCCACGTGCAGTACTCCATCGATCGCGCCGCCCACGAGGCGGACATCGCGGAGCTCGCGGCGCTGGTCGCGTCGATCGACGGCGACGACGTGGTGGCGGTCTGGCTGCGCCGCGTGGTCTCCTCGAGGATCGCCGAGGCCCGGATGCTGCTCGCCGCCGGGACGGCCGCGTTCAGCGAGCGCTCCCGCGAGATCTACGGCGGCGCGCGCACGCCGTTCCACGAGGGCAAGGCGACCAGCCTCGATCTCGCCGATCACCTCCTGGAGCGCCTGCGCACCCACGGCTGGGACGAGGCGACCGATCCGGAGGAGACGGCGCTCACCGCGCCGGAGTTCGCCGAGGCCCTGCGCGGGCACGTCGAGCGCATGCGGCCGCGCATGGAGGTGGAGATCCTCCTCGACCCGAGCTGCACCGCCAAGGTGGTGGCCGGGATGAAGCGCGTGCGCATCCGGCCCGACGCCACCTTCCCCCGCGAGGAGGCCGAGGGCCTCTGGCACCACGAGGTGGAGACCCACGCGCTCTCCGCGCAGAACGGCGCGGCCCAGCTCGAGGCGCCCTTCCTCAGCTCGGGGGGCCCGCGCACCACCCGCACCCAGGAGGGGCTCGCGGTCTTCTCCGAGCTCTACAACCGCGTCCTCACGGTGAACCGCATCGAGCGCCTCGCCGTCCGGGTGAAGCTCTGCGACCTGGCCGAGCAGGGCGCGAGCTTCCTCGATCTGTACCGCTTCCTGGTCGACCGCGGGAGCCCGCCGCGGGACGCCTACCTCGACGCGCAGCGCATCTGCCGCGGGGGCAAGGTGGAGGGCGGCGCGCCCTTCACCAAGGACGCCTGTTACCTCCCGGGCCTGCTCCACGTGTACGCCTTCCTCAACACCTTCGTCCGCGGGGGCTTCCGCGACGAGACCGAGCTCCTGGTGTGCGGCCGCATCGACCTCGACGACATCGGCGCCCTCGTGCAGCTCCGCGCCCTCGGGATCCTGACGCGCCCCCGCCACCGCCCGCGCTGGCTGCGCCGCTGGGACACGCTGCTCCCGTACTTCGCGTTCTCGTCGTTCATGAAGTGGATCGACCTGACGCCCGTCGAGGCCCACTACCACGAGGCGATCGCCCTCGCCGAGGCCGCGGCCCCGCGGGCGGGGCGGGGCGTGACGGAGCCCGCCACCTGAGGTCTTGTCCCCGGCGTCGTCCCCACCTACGCCGCATCCGTGATCGCCGATCTCCCCCGCAGCCTGCGCGCCGCGACCGCGGTCCAGCGCGCCCTCGTCCCCCAGCTCCTCGGGCGCCCCTGGCTCTGCGCGCTCCTCGCCGGCCGGCGCACTCTCCCGCGCGAGGGTCGCCGCCTCGACACCCAGACCGCGGCGATGCTCGCCCTCAGCGCCGTCGATCCCAACGTCGACCTCGCGCGGCACCCGCCCGCCGCGGCGCGCCTCCACCTCGCCGCGCAGGTCTCCGTGGTCGACGCGCTGCCGCCTCCCGGCGTCGTCACCGTGGACCACCGGGTGGACGGGCCCGCCGGAGCGGTCCCGGTGCGCCTCTACACGCCCGCCGCGATCGGGGCCCGCGACGTGCCGGCGATCGTCTACTTCCACGGCGGCGGCTGGGTCACGGGGAGCATCGCCACCCACGACAGCTTCTGCCGCCGGCTCGCGGTGGGGGCGCGCTGTCGCGTCGTCTCGGTCGACTACCGCCTCGCGCCCGAGCACCCTTTCCCTGCCGCGATCGACGACGCCGTCGCCTCCTTCCGCTGGGTGGTGGGCCAGGCGGCCGGGCTCGGCATCGACGCGGCGCGCGTGGCCGTGGCGGGCGACAGCGCGGGCGGGAGCCTCTCCGCCGTGGTCGCGCGGAGGACGCGCGGCGACGCCCGGCCTCCGGCGCTCCAGGCGCTGATCTACCCCGGGCTGGACGCGACCTTCAGCGCTCCCTCGCACGCGACCCTGGCTTCGGGATACCTGCTCACTCGCCAAGCGATGGACTGGTACCTCGACCAGTACGCCCGCGGCGTCGACACCCGGCACCCCGACCTGAGCCCGCTCCTCGCCGACGATCTCGCCGGGGTGGCGCCGGCGCTGATCTACACGGCTGGCTTCGATCCCCTCCGGGACGAGGGGCGGCTCTATGGCGAGCGCCTCCGCGAGCTCGGCATCCCGGCGCGGCACACCGAGCTGCCCAGCCTGATCCATGGCTTCGTGCTGATGATCGGGGCCATCGACGCGGCGCGACGGGCCACCGACGAGATCATCGCCGACATCGGGCGCGCGCTGTCGGCGGTCCCCGGCGGGGGCTGAACGGGCGTTGTCGGCGGAGCGCGCTGCCGCTAAGCATGCGGCATGGCGCAGGTGGACCTCAACATCGATCTCGGCGAGCTGCCGGGCGAGCCGCCCGAGCTCTTCGCGCTGGCGACCGTGGCGAACATCGCCTGCGGCGGGCACGCCGGCGATCGCGCCTCGATGGCGCGCGCGGTCTCGTTCGCGCTGACGCGGGGCACGCGCCTGGCGGCGCACCCGTCGTATCCCGATCGGGCGGGCTTCGGCCGCGTCCCCATGGCGATGGCGCCCACCGATCTCGCGGCGGCCGTCGAGGAGCAGTGCGCGGCGCTCCAGTCCATCGCCCGCAAGCTCGGCTACCCGATCGCCCGCGTGAAGCCGCACGGCGCGCTCTATCACGACGCCGCCGCCGATCCGGCGATCGCCGCGGCCCTGGTGGAGGGCGCGGCGCGCGGGCTGGCGGTCCCCACGGCGGAGCTCACCGTCATCGGGCCGCCGCGATCCGCGCGCGGGGCGGCGCTGCTGGACGCGGCTCTCCGCGCCGGCGCGCGCTACGCCCGTGAAGGGTTCGCCGATCGCGCCTACCGGGCGGACGGCACGCTGGTCCCGCGCAGCGAGGCAGGCGCGCTGATCACCGACGCCAGCGCGTGCGCGCGGCAGGCGCTCACGCTGGCGAGCGCCGGCGCGCTGGAGACGATCTGCGTCCACGGCGACACCCCGGGCGCCGTCGCCATCGCCGGGCGGGTCCGCGACGCCCTCACCCAGGCGGGCCTGCTGCAAGGCGCCGGATGAGTCCGCTGCGCATCGGTGCGTACGGCGACGGTGCCTTCATCGACCTGGGAGTCGAGCGCGCGCCCGATCGCGCGGCGCAGACCCTCGCGCTGGCAGCCGCGATCCGTGGCGCCTGGCCGGAGGCGGACGTGACCGTCGGCGGGGGGACGCTCGCGGTCGCCGGCGTCCCCGTGGACGAGGTGAGGCGCCTCGCCTCCGGCCGCGCCGCGGGCGCCGGCGCCTCTCCTGCCATCGAACCGGCGCGGTCGCACCTGGTCGCCGCCGTGTACGACGGCCCCGATCTCGACGACGTCGCCCGGACCCTCGGGGTGGCCGTGGAGGAGGTCATCGCCCGCCACAGCGGCGCCGAGTACGTCGTCGAGCTGGTGGGCTTCCTCCCGGGCTTCGCCTACCTCGCCGCGCCCCTGGGCTGGCCGCTGGCGGTCGCGCGCCGCCCGGCGCCGCGGCCCCGGGTGGCGGCGGGCAGCATCGGCGTCGCCGGATCATTCACCGCGATCTATCCGTTCGCATCACCCGGTGGGTGGAACCTCCTCGCCCGCATCATCGACGCCGTGCCCTTCGATCCTGACCGCGACCCGCCCGCGCTCTTCGCCCCCGGGGATCGCGTCCGGTTCGCGGTGTCGATGCCTGGCGAGATTCCCCTCGCCCCCGCGCCGGGGAGCGCCGCGGTCGCCGCTGTCCCCTCCCGCGGCCTTCTCGTGGTCGCCGCGCCGGCGTGCGCGACCGTCCAGGACCGCGGGCGTCCGGGTCAGCTCGGGCGCGGCATCCCTCCCTCGGGCCCGCTCGATCCGGAGACCTTCGCCGCCGCCAACCTGGCGGTCGGCAACGACCCAGGCGCCGCCGCCATCGAGGTCCCGCTCGGCGCGCTCGAGGTCGAGGCGCGCGGCGGCCCGCAGGTGGTCTCCGTCGACGGCGCGCCCGCGGTTCGCCTCGCCGAAGGCGAGCGCCTGCGCGTGACGGAGACCGAGCGCGCGGTCCGCTACCTCGCGGTCGGCGGCGGCATCGACGTGCCGCTCGTGCTCGGCGCGCGTGCCACGTTGCTGGCCGCCCGGCTCGGGGGATACCTGGGCCGGCCGCTGCGCCGCGGTGATCGGCTCGCGGTCGGCAACGGAGAGCACCCCGCCGCGCCGGCACCCTCACCCCCCGGCGACGAGGCGCTGCTCGTCGATCCAGGCCCCCACCTCGCCCGCTTTCCGCTCGGCGCCTACGAGGCGTTGCTCGCCGGCCCGTGGCGAGTGTCCCGCCTCGGCGATCGCACCGGCGTCCGACTCGAGGGCGCGCGGGTGCCGCGCGAGGGGCCCGATCTCGCGCTCCCCGCGCCGATGATCCGGGGCGCCATCGAGATCACCACCGACGGGACGCCCATCGTGCTCGGCCCCGATCACCCGACCACGGGCGGATACCCGGTGCTCGCCGTGCTGCGCGCCGCCTCGTGGGGGGCGCTGGCGCGGCGGCGGCCCGGGGAGACGGTGCGCCTCTCGGGGTAGCCCGGTGACCGGGGAGCCGGCGCCGCGACGGACACGGAAGAGCGGCGCGCCGTCGTCGTCTCCTTCGTCTCGCGAGGAAAGGTTCCGCCGGAACCGAGCACCTCACCGTGGTCGGTGCGACGCCGGGGCCGTCGGTACGGGGGTGGGACGGCGGGTGCGGCGGGTCCGCGGCGCGGTACGGGGGTCGGACGGTCGGTACGAGGCTTGGATCGTTGGTACGAGGCTTGGATCGTTGGTCCAAGGCTTGGATCGTTGGTCCAACGCTTGGATCGTTGGTCCAAGGCTTGGATCGTTGGTCCAAGGCTTGGATCGTTGGTCCAACGCTTGGACCGTCGGTACAAGCCTCGTCCTGCGCCGGACGAGGGTCGTCCGGTCGGTACGAGGCTCGTCCGGCGCTGTACGAGGGTGGTCTGGTCGGTACAGGGGTCGTCCGGTCGGTACGAGGGTCGTCCGGGGCCGTACGAGGGTCGTCCGGCCGGTACAGGGGTCGTCCGGTCGGTACGAGGGTCATCCGGCGCCGTACCAGGCTCGTCCTGCGCCGTACCGGGCTCGTCCGCTCGGTACGACGCTCGTACCGTCGGCACGACGCTTGTCCCATCGTTTGCGCCGGACGTGAACGGCGACGGCGTGCCCGACCTCCTGGCCACCGGCGACAGCGGCGTGAGCGCGTCGCTCGGCACGGGCCAGGGCACCTTCGCGGCCCCCGTCCTGCGCTCTCGGGCGTTCCGCAGGATGCCAGATCACCGAGAGGCGTGCCGCGCCGAGGGCCTCGCGAGGGCGTCCTCGTCCTCGATCAGCTCCGCGTCGATGATCCGCGGCTCGGGCGCCGCAGCGGTGACCCGAGTGGGCGCCGCAGGAGCCCAGGCGCCGGGCCCGCCCGCGGGGACCCGGACGCGGGCGACCGCCGACGGCCGCAGATCGTGGAACACGTACGAGATGCCGCCGTCGTCGTCGAGCTCGAGCGTCACCCGCCCGTCCGGACGCTTCGCCAGGGTGGTGAGCAGGCTGTCGGCCTCGTCCTCGCGCACCGAGAGCGCGCCGGCCACCTCGCGCACGGTGAGCACCCCGCGGCGTCGGGCCGCGAGCCCGAAGACCGCGTTCTCGTGGGCGGCGCGGGCGCGATCCTCACCGGCCTGGCTGAGGTGTCGCCCGCCGAGGAGGAGCGGGAGCGCGACCACGAGCGTGAGCACGGTCACGCTGCCACCGATGAAGAGCGCCCCCGTCATGGCCCAGAGCAGATAAGCGAGGGCGCCGAGGCCGAGCGAGATCGTCAGGCCGATGGAGAGCGCCAGCCAGCCGAGCACGCTGGCGATGCCACCCCCCACCTTGGCGGACTGGCCGACGACGTTGACCGCGTCCGCCGCGCTGGCGACCGAGCGCGGGGCGCCGCAGGCGGTGCAGTACGCGCGCACGCCGCGGACGATCGTGGGCGCGTCTTGATGGCAACGGGGACAGGTCATGGCAGCTCGGGCCCAACCTGGGCATCCGCAGACGGCCGGTCAATCGGGCGGCCCGTCGCAGGGCGCTCCCGGGCGCTCCGCAGGACGATCGTGGGCGCTCCCGGGCCGCTCCGCAGGATGACCGATCAGTGCTTGAGCGAGATGTCCGCCAGGGCCATCCGGGCGTCGTTCAGGAACGGGCTGTCCGGGAAACGGTGGATGAAGGAGCGCAGCGTGGTCTTGGCGTCGTTCCAGGCCTGGATGTCGATGAGGCACTCGGCGAGGAGGAAGGTGGCGTCGTCCATCACCTCCTTGTCCGACGAGGCCTCGGAGAGCTGGGCGAGGAGGGGGATGGCGTCGCGCTGCCGGCTCAGCTTGCGGTAGGCGCGGGCGAGGTTGAGGCGGGCCGACGGGGTGTGGGCCGCGGTCTCCTTCTGCTTGAGCGCCTCCTCGAAGGCGGTGGCCGCCTCGTGCCAGCGCCCGGTGCGCATGTGGTCGAGGCCGAGCTGGTAGCTCTTGATGGAGAGCTCGGCGCGCGCCCGCTCGACCGCGTCGGTGAAGAAGGCCAGCTCGGCCCGCGAGAGGGGCCGCTGCCGGATGCCCTCGAAGCCGTCGATGACCTCCTGCCGCCGGTCCGCGCGGACGAGCTCGTAGAATGCCGCCGCCTCGCTCTCGGCGCGGGCGCGCTCGTCGCCGCGCTTGCGGACGTCCTCGAGCTCCTTCTCGATGTGCGCGAGCTTCTGCTTGCTCCCCGCCGTCTCGGCCGTGACCGAGTCGATGCGGGCGTCCCAGGCGAGCTTGACCACCCCGATGACCACCACGACGAACAGCAGGTTCGCCCCCGCGCTGTTCCAGAAGGCGCGCCGCTCGAAGCCGAGCTGCCGCTTGGAGATGCTCTTCAGGTCGGCCGAGAGCGCGTTGGTGAGGTTGTTGGTCTTGATGATGAGACCGCGCGACTCGACGATCTCGCGCTTGATGTCGCGGAGCTCGTCGCCGGGGTCCTCGGCTTCGATGCGGCGGGGGCTCGCTGGCCGCTGGGGGGTGGGGATCATGGTGGGGAAGGGCGCGCAGTGTACGCCGCCGCCGCCGGACGGGCACGAGGTTGGCGATCGGGGGGGCGGCAGCTCACCCGAGGGCGCCGGCGATCGTGCGACAGGCGCGTCGCAGGAGCGCGCGGATCCGGCCGCGCCGCAGGGGGCTGCGACAGCCAAGTCGCAGCCATTTCGCAGAGATGCGACGTCGGCGTCCAATGGCGGAGCGGCCCGCCCATGGTGTAGCGTGGGCCTCGTGCGACGGCCGAGCTCGACAGGATTCTTTGCAGATCACGCCCCCTCCGGCCGCGTCGCGCCCCTCGCGTCCGCGCTCGCCCTGGTGCTCCTGGTGACGACGCGCGCCTCGGCGCAGCCCTCGCCGGAGGCTGCACCGCAGGCCGCTCCAGGGCCCGCGCACGATCCGGCCTCCGATGCCGATCCGCGACCCCGACCTCGAGCCCCTGCGCTCGACCCCGGCCCCCCTGCGACCGCCTCGCTGGAGCCCCCGCCGGTGGAGCCGGCGCGGCCGCCGACGGGCTTCGCCTTCGGCTCCTACGGCCGCATGATCGCCGCCGGCGACCTCCGCGGCGGGCCCGGGCGGGACGCCAACATCGTCGCGCACGGCTCCCGCCTCGACGAGGGCAACTACGTCGAGCTCGAGCTGCGCCGCGACGACTACTGGAACGTGACCAAGACGGGCACCCGCCTGGTGGCGACGCTGGCCATGGCGTCCCCGATGTTCCAGTACACGGGCAATTTCGACATCCAGATGGCGGTGCGCAACCTCTACCTGGAGGCGCGCGGCTTCGGCGGCACGGACTTCTCGGTGTGGGCCGGCTCGCGCATGTACCGCGGCGACGACATCTACCTGCTCGACTACTGGCCCCTCGACAACCTCAACACGGTGGGCGGCGGCGCCCGCTACGACTTCACGCCCAACACCTACCTGGCGGCGCAGTACGGCATCTCGCAGCCGACCACCGATTTCTTCATCCAGTCCGTCAGCGAGCCGCAGCCCTTCAACAACCCCAACGCGGCCAACGTCCTCGTCCTCAACCGGCAGGAGCTGGAGGGGAGCCTCAAGCTCAGCCACATCGTCCGCGTCGGCGAGACGGGCGGCGTCAAGGGGGTGCTCTACACCGAGGTCCACCAGCTCCCCCAGGGTCAGTACCAGCTCCAGGCGGGCCAGTACGAGACGCTGCCCGGCGATCTCGGGTGGGTGATCGGCGCCCAGATCGGCGCCTTCACCGGCAAGCGCGACACGCACGTCAACCTCTTCGTCCGCTACGCCACCGGCCTGGCCGCCTATGGCGACTTCACCACGCCCGATCAGCTCGCCCCGGACAAGACCACCAACGGCGCGCACGAGCTGGTGGTCGCCCTCGGCGGCAACTACGAGACGGGCGTCTTCGGCCTCATGGCCGGCGCCTATGTTCGGTCCTTCCGCAACGCCGCCGGCTCGCTCAACTTCGAGGACGTCGACGAGGGCATCGTGGCCCTGCGGCCTCACCTCTTCTTCGGCGACCTCGGCGGCATCGCCGTCGAGGGATCGTTCCAGATGCAGCAGCGCGGGACCTTGCCCGTCGGCGCCGACGGGTCGTTCGGCTCGGGCGTGCTCACGCCGGCCGAGTGGCGCTTCGGCGTCATCCCCTTCCTCTCCCCCGCGGGTCGCGGCGACTACGCCCGCCCCCAGTTCCGGCTCATCTACACGATGACGTCGCGCAACCAGGCCGCGCGGTCGCTCTACCCCGCGGACGACGTCTTCTCCCTGCGCAGCGTCGAGCACTTCCTCGGCTTCGGGGCGGAGTGGTGGTTCAACTCGTCGAGCTACGGCGGCTGAAGAGGAGGCATCCCATGACCCGAGGCACGATCACCATGGCTTCACGTCTCCGTCGCTTCCAGGCTCCCCTGCTCGCGGCCGCCCTCGTCGGCACGGGCGGCTGCATGAGCTTCGACGACGCCCAGCCCCTCGCGATCTCCACCCACGTGTCGGACTGGCGCGACGAGATCATCTACCAGGTGCTCATCGATCGCTTCGCGGACGGCGACCAGGGCAACGACATGGGCGTCGACCCGACCTCGCTCGCTCACTGGCAGGGCGGCGACTGGAAGGGGCTCCAGGATCACCTCGACTACGTGCAGGCGCTCGGCGTCACCGCGCTGTGGATCTCCCCGGTGGTGCAGAACGTCGACAGCGACTCCGGCTTCTCCGGCTACCACGGCTACTGGACCCAGGATCTGAGCGCGCCCAACCCCCACTTCGGCGACGTCCCGGCGCTGCGCAGCCTGGTGGCCGCGGCGCACGGGATGGGGATCAAGGTCATCCTCGACATCGTGGTCAACCACATGGGCCAGCTCTTCTATTACGACATCAACGACAACGGGCAGCCCGACACCTCGATCTCCGGCGGCGGCTGCAACGTGTGGGACCCGGGGTCGAACAGCGCCGACCTCTACCCGGACTACACCACCTCGAACCAGCCCTGCACCGTCATCGGCGGCGAGTCCGGCGTCGAGGTGGTCAACGAGTACAACCCGGAGTTCGACCCCACCGGCGTCATCCAGGCCTACTCGTCGCTCGGCTACTCGGGCCCGGCGCCGATCGTCTTCCTCGACGATCCGAGCACCAACCACATGCCCCCCTTGCCGTCGTTCTTCCAGAACATCGACGTCTTCAACCGGCGCGGCGCCACCGTCGACTACAGCATCGGCGATCAGCTCCTCCACGGCGACTTCCCCGGTGGCCTCAAGGACGTGGCCACCTACCGCTGCGACGTGAAGCAGGCGATGGTCGACGCCTACGCGACCTGGATCGAGCTGGCCGACTTCGACGGCCTGCGCATCGACACGGTCAAGCACGTCGAGCCCGAGTTCTGGCGGTACTTCTCGCAGAAGATGCGCCAGCGGCTCCACGCCGACGGCAAGGACAAGTTCTTCATGTTCGGCGAGTCCTTCGACGGGGACGACGCGCTCGTCGGGTCGTTCACCATCAACGGCCCCACCCCCGGGATGCCGGTCGCCCCGCAGGACGTCCTCGGCGTGCCGGACCTCGCCAAGGAGCAGTCCTGCGTCCTGCCCAACGACATCCCGCTCACCGGCGACATGCTCGACAGCGCCTTCTACTTCCCGCAGTACTACACGGTCATCAACAACGTCGTGACCAGCAACGGCCTCACCAACGACGTCCTCCACAACGGCGGGGCCACCGCGCAGATCCAGGCGCTGTGGAGCCAGCGCGCCACCGACTGGGGCAGCACCTCGGCCAGGGGTGGCATCGGCGTCGCCCCCGCCGACCTCCCCGTCAACTTCCTCGACAACCACGACGTCGGCCGCTTCCTCTTCTACCAGAGCTTCGGCGTCGACCTCGCCGACCTCGCCAGCGGCGTGCTCACCTCGGCGCAGTTCGACGCCGTGCGCGCCGCCAAGCTGAAGAACGCCTACGTCTTCATGTTCACCGAGCAGGGCGTCCCCTGCGTCTACTACGGCGACGAGCAGGGCTTCCAGGGCGGCAACGACCCGACCAACCGCGAGATCATGTGGCCCTCCGGCTACGCCACCACCGCCACCACCGATCCCACCACGGGCATCGTCTACGGCACCTACGTCCCCTGGATCCAGAAGCTCACCGCTCTCCGCAAGAAGTACGCGGCCTTCACCCATGGTAGCCAGAGCGTGGTCTGGTCCACCTCGCACGTGGGCACCGAGCAGGACGCGGGCGTGTTCGCCTTCGAGCGCTCCGGCGGCGACGCGGGCAGCGCCTACGGGCTGGTGGTGCTCAACACCAACCGCGACCACGCCAGCAGCACCGCCTCCGGCGGCGCCACGATGAAGGTCACCGCGGCGCCGGGCACCATGCTCGTCGACGTCCTCGCGGACAAGCCGGTGACGTACACCGTCGCCGCCGACGGCACCCTCTCGGTCGAGGTGCAGCCCCTCGCCGCGGCGGTGCTCGTCCCCCAGAGCCAGGTCGCCGGGAACTGACCCGACCGCGATGGCCTCCGTCGACGTCCAGAACCTCAACAAGCAGTTCGGCCAGACCCCCGTCCTCAAGGGGGTGAGCCTGGCCATCCCCGACGGCTCGTTCGCCGTGCTGGTCGGGCCGAGCGGGTGCGGCAAATCCACGCTCCTCCGCCTCCTCGCCGGCCTCGAGCAGGCCGACTCGGGGACCATCCGCTTCGGCGGTCGCGACGTCACCCGGCTCGAGCCGCGCGACCGCGACATCGCCATGGTCTTCCAGTCGTACGCGCTCTACCCCCACCTCACCGTGCGCGAGAACCTCGCCTTCGGGCTCCGGCTGCGCAAGGCCCCGGCCGCCGAGATCGACGCCCGCGTCCACGAGGCCTCGGAGATGCTCGGCCTCGGCCCCCTCCTCGAGCGCCTGCCGCGGATGCTCTCCGGCGGGCAGCGCCAGCGCGTCGCCATGGGGCGCGCCATCGTGCGCCGGCCCGGGCTCTTCCTCTTCGACGAGCCCCTCTCCAACCTCGACGCGGCGCTGCGGTCGGAGGTGCGCGTCGAGATCCGCAAGCTCCACGACCGCCTCGGCGCCACCAGCGTCTACGTCACCCACGATCAGGTCGAGGCGATGACCCTGGCCGACGTGATCTTCGTGCTCAACAAGGGCGTGGTCGAGCAGGCCGGCGTCCCGCTGGAGATCTACGGGCGCCCGGCCACCCGCTTCGTCGCCGGCTTCATGGGCATGCCCGCGATGAACTTCTTCGACGGCGTCGTGGAGCGTCTGGGCGGCCGCGCGGTCGTCACCGCGGGCGGCGTCACCACGCCCATCGACGAGGCCCGCTTCGGTGACGCGCTGGAGCCGGGCCGCAACGTGACCGTGGGCGTGCGCCCGCACGACGTGCGCCTCGTCGCCGAGGGAGCGGGCGTGCCGCTGCCCGTGACCATCGTCGAGGCGCTGGGGATGGAGTCGTTCGCCCATGGGTCTCTCGGCGGCTCTGCCCCCTTCGTCGCCCGCGTCGAGGCCGACGCGGAGGTGAAGAAGGGCGACACCCTCCACGTCGCCTTCCCGACCATGCACCTCTTCGACCGCCTCACCGGCGCCTCGCTCCGCACGCCGCAGCCATGAAGCGCGCTCTGGTGACGGCGCTGTTCGCGCTCCTCGCGCTCCTCCCCCGGCGCGCGCTGGCGGCGCCCATCCACCTCTGGCACGCCTACCGCGACGACGAGCTGGCGGCGCTCGTCGCCATCCTCGCCCAGTGGAAGGGCGAGCCCGTCGACGCGGTCTCCCTCCCCTACGACGCCTACAACGCCAAGCTCGCCGCCGCGATCCCGCTCGGCGACGGCCCCGATCTCTTCATCGCCGAGCACAAGTACCTGGGCGACTTCCGCTACCGCAAGCTGGTCGCCCCCGTCGGCGACGCGCTCGAGCCCGGCGTGTTCTCGGCGCCTGCGCTCGCCGCGGTGCGCGACGGCGAGGTGGCCTGGGCCGTCCCGCTCTCCAACAAGTGCGTGGCCCTCTACGTCAACACCGATCTGGTCTCCCGGGTCCCGGGCGATCTCGAGGGCATGGTCGACCTGGTCGGCACGATCCGGTCCCCCTCCGGAGCGGCGGTCGTCCCCCTCGCCTTCGAGACCCGCAACGCCTACTACGTCGCGGCCATCTTCTCGGCCTTCGGCGGGGCGCTCCTCGACGACCAGGATCGCTTCGGCCTCGTCGGCCCCGCCGCGGTCCGCGCCATCGAGCTCGACCGCTGGCTCATCGAGAAGCACGCCGCGCCCGAGGACGCCGACGGCGCGCTGGTGACCAACCTCTTCGGCTCGGGGCAGGCGGCGTTCGCCATCAGCGGCCCCTGGCTCGCCGCCAGCCTCGGCGGCAAGAACCTCCACTACCGGGTGGAGCAGCTCCCGATCGTGCGCGCCACCGGCCTCCCGATGCGGCCCCTCCTCGGGGTCGAGTCGGTGATGTTCTCGCCCACGGGCGCCGCCCGGGCCGAGGTGCGCGCCCTCGCCCGCCTCCTCGCCAGCCCGGAGGCGGCGCTGATCCGCGCCCGCTACGGCACCCCCTCCGCCCGCAGCGACGTGGTGATGCCCGCCGGCGACGTGCGCGCCTTCGCCGAGCAAGCCCTCACCGCGATCCCGATGCCCTCGTCGCGCGCCATGTCGGCCGCGTGGGACCCGGCCAACCGCGCCATCCGCAAGGTGCTCCGCCGCGACGTCGACACCGAGGTCGCCCTCGCCGAGGCCAAGCACCGCTACGACGACGTCCGCCGCCCGCTCCCCGAGGGCACCTCCCCGCTCCCCGCCCTCCTCCTCCTCGGCATCCTGGGCCTCTGGGGCGCCTTCCGCTGGACCCAGATCGTCCGCGCGCCGGGGTTCGGGGCCGAGCTCCGTCGCTCGGCGCCCGCCTACGCGTACGTGACCCACGCGGTCATCGCCGTCGGCGTCCTGGTCATCGTCCCGCTGGTGCTCGGCGCCGCCACCTCGCTCACCGCCGGCAACGGGGACGAGCGCCGCTACGTCGGCCTCGCCAACTTCGTCTCCATCCTCACGGCGCGCGGCGGCCCGCTGCTCACCACCGGCTCGTTCTACCTGGTGCTCCTGGTCACCGTCTTCTGGACGGTGTGCAACGTCGCCTTCCACGTCGGCATCGGCCTGGCGCTGGCGCTGGTCCTCTCGCGCCCCACGCTGCGGCTGCGCGCCGTCTACCGGGTGCTCCTCATCATTCCCTGGGCGGTGCCCAGCTACGTCACCGCGCTGGCGTGGAAGGGCATGTTCCACCGGCAGTTCGGCGCGGTCACCGCGCTCCTCTACTGGCTCGACCGCACCCTCGGCCTCGACCTCCAGCCCATCGACTGGTTCGCCCGCTTCTCCACCGCCTTCGCCGCCAACCTGGCCACCAACGTCTGGCTCGGCTTCCCCTTCATGATGGTGGTCACCCTCGGCGCCCTCACCGCCGTCCCCGAGGACGTGCTCGAGGCCGCCAAGGTCGATGGCGCCACCCGCTGGCAGCGCCTCCGCCTGGTGACGCTGCCGATGATCCGGCCCACGCTGATGCCGGCGGTCACGCTGGGCGCGATCTGGACCTTCAACATGTTCAACGTGGTGTTCCTGGTCTCCGGCGGCGATCCCGACGGCACCACCGACATCCTCGTCTCCGAGGCCTACCGCTGGGCCTTCACCCGGGAGAACCAGTACGGCTACGCCGCCGCCTACGCGGTGCTGATCTTCCTCATGCTCTTCGGCGTCACCCGCCTCGGCGCGCGCACCGCCCGGCTGAGGGCGCAGGCGGAGGCGACGTGAGCAACGCGTGGCAAGAGAAGGCCGAGCGGGTCAGCCCGCTCGAGTCGGTCGCCTCGCACGCCATCCTGGTGCTCGCGGTGGCCTTCGCACTCTACCCGGTGCTCTGGGTGGTCTCGCTCGCCTTCTCCGGCGACCGCCCCCTGGTGCCGGAGGTGCTCCCCATCCCCCACCACCCGACGCTGCGCCACCTCACCGCCGTGGTGACGACCCGCCACGGGGGCGACTGGCTCTTCGGCCGGCAGCTCGCCAACTCGATCATCGTCTCGCTGGCCACCGCCGCGGTCGGGGTGATCATCGCCATCCCCACCGCCTACGCGCTGGCGCGCTTCCGCTTCGCCGGCAAGGAGCGAGGCCTCGCGGCGCTGCTCGCCACCCAGATGTTCCCCACCGTGGCGAGCGCCATCCCGCTCTACCTGATGCTCAACGCGCTGCACCTGCTCAACTCGCGCACCGGCCTGGTCGTCTGCTACGCCTCGACCTCGGTCCCCTTCGCCATCTTCCAGCTCCGCGCCGCCTTCGAGGCCATCCCCGTCGATCTGGAGGAGGCCGCCATGGTCGACGGCGCCACCCGCTTCGGCGCCTTCCTCCGCGTGGTCCTGCCCGCGGCGCGCCCGGCGATCGCCGTCACCTCGCTGTTCGCCTTCATGAGCGCCTACAACGAGTTCATCCTCGCCGCGACGCTGCTCGGGCGGGAGGAGATGTTCACGCTCCCCGTGGTCCTGCAGCGCTACATCGGCGAGTACGACCAGCAGTGGGAGCGCTTCGCCGCGGGGGCGCTGGTGGTGTCGATCCCGGTGATGGCGCTGTTCTACGTGGCGCAGCGGCACCTGGTGGCGGGGCTGACGTCGGGTGGGGTGAAGGGGTAGCGGCCCCTCGGTGCGATCTCACCCCCCCAGACGCCACCCCTCGGCCCACAGCAGCGCCGCCGCCGCCAGCTCCAGGTAGCCGTGGAAGAACGCCATCTGGATGTACCCGTTGCGCGCCGCACCCACGTTCGTCGCCGCCCACACGGCCAGCGCCAGCGCCCCGAGCAGCGCCGCCCACAGCACCAGCGCGCCCACGTCGGCGCGGAGGGCGCGGAAGCTCTGCAGGTAGGAGCGCGGGGTGGGGCTGGGGCGATCGTCCTCGGGGACGAGGCGGAGCCAGACCACGTAGTGCACCGACTGGGCGAAGGCGTAGAGCACCAGCACGCGCCTCGCCATCGGACCCCAGGGGGTCGGGCTGAGGCCGGCGGCGAGGGTGCGCGCGCTGAGGTGCGTCCAGGGGGCGACGAACCCGCCGGTGTGGGCCGCCAGGGGCGCGAGGGCGCCGCTGAGGATGAGCGCGCAGCCGCCGGCGAAGAGCGCCAGCGGGATCCAGTGGAGCTTGCCCTCGCGCCGGCGCCAGGCCCACCAGAGGCCGACGCCGACCGCGTTGTGGCCATGGGCGAAGACCAGATCGGCCATCGGACCGGCCCACTGCGCGACCGCGAAGAGCGCGCCCACCACCGCCAGCCCGAGGGCGCGGCGAGGGAGCGAGGCGCGCGCGACGAGGAGGAGCCCCGCCGCCCCCACCAGCCCCCCCCGCAGCCCGAAGCCGAAGCCCGCGCCGACGATGCCCGCGAGCATGGCCGCCAGCACCCACGGCCGGCGGTGAAAGCCGGGGCGCGCCACCAGGTAGCGGAGGTCGGAGACGATGTGCGGGATCCCCCAGACGATGGGGCCGAGCGCCAGGAACCAGAGGGGCAGGGCGCTCGTGGAGAGCAGCGCCGTCACCATCAGGCACGAGCCCACCAGGGCCACCCGGTGATCGCGCGAGACCACCAGCAAGCGAGCGCGCGGCGCCAGGAGCCGGAGCAGCGCCGAGCGCGCGCGATCGAGGGGAGCGAGGAGCCCGGCCAGCGGCGGCGGGGGCAGGGCGTCGAGGACGCGGGCCAGCTCCACCGGGATCGCTGCCATGGGCGCGACAGTAAGCTAGTCCCGGCCCGACCGGAAGCCGGTCATCCTGGGGAGCGCCCCGGAGCGTTCCCCGATCATCCTGGGGAACGCCCGA
>Ga0302279_10003119_pt1 | contig 21065 bp, 15 predicted proteins | sample III_Bog_N3_3_FD_194541 | JGI IMG/M metagenome (GOLD analysis project Ga0302279, IMG submission 194541) | Peat permafrost microbial communities from Stordalen Mire near Abisko, Sweden - III_Bog_N3_3 | ecosystem: Environmental > Terrestrial > Soil > Wetlands > Peat | place: Sweden: Abisko...
CAGGGCGCGCTGCAGGTCATACGTAAGATGCCGGAGGCGGTCTCCATCTTTATTCTTCCGCCCAGCCCGGATGTGCTGGAGCTGCGACTGCGCAATCGCAGCCAGGCGGAGGGCTTTACCGATGAGTCGGTGATTGACGCGCGGCTCTCGCAGGCGCGCACCGAGCTCAGCCGGATAGCCGACTACCAGTACGCGCTGGTGAATGACTCACTCGATGAAGCAGCGAGCGAGATGCGGGCGATTGTGCTCTCGGCGCGCGGCAGGGGCAGCGCGGCGGACTCCGCGCTGGCGGCACAGTGTCTCACCGTGGCACAGGGTCCGCGACTGCAGGCGGCGCTGGCGAGCTTCGGCGTCACCGCTGACGGCCACTAAGTCGCATCGGAGCGCGATAGATTTATTTTTGCGAAACGCACAGATTGTTCCTCGTCGCGCGCCGAATTCGGAGCTAAGATGATGTCATTCCCCCGGAGGTCCCTGTATGGCAGAGCATGAGCCGCTTCAGAACAAGTACAGCCTGGTGAAGGGCGCCGCCCGGCGTGCACGTCAACTGCAGTCCGGCGCACCGCCGCTGGGTGTGTCCAAGTCGATCAAGGCCTGCCGGGTGGCGCAGGACGAGATCCGCTTCGGCAAGGTGACGTTCACGGTGAACGCACCGAAGACGTTGCCGCCGGCCGCGATCTAGCTGCTATGACCTCGCCGCCCGAAGAGCAACTGCGCGCCTATGTGGACTACCTGCGCGATATGGGCGTCTACGACCTGTATCGCCGCGATGACCCCTCGGTGATTCTCCCTGACGAACTGCGTGCTGCCGTGCTGGAACGTGCTGCGCGCGCCGTAACTGTGCCGGCTACGGTTGTGCGAGCGCCCACCCCGGCGCCAGCGGCCTCACGCCCTGTGAAGGCTGCTGCAACGTCATTTCCGGAGGAGTCCGCGCCGCCTCCACTACCGCCGGAGCTTGCCGCCCCCATGCCCAAACCTGTCTCCTTCGACGTGCTGGCTCCGCTGCCCGTGCAGATCGTCCCCGCCGCAGATCGCGCCGGCGCGCTGCAGGCGGTGCGCGACAAGATCGGCGACTGCACGCGTTGTCCGCTGGCTTACGCCGGGCGTCGCAATATCGTCTTCGCGGACGGCGACCCCAATGCGCGGCTGATGTTCGTGGGCGAAGGCCCCGGTGCGGATGAGGACGCGAGCGGGTTGCCCTTCGTCGGCAAGGCGGGGCAGCTCTTGAACAATATGATCGCGGCGATGGGGCTGAAGCGCGAAGAGGTCTATATCGCCAACATCGTAAAGTGCCGCCCGCCGGGCAACCGCACACCGGAGTATGTGGAGGCTACCACCTGCTCGCAGTTTCTCGTCGAGCAGATGGACATCGTGCGTCCGCAGGTCATCGTCGCGCTTGGCGCAACGGCGGCGACGTACCTGCTCGGTGTGCGGCAGTCGCTCTCTTCGCTGCGCGGCGTGTGGCACAGCGCGCGCGGAGCGAAGGTCGCGGTGACGTACCATCCGGCGTTCCTGCTGCGCGATCCACGCCAGAAGGGCGAGGCGTGGAAGGACCTGCAGCGGGTGATGGCGGAACTCGGCCTGAAAGCTCCGGCAAAGCCCTCTCCGACCGCCTGATCTGCGGTCGTCCGCCCTCCGAACATAGACCGTCCCCAATCCATAACCAGACCGGATATAGTTATCCCGTCTTTGAAGAGGGGCTTGATTCATGTGCAGATGGATATGGGTGTGTATCGTTACGATCTTTGCGGTCTCCGCGCCGGCGCAGCAGCAACCTACTCCCGATGGCGTTCGAATGCAGGAGACAAAGCGGCTGACAGGCGTACAGCCGTCTGTGGCTCTGCCGGTGTGGCAGGGTGTGGCTTCGGCACAGACCGGAGCGCAGCCATTCTCCTTTGTATCGGACGGCCCCAAAGGGGGCGGCTGGGGCCGGCCTGACGAGATCGCCAGGGTCTACCTGGAGCGCCGGCTGCCGGCCTTCTTCGCGCGCACTCTCGTGCTCGATCAGCCGATGCCCGCAGGCGGAAAGCTGATCTGGATGTTCACCGGGCAGCAGGGCGGCTTCACGGTCGAGCTGAGCAGTGACTCAGTGCACGTCGTTCAGCGGTTTTACGACTCCTTCGGTCTGCGCGATCCGGGTTCGCGGTCGACCTATCCCGTAGCGAACGTGGAGGACGTGACCGTGCCGTACACCGGCGCGGCGAAGACCGTCACCGTCGAACTCGACGCCAAGATGATGCTGCGCGTGAGCGTGAATGGACTGAAGTTGGCCGAGCAGGTCTGCCTGATGGACATGCAGCGCGAGCAGTTGCAGTTCACCGGGCTGCGTACGACCCATGTGGTCGTCGCAGGCAGCGTACTGCCGGAGACCGCTGGGACAACAACGGTGCATGTCGATGCGGCGAAGCGCTTCCAGACCATGCTTGGCTTCGGCGGCAGTCCGAGCATCGCTACCTACGAGTCCATGAGTGACAAGGGCAAGCAGCAGTACTGGCAGATACTCCAGCGGTACAACCTGCTGATCGACCGCGAGTATCCGATGGGCACCGAGCTGAAGCCGGACATGTCGAACCTAGACGACCTTGCAGACTCCGTGCCGCACTACTACGGAGACAACTTTCCCAACAGCGAGATGACCAGCTTCACCTACAACGCCATGTCGCTGAAGATCGGCGGCAAGATCATCTACGAGCTGTGGGGGCTGCCCACCTGGGCCACACAGGACTTCACCGACTCCGACGGCAAGGTCCACAAAGGCGCTGCCAATGTGGCGGAGTGGGCCCGCGCCATGCTGACCTACACCCGCATGGAGAAGGCACGGACGGGCAAGGCGCCGGACATCCTCGGCATCCAGAATGAGGTCATTCAGCCCCGCGAGATTACCCTCGCCATGGTGCGCACGCTGCGGTCTGAGCTGGACAAGGCCGGCTTCCAGGCCGTGAAGATTCACATGCCGGACGCGAGCACTGTTACCGCCGGCATCAACGCCGCACAGGCGCTGCGCTCCGACCCAGATGCATGGAGCAAGATCGACTACGCAGCCTCGCATCAGTACGACTACCAGCGCAGCTTCAACGACCCGGACGCCTTCGATGTGCGCCTTACCCAGTTGCGCGCGGCCATCGGCGACAAGCCGTTCCTCACCACGGAGCTCTGCCTGAACAGTCCGCTCTATCAGATCGGCTCGTACCGCGTGGCCTTCCAGATGGCGCAGTTGTATCACAAGAACATGACGCTACTGGACTCGATCGGCATCCTTTACTGCTGGCTCATTCTGGACACGGAGGAGCCCAACTTCCCCGCGTCGCGCGCGTTGATTGCTGTGGACCGCATCCACGGCGACGTGCCTGTGGCTTCCAGCTTCCAGTTGCGCGCGCTGGGTGCCTACAGCCGCCGGATTCGCGAAGGCATGGTGCGCGTGGATGCCACAAGTTCGAACCCGGATGTGCTGGTGACGGCCTACGTCGACGCCCACGGAGCCAAGACTCTGGTTGCTCTGAACCGCTCCATGCAGCCGCAGACGCTCGATGTCTCGGGCGACGGAATCTGGTCCGGCGGCAGGGTCCAGCTGGAGCGGGTGAGTCTGTATGACGAGAACATCGTCTCGGATGCCCCCGCTAGAGTGGTGGTCGCGCCAGGGGAGATTGTGACTCTCAGCACGGTGCCGCAGCCGGTGGTGCGATGAAGCTCCGCCGCGCGGTTTGGATTCACCGCCATCTGCTGCTAAACTCTAGCCTGTGGCAAGTTGGCTGGGCACTGCATGGTGCTGCGCCGAATCCGCCACAATTCCAGTATGTGGGGCTGTAGCTCAGCTGGGAGAGCGCCTCGTTCGCAACGAGGAGGTCAGCGGTTCGATCCCGCTCAGCTCCACCAAAATTTTCTGCCTAAGCAACGCGCGAGGAGTTTGTGAACAGCAACGGAACGGCGCGCGTTGACTCCCACCATCACCTCTGGCGCTATACGCCCGACGAGTTCGGCTGGATCGACGACGCCATGCAGTCGCTGCGCCGCGACTTTCTGCCGGAGGATCTCGCCGCCGAGGCACGCGCAGCCGGGGTCAGCGCAACTGTCGCCGTGCAGGCGCGCCAGACCGTAGCGGAGACCGCATGGCTGCTGCAACTGGCCGCGCAGAGTGAGCTCATACGCGGCGTTGTCGGCTGGCTGCCGATTGCGGCAGACGACTTTCCCTCCGCATTGGAGCGCTTTGACGCCGGCCCGCTGCTCAAAGGACTGCGCCATGTGGTGCAGGGTGAGTCCGCAGGATTTCTTGATGGCGCGGAGTTTAATCGCGGCATCGCGGCGCTGCGCAACACCGGCCTGGTCTATGACGTGCTCATCTTTGCGCGCCAGCTCGAAGAAGCTACGCGCTTCGTTGACCGTCATCCGAATCAGATCTTCGTGCTGGATCACATCGCGAAGCCAGAGATTTCAGCGGGCGAATTAGCAAAATGGAGCACGGACATCCGCGAGCTCGCGCGGCGCGAGAACGTCGTCTGCAAGCTCTCCGGCATGGTCACGGAGGCCAACTGGGAGCACTGGTCTCCGCAGTCGCTCCAGCCATACTTTGATACCGCGTTGCAGGCCTTCGGCCCCGCGCGGCTCATGGCCGGCAGTGACTGGCCGGTACTCACTGTCGCTTGCACCTACGGGCGCTGGTGGAAGACGATAGCGGAGTGGATTGCGCCGCTCTCCGCCACGGAGCGCGAAGAGATCGAATCCGGCACCGCGATACGCACCTATAAACTGCAGGTTGGAGAGGAAGCACCATGAAGGCACTATCGCTACTCGGCGAAGGCAACGTAACGATTACCGAGATCGCCGAGCCGCAACTGCTCGCCGGCGACCTGCTGCTGAAGGTGGAGATGGTCGGCCTGTGCGGCACGGACCTGAACTCATTCCGCGGGCGCAACCCGCTCATCACCTATCCGCGCGTGCTGGGCCATGAGATTGCGGCGACCGTGCTGGAAGGCAATGCAACGCTTGCTGCCGGAACCCACGTCACCGTCTCGCCGTACTTTGGCTGCGGCAAGTGCCCGGCCTGCCGCCGCGGACGCCCCAACGCCTGCCGCTACAACGAAACCTTCGGCGTGCAGCGCGACGGCGCCATGACCGAGCGGATTGCGGTGCCTGCGGGAAAGGTGTATCCCTCCCGGCTGCCGCTCAAGACGCTCTGCCTCGTGGAGCCGCTCACCGTCGGCTTCCACGCCTGCTCGCGCGGACGAATCACCAAGGACGACGTCGTCGCCGTGTTCGGCTGCGGTGGTGTCGGTCTTGGAGCGATCGCGGGTGCGGCGTTTCGCGGCGCGCGCACCATCGCCATTGACCTCGACGACGCCAAACTCGCCACCGCCGCCAAAGTCGGCGCGACCGACATCATCCACTCCACGCGCGAGGATGTCCGCGAGCGCCTGCGCGATATCACCGGCGGCGACGGCCCCGATGTGGTCATTGAGGCCATCGGGCTGCCCGAGACCTTCCGCATGGCCGTCGAAGAGGTCGCCTCCACCGGCCGCGTGGTCTACATCGGCTATGCGAAGGAGCCCGTTGCGTATGAGACCAAGCTGTTTGTGCAGAAGGAGCTCGACATCCTCGGCTCGCGTAACGCGCTGCCCGGCGACTTCCTCGAAGTGATGGCGATGCTCGATGCCGGGAAGTTTCCCGTGGAGGATGCTGTCTCGGCCATCGTGCCGCTGGACGAAGCGCCGTCCATTCTGTCACAGTGGTCTGCGAATCCTGCGGCCTACACCAAGATCATGGTTCAGATTTAGCTCTGCAAGAGGCTCTTCATGCAACTAGCAACATCCCCCAGGTCTGGCACCAACGAAACAACCGCTCCTGTTTTTCCCACCGGCCAGATGGCCCTCTTCGTCCTGGTGACAGTGCTCTTCTTTCTGTGGGGCATGTCCAACAACCTCACCGACATCCTGGTGCAGCAGTTCAAGAAGTCCTTCGAGCTCTCGCTGTTCAGCGCGCAACTGGTGCAGACGGCGAACTTCCTCGGCTACTTCTGCATGGCGATTCCCGCCGCGCTGGTGATGCGGCGCTGGGGCTACAAGGCCGGTATGGTCATGGGCCTTACACTGTTCGGCACCGGCATGATTCTCTTCTGGCCGGCCGCGGTCAGCGGGCTCTACACGCCGTTTCTCATCGCGCTGTTCGCCGTGGGCTGCGGCGCCTCAGTGCTGGAGACCGCCGCGAATCCCTTCATGGCGCAGTTCGGCCCAGCCGAAACCAGCGAGCGCCGCCTGAACTTTGCGCAGGCCTTCAACCCGCCGGGAACGATTGTCGGCGTCATCATCGGCGCGCGGTTCATCTTCTCCGGAGTCGAGCTCAAGGCCCCGCAGGTCGCCGCCATGAAGCTGGCCGGGACCTACGCCGGCTATCTGCACTCCGAGCTGATGCGCGTCGTGCCGACATATCTGGTGCTGGGTTCCGTTGTCCTGCTCTTTGGTGTGGCGCTCTCGCGGATGAAGTTCCCCGCGATGCACAACGAGCACGAAGGTGAGTCCGCTGACCACGGCACCTTCCGCGCGCTGCTGCACTATCCGCATCTGTGGTTTGCTGTGCTGGCGAACTTCTGCAACGTCGGCGCGCAGATCTCCACGTGGAGCAACCTGATCCCGTACATGAAGCAGTACACCACGGTCAGCGAGCGCACCGCTGCAGGCTACCTCACCGCCACGCTGGTGGCGCTCACGCTGGGCCGCTTCGTCACCACGCCGCTGATGAAGTACATCTCGGCGAGCAAGCTGCTGGGCCTCTACGGTGCGGCGAACGTGCTGATGATTGCGCTGGCTATCCTGCGCCCCGGGATGCTGGGGGCCTACGGCATCGTGGCCAGCGGATTCTTCCTCTCCATCATGTTCCCGACCATCTTCGCGCTCGGCCTCAAGGGCCTCGGCCCGAACACCAAGCTCGCCGGATCGTTTCTGGTGATGGCCATCGTCGGCGGCGCGCTGTTTCCGCCGGTGCTCGGCTGGATTGCGCGCTCCACTGGTCAGATTGCCTATGGATACGTGGTGCCGCTGATTGGCTTTGCCGTGGTCGCGATCTACGGCTTCGCGGCTCCGCTGCTTTTGCCGCCCTCCGGCAACACGAGTCCGGACGCAGGTCCGCTCACGGCAACCATCGGACACACGATGTAGCGGCTGGCGACTAACGCTCCAGCGTGGCCGCCAGCACCGCCACGACGATGCCGTAGAGCTCAACCTCGATCTTTAGTGAGCGCAGTTCGCGCGCGGGGTCGAGCGGCAGATGCAGGATGGTCGCCGCGCCGCCCGGAACATTGCGGCCAGCGCCCTTGAAGGTGACCGGGTCAAGGATGCGGGTCTTGCCGCTGCGCAGGTCGACGCGCGGGGGCAGGGGAGCGTCGTTGACGAAGAGATAGTCGTCCATCAGGTAGTCCTGCTCGATGGGCCACCAGGTCTCCGGGTTGCGCAGCGCGAGCTTGGCTGTGCCGCCGTCGCTGTAGCTGACGGTGACAGTCGCGTGGTCCATGCGGCTGCACTGCGGCAGCGTGGTCCCGGTCAGCAGCAGGTACAGGACGCGCGCGCGTCCGGAGAGCGGTGCGGTGATCACCGTCGGATCGGGCTTGAAGCACGAGAGGAACGCGCAGTTCGGCGCTGAACCCTCGGGTGTGCTGAAGGGGACGCCGATAGCAGTTTGCAGCAGGCCGTTCGCCGCGCGCAGGCCGGCATCATCGATCGGAATCGGCTCGCCGATGTTGGCCCAGCCGCCCAGCAGCGTGTCAGGGATGGCGAGCGAGCAGAATGGCGACCGCGGCTCGACATAGCGGCGCGTGAAGATGGTGGTGAGCTGGTGATTGAGCGGCAGCGCGACGGGCTCCAGCTGGCTCCCTCGCTCAGCGCGCGGCACGGGCAGGAACTTCAGCGCAGAACGCTCGACGCGGAAGGTGATGGGTAGCGACCATTGGCACTCGCCCTTCCGCACCTTCGCAAAGACGGTGTGCACGCCCTCCGTTGCGACGCGGTCCTCGGCGAGGCACTGCTGCGGGTCGTCGATCTGCGCAAGCGTGACGCCGGGCGGCAGTGCCAGCGGCTCGTTCAGACGATAGCTGCGTACGGCGGGCGCGGCAATTGAAGCTTCGCCGTGCCAATGCAGGGTGAGATGAAAGGATGCGACCGCGGGTAGAGTCACGACGAGCATCGGTGATCCGACGGCGCTGGTGTCGAATGCGACGTGCACGCCCTCTGCGCCGGAGACAGCCGGAAGCTGAATCGTGCGCGCCCGCAAACGCAGCGTCACCGGCACCGCGTGCGGCAGGCGGCTGGTGAATGAGTAACTCTCGCTCTCGCCGCTGCGACTCCACGCGAAGTCGAAGTCCTTGTGGGTGAGCGAGGCACGATCCCACTCGCTGGGAAATCCGGGCCGCAGCGTGATGTGCCCGCCGAGCAGGTCTGGCTGCACGCCGAAGAGGCCCTCGATCAGCGCGCGCGACGTAATCCCGATGGGGTCGCCGAAGTCGCGCTGCGCCTCCTGGCGATGCACGTCGAGGTCACTGGTCATGTGGAAGTCGCCGGGGCAAAGCCCGCGATAGAGCGAGTCCAGCAGGTTGCTCTTGAGCAGTGTGAACGCCTCGTCCGCCATGCCGGCCTGCCACATGGCCAGCGCCATGTGCGCGTTCTCGGCGAGCAGCAGCAGGTTGAGCGACCACATGTAGGGCAGCCAGTCCGAGCAGGAGAGCATAAACCACTCGCCCGGTGGCACGCCTGCACCGCGCACCGGAACGTTGCGCAACGTGTGCAGCCGTTCCGCAGCCATCTGCCACGCCTGCTGCGGCGCGGCTGCTTCGCTGTCGATGGTGTGATAGACCGTCCACAGCGCGGGATTGTTGTAGACCGTCTGCGGTCCGTAGAGGTCCTTGGCCTCGGCAAGCGCGCCCTGCTGCGGCAGCCACAGCAGTTGCTGCATGGCCTTGTCGATCAGCGCGGCCTCTGCTTCGTACGGCGTTGGGTCTTCGTGCAGCAGACGGGCAATCTCTGCGGCTGCGCGGTGTGCGAAGAGGTTGTAGGCCGAGCCGTGCGCGGTGCCACCGCCGCTGTACTGCAGGTTGTCGCTGGCCCAGATGGCCGCGTAGGCCTCGTAGAGCGGAAGTTTTTCGCCGCTCGCACCGGCGAACTCGCGGCGGAAGAGCCGGTGTTCCCAGGCGAGATGCCTTTGCAAAGCGGGCCAGATCTCGCGTGCGAACTCCAGGTCGCCGGTCCAGCGCAGATGGCGCAGCAGCACGTCGATGAACACCAGGTTCATGTCGTAGTGGTTGTTGGAGAGGTCGCCGTTGGAGTGCAGCAGGTCCTCCTTGCGTGCAAGGCGCTCACCGGGATCGGCAGGCCCGGTCGCGGGATCGCCTGTGGTTACCGGAGAGACGTTCTGCTTCGCGAGCCAGTGGCGAAGGTTCGTGCGGGTGCGGTCGTGCTGGCCGATGGCGTCAAAGACATACGGCCCGCGCCAGCCCACCAGCGCGACGCGCCACGCCACCGCGCCGTGCATCACGCAGCCCTGATGCGGGTCCCAGATGGCCTCGGCGGCGACGGCGAGCGCTGGTGCAACGGCGTTGAGGAACGGGTCGGGCGTGTCAAAATGCAGGCTTGAAGCCATGGCTTCTATCTCGCGACTGCGGGCAGCGAAGGCAACGCCGGGATCGTCGTCGCCGGCAAGCGCCGCGGACTCGACCTGCACGGTCAGGTACTGAGCCGCGCCTCTGAACTTCGAGTGGCCGGTAAGAATCGGCTCCACAGGTGAAGCGACGGTGGCGCTGGCGGTCTGTGGCGCAAGTCCCCAGGCGTCGAAGCTCCGGATGCTGAGCGTTGCATCCGCGGGGAAGGTCAGCAGCAGTTCGCCGGCAGGACTGCGTAGTCTGGCCGCGGGGTGCGCTGCTGTGTCATCCAGTGAGTAGTGGTTGTCAGCGCACTCCTCGGCGCGCACCTGGAAGAGCTGCGCGACCGGCTGCACCTCGCAGCCGATGTCTCCGTTGCGGCGTCCCTTGTTGCCGCTGGCGCCGCCGAAGGCCCACGCGAGCGAGACGCCTGCGGGAACATCTTCGCCCTGCGCCTTGAGCAGCAGGCCGGAGCCCGTGCCTGCGGTCAGCAGTTCGAGCGTAAGCGTGCCTTTACCGAGCAGGCCGTCGCGAATCTCATAGATCATGCGACCGGGACGATACCGCGCGATGACCTCGTCCGCCGCAGCGCACCACTTTGAGTCCGCTCCCGCAAGGATGCCGAGTTTGAGGTTGCCGCCGTGGCCGGGGAGGTAGAGCGAGAACTCCGGCAGGTCGCCCGCATCCACGCGAAAGCTGCTGATGGGGCCATAGATGGGCCGGTTGAAGAACTCACGGCCGTTACGGATGACGAAGCTGCGGTCCACAGGTGTGTAGCGCAGGGGCCGCGCCATGTTGCTCTCCAGCAATGGACGGATGCCGCCAGTAATCACGCCTGGAGGCGGCATCCCCGCCGGCTCCGGCTTCGGCAGAGAAGTCTGGGAGAGCGCGGAGAGACGCAGCGCGGAGCCGGCCGCGGCAGCGCTCGACAGCTCCAGAAAGCGACGACGGGTCCAGTCTTCCAGCGCGCGATACAATCGAGTTTCCTCACAGCGCGGGATCAAACGCAATCACCCGCCTGCTGACTTTAGTGGAAACCAGCTACGCTTTTCAATATGCAACTTATTTCGAATCAGGTATGGTGGTGGCTCGAAGTTGGAGGGCATTTTCTTGACGCGTTACGCGCAGATCATTCGTTTACGGCCGGAAGATGAGGCCGAGTACATCCGTTACCACGCAGCAGTATGGCCCACCGTGCTCCAGACCATCGCCGACTGCAACATCCGCAACTACAGCATCTTCCTGCGCGAAGGTGTCCTCTATGCCTACTTTGAGTACCACGGGACAGACTACGCTGCCGACATGCGCAAGATGGCAGCCGACCCCGAGACCCAGCGCTGGTGGAAGATCATGGACCCCATGCAGCAGCCGGTCCAAGGCGCCGCTCCCGGAGAGCACTGGGCGCCGCTGCGCGAGGTCTTCCACTTCGACGGGCCCCCGGTGAAGTAACCGCTACTTCGCCCACGCCAGGCCATCGGCGTACTTGCCGCCCTGGATCACGCTCTGCACGTTCCACTGCGCCAGGTCGAGCGCCGCGATCTTGCCTTCATCCGTCCTCGCGCCAGCGATGCAGGAGACGTAGGCGATCTTCGCATCGGGACGAATCAATATCTCCTGCGGTAATGCAGGCACAGCGATGCTGCGCACCACTCGCATCGTCTGCAGGTCCACCACGGCGACCCGGTTCGCGGTTGGGATGGTTACAAGCAGCCAGCGGCCGTCGGGTGTCGCTGCCGTACCGTAGGCCAGCCCCGGCAGGGCGATCCACTTTGCCACCTTGTCCGTCGCGGTGTCGATTACCGCAAGCCGCGGCTTGGTCTGGTCGGCGGTGAAGACCCATTTGTCATCGGTGGAGATGGAGATGCGCTGCACGTCGCTCGACACCGGAATGATCGCCAGCGTCTTCCGCCCCAGCAGGTCGAGTACTGACACCGTCCCCGGCCCCACGTTCGCGGTGTAACCCAGCCGCCCATCGTGTGAGATGGCCAGCATGTGCGACTGCTCCTGACCGGTGGGCACTTTGCCGACGATCTCATGCGTCTGTGGATCGACGATAGTGACAGCCTTGTCCAGCTCGGTGGTCACATAAAGCAGGCCGCTCACGGGGTCCAGCACAGGGAGATGCGGACGCACGCCATGGCCAAAGTCGATGTGGTCCACCACCTTGCGCGAGGCCAGGTCGATCACCAGCATCTCGTGGCCGTCGATGCCCGGTTTGCCGACGCCCGCGCTGCCGTAGATGGGCACGAACGCCGTGCGCCCATCCGCGGACGCTGCGATCTCATGGCCGTGCACGCCGGGAGTGTTCTCGGCGACCGTCGCCAGCGTCTTGCCTGTCGCGGGATCGATCAGGCTGACATTGCTGTCACCCTGGTTGACCACCAGCAGTGTCTGGGCGGTGAGGCCGCAGGGAAGCAGCGTAGCGAAGAGCAGAGGCAACAGAATGTTTTCGGAGAGACGAGTTCGCATAGGCCGAGAAGTATAGCGCGTTCGAGGAGCGGAACGGGCGTCAGTACAGGATGACCGTCAGCCGCCGCGGGCCATGCACGCCGCGCACGCGCGTCATCTCAATGTCCGAGGTCGCCGATGGACCGGAGATGGTCGTGATCGGCTTTGTGCTCTTTCCGCTGATGGCCTCGAACGCCTCGGGAACCACCTCGAAGACCTGCGCACGCCGCACCAGGCAGATGTGATGGTCGGGCAGCAGCGTGATCGCGCGGCGGCCCTGTGCGCCCTCGTGAATAAGGATGATCGTTCCGGTGGAGGCGATCGCGGCCTCGCAGGTCGTGATCACCACCTGCATCGCGTCGAGCCGCTCGATGGAGAGATCCCGGTCGATGGTGATTGCAAAGCCTTCCGGCAGCCACTGCTGCGGGAACTCCGCCGCGACGACTACATCCTTCTCGCCAGCCTTGCTCAGCGCCGCGGCGATGGTTGAGGGCAGCTCACTTTCCGCAGCGATATCGACGACATCGGCGTCGTAGTCCAGCAGCCGGTCGCGCAGCAGCTCCAGGCGCGCCTCACGGTCGAGGTTGCCCTTGCGCTGATAGGCAGGCTCCTGCAGCGGCGCTAAGGTGCCTTGCGCCGGCAGCGCTGCACGGATACGCGCCAGAATCTCCTCGCGAGCCGTCGTCATTTGGCCGCCTCCTTCTTTGTGCGTGCCTTCCACCAGTCGCGGAAGCTCTTCGCGGGTATCGCGCGCAGATCGCGGAAGCGCGTCCACTCGCCGGCCATGCCGGGCAGGTGCTTCAGTTCATCGCCGCGCTTGAAAAGCAGTTGCCCGGTGCGCGCGAGCCGCTGAGCCGCCTCATATCTCGTCTGGCTCTGGAACGCCGCAGCCGCGCCGTACATGGCAACGCTCTCAGGGGATAGCCTGCCGCCAAGCGTCTTCTGGTCCTCATCCACCACGCGCCCGCGCAGGTGAATCAGAATCTCCGGGATGTTGATCTTCACCGGGCACACTTCGTAGCACGCGCCGCACAGCGAAGACGCATACGGCAGCGAGCGCGAGTGCTCCAGCGACTGCAACTGCGGCGACAGAATCGCTCCGATCGGCCCCGAGTAGATCGATCCATAAGCGTGGCCGCCGGTCTCGCGGTACACCGGGCAGGCGTTCAGGCAGGCGCCGCAGCGGATGCACTGCAGCGTCTCGCGCTCCATCTCGTCGGCCAGAAGTTTGGTGCGGCCGTTGTCGATCAGGATGACGTGAAACGCGCGCGGCCCGTCGCCGGGCGCCACGCCCGTCCACAACGAGTTGTACGGGTTCATCCGCTCGCCGGTCGCCGAGCGCGGCAGCAGTTGCAGAAAGACCTCGAGATCCGCGAAGCGCGGGATGACCTTCTCAATGCCGATGAGCGTAATCAGCACGTCTGGCAGCGTGACGCACATGCGACCGTTGCCTTCGGACTCCACCACGCACACCGCGCCACTCTCGGCGACGGCGAAGTTCGCGCCGCTCAGCCCAATCTTCACGTTTAGAAACCGGTCGCGCAGATAGGTGCGCGCGGCGGCCGTCAGAGCCTCGGGGTCTTCCGTCAGATTCTCGAGGCCCATCTTCTTCCGGAAGAGGTCGCGCACCTCAAAGCGGTTCTTATGCAGCGCCGGAACGACGATGTGCGAGGGCTCGTCGTCGCCCATCTGCACGATCATGTCGGCCAGGTCCGTCTCAATCGGAGTGATGCCCGCGGCCTCCAGCGCCGGGTTGAGCTGAATCTCGTCGGAGGTCATCGTCTTGACCTTGATCACCTCGGGATGGTCTTCGTCTCCGCTGTACTCGCGGACGAGCGAGATGGCGATGGCGTTGGCCTCATCTGCATCGCGCGCCCAGTGAACCATCCCGCCGGCGCCAGTACAGTTGCGCTCGAACTCCTCCAGGTAGTGGTCCAGATGCCGCAGCGTATGCGCCTTGATGGCGCTGGCCGCATCGCGGAGCTGCTGCCAGTCCGGCATCTCATCGACACGGAGTGCGCGCTTGTTGCGGATAACGTCGGTGGCGTGGTGGACGTTGCGTCGCAACTGGTCGTTGCCCAGCGCGGTCTTCGCCAGGATGGGGAAGTCGGCTGCGGCAGAGGTCTTGCCTACGCGGATGCTCATCGCGCGCCCTCATTCGCAGCGAGTATCTCTGCCAGGTGCAGCGTGCGCACGCTCGATCCCGAGCGGTGCAGCCCGCCATAGATCTGCATCAGGCAGGAGTTGTCGAGCGCCGTCACCACCTCCGCGCCGGTCGCGACCACGCAGGCGTCCTTCTCCGCCAGCATCGCCACGGAGACGTCAGCGTTCTTTACCGAGAACGTCCCGCCGAAGCCGCAGCACTGCTCGCGATCGGGCAGCTCCACCAGCGTCAACCCGCGCACGGCGCGCAGCAGCTTCAGTGGCCCATCGCCCACGTGCAGCATGCGCAACGAGTGGCACGAGGGATGGTAGGTCACCGTGTGCGGAAACGCCGCGCCCACGTCCTCCACGCCCAGCCGGTTCACCAGCAGCTCGCTGAACTCGAAGATGCGCGGCAGCAGGCTCTGAACGCTCGCCAGCAACGCGGCATCGTTCTCATTCTTCGCAATCAGCTCATAGTGTTCGCGCATCATGGCCACGCAACTGGCGGAGGGCACGCACACGGCTTCGGCGTCCGCGAACATCTCCACGAACCGCCGGACCAGCGGTATCGCCTCCTTCTGGTAGCCGGTGTTGTAGTGCATCTGGCCGCAGCAGGTCTGCGCCAGCGGAAACTCGACCGTGTGGCCGAGCCGCTCCAGCACTTCCGTCACCGCGACTCCGGTCTGCGGAAACAGCGTGTCGTTATAGCAGGCGACAAACAGCGAAATCTTCAGGGGATGTTCTCCGGCCCACAGGTTGAGTGGACAGTTCTATTCTCCCAGAACTAGCGTGCCTTCAGGTAGCTGCCGTAGCCGACCACCACCGTCGAGCCCACCAGCAGGAGCAGACCGCAGGCCACCAGCGCCTTCGTACGCCTGCTGGTGCCCTTCCACTCCTTCAGCACGATGCCCCACAGGTTGGCAAAGATGATGATGCTGGCCATGTGCAGCGTCCAGCTCGCAAAGTCGTACTTGCCCATCTTCGTCTGCCCCATGGAGTAGAAGAAGAACTGGAAGTACCAGATCACGCCGGCCGCCGCCGCGAAGAGATAGTTCAGCGTCAGCACGCCGGGGTTGATGCGTCCGATGTAGTCCTTCGGGGCAAAGTCCACCAGCGTCTCGCCGGTCACCGTGGCGGTGCCCATGGGGTTATCGCCGGGAGCGCCTCCGAACTGCGCGAAGGACTTGTTCTTGGCAATCAGGATCAGCGACCACACCAGGTTGGTCACAAAGCCGCCCCACAGCACCACGATCAGCACCGGCAGGTTGGCCCACAGCTCCAGCCTTCCCTGCGAGACCAGGATATTGTGCGTCATGTCGCCGATCGGCTTGCCTGCCGCCAGCCCAAACGCAAAGAACGAGCTCATGATGCCCGCGAAGACCGCAATGACCAGCCCCTTGACGAAGGAGAAGTCGCGCTCACCTGCGGCGGCCTTCTCTTCAGCCGATACCTCGCGCTCTTTGCTGGCGCCCGCCGCTCCGCTTACGCCGATGGCGATCAACGACAGAACCACGCCCATCAGCGTGACCTGCCCGGACCACTCATGCGTAATCGCGTGCCACTGGCCGTAGTAGATCGGCGGAATAATCGTGCCGAATCCGGTGCAGAAGCCCAGCGCGATGGCATAACCCAGTCCCAGCCCGAGATAGCGGATGGCCAGGCCGAAGGTCAGCCCGCCCACACCCCACAGCAGGCCCCAGAACATGGGCCAGAACAGGCTCGCGTCCGGTGCAAGGTGCGCCGCCTGCAGGATGGCGTAAGGATGCGGCACGAAGATGAAGGCCAGCACCGTCGGCGCGATCAGCCACGCGGCTATGCCCTGAATGATCCAGTAGACCTCCCACGACCAGCGTTTGATGCCGCGGAAGGGGATGAAGTTCGTGGCGGAGCAGAAGCCGCCAATCCAATGAAAGATGACGCCTAGAAACGGATTTGGTCCCAATGGGTCCTCGCGAGGTCGCACCCGGTTCGGAAACAGATTGTCACCGGGTCGCGAAGCCATCCTAACTGATGCGGACCAAAACCATGAAACAATGTCTCTAATGGAGCTCAGCGGGCGTGGCCGGATATCGCCAGCACGCCGCACGCTACCGCTTGCGTTTCTCAAATTTCAATACATATAATCATCCCGCCGTGAAACTGTCGCACTTGACGCTGCGTCCTCCCTTGAGGTGAAACACTTTATGTCTACCGATCTGTTGAGGACACGCATCTTCCGCGCCCTCGATACCTTTGCCATCGAGATTCCTTCCTGGGGTTTCGCCAATACCGGAACTCGATTTGGCAAGTTCCAGCAGGCCGCAGCCGCTTCCACCATTGAAGAGAAGTTTGCTGACGCCGCCGAGGTCAACCGCCTGACCGGCACCACTCCGACCCTGGCGCTGCACGTGCTCTGGGACCTTCCCAACGGCCTGAAGGATGTAGACAACATCAAGGCCCTGGAGAAGAAGACCGGCGTCCGCGCCGGCTCCATCAATCCCAACCTCTTTCAGGAGCTGGAGTACAAGTACGGCTCCATCTGCAACCCCAGCGCAGAGGTCCGCGAGAAGGCCATTGCACACCTGCTGGACTCCGTGGAGATAGGCAAGGCGGTTGGCTCGGCGGAGGTCTCGCTGTGGATCGCCGACGGCTCCAACTATCCCGGCACGCAGAGCATCCGCCGCCGCATCGGCTGGGCGAAGGAGGCGCTGGCCCGCACCCACGCCGCGCTGGCGCCCGGGCAGACCATGCTCGTCGAGTACAAGCCCTTTGAGCCGGCCTTCTATCACACCGACATCGCCGACTGGGGCATGGCTTTGGAGCTGGCACGCGCTGCCGGCCCACAGGCCCGCGTTCTGGTGGATACCGGCCATCACTACCAGTCCACCAACATTGAACAGATTGTCGCGTGGCTGCTGGAACTCCGCGCCCTCGGTGGCTTCCACTTCAACGACCGCAAGTACGCCGACGACGACCTTACCCTGGGCTCCGTCGATCCCTACCAGGTCTTCCGCATCTTCCATGAGCTGCTCTTCGACCAGTACGCCCGCAAGACGGACAGCTCACCGGCGTTCATGATCGACCAGAGCCACAATCTGAAGGGCAAGATCGAGGCGATGGTTCAGACCGTCTCCACGGCGCAGGAACTCTACGCCAAGGCAGCGCTGATTGACCAGGAAGAACTTGCCCATCTGCAGGATGCCTGCAAGCTCGTCGAGGCTGAAGAGCTCTTCCGCGGCGCCTTCTGGCAGGACGTGCGGCCTGTGGTGCAGGAGTGGCGCACCCTGCGTGGTCTTCCTGCCAATCCGTTGCAGGCGCTGCGCGAGGGCGGCTACGTGGAGCGCATCACCAACGAGCGTCAGGCGAGAAATGCTGTCGGCCAAAGTTCCTACGCTTAATTTGTGATTCAGGTGATATCTTGGTCAAACTCTAATTCATTAGAGGAACAGCCAGTGGAAACGTTTAGCCTGATCTAGCATCATGGGTCCGCACGTGAGGTGACTATGGCAGGCAGGGCCAAGGCAAGACGTCTGTATCTCATTCCCGTTCTGACCAAGGCACTCGACATCCTCGAGCTCCTCCAGACAGAGAACCAGCCGATGGTGCTGGAGGCTATCCACAAGCGCACGAAAATCTCCAAGACTACCGTCTACCGCATCCTCAAGACGCTGGTGCACCGCGGCTATGTGGGTCAGGGCGCTGACCGCCAGTACCGGCACATCGCGCGCCCACGCAAGCTGCTCTTCGGCTTCGGCGGCCAGAGCGCGGATATGCCGTTCTCTGAGGCCGTGACAGAAAGCCTGCGCGCCGCCGCCGCCGCCGTCGGTGTCGACCTGATGGTGCTCGACAACCGCTATGACGCCGAGACCGCCATCCAGAATGCCGAGACCTTCATCCGTGAGCACGTGGACATCATCATCGAGTTCCAGGTCGAGGAGCAGGCCGCGCCCATCATCGCCGACAAGATCGGCGAGGCCGGCATCCCGCTCATCGCCGTCGATATCCCTCACCCCCGTGCCACTTACTTCGGTGTGGACAACTACCGCGCAGGCCTGGAGGCCGGCGGCCTGCTCGCCGACTTCGCGATAAAGAACTGGGACAAGAAGATGGATTGGATGGTTGGTCTGGACATCGCAGAGGCCGGCCAACTGGTGCAGAGCCGCATCACCGGCGCCTTTGAGGGCGTCAAGCAGCGGATGCCCAATCTTCCCGTGGAGTCCTTCGTCCGTATCGACGGCCGCGGCCTGCGCGAGCCCAGCCACAAGGTGGTGCTGGAGTTCCTCAACCGCCATCCCAAGGACAAGCACATCCTGATCGCCGCAGCCAACGACACCAGCGCCATGGGCGCCATCGCCGCCGTGCGCGAGCTGCGCCGCGAGCGCCACGTCGCCGTTGTAGGCCAGGACTGCGTGGCTGAGATGATCGCCGAGATGCAGCGTTTCGGCAGCCCTGCCATCGCATCGATCTCCAACGAGGTCGGCCTCTACGGCCCCAAGCTCATCGACCTCGGCCTGGCGCTGCTGCGCGGCGAAACCGTTCCGCCCTACAACTATGTCGCCCATCGTGCCATCCGTGCGGACATGATCGGCCAATACCTGGCGGTCGAGTCGCAGGCCTCCGTCGATATCGCCAAGCCTCCGGTGCCGCTGATCGCGGCCGAGACTGTCCCCGCGTCGCGGCCAGTCAAGAGCAGGGCCGTAAAGAAGGCCAGGGCCGCTTGACGCCACGCTCACCGCGACGGCAGGGACTAACAATTCACTCACGAAATCATTGCTCTATTGGTAACCCGGGCGCGGATGGCGGATAATGGTCAGGCCGCCAAATCGCCGGCGAACCTATAGATGGCACAGGACCGCATTCGCATGACCTCCGCAAAGCTGCACTTCCTTGAAGACCGCTGGGACTCCTCTCTCGCCTCCAAACTCGACGAACCCGAACTGCTCCGCTACCGCTCCAACCTGCTCGGCTCGGATCTCCGCCTTACTAACTTTGGCGGCGGCAACACCAGCTCCAAGATCGACGAGGTCGACCCGCTCGACGGCAAGACGAAGAAGATCCTCTGGGTCAAGGGCTCCGGCGGCGACCTCGGCAGCATCCAGCGCGCCGGCTTCGCTACGCTGTACCTCGACAAGGTGCTCGCGCTCGCCAACAGCTACAAGGGCGTCGCGCGCGAGGACGAGATCGTCGCGATGTATCCGCTCTGCACCTTCGGCAACAACCCGGTCGCGGCCTCGATCGACACACCGCTGCACGGCTTCCTGCCGTTCCCGCACGTCGACCACCTGCACCCGGACTGGGCCATCGCTCTGGCAGCCTCGGCTAACGGCCTCGCCAAGATGGCCGAGTTCAACCAGCAGTTCGGCCACAAGATGGTCTGGGTCCCATGGCAGCGTCCCGGCTTCGAGCTCGCGCTGATGATGCGCGACGCGGTCGCCAAGACCCCCGGCTGCGACGGCGTGGTCCTCGGCGGTCACGGCCTCTTCACCTGGGGCGAGACCCAGCGCGAGAGCTACCTCAACACCATCACCATCGTCGATCAGCTCGGCCAGTTCACGCAGGAGCACGCGAAGAAGAAGGGAATCAGCTTCGGCGGCGCGAAGGTCAGCTCCCACGCGGAGCGCAAGGCCGTCGCTCTGAAACTCATGCCCGTCATCCGCGGCCGCATCTCCGCCAAGCAGCGCGTGCTGGGCACATTTACGGATGCGCCGGATGTGCTGGACTTCGTTAACTCAAAATCCGCAAAGCAGCTCGCGCATCTAGGCACCAGTTGCCCGGACCACTTCATCCGCACCAAGATCCGTCCGCTCTTCGTGGACTGGGACCCCGCAACCGGGGTCGCTGACCTCGAACCCAAATTCGCCGAAGCGCTTGAGACCTACCGCGCCGAGTACGCTGCCTACTACAAGGCGCACGCCCTGCCGGACTCGCCCGCCATGCGCGACGCCAGCCCCACGGTCGTACTCGTCCCCGGCATCGGCATGTTCAGCTTCGGCAAGAACAAGGCCGAGTCGCGCATCACCGGCGAGTTCTACGTCAACGCCATCCATGTGATGGACGGCGCCGGCGCGCTCGACGACCAGAAGTGCCCGCCGGAGCTGCCGCAGGCCGGCCCCGCTGCGCCCACCTCGGCCTTCAGCGTGCACAGCAACTACGTCGCTCTGCCGCCCAGCGAGGCCTTCCGCATCGAGTACTGGGCGCTCGAAGAGGCCAAGATCCGCCGCCAGCCGCCCGAAAAAGAGCTCTCGCGCCGCATCGCGCTCATCGTCGGTGGCGCCAGCGGCATCGGTCGCGAGACCGCGCTGCTCGCCGCCTCGCGCGGCGCGCACATCGTCGTCGCCGATCTCTCGCTCGAAGCCGCGCAGAAGGTCGCCGACGAGTGCAAGGCCATCGGCGGCAAGGAGTGCGCCGTCGCCACCGTCATCGACATCCGCAAGCGCGACGCCATCAAGTCCGCGCTTGAAGCCACCATCGCGGCCTTCGGCGGTCTTGACCTGCTCATCAACACCGCGGCCATCTTCCCGTCGTCGCCGGACGGCACCATCTCCGACGCGCAGTGGGGCCTCACGCTCGAGATCAACGTCACCGCCAACTACCTGCTCACCGACGAGGCCTCCAGGGTCTTCACCGCGCAGGACATCCCCGGCAGCATCGTGCTCACCAGCTCGGCGAACGCCGTCGTGCCCAAGCGCGGCACCGAAGCTTACGACGTCAGCAAAGCCGCGCTCTCGCACCTCGTCCGCGAGCTCGCCGTCACCTACTCGCCGCTCTTGCGCGTCAACGGCATCTCGCCGGCCACGGTCGTCAAGGGCTCCACGATGTTCCCCCGCGACCGCGTCAAGGCCTCGCTGACGAAATACAACATTGCGTTTGAAGAGAACGC
>Ga0302279_10003121_pt1 | contig 21064 bp, 16 predicted proteins | sample III_Bog_N3_3_FD_194541 | JGI IMG/M metagenome (GOLD analysis project Ga0302279, IMG submission 194541) | Peat permafrost microbial communities from Stordalen Mire near Abisko, Sweden - III_Bog_N3_3 | ecosystem: Environmental > Terrestrial > Soil > Wetlands > Peat | place: Sweden: Abisko...
TTCGCCGGCGGCGAGCGCTTCGCCGGCGGCGAGCGCTTCGGCGCGGGGCCGGCGCTCCTCGGCTCCGCACGCCGACCCGTTCGGCATGGAACGCAAGTGACCCCGCGTCGCGCGAGCTGCACCGCCGTGCTGGCCGCGGCGCTCCTCTCGGCCGCGCCCCCCGCGCGCGCCGCCACCGAGACGGAGAAGGAGGCCCAGGCGCTCTTCCTCGCCGCGATGAAGCTCCTCGCGAGCAAGCAGTACGGCGAGGCCTGCGACAAGCTGGCGCGCTCGCAGGAGCTGGATCCGGGGATGGGCACGCAGTTCCGCCTCGCGGAGTGCTACGAGAAGCTGGGCCGCCCGGCCGGCGCCTTCATCCAGTACAGCGCGGTGGCCGAGGCCGCCAAGGCCGCCGGCAAGCTCGAGCGCGAGGCGGTGGCGCGGCGGCGCGCGGCGGCCCTGGAGCCGAAAGTGGCCCGCCTGACGATCACGGTCCCGCCCAGCGTCGCCGCACTTCCGGGCCTGGAGGTGACCCGCGACGGCGCCTCGCTGCTCGAGAAGGAGTGGGGGACGCCGCAGCCCGTCGAGCCGGGCGATCACCTGGTCATGGTGCGCGCGCGCGGCAAGAAGCCCTGGGAGAGCAAGGTCTGGGCGGAGTCGTCGGCCAAGCACACCGTGTCGGTCGGCGCCCTGGAGGACGACAGGCCCCCCGCGCCGCCCCCACCGCCCCGGAGCCCGGCGCCGACGATCGCGCTCGGGATCGTGGGCGGGGTCGGGCTGGTGCTGGGCGGCACCTTCGTCGGCCTGCGCGCCGGCAAGGCCGCCACCGCCCAGACGCTCCACAATCAGATCGCCGCCGAGCAGGGCAACTGCGTCAACGGCGGGCTGGCCCAGTACGCCGCCGACTGCCGCCTGCTGGCGAGCGCCTCCTCCGCCGGCGACGGGCTCGGCACCGCCTCGCTGGTGAGCTTCCTCGCCGGCGGCGCCGCGCTCGCGGGCATGACGGCGTACCTGCTCTGGCCCCGGTCCTCGCCCGCGAGCACCGGCGTCGTGGTCGCTCCGGCCATCGGCGCCGGCGAAGCGGCCCTCGTCCTGCGGGGATCGTTCTGAAGTACGCTGGCGCAATGCGACTGGCTGCCGGGGTCGGCCCCACGGTCCTCGCCATGGTCGCGCTCGGCCTCCTCGGAGTCTGCGCGTGGAGCTGCACCGGGCTCACCGACGACTGCGAGCTGAACCTCAACTGTCCCGGCACCGCGCAGCCGGTGTGCAATGGCATCCTCGAGCCGGGCGCCTGCGACACCTGCGTCCAGGGCTACTGCTGCGCGGATCTCGCGGCCTGCTACGCCGATCAGGAGTGCCTCGATGGGTGCCTCCAGGGGTTCTGGCCGCCCGACCCCCAGTGCGCCGCCCCCCCGAGCCAGGCGCCCTTCATGGCCATCCTCGCCTGCATCCAGAAGAGCTGCGCGGCCGCCTGCGCCTCGAGCGACGACTGCAACCCCGTCAGCGGCTCCGGCTGCTCCGACGGCGAGGTCTGCGACTCCAACTACCCCGGGGTCTTCTCCTGCGCGGTGAACGCCGGCTCCCTGGCCAAGCTCTGCCGGCCCTGCGACAACGTCAACAGCCCCTATTGTGACGTGGGCCTGCACTGCTACACGGGCTCCAACACCTGCGCGCGCTTCTGTTGCACCGACGCCGACTGCGGGACCGGCAAGTGCCAGCTCGACCAGACGGCCGACTTCCAGCAGCCGCTGCCGCTGACCAAGGAGACGGTCGGCCTCTGCGTCACCCAGGACGGAGCGAGCGCCGCCTGTGACGCGCCGGCGATCCCGCCGTCGAACGGGAGCTGCGCGCCCACCTTCCCCTGAAGGGCGAGCTGGAGCTGGTCTTCAGCGACGAGCACTTCCGGATCTTTCTCGGCGCGCCGGAGCAACTCGCCACCTGGTCGCGTCGATGAGGGAGCATGACCATGCGCTCCCTCCCGTTGCTTGCGCTCCTTTTCCTCCCGATTGCCGCCGCAGCCACCTGGCCCGCGCTCGCCTGCTCCAGCGGGGCAGGCGCTGCCGCTCGCGGAGGCAACGCCGCCGGCGGTAAGCCTGCGAGCGGCTCCAGCGACGGCGGCGCGGTTCCCCCATGGTTGAGCGCCGGTGGCGGTATCCCCGGCGTCGGCGGTGCGTTCGGCGCCGGTGGCACACCAGGCACGGGCGGCGCTCTCGCGACGGCGGGGGCCGATACCGGGGAAGGTGGGGGCGGCGGTGAAGGTGGTGCGGGGACCGATGCCGGAGCGGGCGGCGGCAGCGCTCTCGGGTCCGGCGGCGCGCCCGGCGGCACCTCCTCGGCATCAGGTGCGGGCGAGGGCTCGGACGGCGGTGCCGTCTGCAACCTCGGGCACGTCGTCATCAGCGAGATCCGCTCCCGCGGGGCCGGCGGCGCCACGGACGAGTTCGTCGCGCTCTTCAACGCCAGCGGCTCCGCCGTGATCCTCGATGCGAGCTGGGCGCTCGAGGTCCGGGGCACCACGGACGCGGAGTACCGGGCCCACTGGACCGGCGCCGGCAAGAGCGTGCCCGCCTGGGGGCACTTCCTCCTCGCCGGCGCTGGTTACACGGAGATGCCCGCCGCCGACGAGGCGCTCTCCATCGGGATCGTGGACGCCGCGAGCCTGCTGCTGGTTCATGCGGGGACCACCGTGTCGGCCGTCTGCTACGCCTACAACGCCACGACGCTGGCCGCGTTCGACACCACCTTCACCTGCGCTGGCACGCCGGCGAGCAACCTTCCCCACGACAACACCAGCAGCGCCGGCAGCGACACGGACGCGAGCCTCGCGCGCAGACCCGGGGGCGCGGCGGGCAACTGCACCGACACCGGCGACAGCGCGGCTGACTTCGTGGCATCGACGCCGGCATCGCCCCGGAGCTCGGCCAGCCCCCCGACGCCGTGACCCAGCGTCCTCAGGGCCTGGGCAACAGGCGGCGCAGCGCGGGCGGAGGAGCACCGCCGTCGACGGCCGCCGGGGGCTCCCCGGCAAGCGGATAGCCACGCTTCTTCCACTCGAGGATGCCCTCGTCGAGGACCGCCGTGTGGGTGAAGCCTCTGCGCCGCAGCTCGTCGACGATGGCGCCGGAGGCGTGGTGGGGACAGGCGCAGTACGCGGTGATCCAGGTGCCGTCCCGCGGCAGGGAGTCGAGGCGCGCGAAGGCGTAGTAGGGGATCGAGATCGATCCCGGGATGCGCATGGTGAGCCAGTCGGAAGAGGCGCGCGCGTCGATGATGACGATGCGCCGCTTCGCCTCGAGCGCGCGCTTCACGTCGTCGATGGGGACGTAGCGGTTGTCCTTGAGCGTGAGCTCGGGCGGCGCGCCCTGGGGGTTGATCACCACCGGACCGAGCGGCGGCAGCTCCGGCGGGGGGCGCGGCTCAGGCGGGATGGGCACCGACCAGCTCCGCAGCAGCGCGACGACGTTGTCGATCTGCGCCTCCGGCAGGATGCCGGCAAAGGCGGGCATGGGTGTGCCGGGGCGGCCGTGGACGATGGCGTGCCGCAGGAAGGCGTCGCTCGCCGCCGAGAGGAGGGTGGTGTTGGCGAGGTGGACGGCGTCACCGCGGTCGGTGCGGGTGCCGTGGCAGCGCTGGCAGTTGGTGGCGTAGACGGTCTCGCCCAGGCTCACGTCGCCGGGCACGGTGGCGGCCGGCAGCGGGATGTGGAGGGGACCGCGATCGCGGAGGAACGCGATGATCGCGGCGACGGTGTCGTCGTCCAGCGGGCCGCCGCGCCGTTTCTCGTAGGCGGCCATCGCGGTGCCGGGCCGACCTTCACGGATGCCGCGGGAAATGAGGTCGTCCGAGGCGCTCTCCAGGAAGGTGGTGCTGACCAGGGACGGGGCGTGATCGGCGGCGTACCCGGTGGCGTCGGCGCCGTGACACAGCGCACAGTACTGCGTGAACGCCGCCGCCCCCTCGGCGTAGCGGGCCTCGGTGGCGGCGACGGCCTCCGGCGCCGGCGCGAGGTCGCGCGTGCGGCGGTCGCAGGCGAGCGCCGCCAGCGCCAGGGCGATCGCCGCGCCCGAGGGGCTCATCCGCTTGGCGCGCTTCACGCGCGTACAGTCCACAAATCCGTCGACCACGTCAACGGCCCCGCGCGAAGGGCTCCCTTCCCCGTGGTCGGGGAGCCCCCATCGTGACTAGCTGCGGGTCTTGCGGCGCGCGATGTCGAGCCCGAGGCGGTCGGCCTCGCGGTAGATGGCCTGCCGGGACATGCCGAGCGAGCGCGCGGCGGAGGCGACCGAGCCGTTGGCGCGGGCGAGGGCGTCCTCGAGGCGGGCGCGGGCCAGGCCGGGATCGGTCGAGGGCGGGAGGGACGGCTTCACCCGCATCGGGCGCGACAGGGCGCCGGCGATCGACGAGATGGAGAGCGGTCCGTCAGGAGCCGCTTCGCAGGCGGACGTGAGGGTCGCCTCGAGCTGCGGGACGCCGCCCGGCCAGCCGGAGCGGACCAGCGCCTCGAGGAACTCGGGGCTGAGCCGATCGAGCGGGAGGGAGAGGCGCTCGCAGATGTCGTGCACGATCGGGAGGATGTCCTCCCGGCGGGCGTCCAGGGAGGGCACGGTGATGCGCTTGCCGGAGAAGAGCGTCGCGAACCACGGGGCGATGTGTCCGTCGCCCGTCGCGCGGTCGAGCGGCTGGTTGACGGTGGCGATGATGGAGGCGCCCCCCCCGCGGCCGACCGCGTGGGCGATCTCGAGCTGGACCGGCCGCGGGACGCGATCCGCGTTGAGCACCAGCCACGTGGCCGGTCGCGCGCCCGGCGGGACCAGCGGCGCGGCCCGCGGAACGGTTGCGCCCACGCTGCCGTCGGGGGCGGGCTTGCCCAGGTCCGCGTCGGCGCCGTCGATGAGGATCACCTCGCCCGCCGACTCGCGGAGGGAGGCGGCGAGGCGCGCCAGCGATCGTTTGCCGACACCGGGGCCACCCTCGATGCAAACGCAGGATCCCCCGCGGGTCAGTTCGAGCACCGGCCCGATCCAGTCGCGCCGCTGCTTGGGCCCGTGAACCAGGCCACCGGACCGCTCGACCGGCCCGGTGTAGGCGACCAGATCGCGCTCGACGAAGACGGCGAGCTGCCGCCCCAGGCGCACCACGTCGCCGTGCATGACGTTGATGCGGCGAGCCCGCACGCCGCCGACGAACGTGCCCTCGGGCGAGCCGAGGTCCTCGACGTAGCAGCCGTCCGAGCGGACGTTGACCCGGACGTGCTCCGGCGCGATGCCGTGCCCCTCGACCCTGGCATCGCGCGAGGCGGAGCCGATGACGGCGCCGTCGCTGAGCGTGATCGAGCGCGGCGGCTCCACCAGATCGACCAGCACCAGCCCCCAGCCCCCGCTCGCGTCGCGTCGCGACTTGGCGAAGACGCCGGAGCGGTACTCCTTCTGCCCCGGGGTGATCGGCCCGGGGTGTCCCCCGTCGCGCCCGGTCTGGGGCGCCGGCGTCGTCGTGAACGGTGCCACGGGCGCCGGGTCGGTTCCGCTGATCCTCAAAGCCTGATGTTCGTTCATGTTCCCCCCAATTCGCGTGCGCTCGTGATGCTCGCGGGCCCCGGGGAAGCGGCGGGAGCCAGGCTCCCGAAGAGAAAAAAACGAAGCCGCCCAGGGCTGAAGCCGCGGCACACGGTGCGTTAGGAGCAACCATACTCGACCGGCGATACGAGGCAACCGTCCGGGCCTTAGCGGAATTCACCCCAAAGTTCGCTTTCTGATCCGAGCGCTTGACAGTTCCCTACGAGGGGGGTAGCTAGTCCCCGTCGCTGGGTCGGGACCAACCACCTCGGCAGCGACCCGAACGGATCGGGAGTACCCCGACAGTTTGGTGTGTGCGTGTACTTGCGGGAGTAACTCAGTGGTAGAGTGCGACCTTGCCAAGGTCGACGTCGCGGGTTCAAATCCCGTCTCCCGCTCTGGATCGTCGGATGTGATGTCGGTATCCAAGGGGGCTCCGTCCAGGGAGCCCGCTCGTCAGGTTGGTCCTCCGGGATGACCTGAACAGCGCCGCGGACCTACGGCACTCCTGGACGCTCGATTCAGGAAGCACCCACCCTGGTCATCCTGGGGAACGCCCGAGAGCGTTCCTCGGTGACCGGCGCCGTCCCTTGCCCTTCCGTTTGGCTTGCGTTTGTATTTGCGGGAGTAACTCAGTGGTAGAGTGCGACCTTGCCAAGGTCGACGTCGCGGGTTCAAATCCCGTCTCCCGCTCCGAATCGTGGATAGCTTGGACAGCGCTTCAGACCTGCGGCGCTCCTGGACGCTCGATTCAGGAATCACCTTCCTCAATCATGGCTCCTTCGGCGCCTGTCCGCGCCCGGTGCTCGAGGCAGCTCAGCGCCTGCGCGAGCGCATCGAGCGCGAGCCGGTGCGGTTCCTCGTGGTGGAGCTCGAGCCGCTCATGGATGCGGCGCGAGCGGTCGTAGCCGCGTTCCTGGGCGCCGCGCCGGACGATCTCGCCTTCGTCCCCAACGCCACGGCCGGCGTGAGCACCGTCCTCCGCTCGCTCGAGCTCGGGCCCGGCGACGAGCTGCTCACCACCGACCACGCCTACAACGCGTGCAAGAACGCCCTCGACCACGTCGCGGCCCGAGCGGGTGCGCGGGTGGTGGTGGCTGCGCTCCCGTTTCCGACGCCCGGGCCGGACGCCGTCGTCGACGCGGTGCTCGCGTGCGTCACCCCCCGGACGCGCCTGGCGCTCATCGATCAGATCACCAGCCCCACCGCGCTGGTGCTGCCCGTGGCGAGGCTCACGGCGGAGCTGCAAGCCCGCGGGGTCGACGTGCTCGTCGACGCGGCCCACGCGCCCGGCATGGTGCCGCTCCTCCTCGACGAGGTCGGCGCGGCGTACACCACGGGCAACTTCCACAAGTGGTTGTGCGCTCCCCGCGGCGCCGCGTTCCTCCACGTCCGGCGCGATCGCCAGGCGCTGATCCGTCCGCTCTCCGTCAGCCACGGGGCCAACTCGCCGCGGCGGGATCGCTCCCGCTTCCGCCTCGAGCACGACTGGACGGGGACCTTCGACCCCACGCCCTTCCTCTGCGTCCCCGAAGCGCTGCGCTTCCTCGAAGCCCTCTCCCCCGGCGGCATCGCCGCCTGGATGGACCACAACCGCGCCGCCGCCCTCGCCGCGCGCCGCACGCTCTGCTCGGCGCTGCGCATCGATACGCCCTGCCCCGACAGCATGATCGGCGCCATGGCGTCGGTGCCGCTGCCCGTCCCCACGGGCGACGGCGCCTCGCGCGCCTTGCCCCCGAGCGACCCGGCCTCCGCGCCCTCGCCCCTCGATCCTCTCCAGGAGGCGCTCTTCGCCCGCTTCGGCATCGAGGTGCCGATCTTCCCGTTCCCCGCGCCCCCCCACAAGCTGCTGCGCATCTCGACGCCGGCCTACGTCGGGCCGGCCGACGTCGAGCGCCTCGTCGCCGCGCTGGGGGAGCTCGGGGCGCTCGGCTAAATCACCGTGCACGATTCTGCAACGGCAGCCCGCACCGCGAAGCGTCAGCGAGCGGAGGCCATCGATGGCATCAAGCCTGGGTGCCCTCCCGAGCCTCCGCTCCCTCACGGTCGCGGTGCGGGTGGCAATGCCCCCACTGTTCGACAATCTCGCTCGGTGATTTAGCGGAAGCTCCCGCCTAGGCGCGCTTCTTCTTCCACAGCCGCGCCATCCACGCCTCGACGTCGTCCACCTGGCTGGGGATGCCGGCCGAGAGGTTCTCGTAGCCGTCCTCGGTGACGACGAGGTCGTCCTCGATGCGCACGCCGATGCCGCGGTACTCCTCGGGCACGGTGAGATCGTCGGTCTGGAAGTAGAGCCCCGGCTCCACGGTGAGCACCATCCCGGGCCGCAGCTTGCCCAGCTTGTAGGCCTCCTTGCGGGCCTCGGCGCAGTCGTGCACGTCGAGGCCGAGCATGTGGCTGACGTTGTGCAGCGAGTAGCGCTTGTAGAACTGGTGCTCCTCCTTGAGGGCGTGCTCGGCGGTGGTGGGGAGGATGCCGAGCTTCTCCAGCCCCTCGGCCAGCACGCGCATGGCGGCCTTGTTGGGGTCCATGAAGTCGTTGCCCGGCTTCACCTGGGCGAACGCCGCCTTCTGCGCCTTGTGGACCAGCTTGTAGATGGCCCGCTGCGCGCGCGTGAAGCTCCCCGAGATGGGCAGCGTGCGGGTGATGTCGGCGGTGTAGAGCGAGTTGCCCTCCACGCCGGCGTCCAGGAGGAGCAGCTCCCCCGGGGCGAGGACGCCGTCGTTGTGGGTGTAGTGGAGCACGCACGCGTGGGCGCCCGCCGCCGCGATGGTCCCGTAGCCGACGTCGTTGCCCTCGACGCGGGCACGCAGGCCGAACACGCCCTCCACCTCGCGCTCGCTCCGCGCCTTCGGCAGCCGCTTGATGACGTCCTCGAAGCCGAGCCGGGTGGACTCGACCACGGTGCGCAGCTCGGCGACCTCCAGCGTGTCCTTGAGGAGGCGCATCTCGGCGAGCGCCGCGGCGAGCTCCTTGTCGCGATCGCTCGCCGCCAGCGCCCCGTCGACGCCGGGTGACGAGCCCCGCACCGCGCGGAACGGGCGCCCCCCGCCGGCGACGCCTTCGAGATAGGGCGCGAGCTCGCCGAGGGGCCGGCAGGTGTCGATCGCGTAGCGCGCCTTCGTCTCCGGCACGCCCAGGCGCGGGCCGACCCAGAGCGCGCCCTTGACGCGGTCGGTGAAGAACGTCGCGTCCGATCGGCCCGGGTTGGGCTCGGCGAAGAGGACGTCCCGGTGCCCGCCCCCCTCGGGAACGGGAGCCCCCTCGGCGCCGGCGACGGGCTCGAGGACCAGCACGCAGTCCGCCTCGAGGTTGCCCGTCAGGTAGTAGAAATCGCTGCTCGGCCGGAACCGGTAGTGGGTGTCGTTCGACCGCACCTTGAGGTGGCCGGCCGCGATGACGAGGGTCTCGCCCGGGTATTTCGCCGAGAGGGCCCGCCGGCGCGCGCGGAACACCTCGGCGTGCTCGATCACGTCCGGCAGGGCGCCGGTGGGGGGCGACCAGCCCTGGAGCATGAACTCGAGCAGCGCCTTCGGGGGCGGCGTGTCGTGGCTGGCGGGCGCGGCGGCGACCGGCGCCGAATCCACCGGGGTCGCGCGCGGCTCTTCGAGCACGGCGGCGGCGACGGCGCGGGCCTCTCCTGCAGCGGTGACGTCGTTGGGCGGAGCCAGCTCGGCGGGTTGGGTCATCGGTGGCCTTTTATCACCGAGGGCCGCTCCGGGGCACTGTCAGCGTGCGGAGGGCGGGCGGCGCGCCCGGCCCGCGCCGCGAGCGGGCGCGGCGAGAGAGTCGGCGAGGCCGCCGAGCACCTTGCGAGCGGCGCTCAGCTCGCGCGCGGACACCTTGCCGAGGGCGCGCCGCACCTTGGCCTCGATGGTGCCGGAGCGCAGCTCGTCGAGCTTCTTGCCCGCCCGGGTGAGCGCGAAGAGGGCGCGCCGGCCGTCCTCGGGATCGGTGTGCCGGGTGAGGATCCCCCGCGCCACCAGCCGGCTCAGCACGCCCGTCAGCGTGCTCGGGTGGACGTGGAGGATCTCCGCGATGCGCCCGGCCGCGATGCCGGGGTGCCGGGCGACGATGCGCACCACCAGCCGCTGGGGCCCGGTGACCCCGAACGTCGCGGCCATCTGCTTGGACGACGCCGCGAGCCCGTGGTCGACGGCCCAGAGCAGCCGCATGAACTCGATGACCTCCCCCAGGCCGACGCTGGAGGCATCCTCGGGGGGGCGCTCGCGGGAAGATGCCATGTCGGCGCGTCGTACCATCGCCCCACGAGCACGGCGACGCGAATTGTCGGGGAGCACCCGGGAGTGTGCCCGGCGAGGAGTCACCCCCCCACGGCCGCCCGCGCCCGCGCGTCGAGCTCGCGCTCCATGACGCGCAGCCCGTCCCGCCGCGCGGAGGCGTCGCGCTCCATCTGCACGAACGAGCCGGCGCAGGCGAGGCCGAGGCTACCCCAGAGGACGGCCCGGGCCACCCCGCGGGGAAACCGCGCGGGGAGCGCCTGGACGCCGTACGCCATCGCCGCGCAGAAGAACGGCACCAGGGATCCGTAGTAGCGCGATCCCCCCAGCGATCCCCCGCCCGCATAGCTCGAGAGCAGGAACGCATACACCGCGAGCGGCACGATCCATCCGCGCGAGACCGCCCTCCGCACCCCGAGAGGCAGCAGCAGCAGCGCCGGGCCGAACAGCAGGGCCGGCACCAGCACCGGGAACCACACCGCGTCGAAGACCGGCCCGTGGGAGAACGCCGCTCGCTGCGTGTGCGTGAACGTGTAGAGCTCGCGGAGGAAGCCGAGCCACTCGCCGGAGACCAGCCGGTGCACCAGGATCCACCCCGCGATCGCCAGCGCCGGCGGCACGAACACCGCGGGCGGGAGCGGCTCGCCGAACCGCCCGAGCCACGCTCGCAGCCGCTGGGGCAGCGGCCCCTTCGCGACGACGCGGAGCAGGATCCCCTGCGCCGCCACCGCCGCCGCCGCGCCCCACGCTTCGTACCGGATGAGGCACGCCGTCGCGAGGAGCAGGCCGGCGCCGAGCATTCGCCGGGCCTCGATGGCCGAGGCCGCGAGCAGGACGACGAGCACGAAGAGCGCCTCCTGCTGCGCCGACACCCCGAGCATGTTGCTCGAGCTGCTCACCGCGCAGGCGATCGCCGCGTCGCGGGCCACGAGCGCGTCCCCGCTGTGCCGGTGGACGAATCGGTAGAGCGCCCAGGGGACGGCGAGCGAGCAGAGATCGGCCGTGACGCGCACCGCCGCGAACGGCAGGCGCAGCCACACGAAGCCGGCCAGGAGGTAGTGGTAGAGCGGCAGCCAGACCCAGTGGGCGGCCAGGTTCTTCGGATCGGTGGCCAGCGTGCAGCCGATCCCGAAGTGCCCGTAGGCGTCGCCGTCGAGGTCGGGCTCGCGCAGGATCCACGCGAGGCGAAGGAGAAAGAGCGCCGCCGTGACGGCGAAGAGCGCACGGACCGCGTTCCTGTTGCTGGCCTGGGGCATCGCGTGGGCGGGGAGGATACACGCTCACGCCACGTCGAGCGCCGCCAGCACCTCCGTCAGCGGCGCCGGCCTGCCGTAGAGCCACCCCTGGGCGTAGTCCACGCCGATGCCCACCAGCAGATCCGCGATCGCCTGCGTCTCCACCGCCTCCGCCACCGTGCGGATCCCCAGGGTGAGGCCGATGCGGTGCACGCTCTCGACGATAGCGCGGTGGAGCGCGTTCTCGGTGAGGTCACGCACGAACATGCCGTCGATCTTCACGTAGTCGACCGGCAGGCTCTCGATGTACCCGTACGAGGCGTGCCCGCTGCCGAAGTCGTCGATGGCGAAGCGGCAGCCCATCGCGCCCAGCTCCTGCATCAGCCAGAGCACCTCGCCGAGGTTGGCGAGGGCGGCGGTCTCGGTCACCTCGAAGCAGATCTTGCTCGGGGGGACGTTGGCCTTGTGCATCTCCTTGACGATGAAATCGAGGAGGCCCTCCCGCAGCAGCGACACGCCCGACAGGTTGATGGCGCAGGTGTCGAGCCGGCGCATCGCCCGCTGGGGGAGGCCGCCCACCATGCGCAGGGCCTGGCGGATCACGAAACGGTCGATGGCGTCCATCATCCCGCTGTGCTCCGCGGCCTCGATGATGCCGACCGGGGACTGGAAGCGCCCCTCGTCGTCCACGCGGCGCACCAGCACCTCGAAGTGGGCGCCCTTGCCGGCGCGGGCCGAGAGCGGGTTGATCCCCTGCGCGAAGAGGCGGAGGCGCCCCTCCTCCAGGTTCTTCTGCAGCCCGGCGACCCACTGGAGGGAGCGGCGGCCCTGCGCCAGCTTATCGTCGCTCTCCAGGTACACCTGCGTGCGCCCGCGGCCGGCGTCCTTGGCGAGGCGACAGGCGTGGTCGGCGGCGCCGAGCACCTCCGTCGCGCGCCCGATGGCGGCGCCGAAGGGCACCACGCCGAAGCTCGCCCCGACCGCGAAGCTCTTCTCCTGCCAGCCGAAGCGGAACTCCAGCAGCCGCCGCCCCAGCTCCCGCGCCACCCGCTCGCCCTCGCGCGCGCCTTGCCCGACGAGGAGGATTCCGTACTCGTCGCCGCCGATGCGGCCAGCGCAGTCCGCCGGCCCGACCACCTCGCCCACGCGCGTGGCCACCCACTGGAGGAGCTGGTCGCCAGCGTCGTGGCCGCAGGTGGAGTTGACGAGGCGGAAGCGGTCGAGGTTCAGGTAGCAGAGCACGTGCTCTGCGCCGCTCCGGCGCGACTCCGCCAGGGCGAGCTCGATGCGCTCGGTGAGCGCCTGGCGGTTGAGCAGCCCGGTGAGCCCGTCGCAGCGCCCCTGCCGCGCCAGCTGCAGCGCCAGGAACTGCTGGCCGCTCACGTCGCGGAACACCACCACCTCGGCGCGCCCGCCCGTCGCCGTCGCGTCGAGGTCGCCGATCCGCGGCGCCGCCGCGCCGAGGACGTGGCGCACCGGGATGAGCTGCCCGTCCCGCCGCTGCAGGAGCGCCGTGTGCTCCGGGGGAGCCGCGCCCAGCTCCTGCGCGAGCGTCGCCTCGGGGCCCTGCGACCCCGGCACCGCGAGATGGAACACCTCGGCGAGAGCCGCGCCCCGCGCCTCCGCGAGCGACCAGCCGGTGAGCCGCTCGGCCGTCGCGTTGAGGGTGACCACGCAGCCCGCGCCGTCGGTCTCGATCACCGCCACGCCCACGTGCGCCAGGCAGGCCTCGAGGCCGACCGGCAGCAGCCGTGCCTGCGCCTCGCGCAGCACGCGAGCCTCGGCCTCGGCCTCGGCTTCGGCGTCCGGGGGGAGGTCGGGCAGCGCGCCGGGAGGCGGCGGCTCCGGGACGATCGCGGGGGCTTCCCCACGACGCTCCGCCTCGCGCAGCGGTCGGAGGGCCATCGCGAGGGTGTCTTCCGGCTCTTCGTCCTCGGGGATCATGGAGGGGAGGCGAGGGCGGGCCGCACCTATGACCTCGGCTGCGGGAGCGGCCGGGCGGTGTTGATCGTGGGGGGGAGGCAAGCGCCGATTCTAGGCGTCCTCGCGGTTGGGGGAAATAGACCGCGAGGCCGCCCGGGGGCGCCTGCTCTCGGCGGACGATCGAGCGGATCGTCGACGCCCCCGCGACGACGGTCGTGAAGGGACCACGTCCTTGTCGATCGTGGCCCCGCTCACCGAGCCGTGGGTGCTTCTGGCGCGATGGCGCTCCTCGCTCGGGCGTGAGGAGCGTCCGACGCCTGGGAGGACGGTGCGACGCTTGGGAGGAACCTCCGGCGCTCGGGAGGAACCTCCGGCGCTTGGGAGGAACCTCCGGTGCTCGGGAGGAACCTCCGGTGCTCGGGAGGAATCTCCGGCGCTCGGGAGGACCTTCCGGCGCTCGGGAGGACCTTCCGGCGGTCGGGAGGACCTTCCGGCGCTCGGGAGGAACTTCCGGCGCTCGGGAGGAACTTCCGGTGCTCGGGAGAAACCTCCGGTGCTCGGGAGAAACCTTCGGCGCGGACGACGAGCTCCCTGTGCAGACGATGAGCCTCCCAGGCGGACGATGAGCCTCCCAGGCGCAGGAAGATCCTCCCAAGCGCACGATGAGCCTCCCAGGCGGACGATGAGCCTCCCAGGCGCAGGAAGAACCTCCCGCGCGCACGAGGGTCCTCCCAGGCTCACGAAGATCCTCCCAGGCCCACGAAGATCCTCCCGAGCGGACGAAGAGTCTCCCGCCGAAGGAGGGCTTGGCCCAGACGTTCCATCGCCTGCGGTGGAGGCGATCACGGGGGTGGTCAGGGCGGCGCGTCAGTGGATGATGGCTCGCGCCTTCTCGCACTCCGCGCGCACGCTCGGCCGCTCGCACTCCCTGGCGTTCACCGGCGTTTGATCCTCGCCGCGCAGGAACTCTCGCCCGGCGCTCTCCGAGGTCTCGGTGATGGATTCGCTCCGGAAGCCGTGCACGTAGTGGAGCAGCGCGCGGCGGACGCAGGGCGCATGGTCGCGCTCGAACCCGGGGTGCGAGCAGGCGAGCGACGCGTAGTGGAACTCGCGCAGCCGCTCTTCCGGGCCGCTCCCGGCGTAGCGCTCGGCGAGGCGGGCGCAGGCCGCCTTCGAATAGACCTCCTCGCGGCCGTCGTCGGCGAGCACGCGCGGGCAGGCGAGCTCGTAGTAGCGGAGGGCGGCCCGGTCGTCCTTCTCGACGCCGGCGCCGTGCTCGTAGCGATCGCCGAGCACGAAGCAGCCGTCGGGCTCGCCCTCCGCGCAGCCGATCTGGGCGAGGTCGAGCACGCGCGCATCCGACGGGTCGAGGTAGCGCGCCGCCTCGCCGCACGTGCAATCGCCTTCCAGGCACGCCGCGGCGAGGTCGTCGCCCACGTCGCTCCGCAGCTTCACGAGCGCCGCCGGCTCCCAGCCGTTCTTGTCGAGCATCATGAAGACGTCGTCGCACTCGCCGGTCGCCTTGCAGATGCTCCGGGAGAGCTCGGCGACCGCGGGGGGCAGCGCCTCGCCGCCGCGCGTCTTCTCGCGCCGGAACAGCTCGGTGAACAGGTAGCCGTGGTAGCCGTCGCGGAGGAACACCCCGCGCTCGTGGTCGATGAGCTTCCTGGAGTCGGGCCGCATGCCCGTCGCCCAGAGGTAGAGCGGGCAGTCGAGGGCCCGGCCGCGCCCGCACCCGTCGACGATGCGCGAGGAGATCCCAGGCGACTTGAGGTTACGGATCCCCTGGTAGCAGGCGTCGTCGTCGCCGAGATCGCACGCCTTGCGGATCCACGTGTCGAAGAGCTTCCCGTCAGCCTCGGCGTCGGCGGCCGTCACCAGGCGGCGCGGTGACCGGCCGTCGCGCTCCACGCCGCAGCCCGCGATGTGGCCATAGCCACGGTATCGATCGGCTGCCCGGCGACACGCCGCCAGCTCGCCGGCCTCGCAGCGCTTCTCGTCCGCGCGCCTCCGTTCCTGCGGCGTCGTCTTGCGGGCGAGCTTCGCGGGCGGGGGAGGAGGCGGTGGCGTGACCGCGGTGGTGCTCGCGACTGCGGCCGACGGCGCGGGCGGCGGCGCGGCGCCCTGCGAGCAACCGAGCACGAGGCAAGCGGCGAGGACGGCGCGCCGGGGGTTTGGGGGGGCCCCCCATCGCGACCGGCTCATGACTTGAGCAGCGCGATCTGCGGCCTGGCCGCGCCCTCCGTCCACTGCTCCTCCACGAGGAGGCCGGGGGACGTCCCGAAGCCCTCCCACTCGCCGAGCTCGAAGTCGAAGGTCTCGAAGATCCGCACGTCGCCCCGCCGCACCGGGAAGACGATCTCGCAGAACCGCCCGACCGTGGCGAAGACGTTTTTCGGATCCACGGCCTCGGGCACCCACAGCTCGATCCCCTCCGCGCTGCCCGCGAGCAGGCGCAGGCCGCCGGTCATGCGGTCGCAGTGGATCTTCACCCACTCGCGCAGGCGGTAGGCCGTGCAGCCTGCCGCCTGTCGCGCCACGCGGCTGAGGCGCACCGCTCGGGCGTCCTTCCACTCGGCGAGCTTGGGGGCCTTCGACTTCTCTGCGGGGAAGGGCTCCTCGTCGAAGGGCGGCAGCTCGGCCTTCTCGACGCGGGGTGGGATCACGGGCCGACCCCCGTCCGGCTGGGCCGTGACCGGATCGGCGACCGAGGAGCGGGCGACCAGGGCGGCGGCGATGAACAGCGCGACATGAGCGGTTCTCATAGGGTCCTCAGGAACGCGACGAGCGCCTTCTTCTCGTCCGCGGATAGCTGCGACGTCTTCCCCATCCGGTCCTGGTTCAGCTCGACGAGCGACTCGAGCGACTCGAAGCGCCCGTCGTGCATGTACGGCGCGGTGCCGCCGACGTAGCGCAGCGAGGGGGTCTTGTACGCGTGGTTGGGGTCCTCGGCGAAGCTTGCGGGGGGCCGCAGTGCCTTGAGCGGGACCGCGAGGCGATCGGTGTAGTCGCTCGCGGGGACGTGGCATGTCGCGCACTTCGCGACGGGGCTCTCGAAGATCGCCCGGCCGCGCGCCTCTTCCTCGGTCAGCGCCCGCTCGTCGCGCGGCGGCGGCGTCAGGCCCTCGCGGACGAAGGCGGCGAGCCGGGTCGCGTAGACCTCGACGATCGTGGTGTTGGCGCGGCCGCCGTTCCACCGGTGCAGGGAGAAGCCCGCCATGATGCGCGCCTCCAGCGTCTCGTTCTCGGCGTGCCAGCCGTAGGGACCCTTCGCCCTCACGCGCCCCGCGAGCATGGGGGTCTGGCGCGCGTAGCCGAAGCCGCCCTCCCCCTGGACCTCGACGTTGCCCCAGCGCGACCTGATCGCCGAGAGATCCGTGCCAGCGAAGAAGTTCGTGAAGGTGTTGCCGTCGTTCTTGAGCGTCACCTCGTGCCAGACGAACCCGTCGTCGCGGCCCTCCGGGTGGCACGAGTTGCAGGCGAGCCCGCCGCTCAGGTGGCCGTTGTTCCCGTTGAGGAAGAGCTGCCTCCCCGCCACGAGATCCTTGGCGTCGTCATTGGGGAAGGGGACCGCGTTGGAGGGCGCGACGCGGTAGCGGCCGTCCGCCGGGGCGAGGTTCACGACCACGAGGTCGTCGCTCCCGCGGCAGAAGACGTAGGCCTGATCCTCGTCCTCGGAGAGCGCGATCCCTTGGGGCGCCGAGCCGTGCGCCCGCGAGCCGGTCTTCTCGTCGTACGGGCTGCCGACGCCGTAGTCGCGCACGCTGGTCGCGGTGGGATCCATCGCCAGCGCGTCGAGCTCGAGGAGGGTGTCCGTCCCCGAGCTGGCGAGGAGGAGCGTGTCGGTCTTCCTCCGGTAAACCGCCGCGTGCGGCTCGACGACGCGCACGAACTTGTCCGGGGTGGGGCTCACCCCCGCCATCCACTTCTGCGTCTCCATGGCCTTCGCCACCACCGACGTGAAGCTGACGGGAGCGACCGCGCGGCGTGGCGGCGCCGCGTTGGTCTCGCTCGCGGCGAGCATCACGTCCACCACGCCCTCGCCGAACCAGTCGTCCGGACCGAGCGCGCCGAGCGCGTGCCGCGGGAAGTACACGCGATCGCCCGCGGGGTTGGTCGTCACCGCCCACCCGTTCGACGCCGGGAGCTTCGCGTTGTACGGCGACCGCAGCGGCGAGGCCAGGAGATCGACGCGCGCGACGACGGGGGGGCGCGACGCCGAGATGCCGTCCACGCGCGTGACCGCGCCGCCGATGAGGTGGCTCACGTAGGCGCGATCGCCGCCCGGGAGGATGGTGACGCCGCGCGGCTCACGCGCGACGTCGACGGACCAGCGCACCGTGAGCGCGCCGAGGTCGACGGCGGAGAGCTTGTGCGTCCACGCCGAGGTGACGAGCGCCGTCCGCCCATCGGGCGAGATCGCGAGGCCCCAGGCGTCCGTCGGGAGCGCGACGCGGCCGACCTCTTCGAGCCCCGTCCGGCCCTTGCGCGCGAAGACGAGGAGCGCCCCGCCGCCCGCGCCCGTGTCGCGGATCGTGACGAGGACGCGATCGCCCGCCGTCACCAGCGTCGCAGGCCGACCGGGCGTGGCGACGTCGACCCGCTCCGAGCCGACCTCGACGGGGAGCGAGAGGACGCGCACGACCGAGTGATCCTCGTCCGCGACGAAGAGCACGTCCCCGAGGCGCGCGATGGTGCTGCCCTCACGCGGCGACGATGCGCTCGGCGCAGGCGGCGCGCCGCGGACGGCGACGGTCGCGATGACTGCGGGCACGCTCGCGGTGGACGCGGCGCTCGCGAGAGGCGGAGCGCCGCCGCCCGGATCCTTGCAGCCGGCGAGTGGGCCGAGCGCGGCGCACGCGAGCGCGAGAGCGAGAGCGAGAGCGTCCTTCATGGGTGTGCAGGATACGACGCCGGCTCGATGGACGGTCACAATCGTCGCTCACCGGCCTTGCCCCCCGGGGCTCGGTGCTCTGGTCTTCTACCTCGCCCAGAGCCCCGTGTTCGTCGGTGTCCACGCTCGATGCCGCGAGCTCACATCCCCTGACCAGCGGGTCGCCCCGGCGGCGCCGCCGGCCGCCCGAGCAGCTCGATCGACCCCTGATCCCGGCGATCGCGGGGGTGCGATCCCACCGATCGCGGTCCCCGGCGAACTGCGCGTCCGGTCCCTGGCCTCGCTCTTGCTAAACTCGGCCGCCATGAACCTCCGCTTCGCCGCCTTCGCCGCCGTAGCCGCCCTCGTCCCCGTCTTCACCGCCTGCGGGAGCACCGGGGGCGAGCCCTCGAGCAGCAGCACCGGCACCGGGAGCACCGGCGCCACGAGCAGCGGGTCGGGGACCACCGGCGGCGCGGGCGGCTCCACGACGAGCTCGGGGGCGACCGCCAGCTCCAGCAGCTCGGGGTCGACGACCGGATCCTCGAGCTCGGGGACGACCGCGAGCTCCTCCAGCTCCACGAGCTCCTCCAGCTCCACGAGCTCCAGCTCCTCGTCGGGGTCGGGGGGACTCTTCGCCGGTTGCAGCAAGGCGGGCGGCTGCGTGGCGGATTGCTCCCCGCCCGCCAACGACCCCATCGCGACGGGGAACGCGGCCTACGACCTCTACGATGGCTGCATCCTCGCCGCGATGCAGGTCGCCGGCATGAACGAGCCCTGGATGGGCCAGTTGCTCAAGGCCCAGGCGATGAACGAGAGCGGCATCACGCCCTCCATCGAGCCGAGCACCAGTGCCAACGCCTGCGGCGGCCAGAACTGCGGCCCCTGGGCGATCAGCGCCGGCACGGTCTCGGGGGACTCGCCGCCCGGGCCGTGCGGCTCGTCGTCGAAGGACCCGGCCACCGGGGCCGTGGACTACTCGCACAGCTACGGGCTCTTCCAGTCGACGCCCGCCTGCGAGGGCACCTTCCTGACTCCCACGCTCCCCGCGGGGGTCACGTGTACGGCCACCGCGGAGGCCAACGACATCCCCTTCGCGTCCGGCGTGAACCGGTTCTACTGCGAGAGCGCCACGTCCATCGGATTCACCGACGATCTGGAGGGCAACACGGTCAAGGGCTACATCAACGCGTGGCAGGACACCACGAGCCCGCTCTACGCGACATCGGTCTTCAACCCCGCCTATCAGATCTACATTTACATGGATTATACGTGGAAATACAATTTCCAGGACGCCGGCTCGGCGGCCCAGGGCTGCTCGATCTACCAGCAATGGTACCTGTCCCTCGCCTACTGGCTGAACGGGGCGCCCGCGAGCACCTCGTGCAAGCTGTCGGGGAGCGGGCTGCAGTACGCCCAGCAGGCGGTCAGCAACTACCAGATGATGTACGGCAAGGCGTGGCCGTATCCCGCGCCCTGACCGCCGTCGAGCGCTCGGCCGCGGATCGGTCCGCGCCTCGCGCGAGGGTCATCCCGGGGACGGCCGCGGCGCGGTCTCCCGCCGGTCGATCACGCTCCACATCACCAGCCCCAGCACCGGCCCCGCCGCCGCGAGCGCGAAGGCGAGCGCGTAGTCGCGGCGATCGAAGAGCCGCCCGAACCAGGGCATCAGCAGCGCCACGACCGCCGACCACGAGCCGGCGCCGATGCCGGCGACGAGCCCGGCGTCGCGCGTCGAGAACACGCGAGCGGCGTACGCGAGACCGACGATGATGAACCCCGCCGCCACGAACGTCGCCAGCACGAAGGCCGCGAGCGCCACGGCGATGCCGGGCAGCCACGGCGTCGCGGCGAGCGGCAGGCTGAGCAGGGTGAGGCCCAGCAGCAGCGAGCGGAACCCGGCGCCGTCGTCGCCGCCCTCGCGCGCGCGGCGCAGACCCCGGTCCGTGCAGTAGCCCCAGAAGAAATAGCCAATCTCCCACCCGACCGGGGGCAGCCACAGGAGCCGGCCCAGCGCGGCCTGGTCCTGCCCGAGCGCGCCGTGCAGGTAGAGCGGCGCGCCGTACAGCACGAAGCCGAGCGGCAGCGCGCCGAGCGCGTAGACCGCGATGAAGGCCCACAGCCTCGGCTCGTCGAAGCGGACCGACCGCTGGGCGGGCGCCTCGGGGAGCTCGGCGGGGGCCGTCCGGTCGCCGCGCCCCACCAGCGCCCACAGCAGCAGCCACCCCGCGCCCAGGAGCCCGGTGCAGAGGAACGCTGCCCGCCAGCCGTGCGCGGCGGCGACCGGCGTGACCAGGAGCGGCGTGAGGATGGCGCCGAGCGATCCGCCGCTGTAGGCGATGGCGATCCCGCGCGCGCGCCGCTCCGGGGGCAAGGTCTGGGTCGCGGCGCGCAGGCCCCCGGGGAACGTCGCCCCCTCGCCGAAGCCGAGGAGCGCCCGCGCCAGCGCGAAGCCCACGAACGTCGAGACCCCGGCGTGCGCCGCCGAGGCGAGGCTCCAGAGCGCGACCGCGGCCAGCATGCCGCGCCGCAGGCCGACGCGGTCGAGCACGCGGCCCCACACCGGGTTGCCGAGGCTGTAGGCGACCGAGAAGCACGAGATCATCCAGCCGTACTGCTCGGCGGAGAGGTGCAGCTCCCCGAGGATGGTGGGCGCGAGCAGGGCCAGCGTGCTCCTGTCGATGTAGCTGACGAGGGAGACCAGCATCATCGCCGTGACGGGCACCCAGGCGGCCAGCGCCCCGAGACGGGGCCCACGCGCGGTCACCGCGTCCTCCTTCCGGTGCACCTCGATGAACGCTGCGGTGGGGACGCGGAGCGGAGGGGGCGCATGGGGCATCGGACCCGGCGGGGCCGCGCCCGTCAAGCTCGCGACCGCCGGCGGGCCATCCTCGGCCGACAGCCGGCGAGCCGTGCCCGCCGACCGCTCTACAGCGCGCCGGGCATGTTCGTCTTGCCCGGCCCGCGCTTGCCCAGCGCTCCGAGCACCATCTTCATGTGCGGGTGATCGTCGGGCAGCCCCGCCCGGCGCAGCGCTTCGTGGGCGCGCTCGAAGTACTCGCGCGAGCGCGCCCGGTCCCCGGTGGCCCGGTAGCACGCGCCCAGGTTGCCCAGCGCCACGCCCTGGCCGTCGAGCTGCCCGAGCTCTTCGTAGCGCTGGAGCGCGCGCTCCAGGTGATCGATGGCGAGGGCGGTGTCGCCCAGGGTCCGGTAGGCGTTGCCGAGGTTGCCGAGCATGGTGGCCTGGCCGCCGGGGCGGCC
>Ga0302279_10003124_pt1 | contig 21052 bp, 16 predicted proteins | sample III_Bog_N3_3_FD_194541 | JGI IMG/M metagenome (GOLD analysis project Ga0302279, IMG submission 194541) | Peat permafrost microbial communities from Stordalen Mire near Abisko, Sweden - III_Bog_N3_3 | ecosystem: Environmental > Terrestrial > Soil > Wetlands > Peat | place: Sweden: Abisko...
GCAAACGTTGATGGGGTCGATCTGGATATAGCCGTGATGGCGCAGCGCCGCCGCCACGGTCGGGGCAGGGGCATCGAGCAGCACGGCCCGGCGCAGGAAACGCCGGGCCCCAAGCCGGGAGATTTTTAGGGCGGGAGGCATCGGCCGGACCCCAGGCCAAGCCTTGGCCTTGAAAAAGGCAACCCGAGCGCGTTTAAGAGTGGGGTTGCTATGTCCCCGTTCCCATGACCTCCAATGATCCCCTCCATGGCGTCACGCTGGAGAAGCTCGTGACCGAGCTCTTCGAGCGCTACGGCTGGGAGGAACTGGCGGCGCGGATTCCGATCCGGTGCTTTCAATACGACCCGTCGGTCAAATCCAGCCTGACCTTTCTCCGCAAGACCCCGTGGGCCCGGGCCAAAGTCGAGCAGCTGTACCTGGACCGGGGCTGACCGGCCTCAGCCCTTGCCGCCAAAGCTGACGTAGTCGTCAAAATCGAGGCGGTCAAACAGGGTCCGAATGTCGTCCCGCTCCGGGGCATCCTTCTTGATCGACGCGGCGAACGAGGTGTGGCCGTCGGCCCCGCCCGGGCTGCGTTGCTCCATCCAGGTTGACCAGGCCTGCACTTCGTAGGGCATCCGCTTGGTCTGGCCTTCGACCCATTCCAGCATGACGGAGTCGGAGCTGCCCTTTTTCACTTCGGCCAGCAGGGCCTGGGGATCGATGCCCAGGAACTTGAGCAGCCATTCATCCAGCGGACAGGGAAAGTTGTACTCGCCGTTCTTGCCGGCGGCGAAGGCCCGGGCCTTGTCGAGCAGGCGGGGCAGGTGGACCATACCGCCCAGGCGGGTGCGGGGGCTGCGGGGCGGATGTTGGGTCAGATCGGGGGCGGATAAGTTGAGCATTCCTGCAAGCTGGTCCACCCAAACCGAAAAGCAAATCATCCGCGCGCGATCAAGGGGCGCATTTTGCGAATGGCCTGCACCTGGCCGGAAATTTCCTCGGGATAAAGGTGCTCCTGCAGCTGGGGCGAGAGCAGATGGGCGAAGGCGACGGCGCGGTTGGCGCGCATTTGCTCCAGCTTTTGCACCGCTCGGGCCCGGGCCGCGACTTTGGCGCGATCCTCCGCTTGCTCCTGCAGGGAGGTGACAGTCGCGACAAAATCCGTCCGCAGAACCCGTTCGGCGTCGCGCTCCCGCCCGACGGCCCGGAGGAAGGAGATGCGGCGGCACACTCTCTCCACCGCGGCCCAAGCGGGGTCCAGCTGGAGCAGGCGATGAGCCGGAGAACTCATGCAGTTCCCGGACCGACACCAAATAGTGGCCCGGGTTCTCCGCAAACTCGCCTCCGGCCCCGACGCCCCTTCTGGACGTGCGCTTTGCGAAAAAATGCCCACGACCTCGCCTGGTTCGCGAGCGAAGCGAGCGAGGAGGGGAGATAGGACACGTCGGGCGCCTAGCCCAGCAGCACTTGCCACTGATTCTCCCGCGCGCCGCGTGCGGCCTTGAGGGCGCCGAGGGCGACGTAGCGCTTAAAGTCCTGGCCGGCCAGCTTGACCTTGGGAGATTCATAACCGTCGTCGGCCAGACGCCTTTGCAGGACGGTGTCGATGCCTTTGATCTGCGATCCGCCGCCGGTGACGATGATGTTCTGCAGGAGCGCCAGGACAGAGTCGGACGAGGCCCGCTCGATCAGGGAGGTAAGGGCCGGATAAATCTTGTCGAGCAAGGTATTGGCGGCGTTGCCGATCAGGTCGCCGAGTTCCAATGTCCGGCTCTTTCCGCCGATGATCACCTTGACGTCCATGGGCTTGCGGCTGGGCCCCACATAGGCGTGTTCTTCCTTTAATTCGCGGACGGTCTGGCGGGAAAAGCCATTCTGCGGGTAGATTCGCTCCAGTTCGTTCTGCATGATCTGGTCGATGGCATCGCCGGCGAAAGGGATGCTGATCTGGTCGGCCGGCGTGGGAAAATAGCCCTGGACCAGGCAGAGGTCGCTCGTGCCGCCGCCGATATCGATAAAGAGCGAATGGGTAACCGGATCGACGTATTCCGGCTGGTTCAGGCGGGAATCATCCCGGTAACCGAGGGCGGCGAGAAAAGGCTCGGGAATCAGCAGGACGCGGCTGAAGACGCCCTGGGAGCACCGCCTTATTTCCTCGCGGGCCGTTTCCCCGGCGTTCGCCGGTACCCCGATGACCGCGCGAATCTCCGCCTGGCCCGACGGATCCGCCAAAGTCCGGATATGGCGGAGAAAATCCCGGGCCGCCTCGGGCTGGGCAATCACTCCCTCGGCGAGAGGCGCGACCAGATTGACGTGCAAGGCATGGCGCAGGGCGTCATCGCCGTAGAGGATCGTGGCGTTGCCCGCCACGATGCCGTCGACGATCCCGTCTTTGACGTAACCCACGACGGTGGGAATGACTTTGCTCACAGCGATGTCGGTCGAGCCCGGCGCGCCGGCGAGGAGGCAGGACTTGTTGGTGCCGAGATCGAAGCCGGCGAGGATCAGCTTTCCTTTGGCGGCGGGCGGGCGGGCGGCGCCGGCGGGGGAAAGCGGGGCATGGGTGGAGCTGGCGGCGGAGGGCTTTTCCTGGGTGGCGGTTGTCATAAATTAAACCGGGTGGTCCTGGGCGATCATTTCATCGATGAAATCCGCGATTCCGCGGGGGGCCGCGGGCCGCGGCGGCCGAGCGGCGGCCGGCGGGGCCGAGGTCGGAAGGCGGCGGGGCGGTGGCTCGATTCCGCCGCGCTGCAGGCGCCGGGCGAGGAGGGGAGCCAAGAGTTCGGCGAGTTCCAGGGCATCATCGGCGCGGCGTTCCTCGGCCTGCCGGATGGTCTGGATCAGCGATTCCGCTTCCGGAAGGCCGCCCGCGCTTTCCCGCACGGCCGCGGCGGCAGCGTTAAAATCCGACTGGAGCACCCGCTCTGCCTCCGCGGGCTGCCCGCTGGCACGAAGGAGGGAAATGCGACGGCAGACTTTCTCCAGGGCTGCCCTCGCAGGATCGGCCAAAGGGGGACTTTGCACGGGGAAGCTCACGCAGCCCCCGGTCCGACATGGGTTCCGCCGGTGGGTTCGCTTTAATTTTTTTCCGCCGGTCGGCCTTGCAAATTGCCCGAGAATAAAAATCCGGGCCCCGCCATGCGGCGGCCGGCTCAGTGCGCCATCATCTTGCGCATATCAAACTCCTGGAAGCCCGCCGGGGGCACGAAATCCTCGTCGGGAAGTTTTTCTTTCGTCACGGCGGTGACTTCCATGCGGAATTTTTCGGTCCCGTTGGCGTCCTTGCCCACGACCCGCATGGGGAAAAAGTTCTGCCCGGCCAGGGCCTTGTCCCAGCCCGGAGGCAGGGCGCCGCGGTCGGCGCGGGGGCCGCCGAGATTTCCTCGGCCAAACGCGCTGAACGATCCCAACTCATCCGTCGCCCAGATCTCGGTCGTATTCCCGTTCGCATGGGTGACGTATTTGTTGCAGAGATAGCCCAGGATCGTCTCGGCCGGGCCCTCCTTGGTCAGGGCGGGGGCGGCGGCCGGATTCGGGGCGGCGCCGAGGCTGGTGGCGGACGGGCCGCCCGGGGCGCCGGGCATGGTCAGAGGGCGGACCAAGTACATGTGCTGGGCCGGCATCAAAATCGTCATCGTCGCCTTCTTGTAGTCCATGATCAGCGTCGCGGTCCGGCCTTCGGCGCTGGTGGTCACAATTCGCGCCTGATCCGCCCGGGTCTGGAAGGTGAGCGATTGCGCCATCCTGGTTCTGCCCGTGGCCTTGAGCTGCACCGTGCCCTCAAAAGTGGCGGGAGCGGCGGTGGCCCCGGTCAGGACGGCCAGGGCGAAAACTATCCCGACAAGCGAACGTAGGGTCATGGGCCGAGGCTGAGAGGAAATCCCCGCCGTGCAACGCTTAGGTGCCGGCCAGCCGGCGGCAGGTTTCGAGGGTGTCGATCTCCGCCACCGTTTTGTCCGGCCGCAGGCGGTTGATCCGGGGAAAGCGCAGGGCGAAACCGCTTTCGTGCCGGTCGCTCCGCGCGATGGAGTCAAAGGCGACCTCCAAGACCACGTCCGGCACGACGGTGCGGCGGCGGCCCTGCTCCTCCAGGGTATGGGCCAGGAAATGCTCGGTCAGGATGGCGATTTCCGCGTCGGTCAGGCCGGAATAGGCCTTGCCGACGGTGAGCAACCGGTCGTGCTCGGCGTCGCGGATGGCGAAGGTGTAGTCGCTGAGAACATTCCGGCGCTTGCCGTGGCCCAGTTCGACTGCCACCACCACGACGTCGAGGGTGGCGAACGCCTTCTTCAGCTTGAGCCAGGCGAGGCCCCGCCGCCCCGGCGTGTAGGCACTCGCAGGATCCTTCGCCATCAGCCCCTCGTTGCCCCGGTTGCGGGCGGCGAGAAAGGCCGTCTCGATTTCCGCCGCACTCGCCACCTGCTGGATCGGGGCCAATTCGAAACGGGCCGGCGCCCCCGCGAGGAGTCCGGCCAGGAGCGCCCGGCGCTCCCGCAGGGGCGCCGCCAGCAGGACGCGGCCGTCGCGCCAGAGCAGGTCGTAGAGCGAAAGGGAGACGGGGATTTCCTCGCCGAGAAAGAAGTCGCTTCCCTTGCGCCCGAGGCGCTTTTGGAGTTCGGCGAAGGGCAGGGCCCGCCCATTGCGCCAGGCGAGGAGTTCGCCGTCGGCGATGAAATCGCCGGGCAGGGCCAGGCCGGCCCGGACCAGGTCGGGAAACTGTTCGGTGATCCGGTGGAGGTCCCGGGAGTAAAGTTCGACCCGGTCGCCCCGCTTGTGCACCTGGCAGCGGATGCCGTCGTATTTCTCCTCCAGCCAGACCGGCGGCGGCAGCCGCTCCAGGATGGCAGCCGCCGTGGGCTCGGGGCTGGCGAGCATGAATTGGAGCGGATGGAAGACCCGGAGCTGAATCGTCCCGAGTTGGCCGCGCCCGGCTGCGCGCATGACTTCGGCCAGGTCGCCGCAGAGGAGGTTGGCCTCGCGGACGGCCGCGACCGGCTGCTGGGCGGCGAGGGCGATTGCCTCCTCGACCAGGCCTTCCTTGAGTCCGATGCGCAGGTCCCCGGTGATGATTTTGACGAGGTACTTCGCCTCCACCGCGCTCAGCCGGCGAAGAAAAGCACTCATGACCTCGATCCTGACGGCAGGTCCCCGGGCCGCGGCCGCCCGGTCGAAGAAGTCTGCCACTTCCTCCAATTCATTGGCTTGCGGCGCCGTCCGGCCCGAGAGCACGGCCCCGGCCGCTTCCCCGGCGTCGGCAAAGCGCCGGTAAGCGGCGCGCAGGTCCGCCTCGCTCGCCCCGGCCACTTCCAGGACCGCGCGCTGCACCACCGCCCAGCCGACATTCAGGTTCCGATCCTCCGCCGGGGCGAAGGCCCGGCCGGTGCAAAAGACCGCGGCGAGCCCAGCCCCCTCGGGCGGCTGGCCGGCGAGATAGCCGGCGAGCAAGCGGATCTTTTCGAGCTTGCTCGAGGTCACCCGGATCTCGTCGGCGACGGCGGCGAAGCGGGCGAAGGAGCCCGCAGCGGCCGCGGTCGCGGCCGGGGGATCCGGGGCGGGTGGGGCCGGCTCCGGCCCGGCCGCACTCGCCGGACCGAAGGAGAGGTTCATCGCGAGGTCGAGCTGGTTGGCCTGGCCGATCGCCCAGGCCTCGACCCCGCGGTCGCGGAGCGTGCGGGCAAATTCGGCGGCGAAGCCGTGGAGAGTGTACACCCGCTGCGGGCGGACCAGCTCGACGTAGCGCAGCAGATCGGGAAAATCGGCGTGGTCGGAGAGGGGGAAGGCGGCGTCGCACTGGTAGCGGTAGACCGTGCTCGCATCGAGGGCCCAGCCCGTCAGGACCGCCGTCCGGCGCGGGCTGATCTTTTTCAGAAAGGGTGAATCGGCCGCCTGGGGCGGGCAGACCACGACGTGGCCGGCCGCCTCGGCGGCGGCAAATTCCCGGTAGGGCGGAAAAGCCAGGCCCAGCTCTTCGTAAACCTTCGTCAGGCGGAAGGTCGCCGGGTGCAGCATGACGGGCAGGTCGGCCGAGGCCAGGCTCCGCAGCAATTCCTGGCTCTTGCCCAAGCTGTAGCCGAAGAGGACCGGGATTTCGCCGTCGTGAAGCGCCTCCCGGCAAAAGCGCTGGATGCCGGCCAGCACCTCGGCGGTCGGCGGGAAGACATAGTGTGGCCGTCCGAAGGTCGTCTCCATGATCAGGGTTTCGGCCGGCGGCGCGGCGCAGGGCTCGGCCGAGAGGCCCGGCCGCAGCTTGAAGTCGCCGGTGTAAAGGAGCGTGCCGTGCTCGTCATGGTCGAGGAGCGCCTGGGCCGAACCGAAGATATGCCCGGCCGGGTGGAGCGTGACGGCGCAGTCCGCCGTCAGCGCCTCGGTGTGGCCGAACGGAAGCACGTGCTCGATCCGCCGCCCGGGCATTCTCGTCCGCATCAGCCGAGCCGTCCCGGCCGAGCAGAGGATTTCCTTGTGCCCGGCCAAGTGGTCGAAGTGAGCGTGGGAGACGAAGGAGCGGTCGACGGGCAGGCGCGCGTCCAGCCACCAGCCGATCTGCGGCAGCCAGATGCCCTGCTCGAACTTCAGGTCCCAGGCCACCGCCGGTGCAGCCCCGGCGGGCTTAGCCCCGCTCGATCTCGGCCCATTCCTCGTTCGCGAGCTGGAGCGAGCCCGCCGCCACGTTTTCGGTCACATGCTGGACTGAGGAGGTGCCCGGAATCGGCAGGATCACGGGGGAGTGGTGCAGGAGCCAGGCGAGCGCGATCTGCGCCGGGCTCGCCTGGTGGCGCTTCGCCGCCTGGTCGAGGGGGCCGCCGGCGCGGGCCAAGTCGCCGGCGGCGACGGGGAACCAGGGGATGAACCCGAGATGGTGCTTCTCGCAATACTTCAGCACGGGCTCGTGCTTGCGATCGCCCAGGTTGTAAAGGTTCTGCACGCTGACGATTTCGACCGTCTTGCGCGCCCGTTCGATCTGCGCGACCGAGACTTCGGAAATTCCGATATGGTGGATCTTTCCGGCCTTCTGCAGGCTCTGGAGGGCCCCTAGCGACTCCTCGACCGGGACTTGGGAGTCGAAGCGGTGCAGCTGATAAAGATCGATCCGGTCGGTTTTGAGCCGGCGCAGACTCATTTCGACGCATTGCAGGAGGTATTCCGGCCGGCCGACCGGCGCCCATTTATCCGGCCCCGAGCGGGTCAGGCCGCCTTTCGTGGCGATGACCAGGCCCTTGGGATAGGGATGCAGCGCCTCGGCGATGAGCTGTTCGCTTACCTCCGGGCCGTAGGCATCGGCCGTGTCGATGAAATTGACGCCCAGTTCCACCGCCCGGCGGAGGACGCGCTTGGCTTCCGCCGGATCCTTCGGTTCGCCCCAAATGCCCGAGCCGGTGAGGCGCATCGCGCCGTAACCGAGCCGATGGACGGGGAGATCTTTTCCCAGAGCGAAGGTGCCGCTGTCTTTGGCCCCGCTTTTTGCCCCTGCCGTGAGTGAAGTCATGGCGCAAATGGCCCCAAGGTCGTGCAAAAAGCAAGTCGGCCGCCCCGCTTAGCGGAGCGGGCAAAGGGTGGGCTTTTCGGCCGGCTTCCAGCCCAGCACTGGCTTCGTTCCCGCGCCCCCCCGGTCCCGGAAGGCGAGGCGGCCCATCCCCCCGGGTGCGGCCGCTGGTGAGAACCTTGGGGCCACCCAGGGCAGAATTTCAGGCGAGCAGAGCCTCGACCACCTTCGCCGGCGTGGTGCCGGTCAGTTTCTGCTCCAGGCCCTGGAACTTGAAGGTGAGCTTGTCGTGGTCGATGCCAAAGAGACGCAGGATCGTGGCGTTGAAGTCCCGCACCGGCACCGGGTCGCGCACGATATTGTAGGAAAAGTCGTCCGTCTCGCCGTAGGTGATGCCGGGCCGGACGCCGCCGCCTGCCATCCAGGAGGTGAAGCAGCGGACGTGATGGTCGCGGCCGAAATTCTCGCGGGAGAGCCCGCCCTGGCTGTAGACGGTGCGGCCGAATTCGCCGCCCCAGACGACCAGCGTGTCGTCGAGGAGCCCCCGCTGCTTGAGATCGGTGATTAGCCCATAGCAGCCGCGGTCGACGGCGGCGGCCATCTGCGGGGTGCCGGGGACGGCCCCGAGGTGCAGATCCCAGCCGCGCTGATAGATTTGGGTGAAGCGCACGCCGCGCTCGGCCATCCGGCGGGCCAGGAGGCAGTTGTAGGCGAAGGTGCCCGGCTCGCGCGCGGCCGGCCCGTACAATTCCCAGGTGCTGGCGGGCTCGTCGCGCATGTCGGTCAGTTCCGGCACCGACGTCTGCATCCGAAAGGCCATCTCGTACTGGCTGATGCGGGCCTGCGTCTCCGGATCGTCCAATTCCTCGTACGTCATCTGGTTGATGGCGTTGACCGAGTCGATCAGGGTCCGGCGGGTCGCCCGAGACATGCCGGCCGGATCGTCCAAAAAGAGCACGGGTTCGCCCTTGGAGCGCAGGGCGACGCCGGCGTACTTGCTGGAAAGAAATCCGCTGCCCCAGAGGCGCGGCGTCAGCGGCTGATTTTCGCCGAAGGGCACGAGCTTGGAGGTGAGGACGACGAAGGTGGGCAAATTCTCGTTCATGCTCCCCAGGCCGTAGGAGAGCCAGGAGCCCATCGAGGGCTTCCCCACCACCATGTTGCCGGTGTTGATCTGGAGCATGGCCGGCTCGTGGTTGATCGCATCGGTGTTGAGCGAGTGGATGATCGCGAGTTCGTCCACCACCCGGCCCGTCCAGGGCAGCAGTTCGCTCACCCACCGCTGGGTTTTGCCCTGGCGGGTGAACTTCCAATAGGGCGGCGCGATGGGAAAGCGGGTTTGCCCGGCCGTCATGGTGGTCAGGACCTGGTTGCCCCGCACGGCCGCCGGCAGATCCTGGTCATAGCGGGAGAGGAGCCCCGGCTTGTAGTCCCAGAGATCGATCTGGGTCGGTCCGCCGCCCATGAAGAGGTAGATGCCGCGCTTCGCCTTGGGGGCAAAATTGGGCTCCATCAGGCCGGCCCGGGCCTTGGGCCCGAGGAGGCTCGCGAGCCCGGCCCAGCCCAGGGTTTTCCCCGCCTTGCCGAGAAAATGCCGCCGGGTTTCCAGCCGGCGCCACTCCGCCTTCAGCCCTTCCGGAATCGGCCACCGGTCGACGTCCGGGCCCTCGCCGTGATGGTCGGAACAGGGGCAGGGGGAAGGGGAGGACATGGCCGGCCGGGTCACTTGTTGAGGGTAGCGTCCAGGTTGAGAGCGGTGCTGGCAACCAGCATCCACGGGGCGAGCTCGGCCGGGGCGATGGCCGGATTCGGCTGGGTCTCGCCCACCTTGAGCAGTTGGGCGGCGGCGGCCGGCTGGGCGGCGTAGGTCGCGGAAAACTTCTGCAATTCGCCGGCCAGCACCGCCGCTTCCCCCGTCTTCCAGGGCCGGGCGAGCAGCAGCCGGCCGAGATACTCCAGCCGGTCCGCGGTCGAGCCGCCGTTCAGGACCACGCGCTCGGCCAGATGGCGGGCCGCTTCCAGCCAGAGGGGATCGTTCATCGCCACCAGGGCCTGCAGCGGCGTGTCGGTGCGCTGGCGCCGGGTGCAGGAGCTGCCGCGGTCGGGGGCGTCGAAGGCATCCATGTTGGGCAGGATCACCATCCGCTTCCAGAAACTGTACAGGCTGCGCCGGTAGAGGCTTTCACCATGGTCCATCACATAGTAGAACGTGGTGGAGCCGACGATGGCGCCGTTTTCCCAGATCCCTTCCGGCTGGTAGGGCTTGACGCTCTTGCCGCCGACTTTTTCGACCAAGAGCCCGCTGGTCGCCAGCGCGGTGTCCCGGATCATCTCCGCGTCCATGCGGAAGCGCGGGCCCCGGGCCAGGAGGCGGTTGTGCGGATCGCGTTCGAGCAGCCCGGCGATCGCGCGGGCCGACTGGCGGTACGTGGCGGAGAGGACGAGCTGGCGATAAAAGCGTTTCACCTCCCAGCCGTGCTCGCGGAAGTCCACCGCCAGCCAGTCGAGGAGCTCGGGATGGGAGGGTCGCTCGCCCATCAGCCCAAAGTCCTCCGTGGTCTCGACCAGGCCCGCGCCGAAGATCTCCTGCCACATGCGGTTGACCGTGACCCGGGCGGTGAGGGGGTTGCCGGGGCTGACGACCCACTCCGCCAGGCTCCGGCGGTTGAGCGGAGCCCCGGCCGGCAGGGGCGGAAGGAAATGAGGCACGGCGGGGCGGACCCGCTCGATCCGGGCCGCGTAGGCCCCGCGGGCGAGCACATCGGCGTAGGCCAGGGTCTGGTCTTCCTGGCAGACGAGGCAGTCGTCCCCGTCGGCCGACAGCCGGGCGAGTTTGTCCTCGATCGCCGGCAGCCGGGCAGCCAGGGCCTGGGCCTCCTGATCGCGGCTCGCGAAATAGAAGTCGCTCACCGCCTTGAATTCGTCGTCGGACCATTGCCCGAGCGGACGACCGACCAGCTCCGCCGCCCGGTCCTCGTAGGCCAGGCGCCGGGCTTGCGCCTCCGGAAGCGCCCGCCGGTAAAAGCGAAAATCCTGGTAGATCGACTGCCGCAGCGGATGGCCGTCGGGGAACTCGGAGCCCAGGGACATGGGCGCCACCGACCGGATCCCGCCACGGAGGCTATCCTTGGCCGGCGTGGTCTCGGCGGGCCGGCCGTTGACGTAGAGGCGGACGCCGGCCGCCCGCCCCGAGCCGTCATAGGTCGCGAGGACGTGCGACCAGCGGCCCGGCTTCAGGACTGCCTTCGTCGTCTCGACCAGGATCAGGTTGTCCGGCCAGCCATGGATCAGCCGGAGGGAAAGCTTGCCGGCATTGTCGAAAAGCTCCCAGCCGCGGCCGCCCTGGTCCTTGGCCACGATCGTCCCGTAGGCCACGTTCTGGGCCTCGCCCTCGAGGAAGCGCGGCAGGATCCAGGTCCCGACGGAGAAGGGCTGGTTTTTTTCCACATCCCCAATCCCCGGCAGTTCGATCCGGGTGTTGGTGTCCATCCGGAAGGTCGGCCAAAACCAGGTGTTCTCGCCCCAGAGCGGAGCGCCGCCGGCGACGGTGACGAAGGGCAGCGCGGGGTGGGGCGCGGAATTGGCCAGGGTCGCCCCCTTTTGCTCGTCGCAGCGCAGGCGCACCACGAGTCCGTCCGTCGGCACCGCCTGTGGCCGATCCCTGCCCCGGGCCACCCAGGCGGCGACGAGTTCGCGGGCGCGCAGGCGCCTCTCGTCCAATTGCCGCTGGAGGTCCGCCCGTTCGGCGAGGGCGGTGTTGTAGGCTGGGCGCGCCGCCGGCCGGGGCACCTTGACGAGGGGCGCCCACTGCTTCTGGCCGCGGCTGCTCGCCGTCTCCGTGAGATTGTTGAAGAAGGCCGTGAGCCGGTAGAAATCCTTCTGGCTGATCGGATCGAATTTGTGGTCGTGGCAGACGGCGCAGCCGGTGGTGAGCCCGAGGTAGACCGCCCCGAAGGCCTCGGTCCGTTCGCGTTGGTTGTTGACCCGCAATTCCTCCTGCACCGAGCCGCCCTCGCCCGAACAGATGCCCGCCCGGACGAAGGCCGAGCCGACCAATTGGTCGATCGTCCGGGGCGGCAGGAGATCGCCCGCCAGCTGCTCGCGCGTGAATTGGTCGAAGGGCTTGTTCTGGTTGTAGGAAGCGATGACGTAGTCCCGGTAGGGCCAGATGCTGCGGTAATTGTCACTGTGGAGGCCGTGGGTGTCGCCATAGCGGGCGGCGTCGAGCCAGTAGTGGGCCCGGTGCTCGCCGTAGCGCGGACTGGCCAGGAGCCGGTCGACCACGTTCTCGTAGGCGGTGGGCGAGGGATCGCGGAGGAAGGCGTCGACTTCCGCCGGCGTCGGCGGCAGGCCGGTCAGGTCATAGGTGACCCGCCGGATCAGGGTCGGGCGATCGGCTTCCGGCGCCGGTGCGAGCTTTTCCTTCTCCAGGCGATGGAGAATGAAAGCGTCGATGGGGGTTCGCACCCAGGCGAGATTTTGGGGCGTGGGCACCTCCGGCCGGACCGGCGGAATAAAGGACCAATGCTCCTGGTAGACCGCCCCTTCCTGGATCCAGCGGCGCAGGAGCGCGATTTGTCCTGAGGACAGCGACTTGTGCGCTTCCGCCGGAGGCATCATCTGCTTGAGATCCTGGGATTGAATCCGCTCGATCAGCGGGCTTTTGTCCGGCTGGCCCGGGATGATCGCCGGCCCGCTTTTTTCATGGGGAGCGAAGGCGAATTCGCCGCGGTCGAGCCTCAGTCCGGCCTTGCGCCCCCCGGGATCGGGTCCGTGGCAGGCGTAGCAATTCTCGGACAGGATCGGCTCGATCGACTCGTTGAAAGTCAGTTTCGGGGCCGGAGCGGCCGGATGGGGCGGCACCGACCTCGGCCCGCAGCCGAATTGCGCGAGGACCGCCAGCGCGCCCAGCGTGAAGACGACTGGGCGGGACCGCGGCATGAGGGGAGAGGCCGCGGGAGCGGCCCGAAGCGCTTCGCTGTTCAGCCCGGCCAAGGATACTGGTCGGAGCGCCCGGTCGGGTTCCAACCCAGGACCTTCTTCGCGTGCTCGGTGTCGCGCCAGCGAAGCTTGTTATTCGAGAGTGCATTCACGATCTCGAATTTCATCGAGTCGGGGGCGCTCAGGCACTTGTCGATCATCGAGATGCAGTCGGCCTGCGACAGGTAGCCGGGATATTGGCGGCGGAGGGTCGGCTTGTCGCCGGCCAGCACCGCACCCAACCGGACGACAATGGTGGAGATGCCATACTTGTCGGCGTAGTAGCGGCCGAGGTTCTCGCCAAAGAGCTTGCCGACGGCGTAGGGGGTGTCCGGCCGCACCGGCGCGTCGTTGGGCAGGATGGGCCAGCTGGCCGGGATCTTGTCGTCCGGACCGTTGGCGAGGATGCCGTAGACGGAGCCCGGATCCCATTCATAGGCGAGGTGCACGCAGCCGCTGCTGAAAAAGACCACACGCTTGACCCCGGCTTCGCGGGCCGCCTCGTAGACATTGAGGGTGCCCTGCACCGTGCCTGCCATGGTCGGCGCCCAGGCGCCGACTTCGTCCTTGCCGGTGGCGCAGGCCAGGTGGAGGACGGAATGCATGCCGGTGAAGGCCGGGCGGATCGCTTTTGCGTCCGTGACATCGCTCGCGATGTGGGGGATGCCGGCGACGGGCCGCCGGCTAGTCCCGCTGAATTCGTATTTATTGCTGAGGTGCTTGATGGTCAGGCTGCCGATCAGACCGCTGGCACCGGTGATGAGAACTTTACGACGTTCCATCCCCTAGGTATCGCCGGTTCGGGGGGTAGGTGTCAAGTGACGCCCGCTTCGTCGTCGGGCCTAGGCTCGGACCAGCTGGCCGAGCAGGGAGGGACGGACCGATCAGTTGCTTATATCGGGCTGATGAAAACCAGCAGTTTGGAGATTCTCGAAAATGCCGAGTTGCCGTCCGCTCAGGCGCACGCCATCCTTAAGGTCATGGAGTCGGAGATGGCATCGGCGCATGAAACCTTGGCTACCAAAACCGATCTTTTGGCTGTCCGCGCCGACCTAAACGCGGGCATGGCGAATCTCCGGGAACAGATTTTGGTCCTTGAAGTTAAGATGAACGGAATTGAGGGGAGGCTTACCCGTTGGGTGTTCACCTGCATTCTGGGTCAGACAGCGGTCCTGGTCGGCTTCGGCTATTTCATGCTGGGGCACGCGGGGAAGTAAGCGCTCGCCTTAGTTTTTTCGAAGGGCCGGACGCGACTCCTGATCGCTAGTGGATTCTGGCCCCCTGCACGATCCAGCGGCCCAAAATCTCCCGTTCGGAATCCGTCATCCCCGTCTTGTTGCCAAACGGCATCGTCCGCTGCACCACGGCCTGCTGCATGATCAAGGGGGCGAAAGCCTGAACCACCTCGGCCTGGTCGAACGTAACTCCCGCCGGCGCCGACTTGAACACCTCATCCGACGTGCGCCGGGCATGGCATTCCATGCACCGGGTATGGATGATCTCATTGGCCTGGGCCCAGGGAATCTTCGGCCCGTTGACCTGAATCTTGATCGGCGGCGGGAGCCCCGTGAGATAGATCATGGTCGCGATGGCCGCGACCGCCGGAAGCAGCGGCCAGCGCTTGCTCGATATCATCACGACTCTCACCAAAGCGCCGGCGAGGACGATCAGGGCCAGGATCACCGTCCGGTACTTGTGGTCGTACAGGGATGAGAAATGGTTCGAGATCATCATGAACAGAACCGGGATCGTGACGTAGGAATTGTGCATCGAGCGGCGCTTGGCCTTGAGGCCGAGCTCGTAATCGGGCTCCCGGCCCGCCTGGGCCGCCGCGATGATCTTCCGCTGATTCGGCAGGATGTGGACCCAGACGTTCAGGACCATGATCGTGCCGAACATGGAGCCGAGTTCGATGAAGGCGCCCCGGCCGCTGAAGGTGTGGGTGAGAAACCAGAGAAGTCCGGCGAGCAGAGCCAGGGCGATGGCGTTGCCCACCTTAGTCCGGGCGAGCGGCGAGCGGAAAAAGCCGTCGTAGGCCAGCCAGCCCCCGAAGATGACGGCCAGGCCGATCAGCGTCGCCTGGGTCGGGCTCAAGAGCTTGACCGCCGGATCGGTCAGAAACGCCCCGTTGGTGGTGAAGTACACCACCCACAGCAGGATGAAGCCCGTGATCCAGGTGAAGGTGGCCTCCCACTTGAACCAATGGAGTAGGGCGGGCATTTCGCCGGCGCCGAAGCGGCGCTTCTCCACCCGGTAGAAAAAGCCGCCGTGGACCAGGAAGGTCTCGCCTTCGACCCCGGGCTCGGGCCGGGCGAGCGGCTGGAAGGAGGAGTCAAGCCAGACGAAATAGAACGAAGTGCCGATCCACATGATGCCCGCGATCAGGTGGCTGATGCGCACCAGAATGTTGAGCCACTCGCGAATGTCGGGCTGGAGTAAGGGCATAAGAAGAAGCGGGTGCCTAAGGAGCTAGGGGCATGCCAACTGCATTTCGAGGGTAAATCCCGGCGGCATTCGGCGGGCTTGCGCCTGCGCTCTTGCCAGGTTCCGCCCGGACTCATTGCGTGGCCGGATGCGAATCCTTGCGCGCTGGTGCTCCCTGGGCCTGCTATTTGCCGCCGCCGCCTGCGGCCATCCCGCCGCCGAAATCCGCCCGCTCGGCTCCCGCCTGGAAATGTTCATCGACCGCTACCTGATCGACACCCTGACCGGCGTCGATCTGCGGCTCAACCATCCCCTCAACGCCGGCACGGTGCTCGTCTTCGACCAGCCCTGGGAGGGGCGGTATTGCATTTACGTGACCGTGATCAAGGACGGACCGCTCTACCGCTGCTATTACCGCGGCAAGCCCACCCGGGAGGCCGACGGCGGCCCCGATGAGACGACCTGCTACGCCGAGTCCGACGACGGCATCCATTGGCGGAAGCCGGATCTGGGCCTGCATGGCCACACCAACATTCTCCTGGACAAAACCTATCCGACGGTGGCGCACGACTTCACGCCGATGCTCGACACCCGGCCGGGCGTTCCGGCCAGCGAACGCTACAAGGCCCTCGGGGGCACCTTCGGCTCGCGCGGCAATTGGCCTTCGGCCAACGGCTACCGCGCCTTCGCCTCGCCGGACGGCATCCACTGGCGGAGCCTGCAGGACAAGCCGGTCATTTCCCGGGAAAACTATCCGGTGGTCCATCTGGACATATCGCAGATCCCCACCTCCTGGTCGGACTCCGAGCATTGCTATGTCGCCTACATCCGCACCTGGATTGTGACCGGCCGGCCCGGCTACCGCGGCACCGATTGGGCCGGGGGCGGCACGATCCGCTCCGTCGGCCGGCTCACTTCGCCCGATTTCATCCACTGGTCCAGGATGAAGATGATGGACTACGGCGACGCCCCGCTCGAGCAGCTCTACAACAGCGTCACTAGCCCTTATTTTCGCGCCCCTTACCTGTATATTGCCCTGCCGCCGCGCATCGTTTTCGACCGCCCGGTCATCACGCCGGAGCAGGCCGAGGCGATCGGCCTCGATCCCGGCGACTCGCACGACACCTCCGAACCGGTCCTGATGACCTCGCGCGGCGGCACCCATTACGACCGCACCTTCCTGGAGCCCCTCATCCCCAATGGGATAGGCCCGGAGAACTGGACCACCCGGGACAACTATCCCGCCTTGAACATCGTGCCGACCGGCCGCAATGAAATGTCGCTCTACCTCGACAGCGACTACTCGCAGCTGACCAATCATCTGCAGCGCTACACCTTGCCGCTCGACCGCTTTGCCTCGGTCCACGCGCCCTTTGGCGGCGGCGAGTTCACCACCCGGCCGCTCACCTTCACCGGACGGAGCCTGTACCTCAACTATGCCACCTCGGTCGCCGGCCGCATCCGGGTGGAAATCCAGGACGCCGACGGCCATCCGCTGCCCGGCTTCGCCCTCGCCGATTCCATTGAAATTGTCGGCAACGAGATTGAGCAGGCGGCCGCCTGGAAAAGCGGGGCGACACCAGTGCATCGGAGCTGGCCCGGCGATATCCAGAATCCCACGCCCGTCTTCGAATATACCTCCTGGAAGGGCGGAGAGGACCTGAGCGGGCTGGCGGGAAGAGTGATCCGCCTGCGTTTTGTCATGAAGGCGGCCGACCTCTACGCCCTGCGTTTTCACTAGCCGGTGGTTGGCGGAAGTCCTTCCCACCCGAGCGCTTTCGCATCGCTATGCCGCCGCTGCGGTGGTTATGACCGAGCGTGGCCCGCCCCCTGATGCTGCCCTGGTCGGAGAACGGAGAAGCCGCCTCGGCCGGTCCCTCCGACCAGCGCTGGTGGGGTCTGATGGCGGTCCTGGCGGTCGCGGCCTGGTACGTCTACGCGACCGTTTTCCACGGCGCCTGGCTGTGGGACGACTTCGAGGAGATCCTCCATCATCCGGCGGTGCGCGACCCGGCCGGACTCGGCCGGATCTGGTGGGGCCGGCCCAATCCGGATTATTATCCGCTCACCTCCAGCGTCCAGTGGCTGCAGTGGCGGCTCTGGCGGGATCACACCCTCGGCTACCACCTCACCAATGTCGGGCTCCACGTCGTCAGCGCCGGATTGATTTGGCGGCTGCTTTCGCAATTGCAGGTGAAGATGGCTTGGTGGGGGGCACTCCTCTTTGTCGTCCATCCCGTGGCGGTGGAATCGGTCGCCTGGGTGGCAGAATTAAAAAATGCCCTCGCCTTGCCGCTCCTGCTCCTGGCCTTTTCCGCCTATGTCGACTTCGCGGCTTCGCCGCCGGGAGAGGGGCGGCGCCATTACGCCTTTTCGCTCGTATTCTTTTTGGCTTCGATGCTGGCCAAGACCTCCGGCGTCATGTTTCCCGTCGTGGTTCTCCTCTACGCCGGGTGGCGACGCGGCCGACTGAGGCGGTCGGACCTGGCCGCGGCGTCCGGATTTCTCCCCATCTCCCTGATCCTGGGGCTGGTCACCCTCCTTCTGCAGCACCGGATGGGGCCGCCCTCGCTGGTGGTGGGCGGGGCGGGGGCGCGCCTGGCCGGGGCCGGCTTGGCCGGCGCCTTTTACTTCTGCAAATGCGTATTTCCGCTGGGGCTTTTGCCGATCTATCCGCGCTGGCCGATTGCCCCGGCCGGCTGGCTCCCGCCCGTCCTGATTTGGGCGGCCGGTCTCGGGGTTGCCGGTTGGGTGGGGCAGAATCGCCGAGGCTGGAGCCGGGCAGTTCTCCTCGGCGGGGGCTTTTTCTTCCTGAACCTCGTGCCGGTGGCGGGATTGCTCCCCATGTACTATCTGCGGATCAGCCGGGTGGCCGATCACTTTGCCTACATTTCGCTCGTCGGCGTCGTCGGCCTGGCGGCGGCGGGCCTGAGCGCCTGGAGCGAGGAGCGGGCCGGGTCCGCCGTCTGGCGGAAGGCGGCCGTGCCCGCGGCGATGGCGGTGTGCTGCCTGCTTGCGATGGCGAGCCGCGACTACGCCCAAATCTTCGACAACGAAGCGGTCCTTTCGCGCTACGTGATCCGCTTGAATCCCGGCAGCGCCATCGCCCACAACAATCTCGGGGTCTTCCTGATCAATTCCGGCCATGTGCCCGAGGCCCTGGCCGAGTACCGCGAGGCGCTGCGGCTTGAGCCCGGCAATGCCGACACCGAGGTAAACCTGGCTACCCTGCTGTTCAACGCCGGGCGGACGGACGAGGCTCTCAGCCATTATTACGCCGCCATGCGCCTGGCTCCGGGCTCGCCGCTTGCCCACGCGAGTTTGGCCCGAGCCCTGGCCGACTCCGGCCATCCCGACGAGGCCCTGGCCGAATACCGCCGGGCCCTGCTCCTGCGGCCGGACTTTGCTGAGGCCTTCGACCGGGTCGGGGCCGTGCACTACCGCGCGGGCCGGTGGGCGAAGGCGATCGCGGCCGGCCGCGAGGCGGTGCGCCTCGATCCGGGGTCGGCGGCCTTTCACAACAATCTCGCCTGCACGCTGGACCGGGCCGGCTACCCGGCCCAGGCGATCGCCGAATGGGAGCAGGCGGTGCGGGACGAGCCGGAATTTGCCGAGGCGCAGAACAACCTCGGCACCACGCTCGTGCGGGCCGGGCAGGCGGGGGCGGGCATCGGGCACCTGCGGATCGCGGTCCGGCTGCGCCCCGAGTACTTTGACGCCCGGCTCAATCTCGGCAGCGCCCTCCTGCAGACGGGCCGGGCGGCTGACGCGACGCCGGAATTGGCGGAGGCCGTCCGCCTCCGGCCGAGCGATGCCACGGCGCAGTGGATTCTGGCGGAGTCGCTGGAAGCGGCCGGCCGCCAGCCCGAAGCGGCGGGGCACTATCGCGAGGCGCAACGGCTCGATCCCCGACGGGGGGTGGCGAAGCGGCCGTGACAGTGGCGTCGCCGGCGGGTGCCCCCGATTTTGTCGGGGCTGCCCGAGAGTCACGGGGCGGCGGTCCCGCGTAGACCGGCGGCGATGGCCGCCGGGACAGCGATCACCGTGCCGTGCCGCATGCGGACCGGTGTCCCTTCGAAGGGAAAGCTCATCCGTCCGGTTACATCTTCCCACTTTTTCAAATCGTGCGAGCCCATGGCGCCATAGTGTTTCGCTTTGTAGGCGTCGAAATAGACGAGGTAGTCCGAGCCGATCTTGATCGCAGTCGGACCCTCGACCCACAGGCCGGGCGGCGTGAAAGCCGCGGACAAGGGCGAAAAAGGCCCGCGGATGTCATCGCTTTCGGCGATTTGAAGATACTTTTTGGCGACCGGGACCAGCGTCTCATCCTTGATGATCAGGTAGTGCCGGCCGTTGGCATGGAGCAAGGTGGCGTCAATGACGCTGAAACCGGGGTTATAGAACAGCCGAGTGGGCGCAAAATGGGCGAAATCCCGGGTGGTCGTGAAGTAGATCCGGTGGTTATAGCCGCTGCCCGAAGAGCCCTCGGTGGCGGGGAATCTTCCGGGGATGGTCGAGGACCAGAAGATGATGAACTCATGGCGCTGGGGGTCGTAATGCACTTCCGGCGCCCACGAGTTGAGGACCGTCGCCTCGTGCGCCATGACGGGAAGTTCCTTCTGCTCCGACCAATGGATCAAATCCCGCGATGAGGCGTAGCCGATGTCGTTCTCGGTCCAGCCGCTGGTCCAGACCATCCGGAAGAGGCCGTCCGGCCCCTGCACGACGCAGGGGTCTCGCATCAGCTTGGAACGGCCCACCGTCGGAGTGAGATAGCTTGCCCCTTCGCGAAGTGCTTCCCAGCGGTAGCCGTCTTGGCTCCAAGCCAGATGCAGGCCGTCCTCGCCGTTCTTGGTGAAATAGGTAAAGACGTACGAATCCGGCTGCGCTTGGCCGCGGGCGGAGGAAAGCAGAACGGAGAGTACGCTCCCAATCGAGAAGAGCAGAGATTTCATAAGGTCTAATTTCCGGGCGAGCTGGTCCGCTCTACCGCCAATTGAAACCCCATCGTTTCGCCCGGCATGTGCCAGACGCTGTCGTCGTAGACGACATAGAGGACGTCAGGCCGGACCTCGCGCACCCCCATGTACTGGGTCGTCGGTGCGGCGGAAAGGTATTGCACGACATGGGTCCAGGAGTCGCCGCCGTCGAAACTGAAGGCGAGATAGTTCCCGTTGCGCGGCACCCGCCAGTTCTCCTTATAGCGTTTGGCCGGCAGGCGGACGCCGAAGCCGCAGACCAGGACGCCGCTTTTCATCTGGATCAGGTCGGGGTCGACCATGGCGCCGAGCAGATTGTCGTTGGGGACGTAGTCGGGCGCCGCGGGCTGGGCGAAGAGGCCGGCCCATTGGTCGATGGCAAAGATGTCGACCCCGGGAAACACCACCGGCCGGGGGCGAGCCCAGGTCGCGCCCTCGTTGTCGGAGTGAGTGGCATAGAGCTCCCGGCCGGTGCGCATGAGGCAGAGGAGGCGCCCGGTGTGGGGCCCGCGGACGACGCGCACCAGGACCGGCTCGCCGAATCCTTCGGTCCCGACGCCGCTGTCCATCGCCACCGTCGAAAAATATGCCCAGCTGGCGCCGTGGTCGCGCGAGCGGATCAGGGCCACGCGGGTTTTCATCATCGAGGGCAGGTAGCCGGAGGGGGCGGTGTCGCCATCGAACCAGGTGTAGAGGGTCGTGAGCAGGTCGCCATTGGGCAACTCGATCAGCGAGCGGTGGAGGGCCGCGTCGGCCTCAGGCTTGCCCGTGTCGTCGGTCGAGCCGTCCCACTTCACATGGGGCAGATAGAAATCGGGGCTGGCGGGTCCCTCCAGGGTATGGAGGTCGTCGCGGGAGCGCCAGAGTTCGCCCACGCCGTGGTCGGGCGTGGCGCCGGGCACCACGAACATATCGAGAAAGATGATGCTGCCGTCGGCGCACTGGACGGCGCCGCCTTCGATGTTGACGTCGTCGTGGTTCTCCTGGTGCGTCCAGCGGGTCCAGGTGGCGCCGCCGTCTCGGGAGAGGGCGCTCCCGATCCGGTATTGGTAGACCACCTTGCCCTTGGTGCGGAAGGGCCGGGCGTTGACCTGCGACTGGCAAAACAACGTGCCCTGGGCGGAGACAAAGAGAAACGGCTGCCGGCCGTCGCCCCGCATGACCACGGTGGGCGGGCGCAGGGTCAGGCGGAGCCGGGGATCGTTCG
>Ga0302279_10003132_pt1 | contig 21027 bp, 17 predicted proteins | sample III_Bog_N3_3_FD_194541 | JGI IMG/M metagenome (GOLD analysis project Ga0302279, IMG submission 194541) | Peat permafrost microbial communities from Stordalen Mire near Abisko, Sweden - III_Bog_N3_3 | ecosystem: Environmental > Terrestrial > Soil > Wetlands > Peat | place: Sweden: Abisko...
ACCGCGACCGTCACCTCCATCGCCGCGACCGTGACGGTCAATTACTCCGCCCGCCTGACCAATATTTCCGCGCGCGCCACCGTCGGCACCGGCGCCAATATCCTGATCGCCGGTTTCGGCGTGGGTGGCACCGGCGCCAAGAATCTGCTGCTCCGCGGCGATGGTCCGGCCCTGGCCGCCGCTCCCTTCAACCTCAGCGGCACGCTCGCCAGCCCCCAACTCACCCTCTACGACAGCGTCCCGGCCGCGATCGTCACCGACATCGGCTGGGGCAATGCCTTCACCCTGGGCTCCTCCGCCATCCACGTCAGCCCCTCGGCCGCGACCGCCGGGGCCATGAGCAGCGCCGGCGCCTTCCCGCTGGCGTCCGGTTCCGCCGACTCCGCCCTGCTGGTCACGGCGCCGACCGGCAACTATACCTCGCAAATCAGCGGGGTGGCCAACACGACCGGCATCGCTCTCACCGAGATCTACGACATCGACGCCGGCACCCCGGCGGCGCGCCTGACGAACATTTCCGCCCGCGTCGTCGTGGGCGTCGGCGGCAACATCCTCATCGGCGGCTTCGGCATCACCGGCGCCACGTCGGAGACCCTGTTGATCCGCGGCGTGGGTCCGGGCCTGGCCGCCGCTCCCTTCAACCTCAGCGGCACCCTCGCCAATCCCAGCCTGGCCGTGTACGACAGCAGCAACAAGGTGATCGCCTCCAACATCGGCTGGGGCAACAGCTCCGCGCTGGGCAACTCGGCCGTGCCCGCGGGAGTCCAGGCGGTCACCGCCGCCTTCATGGCCACCGTCGGGGCGTTTCCCCTCGCCGCCGGCTCGACCGACTGCGCGATGCTCGTCACGCTGCCGCCGGGCAACTACACGGCTGAGGTCAGCGGCGTGGGCAGCTCCACCGGCATCGCCCTGATCGAGGTCTACGAGTTTCCGTGAGCCCGGGTTCCCGTCACCCGTCCCACCATGTCGACCGGGATCAGGCCGCCGCCGGCGGTGCTCCGGATCCTGGGTCTGCCCGGTTTCCACTATGCGGCGTCGCGTTTCTTCGGCGCGGCGGTCGCCCGCCTCGCCTTTGACGCGAAGTTTGGCGGCTCGGACCGGGACTGGAGCCGGTTTCACGAACGCCCGGAGTTCATCGATCCGCTGGCCCGGCAGGCGGCGTCGTTCGGTCCCGGCACCGCGCGGATTCTCCTGCTCGGCTGCGGCGCGGCGGGCCTGATCGGGAGCCTGCCGGATGACTGCTACCGGTCGATCGTCGGCGTCGATCTCTCCCCCCAGGCGATCGACCTCGCGCGGGGCAAGTGGAACTCCGGGAAAATCCGCTTTGAGGTCGGGGACATGAACGCCTATGTGCCGGCCGAGCCACAGGACCTGATCGTGCTCTCCGAGTCCATTTACTACCTGGCGCGCCGCCGCTGCGCGGGACTCTTCGTCCGGTGGCGCCGGGAGAACCCCGGCGTTACCTTCTTCGTCACGATAGCCCAGCCCCGCCGCTACGCGGGATACTTGCGCGACATCAGGAAAAATTCACCGGCCGTATGGGAAGACCGTGCCCCGGTGCCAGGCAAACCGCGGCATCTCATCATCTTCCAATGAACCTCGCCGGGGGAGGCATCACTCGTCCATCTGCTCGATGATCAGTTCCTGGATGGTGGCGAGGAACAGGTAGCAGTGGAATGCCTTGCGCACCGGCTCGTCGAGCCGGTCCTGCTCGATGTCGCCGGACTCGAGGGCCTCATCCCCCACCCCCGACAGGCAGCGCTCCCGCAGGCACAGCCGCACCGCCGAACAGGCGCGCGCCACGGCCTCGGCGTTGCCGGTGTTGAGGTAGACCGCCCCCTCCGCGAAGAATTCCTCGTCAAACAGGGCGAGCAGGACGTCCACGTCCCGGTTCTGGGCGGCGAGCAGCTCCCCGGCCCACATCTCGCTGAACTCCGCCTCCGCCGCCGGGGCCGCATGCGGCAGCGCCGGGGTGCGCCGCAGGTCGTCGGCCAAACCCTTGATCACGTCCAGCAGCGGCGCGACCACCGGCAGGCTGAGCATGAGCTTAAACGGGGTCATCGGACTCGATCACGGTGGTGAGATGCCACTGCTGGAGGGTGAACGCATAGGCCTCGGCCTTCTCCCGCAGCCCGCACCACACCACGGATCGCCCGCGCTCATGCACCTCGAGCATGTGCCGGCGCGCGGTGGCCTCGTCGAAGCCGAAGACCTTCTTGAAGACCAGCACGACGTAGGACATCAGGTTCACCGGGTCGTTGAGCACGACCACGCGCCAGGGGCCCTGCAGCTGCCGCTCGGTCGCCGTGCCCTGCTCAGGCAGGGCGTGGGTCTTGGAGTGCGCCATGGGCGTTGATTTCTGCCGCGATTCTCGCCTCGGCCTCCGCCAGGGGGATTTTCGCCGCCTCTTTCGCGGTCCGCCACTTGAGCTCGACCACCCCCTCCTTCAGGCCCCGGCTGCCGATGGTCACGCGCAGCGGGATCCCGATGAGGTCGGCGTCCTTGAACTTGACCCCGGGCCGCTCGGCGCGGTCATCGATCAGCACGTCGGCGCCGGCGCGTTCCGCCGCCGCGGCCAGCCGCCGGGCCAGCTCCGCCGCCTCCGGCGCCTGCGGGTCGAGCAGGCAGATGAGCACCTGGAAGGGAGCGATGCTCCAGGGCCAGATGATGCCGTCGGCGTCGTGGCTCTGCTCGATGCAGGCCTGGAGGGTCCGGCTGATCCCGATCCCGTAGCAGCCCATCACCAGCAGGTGGTTCTGCTTGTGCTCGTCGGTGTAGCCGGCGCCAAACTTCTCGGAGTATTTCGTGCCGAGCTTGAAGATATGACCCACCTCGATCGCGCGCGCCATCTGGAGCGGCTGGCCCGACCGCGGGCACGGCTCGCCGACCCGCACCCGGCGAAAGTCGCCGAAGCGGGTGATCGCCAGGTCGCGGCCGACGTTGACGTGGCGCAGGTGGAAGCCGTCCCGGTTGGCGCCGGTCGTGCCGTTGCCGATCAGCCGGATCGCGTGGTCCGCGAAGACGCCCGCGAGCGCGCCGGCATCGCGGATCGAGCCCCGCACCGCGCCGAGGCTGCCGGGCCGGGCGCCCATGACCGGCTCGATCTCCTCCGGGGTGGCGGGCCGCCACAGGGTGAAGCCGAGGGCGCCGAGCTTGGCCTCCTCCAACTCGTCGCTGCCGCGCAGGATGACGGCGAACAGCTTGCCATCGCCGACATAGACGAGGGTCTTGAATTGCCGGTCGGCCGGCACGCCGTAGGGGCTCGCCTCCAGCGCGGCGATGGTCACGACCCCGGGGGTCGCAAATTCCTCGACCGCCCCCGCCGGCGCCGCGTCGGCGAAATCGGCCGGGACCAGGGCGCTGGTCGCCTTCTCCCGGTTGGCCGCATAACCGCCCGCTTCGCTGTAATAGATATCGTCGTCCCCCACTTCAGCCGGGACCATGAACTCGTGCGACGCGCTGCCGCCCATCACCCCGGTGTCGGCCTCGACCACCACGGTCTTGAGGCCGGCGCGGGCGAAGAATCGTTCATAGGCCGTCTTCATCGCCCCATAGCTTTTCATCGCGCCGGCGTCATCGGCGTCAAAGGAGTAGCCGTCCTTCATCACGAACTCCCGGGCGCGCATCAGGCCGAAGCGCGGGCGGATCTCGTTGCGGAATTTCGTGGCGATCTGGAAGAAATTCTTGGGCAGGTCCCGGTAGCTCGCCACCTCGGCCTTGACCAACGGGGTGATGATCTCCTCGTGGGTCGGGCCCAGCACGAATTCGGGCTCGCCGGGCGCGCGCCGGCCGGAGCCCGCGTGGTCGGCGCGATACATGATTTCCCGGGCGGCGGCCCACCGGGGCCCCTCGCGCCAGAACTCCACCGGGTGCAGGTGCGGCATCGCCAGCTCGATCGCCCCGGCCCGCTCCATCTCCTCGCGGCAGATCTGGCTGAGCTTGCGCATCACCCGGAGGCCGAGGGGAAAATAGGCATACAGGCCGCCGCCGACCTTGCGCACCAGCCCCGCGCGGACCAGGAGCCGGTGCGAGGCGATCTCGGCATCCGCCGGGCTCTCCTTCAGGGTCGGGATGAAATATTTGGACCAGAGCGTCATGCAGCCCGCCAGCAAAGCAGGCGGCTGCTCGCTGGGCAAATAGAATGATTGTGGACAGGAAGACCGGGAAGATCGGGGAGACCAACCGGGATCTCAATGCTTCCCGCACTTCCCGTTCCTCCTGTTCAAATCCGGCGAATTGATCGTTGATCGGCATGGCCCGAGACGCGAGTGTCTCGCCCATGAGTGCGCTCTCTCGCCAGCCCTGGCCGATGAAGTGGATCGCCCTGGGCATCATCCTCTTCATCATCCCCTACACCTACCTCACCCTCCATTACCGCAAGCGGACGCCGGCCTATCTCCCCTACGAGGATACCCGTGAGCGCATCCGCGCCGGGCACGCGGGCTACCAGCGGATCGTCGGCAGCATCGAGCGGCCGGCGGATCCGCCGCAGTTCTGGGTCGGGACCACCGGGGCGCTGGCGGCGGGGGGACTGCCCGAGCCGCTCCGCACCGCCCTCGGCGAACTGCTGCTGCTGCCGGCGGACATCGGCCGGGTCAAGGCGGCGGCGGCGGCCGATCACCTGGCCGCCTATCCCGTCGAATTCGCCTGCACGCTGGCCGACAACCGGCAGCAGCCGGAGGGGGTTCAGTTTTACGTGAAGGACGATGCGCTGCTGATCGTCCCCACCTGCGAGCGCCTCGCCGGCGCGCTCATCGCGCGCACCCGCGAGGCGGTCATCGTCGCCACCGCGCCGCCGGGCTCCCTGCCGCCTGGGCAGTACCAGGTGACACTGGTCGGCCGGCTCGGATCCCGCGCGTGGACGCTGCAAGTGCATTGACGGAGGCGGAGCATTGGGCATTTATCATGGCTCGTTCACCGGTCACGGTCGCCCGGCGGCGAGCGCCGGTGAACGGTGAACAATGACCAGCGACAAAAACCCCTCCCCGCCGCCGGCTCAGGCGACGACGATCAAACCCACGGATCTCCGCGGCATCCTCAAGTATGTGCCGCGCTTCCAGGGGCAGATCTTTGTCATCGCCATCGACGGGGCGATCGTCGCGGACGAGAACTTCGGCAACCTCCTGGTCGATGTCGCGGTGCTGCGCAGCCTCGGGATCAAGATCGTGCTGGTGCACGGCATCGGCCACCAGCTGCAGGAGCTCGCCGCGCTGCGCGGCGTGGCCATCACCAATGCCGACGGCACCGGCGTCACCGATGCCGCCACCCTTGACCTCGCGATCCGCGCCTCCGCCCGCGTCTCCCACCTGATCCTGGAGGCCCTGACCCAGAACTCCCTGAAGGCGGCGATCACCAACGCGGTGCGCGCCGTCCCGGTGGGCGTCATCCGCGGCGTCGACCACCAGTTCAGCGGCAAGGTGGAGCGCATCGACAAGGAGCTCCTCGGGGAGCTGATCAACCAGCAGGTCGTGCCGCTGGTCTCGCCGATCGCCTTCGGCCCCGACGGCAAGTCGCTGCGGGTCAATTCCGACCTGCTCGCCGCGGAAATGGCCGAGGCGCTGCACGCGACCAAGATCATCTACCTGCTGCCGCAGTCCGGCATCGAGATCGACGGCGAGGTGCGCCGCGAGATCGCCGTGGACGCCCTGCGCACGCTGCTGCAGGAGCACCCCGAGCGGATCGCCGAGTCCAGCCTGAGCAAGGCCGTCCACGCCGTGAAGGCGATCGAGACCGGAACCCCCCGGGTGCACATCCTGGACGGGCGCATCTTCGACAGCCTCCTGAATGAGATCTTCTCCAACGAGGGGGTGGGGTCCCTGGTCTATGGCAATGATTACCAGCAGATTCGCAAGGCGACCAAGCGCGACGTGCGCCTCATCTACCACCTCACCCGCAATGCGGTGCGGCGGGAGGAACTCATTCACCGCACCCAGCAGGCGATCGAGAAGAACATCGACCAGTTCTTCGTCTTTGAGATCGACGAGAACATCATCGCGTGCGTGACCCTGTACTTCTATCCCGAACGCCAGGATCTGGCCGAGATCGGATCCCTCTACGTGGTGCCCTTTTACAACAACCGGGGCATCGGCCAAAAGATGGTGGCCTACGCCTGCCTCCAGGCCAAGGAGCGCGGCGCGACGACGGCGATCGCCCTTTCCACCCAGAGTTTTGCCTTCTTCACCAATGTCTGCGGCTTCGAGGAAACCACCAAGGAAGTCTTGCCTGAGACGCGGCTGAAGCAATACGATGAGAGCGGCAGAAATGCCAAGATATTGGTGAAACCTTTGGTGTGAATCCTGCGTCTAATCCGTTGCCATGAAAGCACGAGCCTGCGGTTTCGTCGCCGTTCTCGGCCTGCTCACCCTCGGGGTGAGGGCGGACGATTCGTCCGCCGCCGGGACCCCGCCCCCCCCGACGGATGTCAGGCGCGAGGTGCTCAAGGGCTACGTTTACCAGGCCGCCACCCCCGCCAAGCTCGACGTTCCGGTCATCATGGCGAAGGCCCCGGCCCCGAACACCGAGACCGATGATTCGGTGGTCCGGCTGCCCACGCTCCAGGTCAATGGCAAGCCCGACCAGACCTACCAGGAACTCAACGATGCGGTGGCCGAGGCCAACCTCAGCGTCCCCTGCGACCTTTTTGTGCGCAACACGGCCAAGTTTCAATATCGGGCGCTCGGACCGCCGCTGCCGCCGATGAGCAACGAAACCCCGAGCGAACGCCTGCCCGCCCAATTTCCGCTGGTTACCCTGGCGTGGTAGCGACTCCCCAGCTGCGCGCCGCCGCGCTTTCGGACTTGGGCGCGGTGCGCGAAGAAAACGAGGATCGCTGGCTTTGCGACCCCGGCCTCGGGCTCTTCGGCGTGGCCGACGGCCTGGGCGGGTTGCCCCGGGGCGCGGAGGCGGCCCAGGCCGCCGTCGCGGAGGTCGAGCGGGCCTTCCAGGAGCTGCCCGCGGGTGCGGTGCCCGACCTCGACGCCATCGTGCAGCGCGCCAACCGGATCGTGGCCGCCCTGGGCCGCGCCCTCAGCCCGGAACTCGGCATGGCGACCACGCTCACCTTTGCGCACCAGAGCGACTGGGCATTCCATCTGGCCCACGTCGGCGACTCCCGCTGCTATGCCTGGAGCGGCGGAAAGCTGTCGCGCCTGACGGAGGACCACTCCGTCGAGAACGAGGCCCGCCGCCAGGCCCGGGCCGGCCACCCCATCCCCTACCCGCCCGGGATGCGCGCCGCGCTCACCCGCTGCGTCGGCCAGGCCGGGGCGCTGGAGGTCGACTTCATCTCCCGGTCCCTGCGGCCGGGCGACCGCATCCTGTTTTGCACCGATGGCGTCACCCGCGTGATCCCGGACCACGAGCTCGGCGCCATCCTGGTCCGGCACCAGGATCCCGCCAGCGTCCTCCGGCGTCTGATCGCCCTGACCCTGGAGCGCGGCGGCCCCGATAACGCCACCGGCGTGCTGCTCTTCGTCGATTGACCGCCTGCGCTACCTGGGAGCCTTGCCGTTGAAACGGTGAGGTCCCGATGGATTATAGGTGGGTTGACTTTGCATCTTAAATTGATGGATTTGCCGAGGTAGCGCAGGCAGGGACGCCTGCGCCACTTGGATTCATGAAACCAGCCTCGAAGACTCTGAGCATCAATTGGATTGTGGGCAAACGGGTGGATCTCGTCGCATTCATCGGCGGGGCCCTGGCGGGCTACATGGTCTTCTTTATGCACGCCGGTCTCGGCTGGGACATGCTGCTCATCTACGTGCTGTTCATCACTTTTCTCGACACCCCGCATTTCTTTGGCACCTACCTCAGGACGTACCTGGACCGGGAGGAATTCCGGGTTCGCCGCCGCCTGCTCCTGGGCAGCCTGCTGTGGCTCGCCGCCGGTCCCCTGGTCCTGCTGCTCTGCTATGGCCTGTTCAATGCGGGGATCGGCCATTACATGCTGCCGTTCGACGCCTTTGTCCTCGGGGTCGGCATCTGGGCCTACTGGCATGTGGTCCGGCAGCACTACGGCTTCATGCGCCTCTACCAGGTGAAAAACGGTGAAAATTCGCTCCGCGACCGCCGCAGCGACGGGCTGCTCATGCACCTCGGCCTGATGCTTCCTTTCGTGGTCTTTATCCTCCGCCATCCGGAGAGCCGGCAGGCTTTCGGCCTTCCCGCCCAGCTGCCGCCGCTGCCCTCCCTCTCCCAACTCGGCGGGGTCTCCGGCGTGCTGGCGGGAAGCTGGGTCGGCCGCGTCAGCTGGGAGCACTTTGTCATCGCCGGCTGCACGATCGCGCTGGCGTCCCTGATCGCCGCGTTCGTCAACCGCCAGGCCGGAAAGTGGCGCCGCGGCGAAGCCCTCAATGTCCCCAAGATCCTGCTCTTCACGGCCGTGCTCCCGCTGCATATCATCGTCTGCTTTTCCGCCGCCGTGTTGACCGCGCCCCTCATCACCTTCAGCGCCTTCGTGACGATCTACCACGACATCCAGTACCATGTGCTGGTCTTCTGCCATCAGCGCAACCGCTTCCGCGACCGGGAGGTGGCGCGCGCCGCCGGGATCGCCTCGATGCTTTCCCGCAACGTGCTGATCTTCGGGGGCACCGCGGTGGTGTTCGGCCTGCTGGTGCGCGGCCTGGGCTGCAGCGTCCAGATCTTCAATGGCGCGCAGTGCTTCACCCCAACCCTCGTCGGCAAGGTCCACCTCTTCGGCAGCATCTCCAGCGACACGCTCCTCGGGGCCTTCTTCCTCGGCTTTCCCTGTCACCACTACTTCGTCGACCAGTTCATCTGGAAGCCGAGCCGCGACAAGAACCTGCGCCGCGACCTGAAAATCGAGACGCCGGGCGCCATCGCCCAGGCGTGACTACGTGAAGCCTAGTTGGTATGGGTGTCCGTGGTGGTCGTCGTGACCGGAGCCGGCACCGTGGTCTGTTCCGACGTCGTGGTCGTGCTGTGCGTGGGTTCGGCTGCGGCCGGAGCCGTCGTGGTCGAGCAGGCGGGGAGCGACAGGATGGCGACGGCGACGAGGCAGGGGATGATGAGTTTGTTCATGGGTCTTTTCGTTAGTCTAATCGTTTTTTTGATCCACGGGCATGATGCCATGATCACCGGGTTCGAAGCTATGGGGTATTGACCCAATGCACGCGGTCCGACTTGGCATCTTCCGTTTTATGCCTAGCCTCATTGCCTTGGACTCATGAAAAGCATCTCCCCCTCAGATTCCACCCGCGACGGGGCCGCCTGCAGGCTCGACGGCCCGAGGTCGGCCTGCGGCCTGCCGTCCAACGTCGTGATCGACATGTCCCAGGCGTCCGTCACCCACACCGATGCCGAGTGGCGGAAGCTGCTCACCCCCGAGCAATACCGGGTCGCCCGCCGGCAGGGCACGGAGCCTCCCTTCCATAACCTCTACTGGGACAACCACGATGACGGGGTCTATTTCTCGGTCTGCAGCGACACGCCGCTCTTCGATAGCCGGGACAAGTTCGAGAGCGGCACCGGCTGGCCGAGCTTCACCCAGCCGATCGAACCCCGGTTTGTCGCCGTCCAGACCGACACGAGCCACGGCATGGCCCGCAACGAGGTGCACTGCGCCGTGGACAGCGCCCATCTCGGCCACGTCTTCGACGACGGCCCCGCGCCCACCGGCCTGCGTTACTGCATCAACTCCGCCTCGCTCAAGTTCATGCCGCGCCAGGACTACGAGGCCTGGGTGGCGAAGCGCGGCAATCCAGTCAAATAGGAATTCCGATCCGTTCTCACGCAAAGGCGCCAAGCCGCAAAGAAAACCGCCGCGAATTCAGTCTTCAGTCCAAGTCCCAAAACAACGAAAACCCGATCCCAATGGGATCGGGTTTTCGGTGTTTTGGGGGTTTGATGGATCGGCGGATCGACCTTTGCGGCTTGGCGCCTTTGCGTGAGAAAATGATCGGGGTATTCTCAGAGCGTTCCGTCGTAGGCGCGGGCGAGAACCTCGACGGTGTGCACGATCGGCAGGGGGCGGCCCAGCAGCCGGAGTTGGGCGTCGATCTGGGTGAGGCAGCCGATGTTTCCGGTGGCGATCAGCTCCGCGCCGGTCGCGAGCAGGTTTTCCGCCTTGCGCCGGCCGAGGATCGACGCGGTGGCGGGCTGTTCGAGATTATAGGTGCCGGCCGAGCCGCAGCACAGTTCCCATTCGGCGGGCTCGACCAGTTCGAGCCCCGGAACCGCGCGCAAGAGCTGACGCGGGGCGGCTCGCACCCGCTGGGCATGCGCGAGATGGCACGCATCGTGGTAGGCGACCTTTCGTCCCTGCGCCAGGGCCGGCGGCGGAATCAATCCCAGCCGGTCGAGAAACGCGCAGACATCGGTCGTCAGGGCCACGAACGCCTCCGCCCGGGCCGCCTCGGGCTGGCCCCGGAAGAGCAGCCCGTACTCGCGCAGGCCGGAGCCGCAGCCCGACGCATTGCTGATGATCGCGTCCACGTCGGTTGGAAAGGCCTCCAGGTTTCGCCGCGCGGTGGCGCGGGCCGACGACTCCTCGCCGACGTGCATGGCGAGCGCGCCGCAGCAGGCCTGGCCGCGGGGAATGACGACCTCCACCCCGTTCTCGGCCAGGACGCGCAACGTCGACTGGTTGATCCCGGGCGCCAGCACCTGCTGGGCGCAGCCGGCCAGCAGCGCCACGCGTGCCCGGCGCCGGCCCCGGGCGGGAAAGACTTCGGGCAGCGCGAAAGCCGGCGGCAGGTGTCCCGGCGCCAGGTCGAGCATCGGGCGGAACGCCGCGGGCAGGATCCGGCGCAGGGGCCGCGCCCAATGGGCGGCCGCGGCCGCCCAGCGGAACCGGGCGGGGTAAGGGAGCGTGACGAGCAGGATGCGCCGGCGCAGCCGGTCGATGAAGCGGCGGCGCCGCCTGGGCTCCGCCCAGGCGCGGAAGGGCGTGATCAGCTCGCCGTAGGGCACCCCTGACGGACATGAGGTCTCGCAGGCCAGGCAGCCCAGGCAGCAGTCGATGTACGGCTTGCTGTCGTCGGCGCTCAGGCGCCCCTCGAGCGTCTCCTTCATCAGGATGATGCGGCCGCGGGGCGAATTCATCTCCTCGCCGAGCACCACGTAGGTGGGGCACGTGGGCAGGCAAAAGCCGCAGTGCACGCAAGCCTCGATCGCGTGGATCATCTCCGCGGCGTGCGGTCCGGCCTGGTCCAGGGAGATCGTGTGTTGCATCGACCGCCCATCACGAACGATTTTTGCCCAACAAACAACCCAGACTATTTGTGCTGCGTCGGTTTCCAGGTGGTGTGGATTGTCCCCAATACGCTCCTCAGCCGTGGCATGGGCTTCCAGCCCATGTTATCCCCTCCACGGGCGGGGAAGCCCGTGCCCCATCAATCCTCGCGTTGAGGACAACGCGCTCCACCTTTGCAGCCTATTCGCAGGCACAGCCAACGAAGTGAACTTAATGCGGATTGATCCCCTGGTTCGATCCGCTCAATCCCGTCCCGCTCTGCTGCGGCAGGCCGGCCAGCGGATCGCTCGGGCGCTTGCCCGCCGGGTTCAGGCTCGGCGGCGCCGAGCCATCGATGGGTCCAGTCGCCGCGCCCTGTCCCAGATTCGGCTGCATGAGGCCGGTCGCCGTGTCGGTTTGGCCCGTGGAACTGGCGCTCCCGGTTTGTCCGCTCGGGGCGTTGGGAGGCTGGGCACTCTGGCTGTTGGGGGCGACGTACGAGCCATTTCCCGTCGCAGCGGAAACCGACCCGGCCGCCGCGGGGGCGGACGGACTCGTCCCTCCCGATGCGCCCTGGGAATTGGCGGCAGCGCCGCCGGAGATTTGCGCCCGGGCGGCGACTGCGCCCACCGACAACACCAGCGCCATCGTGAGCCAGGCCTTTTTCCCGTTGGTATTCAACCGGGCTTTAACTTTGTTCATGGTATATGGGTCGGGGATGGCTTGAACGTAGACGCCGCGTCCCGCCGCGTCCCTCATGGGCAGCGGTCCCGCTCTGCGGGACCGCTTCTACTTTGCTGTCCCTCGGACGCCCAGTATAGTATGGCCGGGACCGACGTGGTTCCCACCCACCGTCTAATATTCGGGGAAGCACCCCGCCGGATCCAACGCGGCCTTGACCCGGCGGCGAAAATTATCGCCACGGGTGATTCCCAGCAGCGGATGGTCCGCCTCCCCCGCCAGGACCAGACCCGCCAGTCCCCGCGAGCGGAGCAGCCCGTCGAGCGCGGCCGCGGTCCCGGGCCAGGTGACCCAGGCGACATTGGCGCCGGCGGAGTAACGCCGGGCCGCCCCGGCCTCGCCGAGGAGCCGGTCGAGCTCCGGGATGGCCTTCGCGGTGACAGGCACCTTCACCAGCAGACCCGCGCCGATGGCGGCGGTCGCCGGCTGCAGCGCCAGCCACAGGGCCTCGTCCGCCGCCCCTGCCCGGACTTCGGGTGCGCCACCGACAAAGCGGGCCAGCCGTTCCAGCCGCTCGGCAAAAGTCTCCGGCGCGCCCCCGAGGCGGATGAAGAGCCGGCCGGGTGGCTCCAGGTCGAGCGCCTCGACATCGAACGGCGCGGCGGCCACGCGCGCGAGGGCCGCCAGCGCGGCGGCCAGGTCCGGAAAGTCGACGCGCAGCGTCGCCATCGCCCGCGGCCGCGGGAACACCTTGAAGGTGGCCTCGACGATCACGCCGAGGCGGCCCAGGCTTCCGACGAGAAGCTTCGGCAAGTCGAACCCGGCGGCATTTTTCACCACCTTGCCGCCCCCGCGCACCAGTTCGCCCGCGCCGGTGACAAACCGGACGCCGAGGATGAAGTCGCGCACCCCGCCGTAGCGCTGGCGCCCGGGACCGCTCAGGCCCGCGCCGATGGTGCCGCCGAGCGTGGCGCCGGCGGCGGCAAACGGGGGATCGAAGGGCAGATGCTGCCCGTGGCGGCCGAGCGCCGCGGCGATTTCGCGCAGGGGCGTGCCCGCCAGGGCGGTGAACGTGAACTCGCCCGGGTCGTATTCCACGATCCCGGACAGTCCGGCCAGGCTCAGCGCCGCGAACCCGGGAGGTGTCACCGCCAGCGCGGGTTTGGTCCCCGCACCGACCGGCAGCAGTTTGCCGCCCGGGCGCACCGCCGCCACCACCTCGTCGATCGTCCGGGGCTGGAGCGCGGGAACGGGCGGGACCGGGTTCATTCGCGGGAGATGACCCCGGCGCGCTCCAGCGGGTGCGCGCCATGCGCCGCGAGCGCGGGCGCCTCGCCGTCGGGAAACATCTTGCCGGGATTCGACAGCTCGTGCGGATCGAGGGCGCGCCGCAATCGCCGCATCACCGCCAGGTCCGTCGGGTTGAACATCTCCGGCATGAACGCGCGCTTTTCCAGCCCCACGCCGTGCTCCCCGGTGATCGAGCCGCCCAGGCGCAGGCACAGGCGCAGGATGTCGCCGGCCAGCTCCTCCGCCGCCTCGAGCGCGCCGGGCTCGCGGCCATTGTAAAGGATGAGCGGATGCAGGTTGCCGTCGCCCGCGTGGAACACATTGGCCACCCGGATGCCGCGCTCCCGGCCCATCCGCTCGATTTCGCGCAAAGCCTCCCCCAGCTTGCCGCGCGGCACGACGCCGTCCTGGACAATGTAATCCGGCGACAGCCGGCCCACGGCGGAAAACGCACTCTTGCGGCCCTTCCAGAAGAGCAGCCGCTCGTCGTTGTCGCGCGCCACGCGGACCTCGTCGGCGCCCGAGGCGCGGATCACCTCGTTGAGCCGGGCGAACTCCGCCTCCACCCCGGCGCGCTCGCCCTCCAGCTCCACGATCAGGATGGCGTTCGCCTCCGCCGGGTACCCAGGATGCACCGCCGCCTCCGCGGCCTCGATCGCGAGGCGGTCCATGATCTCCATCGCCCCGGGCAGGAATCCCGCCGCGACGATCCGGCCGACGGCGTCGCCGGCGGCTTCCAGCCGGTCATACGCCGCCAGGACGGTGCGGTAGGTTTCCGGCATCGGCAGGAGCCGGAGGGTGATCTCGACGGCGATGCCAAACAGGCCCTCGTTGCCCACATAGACTCCGGCGAGGTCGGGCCCGATTCCCTCGAGGCTTTCGCCGCCGAGCTCGGCGACCTCGCCGTCGGGCAGCACCACGGTGAGCCCGATCACATGATTGGAGGTCATCCCATACTTCAGGCAGTGAGCGCCGCCGGCGTTGAAGGCCACGTTGCCGCCGATCGTGCAGATCGTCTGGCTCGAGGGATCGGGCGCGTAGTACAGCCGGTGGGCCGCGGCGGCCTGCGAGACCGCCGTGTTGATCGCCCCGGGTTCGACCACCGCCAGCCGCTGCACCGGATCGACGCGCAGGATCCGGTTGAGCCGGTTGAGGGCGATGACGATGCCGCCGGCGATCGGCACGGATCCCCCGGACAGGCTCGTGCCGCTGCCCCGCGCCACGAAAGGCACGCGATGCTCGTGGCACAGCTTGACCGCGGCGACCACCTCGGCCCGGTTCTCCGGCATGACCACCGCCAGGGGCCGCGCGTGAAAGGCGGTCAGCCCGTCCGACTCGAAGGGCGCCAGACCCGCGGATGAGGTGAGGAGCCGCGAGGGCGGAAAGATCCTGGAAAGAGATTTCAGCACGTTCCAGAGATAAAGCGGAAACAATCCATCGGAAAGTAGTAATTGGTAATTAGTAAGTTCTCCTTACTCATTTCTCCTTCCTCATTGCTAATTTCGGTGTCCCCGTTCTCCGACTTTAGTGCACCACCATATGGGTGAACGGATAGAGCGACGCCTGGGCCTGGACCAGCAGTCCGGCGAGGATGGCCAGCGCAACGCTGTGGAAGAAGACGAAGCGCAGGATCGAGCCTTCATGCCCGTACCAGTTGGTGACCGTGCTCGCGACGACGATGCTCTGGGCATCGATCATCTTGCCCATCACGCCGCCCGAGCTGTTGGCCGCGCTCATCAGCACCGGGCTGATCCCGATCTGCCGGGCGGTGATGGTCTGCAGGCTGCCGAACAGCACGTTCGAGGCGGTATCGGACCCCGTCAACGCCACACCGAGCCAGCCCAGCAGGGTGCCGAAAAACGGATACAGCGAACCCGTCCGGGCCAGCGCGAGGCCCAGGGTCGCATCGATCCCCCCGTACCGGGTGAGGGTGCCGAGCGCCAGCATGGCGGAAATCGTCACCAGCGAGTGGCGCACCCGGTACAGCGTCCCGGCGTAGATCCGCGCGAGCTTCAGCGGGGACAGGCCCATCATCAGGCTGCTGAGCAGCGCCGCACCGAGGATCGCCGTGCCGGTGGCGGAGAGCAGGCCGAACACCAGCACCGCCTTCTCCGGGGTCGGATGGGGCACCACCGGGGGCATGCGCGCCACGCGCTCGTGCAGGCCCGCGACCTTGAACGAGACGCTGGCAAAGCTGTCGAAGAACGTCTTGACCTGCGGGATTCCCCAGAAAAAAACGAGGACGGTCAGAAGGACCCACGGTATCCAGGCGTGAATGACCGAGGCGGGGCGACGGATCCCTTCGCTGTCCGGCAGCGGAACGTTCTCGTGCGGCCAGATCACCTTGGGCTGCCACACCTGGAGCAGCAACAGGACCGAAACCAGCGAAACCAGCGCCGCCAGGATGTCGACCAGCCACGGTCCGTGGAAATTCGAGACCAGGTACTGGACCAGGGCGAACGACCCGCCCGCCGTGAGCGCCGCCGGCCACACCCCGAGCAGGCCGCGCCAGCCCACCATGGCCCACACGACCCAGAACGGGACGATGAACGAAAAGAACGGCAGCTGGCGCCCGATCATGGCCGAGAGCACATGGACATCGATGCCCGTCACCGTGCCCAGGGCGATGATCGGGGTGCCGAGCGCGCCAAAGGCGACGGGCGCCGTGTTGGCGATGAGGGACAATCCCGCGGCGGAGAGGGGCTTGAATCCGAGCTGGATCAGGATGGCGGCGGTCACCGCCACCGGCGTGCCGAACCCGGCCGCACCCTCGAAGAACGCGCCGAGCGAAAAGGCCACCAGGATCACCTGGACCCGCGGATCGGGGGTGAGACGCGTGACGCTCTCCCGCAGGATCGAGAACCAGCCCTTTTCCACCGTGAGCTGGTAGAGGAAGAGCAGGTTGATGACGATCCAGCCGATGGGGAAGAACCCGTAGGCCGCGCCATCGGCCATCGCCCCGACCGCCGCCACCGGCGGCATGCCGTAAACGCCAACGGCGATGACCAGGGCCACGGCCAGTCCGAGCAGCGCCGCCAGGTGCGCGCGCATTTGCGCCAGCGCAATCCCGCCGAGGAGGACTCCGACCGGCAGCGCGGCCAGCAGGGTCGAAAGCAGACGGTTGTGCAGGGGATTGTAGACTTGGAGCCAGAGCACCTTGGGGAAAGGCGGAAGTAGGAAGGAGGAAGGCGGAAGTGGGAAGGCGGAAATGCGGCTGGTGGCATGCCATGAATTCTGTCGATCCGTTCCCACGCAAAGGCGCGAAGGCTGGACCTGCTGCGGGCTCGTGCTCATCGGCGTCGCCATCCTCAGCCGCTTCGACTGGCGGACGTTTCGGCTTGGCCGGGGCGAACTGGAGACCCTAACGCATCACCGTAACGCCCATGAGCCCGACCACCACTTCCGCGGAGAGCGTCTCCAGCGTCACCCGCTCCAGCACAACCCCGGGGCGCAGCGGCCAGTCCAGCAGCATCGCCCGGCAATTGTCCCCCAGCTGGACGGTCGCGGGCGGCACCGCCGGAAGGCAGAAGGCGTCAGTCCGGTCCGTGTAATCGGTCCGGTTTTCCTGCCCGGGGGCGAGCATATTCACCCGGATCGGGCACAGGTTCCAGTAATTCACCGGGGGCACGAGCTCGAGGCTCTCCTCCACCCCGTCCGCGTAACGCAGGCGCAGCACCGCGTTGGCAATGCGGCATTGCATCGGGTTGGTCGAGCCGCAGACCAGGAACCACACCGCGCTCCCGGATCTCCCGACCCGCACCGAGATGCGATCGGGCCAGTTGTCCCAGCGCGAGGTGAAGGCGATATTCCGCCTTTCCCCCGGCCACGTGAAAGGAACCCCCTGCGGCGTAAGCAGGCGCCGCCGGCCCGGCCTCCCGAGCAGGGGCGGCACGCCGTCGAGCGTGATCTTCGGCGGTCCGCTGTTCCAATAGACGAACGTCCACGGCGAATACCCATCGCTGCCGATGCGGATCGACATGGTCTTCGGCCGCGGCGAGAGGTAGCGCTGCTGAAAGATCGCGCGGATGTCCCCGTTCAGGATGCGCCCGAGATCGATGCAATCCCACCGCGCCCTGGCCGCGGGGCGCAGCGCCGGCCGCGGCGGCGCCGGATCCTCGATTCTCACCCGGAACAGCCGCCGCTGCGGATTGGAGCCAAAGTCAGCCCGGGCGACCGCGGTGTGCCATCCGACGGTGCCGGCGAGCCGTCCCGCGGCCGCGCCGCGGCGCAGTTCGATCCCGGCGAGGGCCCCCTGCGGATCGGAAACCTCAACGATCGCGGCGGCGCGCGCCCGCAGCACCACCGCCCTCCCGGCCGCGCCCACGATCGCCACCGGGGCGAAGGTCGGGGCGGAACCGCGGGTCCGGACCGCGATCACGGCGCGGCGGCCTTCCCGCAGGCTGACGCACACCACCGTGCAGCCGAATCCGGGCTCGGCCCTCCAGGATGCCGCGCGACCGTTGGCCGTGACGGACACGATCTCCCGCGCGCAGACGGCGAGGCGGATCTCCCGCCGGGCGGCCCGGGCCAGACTCACCTCCAGCACAATCGTCTCCTTTCGCCGCGCATAGCCCAGGGTGACATCCGGGGTCCGCAGCCGCGCCCGCGGCCACTCTTCCGGAAATTGCGGGGCGACCCGGACCACGCCGTTGGGATAATCCGGGGCATAGCCGAACAGCCCCTCGACGAGGGTCCGGGCGAACATGTGGGTGCTGTCCCCAAAGTCGGTCCCGCCGAGCGGCGAGCCGAAGTCACCTGGCACCCGAGTGTCGAAGACGGTCTGCTGGAAGGTCCCCCGGAACACCTCCCATCCGTCCCGGCCCAGCCCGGCCTGGAAATACGCGAGCGCGAGATGGTAATTGTCGCCCGGCCACAGTTCGCGCACCGACCAGATCCCCGGGACGAAGTTCGACGTCCAGACCCGCCGCCCCCCGTAGGGCATGCGTTCGTTCTGCAGGGCCCATTCGCTGTAATGGAGCGACGCGGCCGCGGACTCGGCGTCCACCAGGCCGGTGTCGATCGGCAGAAAAATGCTGTAGAGCCAGGCGTCCTCATGGAGTCGTTGCAGCCCGCCCTGTTCCCGGTAGAGCCCGGCGTGGCCCCGGTCCTTGATCCACAACCTCGCGTGGAAGGCCGCCTTGATCCGCCGCGCGATCCGCCCGTGCCGGTGCGCGGCCCGGCGGTCGCCCGCCCGGAGCGCGAGTTCGCGCGCCGCCACATGCCCGCGGTAGGCATACGCCGTTTCCTCCGTGGCGCCGCCGCCGCCATACCACACCGAATCGGTGGGCCAGCCGTTGATCACGCTCTCGTACAGGCCGTCCCCGTCCGGGTCGAAGCAGTCGCGGATCCAGCCGAGGTGAAGTTCGAGCGCGGGCCGCAGCAGCTTTTCCAGCGCCGCGTCGCCCGTCCAGCGCCAGGCGTGCACCAGCTGGTCGAAGAACTGCGACTGCATGTCGTAGATGCCCTGGTCCTGGAGGATGCGGCCGCGCCCGTAGAATCGCGAGTCCGGGGCGGGCCCGGTCAACAGGCGGGCCGGATCGGCCCGTCCCGAACGATTCCGCGACGAGCGGACCTGGTGCCCGCAGTAGAATTCAGCCTCGGCCCGGACCCGTTCGTGCCAGCCCGCGGCGGTGCCCCCGCACATCGTGCGCCAGCCGGGATACGGGCGATTCCACAGCATGCCGCCATGGCGGAAGACCGGCGGATACCAGGCGCCGTCGAGGGCGGCCGGCACCAGCGAGGCGGCGACATTGAGCCGCGCCTCGGGGGTCTCCACCACGATCCGCGAGGCGAGGGCCGCCGAGCGCGCGAGCCCCGCGGTGAACCGGCGGCCCGGATCGACCCGCCGTCCGGCCCCGGCGCCGGCCGCGACCCGCGCGAACGACCAGGTCGCTTCAGGATGGACCCGGAGATCGATCCGTCCGCCGACCAACGGAGCCCGACCGTGGCTCGGAACATCGTGGCACGGGCTTCCAGCCCGGGTCTCCTGATGACATGGGCTGGAAGCCCATGCTGCTACCTGGAACGCGTCATCGACCACTGGCGTGTCCGCCACACTGCAGCGGCCCGCCGCCAGAAAGGCGGGCCCGGCCTGCGAGGTCACGGTGAAACCGCCCCTCCCGACCTCCACGGCATTTCCGACGCAGTGCGCCGGATCAAACACCGGCCCGTCGACCGCCGGATTGACGTGCGGATCGAAATCCCAGTTGAGGTTTATTTCCGGGCCGGGCCAGGTGATGGCGCCGCCATAAGCCCACACCAGCATGTCTCCCCGCCTCGCGCCCGCGCAATGGACCCGGGCCGCAAAACCCACCTCGTCGCGCATGGCGACCACCTCAAAGGTCGCGACCAGCCCCGCCACCGCGGGGTCGCGCGCCACCCACCGGGCGTGCGCCGGGCGATACTCCAGGGTGACATCCGCCATGTCCTGCAACCCGTGCGTGCGGCCCCCCCGGCTGATGCCCATGACCAGCGTGCCGTGAATCGTGTCCGCGGCCACGAAGCGCGCCGCCGGAAGATCGCCCGCCAGCACGAAGGCATTCGTATTGGCGACATAGAGGGGCCGGTTGAATGCCCGCCCCTGATTATGGCCCACGAGCGCTCCACCGCGCGCCGCATAGCGGGTGGTACGCGCCCTCACTCGTTCACCGCGTTGAGGACGATTCCGGGGGTCAGGATCTCCGGCAGCAGGATCGGGTCGGTCCTGCCCGGCAGCCAGACGAGATTGAAGGGCACCGCGCTGCGATGGTACTTGGCGAGTTCGGCCGTGATCTGCGGATCCTGGTTGGTCCAGTCGCCCCGGAGCGTGGCGATATGCTTGGCGCGAAACGCGCCGAGCACGGCGTCGGAATGGAAGACGAGGCGCTTGTTGGCCTGGCAGGTGGCGCACCAACGCGCCGTGAAATCGACGTAGACGATTCGGCCGTCGGTGCGCAGGGCGCTCACCGCCTCCGGGCTCCATTTGTCCCACGTGAGGTCGGTTGGCGCCGGCGGGCGCGGCCAGCCGGTCCACGCCCCCGCTGCGATCAGGGCCACGCCTGCGATCAGCCCAAATCGCGCCCGAGCCGGAGACGCACCGGGCGCGCGCCAGCGGCCGTAGACCCAGACCCCCATTGCGACCACGACGAGGCCGAAAAATGCGGACAGCAGCCCGTACTCCGGCAACTGCCCGGCGAGGACCCAGACCAGGTAACCCACGGTGGCATACAGCGGAAATGCCATGAACTGCTTGAAGGTTTCCATCCAGGCGCCGGGGCGCGGCAGCACGCGCACCGCGCCGGGGAAGGCGGACAGCAGCAGGTAGGGCGTCGAGAGCCCGAGGGCGATGGTGGTGAAGATCGCAAAGGACTGCGCCGTTGACAGGGTCAGCGCCGCGCCCAGCGCCGGGGCGAGAAAGGGCGCGCTGCACGGCGTGGCCACCAGCGTGGCCAGCACGCCGGTGAAAAACGATCCGGCCCATCCCGACTTTGCCTGCAACCCGCCTCCGACGGCGGTCGCCGCGAGTCCGAATTCAAAGACGCCGCTCATATTGAGCGCAAACACGAGCATGATCACCGCCAGGCCGAAGATGAACGCCGGGGATTGAAGTTGGAAGCCCCAGCCCAGCTGGTCGCCCCCCGCACGCAGCACCGCCAGGACCCCGGCCAGGAGCCAGAAGGAAAGCAGGACGCCGCCGCTGAACACCAGCCCATGCGCGACAACCTTGCCCCGCTCGTGCCCGGCCTGGTTGACAAAGCCGAGGATCTTGATGCCGAGCACCGGGAACACGCAGGGCATCAGGTTGAGGATAAGCCCGCCCACGAAGGCGAGAAGAAGGGTGCCGCCCAGTCCCGCCTTCGTCCCGCCCGGCGGGCCTTCGGCGG
>Ga0302279_10003133_pt1 | contig 21025 bp, 14 predicted proteins | sample III_Bog_N3_3_FD_194541 | JGI IMG/M metagenome (GOLD analysis project Ga0302279, IMG submission 194541) | Peat permafrost microbial communities from Stordalen Mire near Abisko, Sweden - III_Bog_N3_3 | ecosystem: Environmental > Terrestrial > Soil > Wetlands > Peat | place: Sweden: Abisko...
AATCCCCAGTCTCAATCCACCGTCAGCGTCACCGTCGCGCTGTGCGAAACCCCGTTCGCCGTCACCGTCACCGGAATCGAATACGTCCCGTCCGGCGTATACCCTGATCCGCCGCCCGAGCCGCCCGTCCCGCCCCCGCCCCCGCCGCCCGAGCCGGCGCAGCTTCCCAACCCGCCCATCACCAAGCCAAGAAACAGCGCCAGCAGCAGTCCCCGCCGCCGCCGCTTCCACCCCACCGGCAGCAGCAACCCCACGCACACCAGCGGCAACACCCGCAGCGGCATCGCCAGCGCGCTCGCGCTCCCCGTCGACACCGCCACCGCCACGTTCCCGCTCCCGCCGCCGTTGATGGTCTCGCTCGGCGGACTGAAGACGCACAGCGCATTCGTCGGCAGCGCGTCGCACGCAAACGTGAAGCTCCCCGATCCACCCCCCAGCGGCGTAATCAGCAGCGTGTACCCAGCGCTCGCGCCCTGCGAGACCGACTGCGTCCCCGCGCCCATGACCGCCACCGTAAAGTCGAACCCCGTCCCGCTCAACGGCACCACGACGCTGGCCGCAACCGTCGCGCTCGCCACCGTCAGCGTCCCAGTCTGCGCCCCGGCCGCCGTCGGCATAAACTCGATCCCCGCCGTGCAGCTCGACCCTGGACCGAGCGTGGCCGCGCAGGTGTTGTTCACCAGCGCAAACCCCGCGGAAACTGTCATGCCCAGCCCGCTCAGCGCCGTCACCGCGCCCGTGTTGGTCACCGTCACCGTGGACACATTGCTTGTCTGCCCCACGCCCGTGGTCGCAAAGCCCAGGTTCCCCGGCACTACCTGGATCGCCGAAGCCACCGCGCCGGTGCCCCTCAGCTGCACCGCCGCCGTGTTGGCAATCGCGCTTGAAGTCACGATAAGCGAGCCCACCACCGGCCCCACCGCGACCGGCGCAAACTCCACCCCCACCGAGCAGTTGGCGCCCCCCGCCAGCGCGGCCGGGCAGTTGTTCTCCACCACCGCGAATCCCGCGCTCGGCGCAATCGTCAGCTGGCTCGCCGCCACCGCGCTGGTGTTGCTTACCGTCACCGTCTGCGCCGCGCTCATCGCGCCCACCAGCGTCTCCGCGAACGTCAGTTGCGGCGGCGTCACATTCAGCCCTGAGGTAGCCAGCGCCGCGCCGTTCAGCGGAACGGACACCGCTGCCACCCCCGCCGTCGACGAGCTCACTATCAGCGCCGCCGCGCTCGCCCCCGCCGCCGCCGCCGTGAAAATCACCTGCACCGTGCAGCTTGCTCCCGCCGCCAATTGCGGTCCGCAGCTCGTCGCCGCGGTCGCAAAGCTTGCCGCCGCCGCGCCCGTAATCTGGAAGCCCACATTCGCCGCCGCAACCCCGCCGTTGTTGGTGATCGTCAGCGTCTGCGGCGCGCTCGCCACGCCCGTCGTCTGCCCGCTGAAGTTCAGGCTCGCCGGGCTCACCCCCAGCGCCGCCGCCTGCGCCCCACTTCCTGACAACGTCACCGTCTGCACCCGCATCGCATCGGTAAAAGTGAGCGCGCCGCTGGCTGAGCCCAGCGCCGTCGGCGCAAACTCGACGCTCACCGTGCACGCCGCGTGCGCCGCCAGTTGCCCGCCGCACGTGCTCGAAATCTCAAACGGCCCCGTCGCCGCAACCGTGATCCCATTCAGCGGCAGATCGCCCGTGTTCGTCACCAGCACCGGCAGTGCCGCCGACACCTGGTTCACCGCCGTTGCCGGAAACAGGAGCGCCGTCGGATTCAACTGATCGGTCGCCGCTGCGTAGCCAAACCCGCTCAGCAGCACCGTCTGCGTCCCCGCGCCATCCACCATCGTCAGCGTCCCCGCCACCGCGCCCTCCGCCGTCGGCGTAAACGTCAATTGGATCTGGCAATCCGCGCCCGCCACCAGCTGCGTCGTCCCGCACGCGTTCGAAGCAATCGCGAACGGCGGCGTGATCGACAAGCTCGTAATCGGAATCGCCGCCGCGCCGCTGTTGCCCGCTTCCACTTGAAACAGACCCGAAGTCGCCCCCACTGCCACCGGCGGCGAAGCCGACGTCCGCCCCGGCCCTGCGTCAAAGCTGAGAGTCGGCGGCGTCAGCGTCACCACCCCCGCCGCCGTCCCCGTTCCCGAGAGGGCCACCGTCAGCTGCCCCCCGTAGACATTCGCGCTGACGGTCATCTGCCCGTTGCGGCTCCCCGTCGCCGTCGGCGCAAACGTCACCTCCACCATGCACGTCCCCGCCACCGCAATCGTCTGTCCCAGGCAGTTGTCCGTCTCGCTGAAGTCCCCCGTCATCGCGATCCCGGTCGGCGTCAGCGGCAGCATCCCGGTGTTGGTCAGCACCACCGGCTGGGCGCTGCTTACCGTCCCAAAGGCCTGCCCGCCAAACGTCAGCGTCCGTGGCAGAGCCGTCGCCGTCGTCAGGCTCGCCCCCGCCGACCACAGCCCCGTCTGCCATACCCCGCGCCCATACGTCGCCGCCGTCAGAACCTGCGCCGCCGCCGAGGCCGGTGAAGCGCTCAGCGCAACCACCGGAGCCTCCGGCAGGCCCGTCCCAAACGCCGACCAGCACGACGACCCGCTCCCCGCGCAGCTTTGAATTGCGGTCGTAAAGTACACCCCCGCATCGGTCGCCACATACACCGTTGCCGCGCTCCGGGGATCAACCACCGCGCTCGATGCCGGTCCGGCCGGCAGGTTGGCCGTCACGCTGGCCCAGTGCGCCCCTCCGTCCGTTGAGCCATACACCGTCTCCACCGGCGCCGTCCTTGTCGATACCCCCTCCACCGTCACATACACCGTGTTCCCCGTCGCGTCGTGCGGATCGATGAAGATGCTCGATACATCCAGCTCCTGCTGGTTGAACGTATACGGCGAGTTGCTCACCGGGCTCACCGTCAGGTCCTGCCACGCCGGCATCGCGCCCGCCTGCGTGTTCACGGTCGCTTTCAACACATGCCCCGGCAGCCCCGCCCCGCCGTTCAGCAGGCCGAACATGCCCACGTAGACAACCTCCTGGTTCGCTCCCACCTGCTGCGCCGCAATCGAGCGGATCAGCGCATCCCCGCTGCACGCCACCCCCGCCGCCCCGCTGTCCAGCACCGGGCTGATCGCGTTTGCGCCCGTCCACCCCACCCCGCTCGCCGGCCCCCGCCACACCCGGCACGTTGCAATCAGCAGTTGCGTCGAGGCCACGGCGTCCACCACAAACGCCGCCGGCGAGCTCATCCCGTACCCGTCCCCGCCCACATCCGCATCCGTCACCACCGGCGTCGTGCCAAAGTCCGCGGGCGTACACTCCATCGGGTCCGTGCACAGGTAGATCGACACGCCATCCTGGTTGTTCACATACCAGTTGGCGGTCGCGTTGGGGTCAATCGCCACCGGCCCGCCAAATCCGCCCAGAATCTGCGGCCACTCCGCCGCCGGCGCCGAGGCGCTCTTCAGCCCCGCCGTCCCGTTCACCCCCAGCCCGGTCATCATCGTGTATGGCGAAATCCCGCCCCGCGCCAGCCACTCCACCTCCGCCAGCGATCCCAGCCCGCCGTTCAAATTCTCAAAGTGCGCCGCATCGCTCCCATTGCATACCGCGCCCGTCTCCCCAATCGCATCCAGTGATCGCCACAGCCCGCCATCGTTGCCCACCAGAATCTCCAGCGGATTGCCGGCGTTCCATCCCAGCGCATGCTCGTACGGCGCAACCTCGCCGCTCCTGCACGTAAACGCATTGGTCGTGTTGCGCCACACACATCCCTGCGCCAGGCTGCACCGCCACAGGTCGTTCGCCCCCGCCAGCAGCCACGTATCCGCGCCCTGCTGCAACGCATACGGCACCGCCGCCAGCGCCAGATCGTAGTCTCCGTTCAATATCGTTGCCGGCCCGTTCAGCGTGTTCGTTTCCATCGCCTGCGTATTCCACTGCCGCGCAAACGTCACCGTCAGATTGGTGCATGCCCCATTCGCAATCGCGCATGCGTCTTGCCACAGCCCCTGGTCCTGGTTGTAGGCGTCCACCGTCCACGCAAACGTATCCCCGGTCAGCGGATTCACCGCCAAACTACCCCGAAAAACCGGGCAGTCGATCGACCCCACCCGCCCTCCGTTGGTCGGACACGCCGCCTGCCCAAGCCCCGCCCCCGGCTGCGCCGCCATCCGTGTCCACGTCACCCCGTCCGTCGATTGGTAATACCCGTGATAGCGCACCGCCGCCATAAAAAGTTGCCGCACCGGGTTCCACTCGACCGACGTCGCCGCATTCCCATCCGGCAGCGCAAACGCATCCAGAGGCCCTTGCACATCCTGCCCCGCCCCGTCGCTGATCGTCGCCAGGCTCCACGTCACGCCGCCGTCGCTCGAGTAGTACAGACCCTCATAGCTGTGCCCGGCAATCACCGCATTCACCAGCGTCCCCTCATACGCCTGCGCAACCGCAGCCACCACCACTTGAGGATTCACCGTGCTCCACGCAAACCCGGCAAATGCCTCCCCGGCAAACTGGTATTTGCCGTCCGCCGTGGTCGCGATCAGCGTCCACGTGCTGCCCCCATCTCCGGAGCGCAGAATTCCCGCGCCGTAATACGAGTCGAGCGCGTCATTCGGGTCGCCCGTCCCCGCCAGCACCACCCCCGTCCCGCCCGGCTGCACGCCCAGCGCCCCAATGCTGATCGACCCGTCCGTCGCCCCATTCAGCGCGCCCACCGCATCCGTCAGCGGAGAAAACACAATCTGCCCCGTGCTCGCCGTCGCCGCATTCTGCGCTGCCCAAACCCCGCCCCCGGTCGTGCCCACATAAACGTGGTTCCCAGTCGCGTCCGCCGGGTCAAACGCCACCGCCGTCACCCGCCCGCTCACCAGCCCGTAGCCTGGAGTCGCAACCGCATCCGGTCCCACCGGCTGCCAGGTTCCCGTCCCCGGCGACTGCGCCTGCCCGGCAAATGAGGCCGCCCCGGCCAGCAGACACACCGCCGCCCCCGCTCGCCGCGCCTTCCGGCCAACTCCCCGCACTCGATTGTTCTGGACTCCAATCCCCCTCGCGCCGCCCGCCGCTTCGGGGACCCGCTCAAAACCACACATAGCCGCACACGTCCGGATTCCGGCTCCGGCCTCCCCTCTCTCATCGTCTAAGGGGGACTGGCTCGAACCCAATCGATTCCATCGTGCGAAACATGCAGCTTCCGGGATTGGAAATTTGCTGCGATTATAGTCCGAAACAGGAACCCGTGAGCGCGTGCAATCTCACCTGCACTCCTCCAACAAAGAACTCCCAGGTCAACGATCCCAGCCAGCCAGCCAACCCGCCAGGTCCGCGAAGCGGGCGCCAACCCGCCAAAGGGACCAACCTCCACCCTCCATCAAGCGCCCCCGTTCTGCTCGATATACCGCGCCGCGTCAAACTTCTTCCGCATCCCCGCGCCCGTCATCGGCCGCACCAGCCCAAACACCGGCCGGTTGAACCACGGCCGGTCGTGCCGCCCCACAATCGCCCACGCGATCCCCGCATACCCGTTCGCATCCCGCCCATCCAGCTCGTATCGGTCGTTCAGCGCGACCGCCCACTCAAACGCCCGCGCCGGGTCCGGCGCCCATTCCAGAATCTTCTTCGCCCAATACATGCGCAGATAGTTGTGCATCCACCCCGTCTCCACCATCTCCCGCTGCGCCGCGTTCCACAGCTCGTCCCCGCTCTCGCCCCGCTCCAATTGCGCCAGGCTGTAGCGCTCCGCCCGCGCATCCCCCGTGTGCTCCACCAGCGTCTTGCGCGCCCAGGGCGCCGCGCACTCCCAGTTGTCGTAGTTGGGCTCGTGACGAACAAACAGAACGGAAAGCTCCCGCCACCCGATCAGCTGCTCCAGATACCGCTCAGCCGCCGCCTCCGTCGCCTTCCCCGCGGCCACCGCCCGCTTCACCTGGAGCGCAATCGTCGCCGGCCCGATATTCCCAAAGTGCAGATACGGCGACAGCCGGCTCGTCCCCCGCACCTCCGGTTGGTTGCGCGTCGTCTCGTAGTTCCCCAGCTCGTGGCTCACAAAATCCTTCAGCCGCTTCAGCGCCGCATGCGTCCCGCCCGTAAAGCTGTCCACCGGGCGCACCTTGCGGTCCAGCTGCGCATATCCCGCCGTAATCTCCCGGTCCAGCGGATAGCTCTCCAGCCTCTTCGCCGGTTCCCACGCATGGCGCGGCGCAATTTTCTTGAACAGAACCAGAAACCGCGGCATCTCGCGCTTCAAATGCGGGCGAAAATGATGCATCAGCACAAAGCTGCGATCAAACACCCGCGACGGCACCACCACATCCGCATCCACTGTCCAGAATGGAATCCTCAACCGCCGCGCCAGCACCGCCCGCCACCGCTCCGGCTCCCGGCACGGATTCTCGTCGCCAACCAGCAGCGCCGCCCCCACCTCGTCCAGAAATCTTTCGAGCGAAGCCTCCGGCGCGCGCCTCAGCACGAACCCCACCCCGCGCTCCGCCGCATCCTCCGCCACATCCCGCAATCCCTGTTGCAGAAAGTGATAGTGCCGCAGGTTCGCGTTCGGATAATTCGCAATCACCTGGAAGTACACCACCACCGGCAGACCCAGCAGGTTCCCCGCCTCGATGGCCACATCCAATGCCGGATTATCCGCAATCCGCACCGCCCGCTGCATCCAATACACAACGCATCGCCCATCCCCACGCGGCTCCCCGCCCCGCCGCACAGTGACGCGCGGATCTTCGCCCATGCGCACCAGTTCTTCCGGCATCGCCGCATCAGCATCAGTCGGTTTCATAGGCCAGGTTTTATTCTGCGGCTTGAGCCGCGCCGCCGCGTCCAGCAGCCAGCGTCCATTTCCACCCCATCAAAAGCGCGGCGCCACGAATCCCATCTCACCCAAACAGCAAAAGGGCCGCCCCAAGGCAGCCCTCTCGCGTAATCCAAAAATCCCCACCAGCCCACGGTCTCTATTCCCTGGTCCCTTGGTCCCTGGTCCCTTGGTCCCTGCCTTTTACCATCTTCCCCACGCCCGCGTAAAGTAGTCCGCCAGCGTCATGCCAACCAGGGCCAGAAACGTGAACAGCCCGCAGAAGACCGTCAGCTTGGTCAGCTTCGAGCTGTACTTCACATGCATGAAGAACAGCACCACAATCATCGCCTTCACCACGGCAATGGCCAGCGCCGCCACCGCATTGAAGTTGCCCCACTCCTGGTACGACGCCCACACGGTGACGCCCGTCAGCACCAGCAGAATGGAACCAACGATGATGTAAATCACCGGGCTCACAACATGGTGCGAAGCTTCTTCCATCTCTTTTTGATCGGTCATGGCTCAGGTCCCCTATTGGTGTCGGCTGATCAGGTAGAGCAGCGGGAAAAGGAATATCCACACAATGTCGACAAAGTGCCAGTACAGCCCGAAGTTCTCCACAAACGTCACATGCCCGTTCGTGTACGCCCCGCCCCGCGCCCTGAAGATCATGAATCCCAGAATGGCGATCCCGATGATCATGTGCAGCGCGTGCATGCCGGTCATCACAAAGTAGAGCGAGAAGTAGACCTCGGTGTGCCGCGCCATATCCAGCGCCAGCGGCTTGTCATGGTACTTTTCGTAGATCTCCGGGTCCGACTGCGGATTGGTGAACGACTGCAGGCTGTAGTGAAAGCCCGGCACGTGGTGCTTGTCGATCTTCTCCTTGTACTCGATCGTCTTGATGCCTAAAAAACCGATGCCCAGAATGAAGGTGAGTATCAGGCAAAACACCAGCCCGCTCCGGCGCCGCGTCTCCGCGCACCATACGCCCATTGCCATCGTAAAGCTCGACGTGATCAGCACCGCCGTGTTCAGCGTGCCCCAGAAGATGTCCAGTTGGTGCGACGCCTGCACAAACGCCGGATAGTACCAGTTGCGATAGATCAGGTAGGCGGTAAACAGGCCGCCGAAGAACATCACTTCGGTCAGCAGAAACAGCCACATCGCAAACCCCGCCGCGTCGGCCTGCTGCTCCACATTCTCAAAGTGATGGCGCAGATACGACGGATGCTCTTCGTGACCATGTTCTGCGTGGGCTAGGGCTGTGCTATCCGACACTGGCCACCTCTTTTTCTGTCTGTTTTTCCAGCCACTCGTAGTCGTAGCATTCGTGATCCATAATCGGAGTCACCGCAAAGTTCTCCGTCAGCGGCGGCGACTGAATCTGCCACTCCAGGCCGGTCGCCTGCCAGGGATTGCTGCCCGCAATCGCGCCATACTTCAGCGACCATGTCAGGTAGAGAATCGGCAACAGATACCCCACGCCCAGAATCGTCGCGCCCGCCGTCGAAAACACGTTCAGCACCTGGAACTCCGGCGGATACGCCGCATACCGCCGCGGCATCCCCAGCGTGCCCAGAATGAACTGCGGAAAGAACGTCAGGTTGAACCCGATGAACGTAACCACCGCCGCCAGCTGCGAGATCTTCTCCGGATACATGCGCCCCGTCATCTTCGGCCACCAGAAGTGAATCCCGGCCAGAAACGCCATCAGCATGCCGCCCACCATGACAAAGTGGAAGTGCGCCACGATGAAGTACGTCTCCGTCAGGTGAATGTCCGTGCCCGACGTGCCCAGAAACACGCCCGTCAGCCCGCCAATGGTAAACAGCCCCATGAAGCCGAACGTATAAAGCATCGGCGTTTCGAATGTAATGGACCCCTTGTAGAGCGTGAACGTCCAGTTGAATATCTTGATCGCCGAGGGCACCGCCACCAGCATCGTCAGCAGCGAGAACACCAGCATCGAGTAGTTCGAGATGCCCATGATGAACATGTGGTGCGCCCAGACAAAGAACCCGAATACCGCGATCGCCACCGACGAAAATGCAACCGCCGTGTAGCCGAACACCCGCTTGCGGCTGAACGTCGAGATCGTCTCCGAGATCACCCCCATGCCGGGCAGAATCATGATGTAAACGGCCGGGTGCGAGTAGAACCAGAACAGGTGCTGGAAAAGCAGCGGATCGCCGCCCTTGGTCGGATCAAAGACCCCGATCCCGATGGTGCGTTCGAGCGCGACAAGCACGATCGCGATGGCCAGAACCGGCGTCCCCAGAACCATCAGGATGCTGGCTGCATAATGCGCCCACACAAACAGCGGCATCCGGAACCAGGTCATCCCAGGGCACCGCATCTTGTGGATGGTCACAATGAAGTTCAGCCCGGTAAAGATCGAGCTGAACCCGGCAATGAACACCGCCAGCCCCGTCGTCAGCACGTTCGTGTTCACGTAGTGCGTCGACAGCGGCGTCGTAAACGTCCAGCCCGTATCCACTCCGCCCGTCGCCATCGTGTAGATGGCCAGCATGCCCGCCGCCATGTACAGATACCAGCTCAGCAGGTTGATCTTCGGCAGCGCCAGGTCTTTCGCCCCGATCATCAGCGGAATAAAGAAGTTCCCCAGCGTCGCCGGCACCGACGGCACCAGGAAGAAGAAGATCATGATCACGCCGTGCATCGTGAACACCTTGTTATAGGTGTCCGTCGCCATCAGGTCGGCCTGCGGCGTCAGCAGTTCCAGCCGGATCAGCCCCGCCAGCGCGCCGCCAATAAAGAAGAAAAACGTGATCGAGATGAGATAAAGAATTGCAATCCGCTTATGATCGCCGGTCAATAACCAGCTCAGCAGCCCGTTCTCCTTGGTGATGAAATTCACCTTGGGGATTCTGGCAGTGGATTGGTCGGGGAGAGTGACGATAGTCGCGCTCATTGCTTCACCATTCCTTGGGGTGCGGCCTTCTGCCCGGCAGCGCCGGCCGCCGGCGTCGGTCGCCGCGGCGACCCCTCGCCCTCCGGCAGCAGGTCGGTCGTGTTCAGCGTCTGCTCAATGCGGTAGTTGGAGTTGAGGTTCTTGATGTATTCCACCAGCGCGATCACGCCCTCTTCGCTCACCTGCCCCTGGTACGTCGGCATGATCGGCGCAAAGCCCTGCGTGATATGCTGCGACGGATTCAGAATCGCCTCGCGCAGATACGCGTCGTCGGCCAGCACCGTGCCGCCGCTGGTCAGCGGCAGCTTCGCCCCGTACACATTGGCCAGGCTCGGCCCCCGTGCGTCCGGCCTCGCGTTGTGGCAGGCGTTGCAGCTCAGGCTGGCAAACAGCCGCTCCCCGTTCTGCGCCAGGCTCATGCCGCTGGTCGACTCGGCCAGCCACTTCTTGTAGTCCTCCGGCGTCATCACCACAATGTCGCCAATCATCGCCGAGTGGTTGGTGCCGCAATACTGCGTGCAGAACAGGTGAAAGGTGCCGGTCATGGTGGCCTCAAACCACACCGACGTGTAGCGACCCGGAATCGCCTCGCGCTTCACGCGGAAGGCCGGAATCGAAAAGCTGTGAAACACGTCCTGCGAGATCAGCGTCAGCTGGATCGGCTTGCCCACCGGAATGTGCAGCGAGTTGATCTCGTGCTGCCCGCCCGGATGCTCCGCCTTCCACATCCACTGCTTGCCCACCACGTAAATGTTCATGGCGTTGGCCGGCGGCGTGTACACGCGGAAATAAATCAGCGCGCCCCACACGAACATCACCAGGAACAGGCCCAGAGGGATGATCGTCCACGTCGCCTCGAGGATGGTCGATCCCTCGATCTGCACCGCCACCGGATGACGCTCCTTGCTGTACAGAATGCAGAAGGTGGTCACCAGCAGAATCACAATGGTGAGGCCGATCAGGCTGACCAGGATCTCAAAAAACAGGAGCGCGTCCATCTGAGGCGCAATCTTGCTCGCCTCCGGCGGAAACAGCGCGAAGGTCGTCATCCACTTGACGAGAAACTGCCAAATTACTGGACTGATGTGATTCATTCCGTTATCCGTTCACCTTTGTCCCTGTCCCGTTTGATCCCGTTCCGTTGTGTCCGTCGCCATCGGTTCCGTCGCCGTTGCGGTAGTCGCGACGGAACATCACAAACATGAATCCGCCCAGTGAGCACAGCGTCACCAGCCCGCCCAGCTGCACCACCCGCGCCACAATCAACGAGTGCTTGTTGGTCGTCGGATCGTAGTGGTAGCAGTACGTCAAAATGTTATCCACCGGCGAGCCGATGCGATTCGCCGAAGCCTCCGCAAGGCCCAGCCGCAAATCCTTCGGCGAGTACTCCACGCCCATGTAATACTGCGCCAGCTTCCCCTCCGGCGTCACAATTTGAATGGAGCTGGCATGGGCAAACTGCGTCAGCTTGCCGTCCGGCCCCGGGATCTTCACGTAGCCGAACCCGACGGCCTTGGTCAGCGCATCGATATTGGCCTGTGTGCCGGTCATGAAGTGCCAGCCCGCCGCCGTCTCCGGATGCCCGTAGCGCTTCACGTAGCTGCGCTTCTTGGCCGCGGCCAGGTCCGTCCCTTCACTCGGATCGATGCTCACCACGATCACGCTGAAGTCCCGGCCCGGCACCTCGTCCACCATCTGCAACGCCCCGGTGAGCCCGTTCAACTCCTCCGAGCACAGCATCGGGCACTGGTAGTACACCAGCGCCAGAATCGCCGGCTTCTTGCCAAAGTAGCTGCCCAGCTCCACCTGCTGGCCCTGGTCGTCGGTAAACGTGAGCGAGAGCGGCAGTTGCGCGTTCAGGTTCTGCGCAATCCCCACCTTGTTCAGCAGCGCCGGCGGCTTGTCATTCGTCGGCCCCGTCTCTTTATCGCCGTAGCTCGACACCTGCGCCGCCCCGCCCGCGGCCATCGCGCAAACCAGCGTCGCCAGCGCTGCCGCGCGCAGCGTGCCGTCGATCGTTCTCCGCATTGTGGCCCAGCTCTTCATCTCCATCCGTTTCCTTGTTCCGCTCCGGGTGCCCCATCCATGCGCCTTCTTTCCAGCGCATGGGTGGGCGACCTCAACTCCCAACCGCCCTACGGCTGCTTCCCGCGCGCGTCCTCAATCTCTTCGGCCTTCTTCTCGTCCTGCTCGTAGCCGGTCCGCGCAAACCCGCTGGTCAACGCAGCCTTCACCACCGGCTTCTCATCCCCGGCCATGAGCGGCGCTTCGGTCGCCGCCGGCGCCACCGGCAGCCCCTGTTTGGCAAGGATCAAGATCGCCTGGTCGATCGGTATTCTCACCTTCCCCTGTCCCTTGTCCGCCCAGCTGTAGTTGGTCAGCAGCAGATCCTCGCGCGCGTGCAGGTCGGCGATCTCCTGGTTGCCATCGTCCTCCTGCAGGCGCGGCGTCGGAAACTGCTCGGTCAGCTCCGCCATCTTGTTCTGCAGCACCGGATTGTTGGGCAGGTTGCCCAGGCCCCGCACGTCCACGCTGCGCCCCTGCTGCCACTTGGTCGTCGGCCCATCCACCTTGGCCATATGCGCGTTGATCATCATGCCGATGAAGTAGCAAAGGCCTCCGGTCACCGCCACAAAGATCCCCAGCGACACCAGGAACACCACGATCCCCGTCACCCGGATATCCTGCTGCTCGTATCCAGCCGATGCGTCAATCTCTTCCGGTTCGTGTCCCGACTCGGGTTTATGCATGAGCGTGCTCCGGTTCCAGAATCTCCGCCAGGTGCGGATCGTTCACCTGCACCAGCGGACGCGACTTCAGCCGCGTGCAATAGAACGCCACCCAGAAGGCCACCATGGCCACCGGTACGGCAATGTACTCAAGAATTCCCCAGCTGAAGTGCAGGTTGCGCGCCGCATCCGGGAAGTTGGGCTCGATCAGCCAGAACAGATCGAACGCCTTGGCGAAGATCATCCAGCCGCATACAGCCATCAGCCGCCTCTTGTTGCGCTTGATGTCGCGCGACAGCAGCAGCGTGAACGGGATCAGCCAGTGGAAGAGAAAATCAAGCGTGATGATCACGCCCCATCCCCCGCGAATGCGGTCCAGGTACCAGGGAATCTCCTCCGGCAGGTTCCCCGACCAGATGATCAGGAACTGCGAGAAGGCCAGATAAATGTTGAGCATCACAAAGGCAAAGGTGAACTTGCCCAGGTCGTGCTGCTCGGTCTGGCGCAACAGAGTCTTGAACGGTTCGGCCTTGGAAAGCGACAGCGACACAAGGATCGCCAGCGCCAGCACCGAGTAGCCCTGCCCCACCAGGAACAAGAGGCCATACACCGACGAGTACCAGGTCGGGTCCAGCGACATCACCCAGTAGATGACGCAGGCCGTCATGGTGAGCGAGTAGACCAGGATGCCCGGCCCGCTTATGTTTTCGAGCTTCTTGATCCACATCGGCGTGCTCGCCGCCGTGTCCTTGTCCCGGGCCACGCTGAGCCGGCTCAGCCGCAGCGAGTAGACCAGCCAGATGCAGAAGCAGACCACGCCCACCAGCATGAACATGTCGTCGTTCAGCATCGGCCGCTTGAAGGCGATCGCATGCGCCTGCGATTCATTGATGAGGCCGGCCTTCAGCGCCCCCGCCGGGTCGTCGATGCGCGCCCAGAGATAGAGCTTCTTCATCCAGATCACCGGCACCAGCCAGTAGACGAAGATCAGCGGCAAGGTCCGGCTCATCGCTTCCAGAGGCCGCCGCAGCAGCAGGCCCCACTTGCCGCCGGTCACATATTGCACCATCAGCAGCGCCAGGCCGCCCACCGCCCAGCCAAAGGTCAGCACCAGCCCCAGCAGCCAGGCGCGCAGAAAGTGGTCCCAGCCCAGCCCGTCCTCGGCCTGGCCTAGAAAGCCCAGTCCGGCCGCAATCGCCAGGAAGACCACCGCGACGATCACTGCCCTGGTCTTCCAGACGTCGACGAAAGCCGGCGCGCTCAAATCGGCGGGTAGGGTTTTGGCGTGTTGTTGATCGTGAGCCATTCGTCCTTCAGTCCTTACTGCGCGGCCGCGGGGGCCGGTTTGCTTGCTGGAATCTTGATGGCCGGATCGGCCGGATAGCCGGAGTTCATGCCCGGCGTTCCCTCGCCCTTCACCGGCGGATAGGCCTGGACCGCCGTCGCCGGCAGCGCCCAGGGTTCGGCGAACCCCGCAGGCAGATGCTTCTCGGCCGCTATGTCTTTGAGGTTCTTCACCTCGACCCCGGCCGGCACGTCGTTCTCGGTGGCCGACTGGCTCAGCTGCAGCGCGCGAATATACGCCGCAACCGCCCAGCGGTCCTCGGGCGTCAGTTGCGCCGAGTAGTCCGGCATCGCTCCATAGCCGTGCGTCATCACGTAGAAGTAGTGCGACAGCGGCTGCGCCCGGCGCACCTGGTCGTGCAGGTTCGCCGCCGGCTTGTACCCGCGGTCCACAATCGCGCCCAGCCCGTTGCCCACTCGCGAGTGGCACGGCGTGCAGTAGATGTTGAACCGCTCCTCGCCGCGCTTGAGCACCTCGACCGTCACCGGGAAGGGCAGCGCGTCCTTCTCCTCGCGGTAGCCGTTCGCGCCCTGCACCACGCCAGTATAGAAGTAGCTGTCTTCATGCAGCTGTCCCCGGGCGACGGTATTGACCACCTGCGGACGCGCCCCGCGATGGTCGGCAAACATCTCCGAGCCCCGCTGCGGAATCACCTTCGGCTGGTCCTGCATATCCTGCCGGCAACCGGCAATCGACATCGCTACGGCAAGCCCGCCGAGAACGGCAAGCCCTTTCTGACCCCTGATCCCTGAACCCTGAACCCTGAACCCTGTAGTGGCCATCAGTACTCCACCTCCACCACAGACACCGCATCGAACGCGGTCAGGTACGCCCGCGTCTCCACCAGGTCGAACTTCGGGTCCAGCGCCTCCAGGCACAGGAAGAACTTGTCCGTCGTCGCCCCGTTGCGGAAGTTGGGCGCGTTGAACAGCGGATGATAGAGCGACGGCAGCCCGTTCAAAGCCAGCATCCCGAAGGCTGCCGACAATCCCGCCCACAGGATGGTCCACTCATAGGCGGGCACAATGAACGCCGGCCAGGAGTAGGTCGGCCGGCCGGCAATGTTCAGCGGATAGGCCAGCACCGAGATCCAGGTCTCCAGCGAGAACATCGCTGCCACACCGATCAACCCGCCGATCAGCGTCACCAGCGGCACCTTGTTGCGGTGAAAGCCAATGGCCTCGGCCGCTTCCTCAACCGGATACGGCGTATAACAGTCCATGCGCCGCCAGCCGTCCTTGCGCGCCTGCTGTGCAGCGCGCACCAGATCGCTGGGCGTATCGAATTCGGCAAGCATCCCGTAGGTACCTTCGCGTGGGGGCATATCAGTCACCAGCCTCCGCCGGCAGTGTCGCCTTGGCCTTGGGCGTAATCTTCGCCCCCGGCAGCATCATGCGGATTTCATTCATGGGAATCATGGGCAAAAATCTCACAAACAGCAGGAACAGCGCCGTGAACAGCCCCAGCGTGCCCACGTAGGTCATGTAATCCCACTTGGTGGCGCGGTAGGTGCCCCACGACGAGGGCAGAAAGTCGCGGTAAAGGCTGGTCACGACGATGACGAACCGCTCGAACCACATCCCCGTGTTCACCACGATCGAGATAAAGAACATGAACGGAATCGAGGTGCGCAGCTTGCGCGACCACAGCGTCGTCAGCGGAATCGCCAGGTTGCACGTCACCAGCACCCAGTACGCCCACCCCATGGGACCGAACATGCGGTTCCACATCATGAACGCTTCCCAGTGCGAGGCCGAGTACCAGGCCATGAACACTTCCATCCCGTATCCGTAGGCCACAATAAAGCCCGTGGCCAGCATCACCTTGCCCATGTTGTCGATGTGGCGGTCGGTGACCAGGCCCTCCAGGTGGTAGAACTTGCGCAGCGGAATCGCCAGCGTCAGCACCATCGCAAAGCCCGAATAGATGGCGCCGGCCACAAAGTAGGGCGGGAAGATGGTCGTATGCCAGCCCGGCAACACCGCCACCGCGAAGTCGAAGCTGATGACCGTATGCACCGAGAGCACCAGCGGCGTCGCCAGGCCCGCCAGCAGCAGCGAGGCCGTCTCGTAGCGCATCCAGTGGCGCACTGACCCGCGCCATCCCAGCGCGATCAGCCCGTACGCGTACTGGGCAAACTTGTTGTTCGACCGGTCGCGCAGGGTGCCGAAGTCGGGCACCATGCCGATGTACCAGAACACCACCGAGATCGTCGCGTAGGTCGACACCGCGAACACGTCCCACAAAAGCGGCGAGCGGAACTGCGGCCACACCGTCATGGTGTTCGGATAGGGAAACAGCCAGTAACCCAGCCACGGCCGGCCCACGTGGATCAGCGGGAACATGCCCGCGCAGACCACGGCAAAGATCGTCATCGCCTCGGCAAAGCGGTTGATCGAGTTGCGCCAGCCCTGCTTGAAGAGCAGCAGGATGGCCGAGATCAGCGTCCCCGCGTGGCCGATGCCGATCCACCAGACGAAGTTGATGATGGCGAATCCCCAGGCCACTGGCTGGGTGATTCCCCAGATGCCCACGCCCACCAGAAACAGCCAGCACACCGCGGTCAGCAGCAAGGTCGCCACCGCGCCGCCCACGCCAAAAAAGGCAAACCAGCCCAGCGGCGTATGGGGCGTCAACACAATGCCCGCAATCTTCTGGGTGACCGACTTGAAGGTCTGCCCCTGGGCAAGCACCCGGTATTCACCGGTTGCCGGGTCGATGCCCGCCGCGCGGGTCGGGTCTTTTGGATTTGTCGGCTTCAGGTCCGTTGTCGCCATCGCCCCTCTTAACCCTTCGCCGGCAAGTGCTCAGCCGGTCCTTCTTCGAGTTCCTGGTTCATGTTCAACACCGCGGCCACATACGTCGTCCGCGGACGGGTATTCTGATCGGCCAGCACCTGGTAGCTGCGCTCGTCCGTGCGCAGCTTCGCCACCCGGCTGCCCTGGTCGTTGATGTTGCCGAAGGTGATCGCCGCTGCCGGGCAGGCCTGCTGGCAGGCGGTCTGGATCGCCCCGTCGGCAATCGGCGTATTGTCCTTGTCCGACTCGATCTTGGCCGCTGAAATCCGCTGCACGCAGTAGCTGCACTTCTCCATCACGCCGCGCGAGCGAACGCTCACATCGGGATTGCGCGACAGCTTCAAACTCTCTGTTTCAAAATCGGAGAACAGCAGGAAGTTGAACCGCCGCACCTTGTAGGGGCAGTTGTTCGAGCAGTAGCGCGTGCCCACGCAGCGGTTGTACACCATGGTGTTCAGCCCTTCCGGCGTGTGTACCGTCGCTCCCACCGGGCAAACCTGCTCGCAGGGCGCGTTCTCGCAGTGCTGGCAGGCCATGGGCTGAAAGTGCGCCCGCGGCGCCGACAGATCGCCCTCAAAGTAGGTGTCGATGCGCAGCCACTGCATGTTGCGCCCGATCCTGACCTCCTGCTTGCCCACCACCGCGATGTTGTTTTCGGCATAACAGCTCACGATGCAGGCGTTGCAGCCCGTACAGCTGTTCATGTCGATCGACATGCCCCACGCGTTGCCCTTCGAGTAATCCCAGTTGGGGAACAGCGTCGTGTCCATCTCCGTCTTCGGCCGCCCCTCGCCCTCGTTGGCAAATCCCGGGTTGGCCTTCCACTCCTCCAGCGTCGCGTAGCGGATAATCCCCCGCTCGTAGATCGCTTCATCGGCCTCGAGCGAGTTGTTGCCCGTTCCCCGCTCGCCGAACCGCGCGCCGCGATGATCCTGGAAGTGGCTCTTGGTAATCGCCAAACCCCAGGTCCCGTCCACCTTGGCCACCGTGCCGGTCGTATAGAACGGCGCGTCGATGGGGCGGATCAGGTACGCATTGAATCCCTGCCCCGAGCCCACCCGGCCGGCAAGCTCGCGTCCGTAGCCCAGGTACACGGTCACCGCGTTGTCCGGATGCCCCGGCGCCACGATCACCGGCGCCTTGACCTTCTTGCCGCCCACCGTGATCTCGATGATGTTGTCTTCTTCGAGGTTCAGTGTGGTCAGCATCGCGCCGGAGACCAGCGCCGCGTTGTCCCAGCTCAGGTTGGTCACCGGCTTGGGCAGCTCCTGCAGCCAGCCCACGTTCGACCAGCGCCCGTCGTAGATATTCGGATCGGGCCGGAAGATGATCTCGATCGCGTCCTTCGACGAGGGCGTGGGAACCGCGCTCGCAGCGCCGCCAACAGCTTTGCCGCCGCTGCCGGAAGCCGTGCCGTCCATCCACCCATCGTGCAGCGCCTTGCGCCAGCCGGCCTCGAACTCGCCCTTGATCGTGCCCTTCCAGGTTGCGCGCACCGCCTCATACGGGCTCAGCCCCGGCTCGTTGAGAAGTATCTGGAATACATGGTGCGCCGTCCGCCCGCCATAGAGCGGATCGATCAGCGGCTGCACAATCGAAACCGTGCCGTCGTACGCCCGCGCGTCCGACCACGACTCCAGGTAATGCGCCGCCGGAATATGCCAGTGCGCAATCGAGCCCGTCTCATCCACATGCGCGCCGAGGTGAGCCACGACCTTCACCTTGTCGAAGGCTGCTGCAAATTCAAGATCGGCAGGCGCGGTGTAGATGGGATTCGCGTTCAGAATCACCAGCCAGTCCACCTTGCCCGCGTTCATGTCGGCAACCAGCGCCTTCAAATCGCCAATCTGATCGCTGGGCAGCGGATTCAGAGCCTCAGCCGCAATCACCGTCTTGCCCGTATTGCCCAGCGCCGCGTTGATCGCCGCGGCCAGCGCGGTCACCGACGCATCCTGGTAGAGCCCCGGAATCACCGCGCTCCTGCCCGCGTGCGCCTTCAGGTCCTTGGCCAGCGCCGCCAGAAACTTCTGCTGGGCATCGGTCCATGTGTAGGGAGCAGCCGGCACTCCAGAGGCCCCAACAGCCGCCGCCAGCGCCGCCGCAAACGCCGGAATCTCGCTCGCTCGCAGGCCCAGCCGGTGCTCGGCTTTGAGGCCCGTCGTCGTCGGCGTCGATTCGATCGAGTACAGCCGGTTCAGCGTCTCCGGGCTCTTGCGCCGCTTCGCGTAATCGGCCACCAGCTTGTGGAATCCCGGATACGACGCGCCGGACAGAAAATCCGCATCGAGCGAAACAATCACATCGGCATCGGCCAGGTTGTACTGCGCGCTCGTGCCGTTGGCCAGCGCCGTGCCCGCAATCGCCGGGTCGTACTGGATGAGCTTTGCTTTCGGATAGGCCTTCTCGACCTCGCTCCACTGCCGCGCCAGGGTCGGCGACGTAATCGTCGCGCTCAGGAAGTAGATCCCGCTACCGTCCTTCGAGGCCACAGCCTGCTCGCGCAGCGCCTCGGCAAACTCCGCCCACTCCCGGTTTTCGCCGCGATAGAGCGTGTGCTGCGAGCGGTCCGGATCGTAGAGCTCCAGCAGCGTGCCCTGCGTATAGGGGTCCGACCCGCCCCGGTTATACGGGTGCTCCGGATTGCCGTCCACCTTGATCGGCCGGAACTGGTCGCTCTTCACCAGCAGCGGCACGGCGCCGGTCGCAAACGGGTGCGCGGTGGCAAAGTACATCGGCTTGCCCAGAATCAAATCCTCGGGCGCCTTCACGTAGGGATAGATCGGCTCGTCGGGCTGCTTGGTGCATCCGGCCAACCCGGCCAGCGCCATCGACGCGCCCATCAGCTTCATGAACCCGCGCCTGGAGACCGGATCCACCCACTCCTGCGCCGCGGCCGGAAACTCCCGCTCCACCGCCGCCTGAAACTCCGCCGTCCCGGCCAGCTCGTCAATGGACCGCCAGTACTTCTTGCCCTTCACGCCCTTCAACTGCTCGCGCACCTGAACCAGCGTCATTGGCGCGTTCCGAGTCGCGTTGAAGGGTACGGGCTTCAGCCCGTACATAGACTCGCTGCCACCATCCTGGGCTTTAGCCCCTGAGCCATGTTCGCCAGCCACCTGATCAACCATCGTATTCATCTCGTTCTTAATCAAATCTCGGCTCATCGGTGGCAGACCTCGCAGCTGGTCAGCTCTCTCGGCGTGCGGATCTTGTACTTGGCCTCCAGAAAGTGGCCGAGCGCCATCTGGTCGGTAAACTTCTGATAGCTGGGAGCCCCAGGAATCGCTGCCTGCGACGCATCGCTGGCCATCCCCTGCGCATTCGCCCCCGGCAGCTCGAGCCGCGCCACCTCCGCCCCGCCCCTGCCCGGATCGCTGGTCGTGCAGCTCACGCTCTGCGCCGTCGGCGCCGCCGTCTTGCCGTCATTCACCGAGCACCACACCGGACGCTCTTCGGCCGGCGCTTCCCAGGCCATGTTGTAGACCTCGCTGGTCGGGCGCAGATTCTTCGCCGGGTTCCTATGGCAGTTCAAACACCACTCCATCTGCAAGGTGTTCTGCGCATACATCAGCGGCATCTGGTCCACGCGCCCGTGGCAGCTGGCGCACCCCAGACCCTTGTTCACGTGAATCTCATGGCTGAAGTACACAAAATCGGGAAGGTCGTGCACCTTGGTCCACACCAGGCTCTCGCCCGTCGCCCAGCTGTGCCGCACCGGCTCCAGCAGCTGCGCATTGGTCCAGATCTGCGCGTGGCAGTTCATGCACGTCTTGGTCGGCGGTATCCCCGCGTAGCTCGACTTCTCCACCGTCACATGACAGTACTGGCACTGCAACCCCAGCCCCTGCACGTGGTGCTTGTGGCTGAACGGCACCGGCTGGTCCGGGCGCTGGCCCTGCCGCGTCACCCACGGCGAGCGCTGCAGCTGGTCCAGGGTCACCCCCAGGGCGATCACGATCAGCCCCGTCAACACCAGGCTCGCGCGAGCCAGAGCGTTGGAGCTGCGATCAAATATCTGCGCCATGAATTGAATCCCTGCTTGTTTTTTTGTTTTGGTTCCGCCAATGTGCTGGCGGTCACACAGGTTGTGTTCAAAAAATGTTCTTGGGCAAGACACGCCCAGGAGGTGGAGAACCCCGAAAAATCAATATAGCAGTTGAGGCAGGTCGAGCGGGGAAAGTGCGGTCGAAAAAAATAAAAAAATCCTGCTTTGGAACTGATTTGTAACGTGCTGAAAAGAAAACTGTTGTGATAACCACAGGAAGAACGGAAAATCTCCCGCACCCCTGGCCGCCCGCGTACCAGAGACTGGGATGTTTGCATCAGAAAACTATCATGCGCGCCGCAGGCTCCGCCACTCGCCCGCCTCAACCCTTCCAGAACGCGATCACCAGCCCCCCGGCCACAATCAACGCCCCGCGGGGTTTAATG
>Ga0302279_10003134_pt1 | contig 21023 bp, 17 predicted proteins | sample III_Bog_N3_3_FD_194541 | JGI IMG/M metagenome (GOLD analysis project Ga0302279, IMG submission 194541) | Peat permafrost microbial communities from Stordalen Mire near Abisko, Sweden - III_Bog_N3_3 | ecosystem: Environmental > Terrestrial > Soil > Wetlands > Peat | place: Sweden: Abisko...
GCACGGGTCAGGCCCTTTCTACGAGGAGCCCGTCATGGTCACCATCCGTCCGCTCGTTTCGATCCGTCCCGCCGCCGTTCTCGCCGCCGTTCTCGCCGTCGGCGCGGTTACGACCGTCTTCGCGCCGAGCGTCGCGATGGCCGACGGTACGAGTCGGGTCGCCAGCATCGCAGCCAAAGGGCAGATCCCGGCGGTCGTTCCGGTGGAAGCCGGCCTGGGGTTGGGCCTGTGCGCCGGCCTGCTCGCCATCGGGATGGACCGTCGCTCGCGCCGAACGCAGAAGTAGCGTTCCCGCTTTCGTCGCCGCGAAGGGCGTAGGAGAGCGGTACGCTTGGGCGAATGCCCCGCCCTGCGACGTCGCTGCTTGCGGATGAGGCCGCAGCCATCGCCGCGATCGACGAGTCGCTGGGGGTGATTTCGCGGTCGGTTGGGCTGCTCGGAGCGGCAACACCAAAGGACGCCCACGTCGAGCGTGCGCGACTTCTCGCGGACTACGCGCGCGGCCAGGAGCGACTCCCCCGGTGGACGTACCACGCGAGCGTGCTCGACCACGTCCGCAGACTGCGAGACCTCGACGCGCTTGAAGTGCACCTGCGGGTCCTGGACGGGCTCGCTCTCGCGCGTCTGTACAGGGCACGCGTGGACGAGGTGAGGCTCGAGATCCTGGCGGCAGCCGCGGTCGGAAGCGCGTTGTTCACGGAGCTCGCGCGCGCGCGATTCGCCCCCTCCGCGGAGCACGAAGAAGCCATCGTTCTGTCGGCGAGCTGGGCCCGCGCGCACGACCCGGAGCCGGAGGCGGAGACAGCGCTCGACGCCGCGGTGCCCACGACCCCCTCGATCGCGAGTGATGACCGCCACCCGCGTTCGCTCGTTTCGCGCCTCCGAGCCGAGGTCGCCCGCCGAAGGCTCCCTTTCACGGTGAAGACGAGCCGGTCGATGACGGCCCTCGCGGCCATCAGCGGCGATACGCTCTGGGTGGCGGAAGGGCGCGTGCTCACTTCGCTCGATGTGGAGCGCACCGTCGTTCACGAGATCGAGGCGCACGCGCTCCCGAGGACCCGCGCGCGGTCGCTGGCGATCGGATTGTTCGCGATCGGGACCGCCGGCGGGAGCGACGACCAAGAGGGCTACGCGCTCTGGCTAGAGGACGCGCGCGGCGTCTCGACGGCGGCACGCAAGCGTGAGCTCGCGGCGCGCCATACTGCCGTGACGCTCATGGGGGCGGGCGCAGACTTCGTCTCGGTCGTCCGAGAGCTTCGTCGCGGTGCCGTCCCCCTCGAAAGCGCGCTTCTGGTCGCCGAACGGGCGTTCCGCGGATCGCACGGGGAGAGCCCCGGCCTTGGCCGCGAGCGGGTGTACCTCGAAGCGCTCGTGCGTGTGCGGAGGCGGCTCGAGTCGCGCCCCGACGACGAAGTCGTGCTCGGCGCGGGGCAAGTGGCCGTCGCGGCGATCGACGTGCTTCGGCAGTGGGTCAGCTCCGCATAGACCTGGTCACTTCGTCACTGGGGAGTGCACACGTTCGAAGGCGGCGTGCCGGAGGGCGCACCGGAGGGCTGGACGAGCGTGCACGAGTACCCGGAGCGGCACGACGCAGGGACGGTGGGGTTGCAGAGCGCCAGACAGTAGCCGCCCGACGTGAAGGCCGCGCAGAACGCGTCGGACGCGGGGCACGATCCCGTGCAGTGGCTCGTGCACATTCCGCCGGGGTACCCCGAACCGGTCGCGCAGATGGCGTTGCTGATCGCGCACTCACTCGATACGAGGCACGAGTCCCCGACCTCGGCCAGCGCCCCCGCCGCCCCCCCCTGCGGACTCTCGTACGACAGCGTCTGCGTGAACTCGAGCCAGATCGTGGAGAAGAGAGAATTGCCGCTGCGTCCGGTTCCCACGACCGGGTCGTACTGATAGAGCGCCGCCGTCGAGTCGTCCTTGGGTTTGACGGCGATCCCGTCGAGCGTCGTGGCGGTGGTGCCGGGCCCCCACCCCCCCTGCGTGGTCCCCGAGACAGCGACCTGGTCGAGGCTGGTCCGGAGCGCGTTCGCGTAGCAGGCCAGCTGCACGTCGAGCCCCGCGGCGGATGGATCGCACACGCTCGCGTCTCCCGGGCCCGAGGCATTCGGGGATAGCGAGCAGCCGCAGCCGAAGAGATAGTCGACTGTCGAAGGTACGGGCGGGTACGTGGTCGCGGCGACCAGCCCCGCTTTGGCTTCGACGGCGACGAGCAGGACGATAGGGTTGATGCGGTACGTCTGGGCCACGTTCACCACGGCCGCGGCGAACGTGACGCCATTCGATTGGTACGTCCCGAGGAAGCTCTCGCCCGTGTATGGACTGTGCTCGACGAAGCTCTGGACGTCCGTCGCAGCAAGCGCCGTGAAATCGGTGAACGCCGCGCTTGGAACTATCTCGTCCTTGTTGAACGGGTATCCGCCGTCGTCGACGTCCTGAATCGGGATGCTCGGCGTCGTGGCGTTCGCGCTGTTGTTGCACGCGCTCGCGAACGCGGCCACGACGACGAGCTTACCAAGCCGAAGCATCCGCTGAAGCTACCGCGCGTTGAGCGGCACCGTGATCCACGCCGCGCCCCCTCGGTTGTCGTGAACGACCGCCCACATCGTGCCGGTCTGCTTGCTCGTGACGCTCTGCAGGCTCTCCTGGTGCGGCGGAGTCACGCGCCCCGTCGCCGGGTCGAAGATGAGGATCGCCTCCTCGCTGAGCGATCCCATCGTGGCGTAGTAGTCGACCCAGACCTGCTCGCCGAGCGGACCGCCGTCGGGGCCACCGGGGTTCTGCGGATCGCGCTCCCAGCTCGCGTCGGGGACATCGACGATCGCGAAGTTGTCGGCGCAGCTCTTTCCGTTGCAGACCGGGACCGACGCCGTCGGGGTGACGCCGCCGTCGATCGACAGCCGGTGGCCTCGAAACGAGAACGACTGAATCACGGGATTCGCGTTCGTCAGCGTCGTGTACGCGAAGACCTCCGTGTACCCGAGGACGTAGTCATTCGCCGTGAGCTGCTGGTGCTGCGCGTTGAAGCAGCCGACGGGGATCTGCTCCGGGTTCGGGTTGCTCGGGTCGAGCGGGATTACCTCGACGTGCCCAGCGCACGCGATGTTGAAGACGACCGCGAGCCCGTAGGGGAACGCCGCGCCCGTGACGACCGGGTGCGCCGTCACGATGTCGCTCGGGAGCTGGAAGACGGCGCGCGGTCCCTGGACGAGATACGCGCTGATGTCGACGCCCGTCGGGATGGACGCGAGTGACCCTCCGTCCGCGAGCGCGCCGCCGAGACTGCCCAGCCCGCTGCTCACGCTGGCGTCGACGCCGCCGTCCCAGCTCGAGATGGAGCCGACGATCGTCGCGGAGGTGCCCGTTCCGTTGCCCATCTTGCCCCCCTTCTGCGCGACGGCCGTGGGGTTCGCCTCGAACTGGGAGAAGCACGCGTAGTACGCGTCGTTCGGCGGATTGACGCACACGAACGGCAGCCAGAAGACGCGCATCGGCTCGTTCGACGACGCGTCGGGTCGACCGTCGACGGCGAGCACTTGCGAGCGAACGGTCGCGCCGGGCTTGGCGAACGGCTGATCGGACCGCGACGCGAGGATGCGGACCGATTCAATCAGCGTGGACGGGTCGAAGTCGGAGGGACCGCAGGCGGCGAGACAGCTAGCCGCAGCGAGGAGCCCCGCGAGACCAGCGCGCCGAGACGCCTTGAGGGAGGAAGTGGAGGGCCGAACCATCAAAAGTCCGCTCGCAGGCCGAGGTTGGGGAGGAACGGGATCCCGGTGACCGTGGTCGTCTGCGTGTAGTTGTAGTTGTAGCCGATGCCCTCGGCGTTGCCGCGGTTGTAGACGTTTTGCACGTCGAGGTAAGCGCCCAGCCTCCAGCTCTTGAACTTCCATGTCTTGTCGACGCGAATGTCGAGCTGGGAGAAGAGCGGGAGCCGCGTGTTGTACGCGGGGTAGCTCGGAGCGGCGAGCTGCGTGCCCACGTTCTCGTCGTAGAAGCCGTATGTCGACGGCGTGTAGAGGTTGCCCGACACGAGGCGGAAGCGCGCGCCGAACTCCCATCCGCGACCGAGCTTGTAGCTCCCGAGCACCGTGAGGATGTGAGTCTGATCGTACTCGTAGAGCGTCTCGACGTCCGATGGCGGCTGCGTCCGCTGGCTCCTCGAGAGCGTGTACGCGACCCACCCGAAGAAGCGTCCGTCGGGCTTCCAGCGAAGCAACGTCTCGAGCCCGTACGCTCGCCCGTGCCCTTCGTTGTAGTAGCCAGCGCTGACGAGGTTATCGAGGAGCTTGTAGTAGCCCTCGAACGAGAGCTCGACGTGGCGCGTGAACTCTTGCTCGACGCCGACGTCGTACTGCGTCGCCCGGTTCGACTTCACGCCGGGCTGACCAAAGACCGCGTCGGTCTCCTGGGGTTGCGGCGGCTGGTAGAAGATGCCCATCCCCCCCTTCAGCGTCGTACGCGGGAACCCCTTCGTGAGATCCTGCCGGGCGACGAGGCGCGGCGCCAGGTCCCACGCAGAGTTGCTCGAGTAGTCGAGTCGAACTCCGGGGACGATGCGAGCGCCCGCCCACGGCGTCAGCTCGGCCTCGGCGTAGACAGCCGGACGGTTGATCGCGCCGGACGACGTCGTGGTCACGGCGGGGCGCGTGAGAAAGGGGCCGGTCGACGGCTGCCCCGGAGCGTTGAACGGGGGGAAGCGAACGTCGACGTCGTACGGCAGATACTGCCAGTCGATGCCGAGGTTCATCGTCACGTGGCGCGCGAGCTTCTGCGAGATCTCCGACCGCAAGGCGAGCTCGTAACTTCCGACGTGCAGGTAGTCGCTGCCTACGCCGAAATCGAGCGTGTCGTGTCCGATCGACGGCGTCACGCGAATCTCGGTGCTGTCGCCTATCTTGTTCAAGTAGCGCCCTTGCAGACGCCAGAACGCGGTGTGATCGTCGAGCCCGCCGCTGAGGCCCGGGTCGGACGAAGACACCGTGTCGAGGTTGAGCGCGAAGCGGTCATCCGACCCGAAGAACATGAGCCGGAACGACTCGCGCGAGCTCCACTTCTTCTCCACGAGCGCCTGGTAGTCGTAGTAAACGGGCGCCGCGGTGACCCCCGCGCCGAGCCCAGAGAGCACCGGGCCGAGCCATAGGTCGAAATAGGAGCGGCGCCCCGAGGCGAGGAACGTCCAGCCGTCCGCGATGGGCCCTTCGACCATCGCGCGCACGTCGATGAGGTCGACCTGCGCGAAGCCGTGGAATTGCCCGTCTTGCTTCGGGTCGCGCACCCCGATGTCGACGACGCCGCCCATCGCGCGCCCGTACTGGGTGCTGAAGTTGCCGGGGTAGAAGTCGATCTTGTCGAGGACCTCGGTGGGCACGACGGCCGACAGTCCGCCGAAGTGGTAGACGATCGGAATCGACGTCCCGTCGACGAACGTCTGGGTGTCCGTCGGCGCCGACCCGCGCACGATCAAGAGCCCGAGCAGCGCCGGTGGGCGAGCGACTCCGGGGAGGTTCTCGAGCGAGCGAATCGCGTCGCCGTTGGTGCCGGGGATGCGGTTGATCTCTTCCTCTGTGATGGTCTCGCGCGTGACTTCGCGCGGCGGCCGGGCCCCCTTCACGGTGACCTCTTCCCCGGCCTCGGGGAACAGGTGAAAGACGATCTGCGTCGCCTTCCCCGGGTCGACGCTCTCGTCCGTCTTGTCGGCGTCGAAGAGGTTGGCCTTCACCGTGATGTGGTACTGCGCCGGCGCCAGATCCTGAAACGCCCACACTCCGTCGGGACCGCTGTCCACCGCGAGCGCTTCGCCCGTCGGACCGGTGGCGGTGACATGGGCGCCCGGGATCGGCGAGTTCGTCCCGGCCGCGAGGACCTTGCCGCGAAGGTTCTTCGTCGGGACGTGGACCTTCGAGGCCACGTCGGCGGCGGGGATCGCCACCTTCGAGAGCGTGAACTTGTAGAGGTACCGGATACGCGACGCGATGGGCCGGCTCTCGCGTTTGGCAGGCTCGAAGACGAACTTCATGGCCGCTGCCTCGGCCGCTTCGTCGAAGCCGTTGCCGACCTTCGGGGTCGCCTCGGCGTGCGTGACCTTGCCCGTCTCGTCGATCTGAAGAACGAGGACGACGTTCGACTCGATCCCGGCGCGCTCTGCGTCCTTCGGGTAGTCGGCGTGCTCGAAATGGATGAGGTTGGGCGGGGTTACGCGATGCGGCGTGGGCGTCGGGGTCAGCGGGTCATCGGCCGGAGGTGCGACGGCGGCTGCGGGAGCGCCGCTCGAACCGCGCTGAGCGAGCGCCGTCGCGGGGATGGCCATCGCAAGGACGATGGTGAGGACGGGCGGCGCGACACGTGCCGCGACGGCGAGGTCGCCGGAACGCAAACGCTGCCAAGATCTCCGCGACCGGGCCATACGGGCTCGGAGCTTTAGAGCAGTCACCGCCCGAAGGGAATGCTTACGCCTCCTTCTTCGCCAGGACCCCCTCCTCCGCGAACTCGCGAACCATCGCCTGGAGGCGCGCGAGGTCGAACTCGAGACCGAGGTGATGCGCCGCGCGTCGCAAGATCTTGCGCTCCGGGAGGCTGACCTCCTTGTCGACGCACGCCGCGACCTCGAGCGCCTTGAAGAACGACTCGCGCATCGCCTCGGGGACCTGCTCGATGCGATCGGCCCAGTCGAGCTCGTCCTCGACGAAACGCGCGAGCGTCGCGTGCCCCGTGATGGGATCGAGCTTCTCGAGGAGCTTCACGAGGGTGACCGTCTCCTCTGGGGCGAGATGCCCGTCGGCCGTGAAGATGAACCAGATCCCCTCGACCAGCAGATCGAGATGCGGACGGCAGTCTTTCGACGCCTGCTCGAACGCATCGTCGATCGCGCGCTGGTAGCGCATGTACCGGCGCACCGTGTTTCCGAGCCGCTGCGTGAGCACGAAGTTGGTGACGGCGGACGACACGATACCCACGAAAGGCACGATGTTCCGCACGACGCTCTCGCCGAGCACCTTGTCGCCGATCTGCTCGCCGACCTCCGCCGGCTCGAGGTGCTTGACCTTGTGAACGAGATCCTTGCCGACCGACGGCGACTCTTCCTTCGGCTCGTCGTCCTCGACGTCCGTCTTGAAGACGAGGGAGTAGAGCCGAATGATGTCGGCCGGATCGGTCGGATCGAACTCGACCTCGAAGAGCTCGGCCAGCTGGACCGTCAGCTCGAAGTGGACGAGAGAGCGGTACATCATCTCGCCGCCGATCCCGAGCGCAGCGATGGGGATCGCGACGAGGCCCGCGAGCCCCTCCGTCTGGGCCGTGATGAGCGTTGCGGCAGTAGACAAGCTGCCGGCTGCGGCACCGCTGATGGCCGACTTGACGCTCGCGCGCCGGATCCTCGACCGCGCCGCATCCGACACGCTCTGGCCCGCCTTGACGCGTCCACGAGCCCGCGCGGTGCCTGCCGACTCGGCGGCCGCTCTCTCCTTGTAGCGACGGAGATAGTAGCCGATGAGCTTCGTGAACCAACCGGACGGGGGAGCCTCGTGAACGCCAGCCCGCTGGCCGAGCTCCTCGACGAGCGCGCTTCGGCTCGTGGCACCGCCGACCGCGGCGGTGATGGTGACCCCCTCGGACCCGCCGCTCGACGAGGTCGACGAGCCCGACGAGCCCGACGAGCCCGAAGCATTCACGGAGATGGCGACAGCGCCATTGGAGGAGGCGGATTCGATCAAAATGTCACGTGACATCGCGGTGACGGCAGTTATAACACCCGCCGGACCGCAGCGGACGGCGTCCGCGTAGAAAGTGACATCGAGGTAGCGACGATGAAGAACCTGGGCATTTTTCTGGCAGGGTTTGCGAGCGGCTGGGTCGTACGGAGCACCGTCGATTCGTCGCGCTCTCTCGCCGTGTCCGGGGTCTCGGCAGTCTTCGGTACCGTCGACCGCGTCCGTCGCGTGCTCGCCATGGAGAAGGAGCACCTGGAAGACCTCGTCGCCGAAGGCAAGGCGAAGCACGAGGCAGGGCTCCGCAGGACGGGTCGCGTCGTCGCCGGCGCCACGTCGGCCGTCCCGACCCCCGTCGCCAGCATCCGCGCCGCGTGACCGGCGGTTACGTAGAGCCGTGCACGCGAAGCTAGCCAGGTGAAGAAAGCCACGTGAAGAAGACGGAGGGGCACGCCAGCGGGTCGACGCCGCCGCCGGCCGCGCACGTCGTGCGCGAGACGCTCGAGCTGGTGCACCATCATCCGGGCCGCCTGCGGGTGCGCGCGGAGGCCTTTCGTGCGGACGGCGAAATGGGGCATCGCGTTCGGGAGGCCGCGCTTGGAGTGCCCGGCGTGAAGCGCTTCGAGCACAACGCGCGAACGGGGAGCATTCTCATCGAGTACGAGCCGGGACACGCCGAGCCGGACGTGATCCTCGCGCACCTCGCGGACGCCGCCGGGGTCGACCCGTGCACCGAGGAGACGCTCGCGCGGACGCGCACCCCTGCCCTACTGGCGGTCGGCGTGGTCCAGGAGCTGAACGCCATCATGTCCGAGCTCACGGGGCAGCGCGCGGACCTCCGGTCACTCGTGCCAGCTGCGCTGTCGGCGCTCTCGGCCTACTCGTTCGTGACGAGCAAAGAGCACAAGCTACCGCGCTGGGACAACCTGCTCTGGTGGTCGTACAGCGTGTTCATGAACCACCACCGCGGCGAGATCGAGGCCTCCGCTGAGGAGCGACGCCTCGAGCGGTTGGAACGTCGCGAACGAGAGGCCGCGCGCGTCCCGTCAGACGTCGCCCGCCCCGCTCGCACGGAAACGTGAGCGCGCTCGAGCCGTGGCCGGCACTTCTCGAATACGCATCCGAGATTGCCGAGTCCGATGATCGGGGCCCCCTCGCGCTCCTCCGCGCAGGGTCGGGCAGAGCTCACGTGCGAGGGGCTCGCGACGATGCGCCCGGGCTGACGGAGCTGCTCGCGTGGCTTGAAACGCGCCCCGAGGTGGTCCGCGTCGACCATCGCGCCAAGCTCTCGCTCCTCGACATCGAATACCGCGAGACAACGCTGACTGGCAGCACGTCGGAGGCTGCGTTCGTGCGCAGCCTTCGTGACCGTTTGTTCACCCTGACCGCTCCGCCTCCCGAGCGACCGCGCATCGAGCTTGCCCACGCCATCGCCGGACGCGCCCGGCTTCGCTTGCGCGGAGCGACCGACGACGCAGTCGTTCGGCTGGCCGCGCTCCTGGCCGATCAGCCCGGTGTCGTCCGCGCGAACGCATCGCCCACGAGCCAGTCGGTGCTCGTGACGTTCGACGCAGCCGTCACGACCGCCGAGGCCTTGCTCCGGGCCGGGCTCGCAAGCGCCCCCGAAGAATGGCCCCCCGCCGGTGCCGTGGCGAAGAAGACGGCCTGGGGATACGCCGCGCTGAACAGCGTCGTCCTGGGCGCGACCCTCACCGGCCTGGTCCCCGCCCCCGCCCTGGCCCTCGCGGTCAGCATGACAGCCGTCCCGTCGGCGCGTCGCGCGTTGCGCGCAGCCCACGAGCGTCGCCTCAGCGTCGACGTCCTCGACCTCGCAGCGATCGGCATCTCGATCGGCACGGGGCAACCGACGACGGCGGCGTTCATCACCTGGCTCCTCGGCGTGGGGGACGTCGTGCTCGAGCACACCCAGGACCGCGCGCGCTCCGCGATCTCGAAGCTCATGAAGCTCGACGCCGATCACGCGTTCCGGATCGTGACGCGGTCACACGATGGCGGGGACGACGCCCATGACGCACACGAGCAAATCGAGAGGGTCTCCTCGAAGAAGCTGGTCGTGGGGGACCGCATCGTGATCGAGGCAGGGGGGCGCGTCGCGGCGGACGGCGTCATCGTGCGAGGGCTCGCGTCGGTCGACGAGAAGGCGCTCACTGGCGAGTCGATCCCGCGCGACCGACGCGTCGGCGATCGGGTGCTCGCGGCGACCGTGGTCATCGAGGGGCAAGTGGTCGTGCTGGTCGATCGCACGGGTGGCGACACGACAGCCGCGAAGATCGTGCAGATCCTCGAGGGTGCCGGGGCCAAGCCGATGACCCTGCAGCGCGACACCGAACGCACGGCCGACCGCCTCGTGCTGCCGACGATCGGCCTCGCCAGTGGAGCCGCGATGCTCGCGCAGCAGGTCGATCGCATGACGTCGGTCCTCATCACCGACTTCGGCACCGGCATTCGGATCGCGGTCCCGACGAGCGCGCTGACCGCGATGACGCTCGCGGCGCGACAAGGGGTGCTCGTGAAGGGGGCGCAGTACCTCGAGCGGCTCGCGAAGGCCGACGTCATCGTCTTCGACAAGACCGGCACCCTCACGAGCGGTTCGCCCCAGGTCATCGAGGTCGCCGCGCTTGCGGAGGCCTCGCCGCACACGGCCCTTCGCCTGGCCGCCGCGGCCGAAGGGAGGCAGGCGCACCCGATCGCCGAGGCCATTCGCAATCACGCCAGGACGCTCGATCTCGACATTCCTGCGGCCGATTTCGGGAGCGAGACGTACGCCATCGGCCTCGGCCTATCCGCGAGGGTCGGCGGAGAGCACGTGCTCGTCGGGGGCAAGCGGCTCATGAAGAAGCACGAAGTCGACGTCGAGCCGGGAGCGCACGCGTGCAAGGCGCAGCGCGAGGCGGGGGCGTCGTCGATCTACGTCGCGGTCGCAGGGAAGCTCGCGGCCGTCATCGGCTACCGAGACGAGCCTCGTCCGGAGAGCGCGGCGGTCGTGAAGAAGCTCCAAGCGGGCGGGCGACGGCAGATCATCCTCATGTCGGGGGACGCGCGGGCCTCGGTGGAGGCGGTCGCGAAGCTGGTCGGCGCGGACGCGTTTCATGCGGAGCTGCTGCCGGAGGACAAGGCTGCCTGCGTCCGCGAGCTTCAGGCGCGCGGAAAGACGGTCGCGATGGTCGGCGACGGCATCAACGACGCCCCGGCGCTCGCGGTCGCAGACGTAGGAATCTCGCTTCACGGAGGGACCGACGTCGCGCTCGAGACCGCGGACGTCGTGCTCCTCGATGCGGGCCTGATGAAGCTCCCCGACGCGTTCCAGGTGGCCGACGACGCGATGCGCCGCGTGCGACGTGGCCTCGGCTTCGTGATCGCACCGAACGCGGTCGCGATCGTCCTCGGAGCGCTCGGGCTCCTCGCACCGGGGGGGGCGGCGCTCGTGAACAATGGATCGACCGTGGTCGCATCGCTCGCCGCGGTCGCGCCGCTCTTCGCGGGCCCGCGCCGCCCCCGTCGCTGAAGAGAGCGATCGTTCTCGAGCAAAAGCTGCTCTACCCTTACGCGTATGGCGAACGGCAGCAGCGGACCAAGCTCCCCCGACATCTCCCCGGACGAGGCCCGCAAGATCGAGCTCGCGCGGCTCCTGCGACGTGCCTCCTTCACGGCCGGGGCGCTGGGGGTCGTGCTCTCGCCCATTCCGCTCGCGGACGAGCTGGTCCTCGTGCCGATCTACGGCGTGCTCACCGCCAGGATCGCCCGCTCGCGTGGGATCACCATGAGCGCCGTCCCCTGGCGCCCCATCGCCCTCACGGCGTTCGCCGGCCTCGCGGCGCGCGCCGCGGTGAACCTCACGGTGAGCTACATCCCCGGCGTCGCAGCGGTGGCGAACGCAGCGAGCGCCGTAGCTCTCACGCGGTTCTTCGGCCGGTACGTCGACGAAGCCTGCGAAACGGCGAGCCAGGGGGGAGAGACGAAGCCGATGGGGGTGAAGGACTTCGCCGAAGCGCTACGGACCCGAGCCGAACCGACGACGACGTAGGGCGATTCCATGCGATCAAAGACAGTACGCCACGGAGTGTAATTCGATACCACCGAAGAGCCGTTCTACGCTTCATGATATACGCGCGGTTCCGTGCCGACGCTCGACGCAACGCACCGCTCCTCCGCGTTCTCCACGGCCCGTTGGTGGACCGCGGCGTGGCCGGCGTCGTGGCCCCCGGCGAGACGCGAGCGATTCTTGCGTCTCGAGCCTCTCGTGTACGCCGTGTGGGCCGCGTTCTGGACGCTGTCGTCGGCTCGCGTGTTCTACGGCTACATGATGAAGCAGACCGGCGGCGAGTGGTCGGCGCCGCTCGACGATGTCTTCATCCACTTCGACTACGCCCGCGCGACGGCGGAGGGGCACCCGTTCGAGTGGGTCGTGGGGAACGGATACTCCTCGGGGAACACGAGCGCGGCGTATCCGTTCGTGCTCGCGCTGGGCTACCTCGCAGGGTTCACGCGGGAGAGGCTCATGCTGTGGGCCGCGCTCGTGGCGGCGACGTGCGTCTTCGGGACATTGCTCTCTGCGCGCGGTCTCTTCACCACCGAGGGCCCTTCGCCGTCCCCATCCACCACCGCCACCACCGCCGCCGGCCTGGCCGATCGCGCCGCGTCGTATCTGCTGCCGCCCATCTTTCTCGCCATCGGCGCGCTCGACTGGACCCTCTGGAGCGGCATGGAGGTCGCGTTCTTGCTCGGAACCTGGGCCATCGCGCTCTCTGCGTACCTCGCTCTCGTCGCGAGCCCGCGCGGCGATCGCCCGAGCGTGCGGCGGCATGCGTCGATGCTTGGCGCCGCCGGGGCGCTGATGATCCTGACGCGCCCGGAAGCGGTAACGACCCTCGGCGTGTTCGGCGTCGGCGCTCTCCTCACGAGACGACGTGAGCTCGGCCTTCGTGACGCGCTGACACTCGGCATGCGTATCTTCGTGCCCGGCGCCGCCGTCGTCATCGGCCTCGCCATCTGCAACCGCATCTTCACAGGCGAGTGGAGCGCGAACGGCGCGATCGTGAAGCTTGCCGTCTACAATCCGTTCATGCCGCTCGGGGCGAAGTGGGACGACTATGCGTTCAACTTCCGGTACGAGATCTTTCGCAACATCGAGTACCACTTCACCGACGCGCCCAAGCTCGGCTGCATCGTTCCCGGGCTCGGACTTGCGGCTCTCGCCGTTCCCAGAACGCGAAGCCTCGCGCTCGTGCTCTGGGGTCAGGTGCTCGGCTGGATGTCGCTCGTCGCATTCAACGGCCAGGTTCGCTGGCAGAACGAGCGCTACACGATGCCGGCGGTCGCGTGGCTCCTCATCGTCGCCGCCCTCGGAGCTTCCGTCCTCGTCCGACGCGTGGGACGTCCGCATCCCGTGCTCACGGGGGCCGTCGGTATGGTCGCCGCCTGGGCGGTCATCGCCACGCGCCTCCCCGATGCGCGCCCGTCCGCGCTGGTCTGCTGGAGCCTGGCCCTCGCGTCTGGGGTCGTGCTCGGCGTGCTGTTGTGGCTCCGGGCTACGAGGCTGCTGTGCGTGCTCGCCGCGCTCGGCCTCTTTCACGCCCACCAGGCGACCAAGATGCGTGACCAGAAGTGGTTCTTCGGGCGCGCGTGCCGCAACATCCGCGACCAGCACATCGAGACGGGGCGCTGGCTGGCGCAGGTTCGCCCGCGGCGGATCCTCGTCGGTGACGCCGGCGCCTTGATCTACGCTTCCGGGCGCCCCGGGCTCGACATCATCGGCCTCGGCGGGTACCACGCTCTGCCGTTCGCCCGCGCCGGGGTTCAAGGGCTCACCGCGACCATCGAGCTCATGGAGCACCTTTCGCCGGAAGAGCTGCCCGATCTCCTCGCCATCTATCCGAGCTGGTGGGGCATCCTTCCGACCTGGTTCGGCGGCGAGATCGTCAAGCGTGTGCCCGCCGTAGGGAACGTGATCTGCGGAGGGTACGAAGACGTGGTCTACGTGGCGGACTGGCATCTGCTCGGCACGGGGGAGCTCTCGCGGGGCATCCCTCCGGGGATGAGGGTGGTCGATACGGTCGACATCGCAGACCTCGTGAGCGAGAAGGCGCACGGCTACGTCTTCGCGGCGCCGCTGAGCGGCTTCACGGAGCTCAAGATCCTCGACGACCCGGCCGCGCCTCGCAAGGACCTCCTCGACGGCGGGCGCGAGCTGAAATCGGGCGCGTCCGAGTCGATGCGCTTCACCGGTCTGCAGGCCGGCCACGACGCCGCGCTCATCCTGCGGGCGGCCCCCGTGGACGACACGACTCTGCTCATCCGCGTGAACGGCGAGACGCTCCCGCCGGTCCCGATCGCGCACCACGACGGATGGATCGAGCCCGTCATCTCCGTCCCCGCGCGGCTCGTCGGCGCCGCGATCACGGTCGAGGTGGAAAACCTCGGCGCCACCGACTTCGTCGACTACCACGCGTGGGTAGCGCAGTGATGTCGGGCACGACGCGTCTCGCATCGCTCCTCGGTACCTGGGGAAAACCGGTGGATCGACCGGCGCTTTGGGCGCTCGTCCTCGCGTGCCTCTTTGCGCTGCTCGCGTTCCTGCCCACGTCTCTGCACGACTACCTCGGCATCCCGAGCGTGCTCCCGCGACGCGTCGAGATCCGCCGGCGCATCCTGCTCGTGCTCGCGTTCGTCGCCGCGTTCCTCTCGCTCGGCTACCTCGCGTTCTACCTGCACGACGGACCGCGCATCATCGACGCCACAAGCTACTTCCTCGAGGGGCGCGCACTCTCGCACGGCCACTTCGCGTGGACGATTCCCACGCCGTCCGCGAGCTTCCGGGGCCGGTTCCTCCTCTATCGCGAGCCGAACACCCTCGCCGTGATCTTCCCCCCCGGGTTTCCGCTCCTGCTCGCGGCGGGGTTCCTTGTCGGCGCGCCGCTCGTGGTCGGACCGCTGCTCGCAGGGGCGCTGGTGGTCGCGACCTACTGGCTCGCGCGCGAGCTGGCCCGCACCGACCGACGACGCAGCGAAGAGGACCGGCAAGCAATCGCGACCCTCGCGGCGACCCTGTCGATCGTCTGCGTCGCGCTCCGGTACCACACGGCCGACACCATGTCGCACGGCGCCTCCGCGCTCGGCATCACGGTGGCCCTCGCGTCCGCCCTCGTCGGAAGGCGTACGACGCTCCGAAGCCCCTGGCTCGCGGCAGGGCTCGCCGTGGGCTGGGTGCTCTGCACGCGACCGGTCTCCAGCTTCGCCATCGGCGGCGTCGTCCTCGCCCTCGCGATGCGGCGCCGTCGAACGGGAGCGTTCCTGGTCGGGACGGTCCCGGGCGCGCTCTTCCTCCTCGTCGCGAGCCATGCCCAGACGGGGGCGTGGCTCTCGTCGGCGCAGGCCGCGTACTATGCCGCGAGCGACGGACCACCGGGCTGCTTCCGCTACGGCTTCGGCGTGGGCATCGGGTGCCTCGGCGAGCACAAAGACTTCGTTCTCTCGCGCTTGCCGCACGGCTTCGGAGCGCTCGAGGCGCTGCTCACGACGCTGCGGCGCCTGCGTATGCACCTGCTCGACGTCGCCAACCTCGAGCCGCTCGCGCTCCTCGTCCTGCTCCCCGTCTGGAGGGGCCGAAGAGGCGCGGACGCGCAGGATCGTCTGGCGCTTGCCCCCGCCCGCCTCGGGTTCGTCGTCGTCGTCGGCCAGATCCTCGCCTACGCCCCCTTCTACTTCGACGGCGACTACCCGGGGGGCGGCGCTCGCTTCTTCGCCGACGTGCTTCCGATCGAGCACGCCCTGTTGGCGCTCGCGGTCGCGTTCGTTCTGCCGAGCGTGCCGCTCTTGCGACGGGCATCGGGCCTCTTGGCGCTGTCGCTGCTCGGCTTCGCCGTCCACGGCGCGTTCGAGCACGAGGCGCTCGCGCAGCGCGACGGAGGAAAGCCGATGTACGACGCTGAGGACGGGCGCAACCTGGGCAAGGGGCTGCTCTTCTTCGACACCGACCACGGCTTCGATCTCGCGTACGATCCGTTCGCCGACCCGCTTCACGCCGTTCTTGCCGCTCGGCTCCGTGGCGACGATCACGATCGGCTGCTCGTCGAGCGCCTCGAGCACCCGCAGACGCACGTCTACCGCGGGGATTCGAAGCGGACGGGCGTCGGCGGCTGGACCGCGAAGGCTGGGGGGACAAAGGATCTCTGGCGGTTCGAGGCAGAAGCGGACTGGCCGCCGCTGACGCAGCATGACGGCTGGGCCGAGCCGGTCTGGGTGAGCAACTCGTGCGCAACCGAGGGGCGCGCGCTCACGCTGCATGTGCTTTCCGGCGCCCCCAGCGTCCCAGCAAGGTCGGCGGTCGCGACGATCGATCTTCCGGTGCCGCGCACGGGCAAGTGGATCGTGCTCCCTCGGATCCTGCGCCGCGGAGGTCCCGGGCACGCCACGCTTCGGCTCATTCCACGCGGGAGACCCCTCACGCCGTCCGACGCCAGCCTGACGTGGGAGTGGGACGACAAGCTCGTCGGCGCGGAAACGCCAACCGACACGTGCAAGGAGCTCCCGCCGCTCGAAACCGCTCATGGCGTGGAGCTCGACGCCGCAGGAGCCGTCTGGGAGCTGACCGCGACCGGCGGGGACGTCACGCTGGATCAGACGACGCTCAAAGCCGCAAGGTGAACCGGCGAGGAGCCCTGGCGTCGATTTCGCTGGGCGAAAGTGCGCGAGTCCGTTCATGATTCCAGGTGTCGGCGTGCGGCGTGCTCGCACGGCGACGACCGGCATCGGGAGAGGCGGAGGGCGCTGTGACCAAGAGTGAGCTGATCGACGCGCTGGCCGAGCGGGGCAAGCTGACGAAGGCGCGGGCAGAGCTGGTCGTGAACTGTGTCTTCGACGCGATGACGGAGGCACTCGAGCGCGGTGAAGGGATCGAGATCCGCGGCTTCGGGAGCTTCACGGTGCGCCCGTACAAGCCCTACTCCGGTCGCAACCCGCGGACGGGCGAGCCGGTCCCGGTGCCCGCCAAGCGCCTCCCGTTCTTCAAGGTGGGCAAGGAGCTGAAGGAGCTCGTCAACTCCAGCCGTGGGAGCCCCATCACCGGCGGCGACGACGCGGACGACGGCGACGACGACCCCGAGCCGGAAGACTCCGACGACGAATGACGAGCCACGTGACTCCGCGCGACCAGGTCGCGCTCCTCGCCCGCGGTGCCTCGGACGTGCATGTCCTCGAGGAGCTCGATGCGCGCATCAAGGCTTCCCAGGAGTCGGGCGTCCCTCTCCGCGTGAAGGCCGGCTTCGATCCGACGCGCCCCGATCTCCATATCGGCCACGCCGTCGTGCTCGCGAAGATGCGGCAGTTCCAGGACCTCGGGCACACCATCATTCTGCTCGTTGGGGACTTCACCGCGATGGTGGGCGACCCGACCGGCGCGAGCGATCTGCGCCCTCGGCTCTCACGCGAGCAGGTCATGGAAGCCGCGGCGACCTACACGGCGCAGGCCTTCAAGATCCTCGACGCGAGCACCACCGAGATTCGCTACAACTCCGAGTGGCTCGACAAGCTCACGACCACGCAGGTCGTGGAGCTCATGGCCAAGATGACCGTCTCGCGCATGCTCGAGCGCAACGACTTCGGCGACCGCTTCGCGGCCCACAAGCCCATCTACCAGCACGAGTTCCTCTACCCGCTCTTACAAGCGTACGACTCGGTCGCGCTCCAGTGCGACATCGAGCTCGGCGGGACCGACCAGCTATTCAATCTTCTGCTCGGCCGCGATCTGATGCCGAAGTACGGCCTACGCGGGCAGATGGTGCTGACGACACCGCTCCTCGAAGGGACGGACGCGAAGATCGAGGGGGGGAAGATCACCGGCAAGAAGATGAGCAAGAGCGCGGGCAACTACATCGGCCTTCAGGACACGCCGCTCGACATGTTTCGCAAGGTGATGCAGGTCGACGATCAGGTCATCTTTCGCTACTTCGAGCTTCTGTCGCGCAAGACGGCCGACGAGGTGCGGGCGTTGGCGCTCGCGCAGGCCGACGGAGCCGACCCGCGCAAGACGAAAGAGCTCTTCGCGATGGAGCTCATCGAGCGACTCCATAGCCGCGAGGCGGCGGACAAAGCCGCGACGGAGTTCGCTCACATCTATGCCGCCGATGCCGTCCCGGACGACGTGCCGGCCCACGCGATCCGCACCGAGGGGGACACTCTCTGGATCGCCAAAGCGCTCTCGAGCGCGGGGCTCGTGAAGTCGACCGGCGAGGGCAAGCGCCTGGTCGAGCAAGGCGGCGTCGAGGTCGACAAGGTTCGCGTGACCGACGGAAACCTTCAGCTTGCCCGCGGACAGCGCTATCTCGTGCGGGTGGGGTCGAAGAACCGCCGCTTCGCGTACATCACCGTCGAGTAGTGCCTCATCGTCTGCCCACGCTGGGGCTGCTCGCCAGCCTCGCTGCTACCGGCGCGTGCACGCCCCACCCGCCACCGACCGTGGTCGTCCCTCCTTTGCCCGCGTCTCACCTAACGCTGTCGCCGCTCGCCGACCTGGTCGCGGCAGGGGGGCTCCGCTGGGTAGCCGACATACGCCCGCGCGCCCTGCTCGCCGACCCTGCGCTCATCGAGGCCCTCGCAGGTGCTCTGCCCGAGAAGGAGCTCGACATGCAGGCCCGCGCCCAGGGCGGCGTCGATCTCCGGTCGGCCGACGAGTTCGTCGTCGCCGAGTACGCCGGGTCCACCCTCTTTCTCGCGCATCAGGTCATGGATCCGGCGCGCGTCGAAACGGCATTCGCAGCGCATGTCGCGGAGGTCCGGGGGCGCGCCATCGACAGGAACGCCGACGAGCCGGGCGACACAGTGGTCCGGCTTTGGGGGAGCTTCGGGAAGCAGCGTGATGCGCTGGTCATCTTCGGCCGCGAAGCCGTCGCGTTCAGCGTCGGAGACAGCGACGCCGCGCTTCGTGCGACGGAGCTGTTCGCCGAGCACAAGATGAAGCGCGCGCGCCCCGCGTGGCAGACGGCTCCGCTCAATCGCGTGAGCGCTCTCTTGGGCGAGGCTCCGCTGCGAGCCGCGGCGCCGGGGCCCTTTCGCGACGAGTGGGCGGCAGGGCTAGGGGGGCTCCTCGTGGCCGCAACCGCGGCGGGGGTGGCGCTCCGGCCGGAGGGGGATGCGGTCCGGGTGAACGTCGTGCTCGCCGGCCCATGGGGCGACCGGGCGGCCGACGCGGCCGATCGCATGGAGAAGACCTACGGTCGCCTCGTAGCGAGCCGCCTCGGGCGCCTGCTCGGGCTCGATCAGCCTATGACCCCTCCCGTCGTTACGCCGTCCCCAGACAGCGTCGGGCTCGAAGTCCGACTGCGACTACGCGCGCTGGTCCGCGGGCTCGGCGACGCGACGGCGACGGGGGTGGCCGAGATGATGAAGCAGTGAACGCGCACGCGCGGTTCTCTATCCTGCTTTACGTCAATCCATCGTTGACGGGCGACGAGGTTTCTCGGGCAGCACGAGCTCGGCCCTACGCGTCTCCAGGAAGCGACGCTCGGCGGGCTGACGGGTCAACGCGAGAGCGCGCTCGTATGAGTCCCGCGCGGCGTCCGTACGACCGAGTCTTCGCTGCATGTCCGCGCGCGCCGCATGTGCCAGGTAGTACGCGTCGAGGCCCCCCTCACCGAGGGCCGCTTCGATGGCGACGAGCCCCGCCTCGGGCCCGTCGCGCATGCTGACCGCCGCGGCGCGGTTCAGCGCCACCACCGGCGATGGGTCGACGCGGCGGAGCACGTCGTAGAGCGCGACCACCTGCACCCAGTCCGTCTCGCGCGCGCTCGGCGCCTCCGCGTGCACCCCCGCGATGGCCGCCTGCAGCAGGTACGGGCCGACGCGACGCGAGGCAAGCGCCCGTTCGATGACCCGCTGCGCCTCTGCTACCTGCGCGCGGTCCCATCGCGAACGGTCCTGGTTCTCGAGCAGGACGAGGTCCCCCGCCGCGTCGACGCGCGTCCCTCGCCGCGCGTCGTGCAGGAGCATCAGCGCGAGCAGCCCGAGCGCCTCCGGATCGCCCGTCAGCTCGACCACACGCCGCCCGAGCCGGATCGCCTCGGCGCTCAGATCCTCCCGCGTGAGGCTCGGCCCCGCCGTCGCGGCATAGCCCTCGTTGAAGATCAGGTACACCACCGCGAGCGCACTCTCTATCCGCGCCGGGAGCTCGGCGCGCGAGGGGACCTCGTAGGGGATGGCCTCGTCGCGAATCTTCGCCTTCGCCCGCACGATGCGCTGGGCGATCGTCGGAGCGGGGACGAGGTACGCACGGGCTATCTCCTCGGTCGTCAGTCCCCCCACCTCGCGCAGCGTCAGCGCGACGCGCGCGTCCGGCGCCAGGGCCGGGTGACAGCAGGTGAAAATCAGCCGAAGCTCGTCGTCCTCGATCGCCTCGCCATCGCGCGTGGTCGGCTCCTGCTCCGCGTCGGCGAGCGCGCTCAGCTCCGGGACGAGCCCCTGGAAGCGCGCATGCCGTCGTCGGCGATCGAGCGTCTTGAAGCGTCCCGTGGACACGAGCCAGGCGTACGGATTGGTCGGCACCCCCTCGCGTGGCCATTGCTCGGCGGCGGCCGCAACAGCTTCGTGGAGAGCCTCCTCGGCAGCATCGAAGCCACCCAGCAGCCGGATGAGCGTCGCCAGCACGCGCCGCGTCTCGCCGCGGTAGACCGCTTCGAGCGCGTCGCGCGTGGCATCGAGGCTCACAGGACCGGACGCGGCTTGGTGAAGTCGACGAACGGCCGCACCTCAACCGAGCCCAGCCGGGCGAGCGGGATCATCGCCCCGATGCGCACCGCTTCGTTCAGGTCGCGGGCCTCGACGATCACGAAGCCGCCGAGCATCTCCTTGGTCTCCATGAACGGGCCGTCCGTCGTCGACGTCTTCCCGTCGCGCACCTGTAGCGTGACGGCCTGCTCGGGGAGCTGGAGCGGGCCCTCGGAGACGACATGGCCGCTCGTGCGGAGCTCGCTGTTGGGATCCATCGAGTCGCGGAGGACGGCTTCCCCCTCGGGGCTCTTGTCGAAGACCTTCTTCGGGTCGAAGTAGATGAGGCAGGCGTAGCGCATGTTCAGTATCTCGGATTGGAGCGGTTCAGGTTGTCGCCGTCGTGGCGTGGGCTGCTGCGCGTAGTCGTCCGGCCCGAGCCCGTTTCGACATGACCACGACTCTTCTTCGGTCGATTGTCGAATCGACGCGCTACGCGCCGCAGGAGAGCGTTTCCGGGTCGCGCAAGGGGGCTCCGGCGACGCGGTTCAGATTGACGGCCGTACCCCCAAATGTTAAGGGGTGCGCCCG
>Ga0302279_10003135_pt1 | contig 21021 bp, 16 predicted proteins | sample III_Bog_N3_3_FD_194541 | JGI IMG/M metagenome (GOLD analysis project Ga0302279, IMG submission 194541) | Peat permafrost microbial communities from Stordalen Mire near Abisko, Sweden - III_Bog_N3_3 | ecosystem: Environmental > Terrestrial > Soil > Wetlands > Peat | place: Sweden: Abisko...
GTTGCGTACGAGCTGCAGACACGGCTCGACCAGAAGCTCGGAAATGCGACGATCGACAGTCTCTCCGGTCCCCTCTGTTCGAACGATGATGGTCCGTCCCAGTCGACGTGACTCGGTCTCGATGGCCGCGGAGAGGCGCGCAAAGAGCTTGCGGAGGGGCGTGAGACGCATCGCCGACAGCTCCTGTCGCGCATCCGAAACGCTGTCCTTCAGAACCTGGTCGCCGCCTCGCAGATCTTGCGCTGCCTGATCGAGCTCGTCACCGAGAGACGCCAGAGCCGTGGCGGTCCATTCGACCCGGCGGAGCGCTGCAGCGGGTGCTCCCCAAGGGCGCGGCGGGCCTATCAGTCGAAGGGCATCCGCGAGGTCCGCCCGAAGCCGCCGCAGTTCGCGAGATTGCTCGCGGGCGATCTCGATTCGCGACGCGAGTCGCTCGCGCACGAGATCGATCGCAACGAAGCGGTCGACGAGCCTATCGACCGAGCCCATGGCCACGCGGATGGTCACTTCGTCGGCGATGGGCCGCGGGAGCTCGTCATCTTGCGCACGTAGCGACGGGCGCGACGACGCGGGATGGCGGCTCGAGCGCACTCGAGAGGCCGGCGAGCGCAGGAAGGTGAGAGCGGCCTCGGCGTCTTCCGCCAGCATCGAAAGTGTGGCGCGCCAGGTCGCGGCTTCTCGCAAAACGTTGGCCGCGGCGTATTCGGTTGCCTCCCTGAGCACCAGGCGCTCCTCGAGCCCGTGGCAGAACCACGCCATGACCTCGTCCCCTACGGAGCTCGCTCCGCCTTTGACGGTATGCACATGGCGATGAAGCGCGCGCGCGTCTTCCACGGAGGGCGCGGGCTGGGCGAGCAGACCGTCGATCGCCGCAAGGTGATCGCGCAGCTCGGTCTCGTAGTGCTCTCGCAAGGCGCGGTCCGTCGCCGTCGCGCGAAGATCGTCCGGTGGCTCCGGCCATTCGACTCCGATGGCCAACTCGCCGCGGCTAAGACGCTCCGCCGCCGTCCGCACGAGAACCGCGCTCGACTCGAGGGCGCTCTCTTCACCGTCGCGCAGCCGGCGTTCGACACGCTGCAGCGCGCTCGCGAGATCTTGCTCCTGCGCGAGCCCCGCGGCCCCCTTCAGAGCGTGGACCGCGCGGCGGCCGACATCCGTGAGCAGTGGTCTCGTCTCGAGCACGACGAGATGGCGAAAGAGCTCCGCTATCAGCAGACGGCGAAGCTCCGGATCGACGGATTTCACCCTGCGTCCTCATCGCCCGACGCCGTCGATGTATCGCCGAGTAGACGCGACAGCGGGCCGAGCACGGGGCGGAGCGCGGCAAGGACGAGCTTCGGATCCTTGCCACCGAGAGCGCCGAGAGCGCTGAGCGAAGAGACGAGCGCTCTCGCGTGCTCGTTGGCCTGCGCGACGAGCTTCGCGGTCTCCGGGTCGCTCCCTGTGGCTTCCTGAAGGCGCGCTCCTAGCTCCACGATGGATCGCTCCGCTTCGGTGGCGGCCGCCGTCACACGCGCCGCCTCCTGCGAGGCGTCCTGCGCGCCTTGCCGAACCTGGTCGACATACGCTTGGAGCTTGTTCACGTCCGACGCGACCTCGTTCAACGTCGCGGTGAGCTCTCGCGCGCTCTCGCTCCCGCGCGCCACGTGATTGCGCACCTCGTCGCTCACCAGAAGCAGCGATCGGCCGGCCAGCTCGCCGAGCCGCGCTCCTTCGAGCCCAGCGTTGAGGGCCACGAGACCGAGGCGCTCGAATACGTCCGTCACGCGGCCAAAGCCCGCTGCGAGCTCTTGCGCGCGTGCCGTCGCGGTGTGTACGCGATCGTTCAGGACGTCGGCCGCGGCCCTCTGTTTAGCGACGTGCGCGGTGATGGCTTGCGCGGCTTCGGCTGCCTCGCGCGATCGCTTCGTCGCCACACCGTGGGCCGACCACGCGGCCGCGTCGGACATCGGCGTCGCGGTGTCGGTCTTGTCGTGCGCCCGGCTTCGCAACAGATTCGCGAGGCGGCTCGCGCGGTTCGTGGTGGCCATCGGCCGATTATAGCGAGTCTTAGCCGCTCCAGTTAGCGCCCCACGAAACGGCGTGCACGCGCGTGTAAATCGACTCGATGTCGAGCGGCGGCACAGCCTCGCCGGAAGCGATGACGCCGAGCGCGCCATCGGACAGGAACATCCCGCTCGCGATGTCTTCGAGGCCGACCAGGCCGATCTCCTCGCCACGGTGGGCACAGACGATCATCGCGCTGCGCGGCACGCCCAACTCGATGATCGGCAAGATCACGCCCTCGCTGAGGGCAAGGCCGAGCAACCCGGGGGGAGCACCCGGGAGACGCGCGACCTGCGGGCACGGGGCGACGCGAACGGCGAACTCTGCGCTCAAAAACACACGCCTCCCAAGGACCTTGAACACGAGGCCCCCGCGGGTTCCGGCGCCGTGCGAAGAGTCGATGGCCATCTCTCGAATCTCCGTCGGCTAGGCGGTCGCGCGTCGGCGAACGACACGCGCTTCGAGGAACTGTCCAAGTATTCGGCACGCGTCGAAGCTCGAGAGATGGCTCGCAGCGACGACCTCACGAATGGTGCGCTCGCCGTCGATCGTATCGAGCACGAGCTTCTCGGGGCGCGCGAGCCGCTCGGCTCCGAGCGCCTGAATCGCCATCGGGTCGCGCTGAAGGACCGACTCGAAGCTCCCCAGGCTCGTTTCGACGACACGCCACTCGTCGACGCGCCTGAAGCCTTCCATGATGACCGATGCGACGGGGAGCCCAAGACGGGCGCGGTCCGCCTGGGGCGGCGGCGGCTGGTGCCGAAGCTCGAAACGGCCACGCTTCCACCGCAGGACCTCGTAAATGAGCTCGCTCGCCTGACGCGAGAGCGCCTCTTTGAGCTGAGCCTCCGTGACGCGGCCCGATTGAACGAGCACGTCACCCAGGAGGGGACGCGGGGGCGGCTTGCTCCCACCGGGTGGTGGACGTGACGGGCGCGCCGCGGATTCCGCCTCGCGACTGCGAAGAAGCTCGTCGATCTCGTCGGGCGAGAGCACGCCCTCCTCGATCAGAAAGCGGCCGAGGCGAAACTCGTCCCCGGCACCGCGTGACTGAACGAAGTCGACCAGCCCGTTGCGCCACGTGATCGTCACCTCGCTTCCGCCCGGGACGGGACGCCACTGACTCGGCCGACCGTGCTTGTGGGCGGGCTCCCCCTCTTCCCCCGCAAGGGACGGTGGCCTGCGCATTTCGAGAACCCCTGTCTGGCGTTCAACCTGCAGCATTTGCAGGATGGCTCCCGTTGGCAGCGCCGACATGTCTCCCCACATGACGAGCGACGCGCGATCGGCGGTCGGCAGGTCGGTAAGGGCTCGCCCGAGATCGCGCAGGACGTCCGGCGTCAGACTCGGCGCCAGGAGGGACGCGACCTGCGCTTCGTTGAAGTCGCGGCGCTGGGTGCCGCTCATCTTCGGCGCAAGAATTCGCGCGAGCTTCTGGCTCACGTCGGAAGCGACCCTTGAGGCGCGCACCGCCATTTCGGACGCAGCTACACGCAGCGAGATCGAAGGGCTCTCCTCGGGCTCGAGCTCGTGCGCCGGGAGTCGCCCACCTGCCTGTTCGACTCGGTAGAGCGCGTTCTCGATGACGGTCACGAGCGCCTGCGCGTCGAAAGGCTTCGTGAGCGCGTCGATCGCGGCGGTCTGCTGCACGAATTGCTCGCGAATGCGGTCGCTCTTCGCGCTCATCAGCACGATCGGAAGATCGCGAAGCGCCTCGTTCGCCCGAACGGCCCGGCAGAACTGATAGCCGTTCATGCGCGGCATTACGAAATCGAGGAGGACGAGGTCGAAGTGCCCCCCTTCCCCGAGGAGGTCGAGACCGCTCTGCCCGTCCGGCGCGGCGACCGATTCATAGCCGTTGCGCTGCAGGATGGCGCTGACCACCTTCCGCAGCGTGGGGCTATCGTCGATGACCAGGATGCGCGTCGGCATGGCTTCTATCTAGAGCAGCCGTCCTTTGACCGGAACCGGCAAAGGACGCGGTCTCATAGACGCTCTACTCCGAAATCTGTCGAGCCTCAGCCTCATCCAGCTGAGAGAGCGCGACCGCCAGCGCGTCCTTCGCACGCTCGAGCGACGCTTTGTCGGCCTCCCACTTGGCGAGCGCGCGGGTCGCTCGCGAGGACTCGCGCACGAGATCCTTGCGCGTTTCGTCGAGCTCGCCCCGGAGTGCCGTGAGCTCCTCGTCGAGAGCCGCGGCCTTGCTCGCCGCCGCCCCGAGCTGACTGTCGAGGGAGACGCGAACGGCGGTCAGCTCCGCAAGCTGGCGATCCGTCTCTTCAACGCGCGTCGTGAGGGTCGATACATCCCCCTTGAGCGCGGTCTCCTTCTGCTCGGCATCGGTACGGATGCGCTGCAGCTCGTCTTGCTGGCTCCGGTGCAGCGACGCGAGCTTCGTGTCCGTCTCGGCCTTCAGCTCCGCCTCGCGCGCGGCGATGGCAGCCGCCTTGGCCTCCTCCGCCTCCGCCGCCTGCTTCTCCAGCGCGGCCCCGTGCGCTGTCGTGGCTTCCTCGCGCGCCGACGCGTGCTTCGCTTCTGCCCCCTCGAGCGCATCCTTGAACCCAGCGTTCGCGGTCGCGAGGGCCTCATCGTGCGCATCGCGGGCGCGCCGTTCGGATTCGACGTGGTCGGCCTTGAGAGCCGCGGTTGCGGCCTCGTGCGTCACGTTCTCCTGGTCCCGCTTCGCGCGCAGCTCTGCGTGCTCCTTCTCGACGCGCTCGAGACGCGTCTGGGTATCGGAGAGCTCCTTTTTCGTCGACTCCAGCTGTCCGGTCAGCTCCTCGGCCTTGTCGCTGGCTTCGGCGAGCTCGCGATCCTTCGCGAGGACACGATCGTCGAGCTCGGAGACACGACCCTCGTGCGCCAGAGACCGATCCCGCGTCTCGAAGATCTCGCGGTCTTTCGTCGTCAGCTGCTGTTTGAGGGCGAGGATCTCCTTGTCCTTCTTGCTGAGCGCCTCGCGGAGGTCGAGGAACTCGCGGCTCGTGACGCCGCTCCCCCCCTTCGGCGGCGGGACGCTCCCGCCTTTGGGAGCGGCCGCGGCAGCAGCGACCGGACGATTCCGAAGCTCCTCGAGATCCTGCTTGAGCCGCTCGGCCTCCGCCTCCGCTTCCTTGCGTACGCGGTCGACTTCGCCTTGGGCGTCGTCGAGCCGCTTCTGGAGCGCGTTGGCGAGAGCCTTCGCTTCGTCCAGCTCGCCCGCGGCGGCGCCAAGCTCCGCGCGCACCTGCGCGAGCTCTCCGTCTTTCGCTTCTGTTTCGGCGTTCGCGGCCGCGAGGGCTGCGGCGTTCGCGGCGCTGGCTCCGTTCGACGGGGGGGGTGCGGTTCGACTGGGGGCCACGTTGACGGGAGGAGCCTTCGTCGGGGGCGGCTCCGTGGCAGAGACGCGGGGCGCAGGAGGAGGCGGCGGCTCGTCACCTCCCGCTTGCAACCGGCCGAACGCGTCGTCGGCGAAGGCATCGACGTCCGGATCTATCGGGCGCCCGTGCTTGGGCATGATCGGGACCTGGAACATCGCGGTGCGGCCCGAATCGGGCGCTCGGTCCGCAGATATGTCCGGGCGCTGCGGCAGCGGCGTCGGGGGAGGGGGCGGAGCCGACGGCGCGGCCGGCGGCGAGGTCGGCGCGCTCGCGGGGGGTGCGTCGTCCTCATCGATCACGATCCCGCCGAGGTCGCCCGCATCCGAGGTGTCGCCCGTCGAAGCAAGGGCGTCCCCGCGCAGCGCAACGTACGGGTCGATCTCGCGGAGCAGCTCTCCGAACGAGATTGGCTTGCGAACGTACGCCTCGGCGCGCGTCCGGAGCTTCTTGTGCTGCTCGAACGTCTCGTCGCTCGACTCGCTCGACATGATGATGAGCGGGACGTCTTTGAGGTCCGGGTCCTTCTTCAGCTTGTTACAGACCGAGAACCCATTCATGCGCGGGAGCTCGATCGACAGCAGGATCAGGTCCGGACGCTCGGCTTGAGCCTGCTGCAGCCCCGCGTTGCCATCGTCGACCACCCGGACGGCGCACCCGAGCTTTCCTAGCTCGTTTCGAAGCTCTCCGGCGAAGGCACTATCGCTCTCGAAGACGAGAACCTTGATGGACATGGGAACCATTGCGGGCGCTCGAAAGAGACGCCGGCCTTGCAGGGGTGCGAGATGGAGTATGAGAGAGGCGTGGCGAGGATAACGTTCGCGAGAATTTACTGTCAATGAACCCCCGTGAAGCGCCTGCCCCGCGCCCACGCTTGGCGTTCGCCACCCCCCGCAAACTTCCCAAAGCCGTCGAATTGGATGGACGTGTCGTCGTGCTTGACGTTGCGTTCGCGTCGGAGGCGTCGAGCGGCGGCTTCGCGAAGGTCACGCTCCCCTTCATCACCGCGCTCGGATCGCGTCTGGTGGCATGGGTCGATCATCACGATCACGACATGCACGCGGCCTATGCGAGCGACCCGCGCTTCGTGCTCACGACCAAGGCCGAGCACGGCGCCTGCCCCGAGATGGTCACGCCGGAGCTTGTACGAAGGGTCGGCCCGGTCGAGACGATCGTCTGCCACACCGACTTCGACGGCCTCATGAGCGCCGCGAAGTGGATGCGCGAGGGGGAGGAGCCGTACCCGCACGCCGACGACGACGCGCGCGCGGTCGATACGCGCATCGGGTCGCCTTCTCGCACCGGCGAGCGAATCGATCGCGCACTTCGCGCCAAGCCGCGCGATCACGCCCTGTTCGGGCTGGTCGTACGCCACCTCTCGTCGGGCCTCTCCGATTCCTCGCTCTGGGGCGCCATCGACGACGCGGGGAGCGCGCTCGTCCCGCTCGAGCAGGCGGCGCGAAAGCTCTCCGAGTCGTACCGCCTGGTGCCTGCCAAGGCGTCGCCCGAGCTCCGCGAGCTGGCGGAGCGCGCGGGAACGCAGGGGCTGGACCGCGTCGCGTTCGTCGACGCCACGGCGGCGCACGGGACGTACGACAAGACGCTCCTGCTGTTGCTTGGGCAGGAGCGCGCCAAGGTCGCGATGGTCCTCGACCTGGACACGTTGAGCCTGGCGGCTCGCTTCGACAGCGGCGTGAGCTTTCTCGCGCTCCTCGGCCTCTCCGGGGGAATGCCGACGCTGGTCTCGGTCGGCAAGGATCGGTTGGGCGACGTCTGGCATAAGCTCGGCGTTGCGGCAGCGGACACGCCCGCGTAGCAACGTCCCGTCGACGGACTCGTGGTAGTTTCAGGTCGCCATGCCCCGAAGCACACCACGCGCGGACCCGGCGGCGCATCGACCGAACGCGGAGGACTCCACCTCGGAGCTGCAGTTCGACGACGCCCGCGTCCTGCTCGCGCTCTGTGGCCCCCGGAACGAGCGGCTCGCCGTGCTGGAGCGGGAGGCCAGGGTCGCCGCCAGCCTGCGCGGCCACACGCTCTTTCTCGCAGGCAAGCCGGACGACGTGGCGCTGGCGGAGCGCTACCTCGTCGAGGCTTCGGCCCTCGCGCGGCAAGGGATTCACGTCGAGTCGGCCGACCTGGGGCGCGCGCTCCGCTTGCTGCGCACCGAGCCGTCCAAGCGTCTCTCCGACATGTTCGACGACAGCATCGCGCTCGGCCCAGGACGTCGTCCGATCGGACCGCGTGGCCTGGCGCAGAAGCGCTACGTCGAAGCCATCCGCTCGCATGATCTCACGTTCGGGATCGGCCCCGCGGGAACCGGAAAGACGTACCTCGCGATGGCGACGGCCGTAGCGGCGCTTCAGGAGCACCAGGTCAAACGCATCGTCCTCACGCGACCCGCGGTCGAGGCCGGGGAGAAGCTCGGCTTCCTGCCCGGAGATCTCGCGGAGAAGGTCAACCCGTACCTCCGCCCGCTCTACGACGCGCTCAACGACATGATGGATCTCGACCGCGCGCAAGGGCTGCTCTCGCGCGGGCAGATCGAGGTCGCTCCGCTCGCGTTCATGCGCGGCCGCACGCTCAACGATTCCTTCGTCATCCTCGACGAGGCGCAGAACACGACGGGCGAGCAGATGCGCATGTTTCTGACCCGGCTCGGGTACAACTCGAAAGCTGTCGTCACCGGGGACGTGACGCAGGTCGACCTTCCGGAGGGGAAGAGCAGCGGCCTCGCCGAAGCCGAGCATCTGCTCTCCGACATCGAGGGGATCGCGATGTGCCGCTTCACCGACGTGGACGTCGTGCGCCATCCTCTCGTGCAGAAGATCGTCGTGGCCTACGAAGAGCGCGATGCGCGCTGGAGAGCCGCCGGGGTTCCGGTGCCACGTCAGTCGACCCGGTCTCTTGATGGCCAGGCGCCCGGTGAGCCGCCGCTTCCTCCGCATCACTATCGAGAGCCGTCGCCTCGGCGTCGAGGAGAGCCGACGTGACCGACGTGGGGGGAGCGACCGTTTCCGAGCGTGCCTCGCCCGAGCGGAGCGTTGCGTCCGAGCTGGACCGCATCGAGGCAAGCATCGCGAGCGATCCACGCCTCGCCAGCGAGCTCGTGACACGCCCTCATCCACTGATCCTCATGATCGTTCGCGAGGAGCTGTCGATCGTGATCTCGTCCGCGGCCGTGTGGAACGGCGCGCGCTTGCTCTTCAAGCCGCACGCCGCGGCGTTCGCCGAGTCACGCTCGCTCCTCTACCTCCTCGGGACGCCTGCGCATCGAGGCCTCGACGCTGCGATGGCGCGCGGCCTTGGCGGGTTCCTCCCTCTTCGGCCCGAGCCGGACGACCTGTTCCTCGCGGTCGAGCGCGGCTTCGAGCTCCTCGACGCGAAGAAGCGCGCGGAGCGACGCGGCGCATGGGTGATGCGCTACGAGTACGAGCTGGGCGAGCTCGTGGACATCGCGCGCGCAATGACGACCGAGCGTGACGTCGGAAAGCTCCTCGGGGTCATCCTCGCGAAGAGTCGCTTCGTGACGGGCGCAGACGCCGGCAGCATCTACGTCGTGGAGGGGGAAGCCCCGGCCCGTCTCCTGCGCTTCAAGCTGACCCAGAACGACTCGGTGAGCTTCGACTCGCGCGAGTTCCTCATGCCGGTCAACTCGCGATCGATCGCGGGGAGCGCAGCGCTCGACAAGAAGCTCATCTCGCTGGCGGACGTGTACGAGCTGCCGGCGGGCTCGAGCTTCGGCTTCGATCGTCGCTTCGACGAGCTGACCGGCTACCGCACCAAGTCGATGCTCGTGGCTCCGCTCGTCTCGCAGCGCGACGAGGTGATCGGCGTCATTCAGCTGATCAACAAGAAGCAGACCGCGAGCGACAAGCTCTTCACCCCCGCCGACGTCGAGCGGGCCGTCGTGCCGTTCGACAAGCGCAGCGAAGAGCTCCTCGCCATGCTCGCCGCGCAGGCCGCCGCGTGCCTCGAGAACGCGCTGCTCTACGACGAGATTCGCCTTCTGTTCGAGGGCTTCGTCAAGGCGAGCGTCGAGGCCATCGAGTCGCGCGACCCGACGACGAGCGGGCACTCGCGCCGCGTCGCCGATCTCACCGTGGGGCTCGCGAAGGTCGTCGACCACGAAGGGGCCGGGCCGTTCCGCGACGCGACGTTCAGCCGGGAAGACCTGCGCGAGCTCGAGTACGCGAGCCTGCTCCACGACTTCGGCAAGATCGGCGTGCGCGAGCAGGTGCTCGTCAAAGCCAACAAGCTCTACGATCACCAGCTGACCCTGATTCGCTCGCGTTTCGACTACGTCGCGCGCACGATCGAAGCGGACATCCTGGCGCGCAAGGTGCGGTTGCTCGAGCGCGGTGCCAGCCGGGAGGATCTCGGCGCGCTCGAAGCGGAGCTCGTGACCCGAAGGCTCGAGCTCGATCAGGCGTACGCTGCGGTCGTCGCCGCGAACGAGCCCACGATCGTCGCAGCGGGAGACTTCGAGCGGATCGAGAAGCTCGCCGGCGAGACGTTTACGGACTTGCGCGGCGAGGTCCAGCGCCTGCTCTCACCGGAGGAGGTGACCTCGCTGAGCGTCAAGCGCGGCTCGCTGACGGCGGCCGAGTTCGACGAGATCCGGTCGCACGTCGTTCACACCTACCGGTTCCTGTCGCGCATCCCCTGGGGCAAGCAGTTCCGGCGTGTGCCGCTGATCGCGGCGGCGCATCACGAACGGCTCAACGGATCGGGCTACCCGAACCGCCTTCGGAGCGAGGAGATCCCGCTGCAGAGCAAGCTGATGTCGATCGCCGACATTTTCGACGCGTTGACCGCGAACGATCGTCCGTACAAGAAGGCCGTCCCCGTGGAGCGCGCGCTCGACATTCTTCGCTACAGCGTCCGCGACGGACACCTGGACGCCGAGCTCGTGAGGATCTTTCAGGAGGCGCGCGTCTGGGAGCTCGAAGGGCCGACCACGAAGGTAGGGGTGTAGAGGAGAGAGACATGACGATCGTGAGCGAGACCGAGACCGTCCACGCGTTCCGGCAGGTGGTGCACGTCGACGCGCACACGCTCCATGCCGACGTATCGACGGCCGACGGAGGCGCGGGCTCTGCGCCGACTCCGCACGACTACTTCGACACCTCGCTCGCGACCTGCAAGGCGCTCACGGCCGCATGGTTCGCCAAGAAGAAGGGCTTCGCGCTCGACAAGGTGATCGCGAAGGTCACGCGCGATGCGTCGCGGGAGCGGCAAGGGACCTACGTACTGAAGGTCGAGCTGTCGTTCGAAGGGGCGCTGACGGACGAAGAGAAGAGGGCGATCTACGACGCGGCCGCGAAGTGTCCGCTTCACAAGCTCATGACGGCCACGAAGGTGGAGATCGACACGGCGCCGCTCGCAGGCTGAGCGGACGGCGCTACAGCCTACCGGCTCGCCCACGCACGGCGGAAATCGCGTCGGTCAGATCGGCGTCGCCTCGCATGCATGCGCCACCGCCCCGCTTCGTCGTCCACGGCTGTAGAACCGGCAGGGCTCGTCGATCGCCGTCGCTCTTCGCACGAACGAGGAGCGCCTTCTTCGCGTCGCACGTGGTCGCAGCGCGAAGGTCGAGCAGGATCGCCGCCGCTGGGCCTGCGTGCGCGCGTACGGACGGATCGGCCAGAGTCGCTTTGGCGCGGCTCGAAACGGTCGGAGCTTGCTTCGACGCGTACGCCAGGTCGTAGAGAATATCGACCCCCGGCGCCCCCATCTGCGAGGCGAGGAGCGCGATGGCAGCATCGCTCGACGCCGGGTGCGTCGCGATCTCGCCGATATCGGCCTGCAGCGCGAGATCCGACGTCGCCGACGCGTCGAGCGAGAGCCAGGCCTCGGCCTCATGGAGCGCAGCCGCGCGGTCGTGGCTCATCGCGTAGGCGCGTTCGAGACCGTGATGAAGGGGCACGTTCTCCTGGTTCGCGGCTTCGAGCGGCGCGAGCGCAGCGATCGCCATGGCGGGCTTCGCGTTGGCGAGGGCAGTGTCGGCCTCGGCGAGCGCAGACGCGACAGGGTCGGACGCGGGGGAGGTGGTGGGGGGCGTGGCAGGAGAGGTCGGCGTAGTCGAGGACGGTGGCGGGGCCGCCGACGGCACCTGCTGCACCGCCGACGAACCTTCGAGCGCGGATCGCGGGGCACCGTCGCTCGGCGAGCTCGCGGCGCGCACCAGCAGCGCCAGAGATGCGAGACCGACGACGAGCGCAGCGCCAATCCATGCTCGCCGCGGCGACGGCCGCGCTGCGGGCTCGCCAGAAGCCGGCGCCGGAGTCGCGACCGATGGCGGCGCGCTCGGCGCGAGAGGATTGTGCGCGTCGCCCCCTCCGCGCACGAAGGAGTCGGACGGAGGAAACTCCGTCGGCGCGACCGCAAAGCTTACCTCTTCGAGCGCGGCCTCGAGATCCTCTGCCGCGGCGAAACGCTCTGCAGGGTCCTTCGCGAGGAGGCGCCTCACGACCGCCTCCACCGCAGCTGGAACGCGCACGTTCGGAACGAGAGTGCTCATCGCCGGCACCGGAGCCGTCACCTGGAGACCGAGAAGCGTCGCCATGTTGTCGTGGTCGAACGGGCGCCGTCCGGTGAGCATCTCGAACAGCAAGATCCCCACCGCGTAGAGGTCGGCACGGCCGTCGACGGCTTGCCCCAGCGCCTGCTCGGGCGCCATGTACTCGGGCGTTCCGTAGACCATGCCCATCTTGGTGAGCACCTTCGGCGAGGAGCTCATCGGAATGCTCGCCGCCGACGACGGGGACGGATTGTCCACGTCGAGCATGGGGACCTTCGCGATGCCGAAGTCGAGCACCTTCACGAAGTCAGGGTCGTTGCCGCGCGTGATGAGCATCACGTTGTCCGGCTTCAGGTCACGATGCACCACGCCGAGCGCGTGCGCGCGAGAGAGCGCGCTCGTGATCTGCTGCGCGATGTGAACCGCCCGCTTGACCGAAAGGTGACCAAGCTCGATCACGTTCCGCAGATTCTGCCCCTCGACGAGCTCGAGGACGAGGAAGAACGAGCCATCCGGGAGCTGCCCGAAGTCGGTCGCCGCCGCCACGTTCGGGTGATCGATATGCCCGGCCGCCATCGCCTCGCGCTCGAAGCGCGCGACGATCTCGGCGACGCGGCTCATGTCGGGGTGAAGCACCTTGAGCGCCACGCGCTTGCGCATGAGCAGGTGCTCGGCCGCGTAGACGGTCCCCATCCCCCCTTCTCCGAGGACGGTGTCGATGCGATAGCGGCCTCCGATGGTGGTCCCGAGAAGGCTCGTGGGGCCACCGGGACGCATGCTGGGACGCTCGCTCTTCCTCGCGGGCGGCGGCGGCGGCGGCTCGAAGCCAGTCATTCGAGGCCTACCCCGCTCGTACCTTCACGGTGCGACCTGCAAAGTCGAGCATCTCGCGGAGTGTGTCGTAGTCCGGGTGCTTCATCCGGAGCCAGGCGTTGGCCATGTACCCCGCATCGACCGGCTGCGTCGGCGTCCCGGGCGGAGGAAAGTGCGCGTCGAGGATGAACGGACCGAAGCGGCGTTCCAGCTCCGTGACCCCTTCGTAGCCCTGGATGCGACCGTCACGATCGGGGCGCAGCGCGATGACCCCGGCCGACGCACGACGCGACAGCGACTGGCTCGGCCTTCCATGCACCACCGTCATCGCCCACTCGCGGTACACGTCGAAGTCGTTCCCCGCGGCGTAGAGGTCCCACGCGCGCACGCCCGGCGGCCTGCACCCGATCTCGCTGAACTTGAGCCCCTTCGGCCCCGCGAACCACTCCATGTGCGTCGCGGACGTCTCGATGCCGAGAGCGGAGATGACCTTTCGGCCAAGCTCCTTTAGCTCGTCGTACCCCTCGGCCGCGTCGACCCGGTTGGTCGAGATGAACTGCGGCGAGATCCAGCGCGCGCGCATCGCCTCGAGGACGTTCGGGTAGTAGTGGCAGATGAACTCGTGGACGACGCGTCCGTCGATCGTGAGCGTGTCGAAGAACCCTTCGTGGCCGACGATGAACTCTTCGACGGCGACGCTTCGCCCCTGACGAACGCCGAACGCCGTGATTTGCTCCTCGAGCTCGCGCGCGTCCTCGACCCGCACCGTGCCCGAAGCGCCGGCTGCATCGCGCGGCTTGAGGATGAGGGGGTAGCCGACCCTGGCTGCGAAGTCGCGGATCTCCGCTTCATCGCTCGTGCCGATCGACTGCGCGCACGGGACTCCGGCTGCGCGGAGCGCGTCCTTCATGGCTGGCTTGTCGCGGCAGAGGAACGTCGTGCGCGTGCTCGTCCCAGGAATGCCGCAGCGCTCGCGCACGCGGGCGGCGCACATGACGTGGGCTTCGATGACCGCTTCGAGGCGGTTGATGTGGATCTTCTGCTGTAGCCAGCGAACGACCTTCTCGACCTGACCCTCGTCGGTCACGTTGCCCACCTGCTCGTAGTGGAACAGCCAGTGGGCCAGCTCCGGGTCGAGGGACGATTTTGGCCGCTCGCCAATGCCCGTGACTCGGGCGCCCACTGCGTGGAGAGCGCGCACGAACTCGCGCTGGTTGGACGGAAAGCAGGGCTCGAGGAAGACGACGTCGATCGTCATTTTGCCCGATGCTACCCTGATTCTGCTCGAGACGTCGTACGGTATGATGCGCCCCCCGTGAACATTCTCTTCGTCTCGTCCGAGGCCGCGCCGTTCGCCAAATCAGGAGGCCTCGCGGACATCTCATCCGCTCTGCCCCGTCACCTCCATGCACGAGGGCACGACGTCCGGCTCGTCATGCCGATGTATGCGCGCGTGCGCACGGAGGGGCGGAAGTTCGAGACCGTCGTGCGCGAGGCAAGCGTGCAGCTCGGCCCGCATCGCGTCGTTTTCTCGGTCTTGTCGACGCTGATGCCGGACACCGACCTACGCGTCTACTTCATCCGTTGCCCGGCTCTCTTCGACCGCCCGTCGCTCTATACGCAGGATCCGGACGAGCACATCCGCTTCACCGCGCTGTCGTGGGCCGCGCTCATCGCGTGCCAGCACATGGGCTTCGCGCCAGACATCGTCCACGTCAACGACTGGCAGACGTCTCTCGTCCCGCTCATCCTGAAGCGCGCGTTCTCGTGGGATCGCCTCTTCGAGAGGACGCGCACCGTCCTCACGATCCACAACATCGGCTACCAGGGGGCGTTCGACGCGCGCGTCTTGCCCGAGACGGGGCTCGGCAACGCGGCGTCGGACTTCCACCAGGACCAGCTCCACGCGGGGCGGATCAATTTCCTGCTCACCGGAATCCTGTACGCGAACGCCATCACGACGGTGAGCCCGACGTACGCGCGCGAGATTCAGTCTCCGGAGCATGGGGTCGGGCTCGACGGGTTCCTTCGGCAGCGAAACGACGTCTTCTTCGGCATTCTCAACGGGATCGACGACAACGAGTGGAACCCCGAGCACGACCCGCACCTGGCGAGGCGCTATTCGGCGAAGGAACTCGACGGCAAGGAGGTGTGCAAAGCGGATCTCCTGCGCGCCGCCGGGCTGCCCTACCGCGAGGACGTGCCGCTCATCGGCGTGGTGTCCCGCCTCGTGTGGCAGAAGGGCTTCGACCTCTGCGAGGCGGTTCTTCCCGCGCTCTTGCGACGGCGCCGATTTCAGCTCATCGCGCTCGGGACGGGAGAGCCACGCTACGAGGAGCTCTTCCGACGCCTCAGCCGCGAGTTCCCGCGCCAGGTCGCCTACCGCGGCGGGTTCAGCGAACCGCTCGCGCACCAGATCGAAGCCGGCAGCGACATGTTCCTCATGCCCTCGCGCTACGAGCCGTGCGGCTTGAACCAGATGTACAGCCTCCGCTACGGGACCCCGCCGATCGTGCACCGCACGGGCGGGCTCGCGGACACCGTACGTCCCTTCGAGAATCGAACGAAACGCGGTACCGGCTTTGTCTTCGAGCACTTCGACGAGACGGGGCTCGCCTGGGCGATCCTGCGGGCGCTCGAGGTCTGGGGCGACGGGCGCGGCGAGTCACGGCAACGCTGGCGCGCGCTCCAGCAGAACGGGATGCGCCTGCCGCTCGGGTGGGACCACCGCGTCGGCGAGTACGAAGCGCTCTACCGACGCCTTTCGCCGGCGTAAGGACGGGCAAACCGCTCGGCTCGGTGCCGCCGGTCACTCGGTTGTCGCGGCAGGTCAATGCCCGGCCATGTGGGGCGATCTAAGACATCGGCATGAACAACGCCGTCGCCCTTCAGCCCTCGCACCAAGACGTCTCCGCCCGCCGCCACTACCGCGACATCGCGGGCTGGGAGCGCTACCAGACCTTCTTCCCCGAGGCGATGCGCTGCACCGCCGAGACGACTCCGAAGGAGGAGTGGTGGCAGTGGAATGGGCTCGACGTCCACATCGACCGCCTGGCCGTCCCCGACGCGAAGCTCAAGGTGATCGTTCTCCACGGCGCCGGCGCGTACGGCCGCGTGATGGCCCCCGCCGCGGTCATTGCACGAAAGCACGGCTGGGAGACTGTCTCCCCCGACCTGCCCGGCTACGGCCTGACGACCGTCCCGAGGGAGCGCTTCGTCTACCCGCTCTGGGTCGATTGCATCACGGCGCTGATCGAGGCGGAGCTCGCGCGCGACGGTCGCCCGATCGTGCTCTTCGGGGTGAGCCTCGGAGGGCTGCTCGCGTACCAGGTGGCAGCGCGATCGCGTCGTGTGGCAGGCCTCGTCGCGACCACGCTGGTCGACCCGCGCGAGAACGAGGTACGCCGCGGTTTTGCGCGCACGGAGCTCCTTGGAAGCGCGGGGCTGTGGTTGCTCGAGAACCTCTGGGGCGTCACGGACGGGCTGCCGATGCCGATGCGCTACATGTCGAAGATGGATCGCATCTCGAACAAGCGCGAGCTCGCGTCTCTGTGCGAGCACGACCCTCTCGGCGGCGGCAACTGGGTGCCAGCTCGGTTTCTCCGCACGCTCATGAGCACCGCGCCCGACATCGAGCCCGAAGACTTCAAGGTCTGCCCCGTGCTCCTCACGCATCCCGGCGTCGACCACATGACCGACATCTCGCTCAGCCGTCGCTTCTTCGACCGACTCGCGGCCCCGAAGCGCATGGTCGTGCTCGAAGGCGCGAGCCACATGCCGACCGAGCACCCCGGGGTGGACCAGATGGAGCACGCGGTCATCGACTTCATGCGCGCGCTCGAGCGTGACCTCCCGGGCAAGACACGCCCCGAATGACGCGTCTCCTCGGCATCGTGGCCGCCGTCTACGTGCCGCATCTGACGGAGGAGGCGCTCACGAAGATGTACGACGACCCGGTCATCGTCGCACTGCTTTCCCCCTTCGCGGAGCTCGCTCCGCGGCACGCGGTCTATCTCATGTTTCAGGCGATGCTCGCGGTCACCCTCGGCGCGGCGTTCGCGTTCGGTCTCGGCGGCAAGCCGCGCATCGCGGTCATGGCCGCGTTCGGCATCGCGCTCCTCGCCGAAGGGCACCACCTCGTACGGGCTTGCCTGGCCCTTCACTACAACTCCGGCCTCCTCACCTCGCTCCCGATGCCCATCCTGGGCCTCTACGTTCTCCGGCGCGTCACGCTCGCGTGGCCGCTTTCCCCCCGACTCGAAGGATGACTCACATGTTCCACAACATCGTTTTTGCCATGGGCGTCGGGCGCATTCTCCTGGGCCTTGCGCCGTTCCTCGCCGCCAACACCAGCTCACGCCTCCTCGGCTTCCCCGCCGAGCACGACAACCCCACGACGCGTCTCATGGCGCGCCTCTTCGGCGTGCGCGACATCGGCCTCGGCGTGCTCGTTTTCTACGCGCTGAAGCACCCGGAGATCCTCGGCTTCGTGTTCGTGTTCAACGCCCTCACCGACTTTGGCGACCTCGCGGCCATCGCGATCCCGCTCGTGCGCCGGCAGGGGATCGACCGTGGCGCCTGGTCGTCCGCGGCGTGCGCCCTGCCCGCCGGCCTCGCGTGGCTTGCGGTCTTTTCCCAGCTAGGTTGAGAGACCATGAGCTCGGTGGCCGCCCGTGGATCGATAAGCACCGTCCTCGTGCGACCCCTCGCGCTGGCGCTTGGCGGCTCACCGGCCGCTCTCGCGGAGCTCTTCGCCGTGACCGACCTGACGCCCGAGCAAGTAGTCGACCCCGAAGCGCGCGTTTCGGCGGCTCAGTTCTGCGTCGGCTGGGCCGCGGCGCTTCGCCTCAGTGGGGACCCGGCGCTCGCCCTTCGCATCGCCGAAGCCACGCCGCCGGGCGCCTTCGGGATCGTCGAGTACGTCTGCCGGGCCGCGCCCACGCTCGGCGACGCGCTCACGCAATGGTGCCGCTATCTCCGTATCTTGGACGACGCCGTCGAGGTAGGGCTCGTCGACGCGGAGGACGCGGAGGACGGTAAGGGAGCGACGAAGGCGCTTCGGGTCATCACGGAGAGCGACGCCCCCGCCCCGGCGTCGCACGAGCTCTGCTTCGCCCTGGTCGTGCGCCACGGGCGCACGATGCAGGGCACGTCGTTCCGTGCGACCGAGGTCCGCTTCACCCATCGCGTCGATGCAGCGGTACTGGCTCGCCACCGCGCGTTCTTCGACTGCCCCGTCCGGTTCGGGGCGCCCTACACGGAGCTCATCTTGTCGCGCGAGGCGCTCGCGACTCCGCTCACCACCGCCGATCCGAACCTGCTGGCGATCCTGCTCCCCGCCGCCGAGGAGCGCGTCGCACGCGAGGCAAAGCATCCTCCGCTCACCGAGCAGGTCCGCCGCGTCCTGCGCGCTGCGCTGAGCAACGACGACGCCCAGCTGGAGAGCGTCGCCAAACGTCTTGGGATGACGGGGCGCAGCCTTCAACGCCGACTGCGTGACGAGGGGACGGTGTTCCAGGCCGTCCGGGACGAAGCGCGGCGCGATCTCGCCGATCGCTACATCGCGCAGGAGATGTCGTTCGCCGAGATCTCGTTTCTTCTCGGATTCTCCGAACCAAGCGCCTTCTTTCGCGCGTTCAAGCGCTGGACGGGGGCGACGCCGTTCGAGAGGCGCGCGAGCCTGACCGGGACAGCGGCGCCAGCGTAGCTCTGCGAGCTATTCGGGCGCTTCGTCCTCGCCCATGTCGGAGCCCGGCGGCGGCATGAAGTCCTCGGGTGGCTCTGCAGAGCCAGGCGACGGACTTGCCTCTGCATCCTTCGGGTTGAGGTCGAGGAGCTCGATGTCGAACTTGAGCCCGGCCTTCGGCATGATCTCCGGCGGGCGGCCGTCATCGCCGTACGCAAGGGCCTGGGGAATGACCAGTCGACGCTTTCCGCCGACCTTCATGCCCACCACGCCCTGATCCCACCCCTTGATGACCGAGCCGCCGCCGAGCTTGAAGTCGAACGCGGAGCCGCGGTCGCGCGAGCTATCGAACTTCGTCCCGTTCATGAGCGTGCCGACGTAGTGCACGCGCACGAGATCGCCCGCCTTCGCCTCCGCCCCCTTGCCGATCACGTCGTCGATCTTCTGGAGCGTGGCCGGTCCCGGGTCGGGCGGTGTCGGTGCGGCAGGCTTGAAGTCGCTCGCGCCCGGCTCGGTGACCCCTTTGGAGCAACCGGGGACGGCAAGCGAAAGACCAGCAACGACCGGGAGGAGCGTGAGCGTGCGAAGCATGGTGGCGATGGTTCTGGCACGCGACACGCCGAGAAGGCAAGTTGGCCAGGCACGAGCCTCGCATGCGCCATAGAGGCACCCGGACAGCATGGTCCTGGGGTCAGCCATTCAGGTCCCGGTAGCTTTTGTCATGACCGGCAGCTTAGAACCGAGGGTTCGATGAGCGTCGCAGTCGGAATAGACCTAGGGACGAGCAACACAGTCGTCAGCGCGGTCAAGGACGGTTGGCCCGTCACCCTGGCAGACATCGACAACCGGTGCCTGATTCCATCGATCGTGTCGTTCCACCCCTCGGGGAAAGTACTCGTCGGTCACTCCGCCAAGGAGCGGCGCATCATCGACCCGACGAGCACGGTCTACTCGGTCAAGCGTCTCATCGGGCGCCCGTGGGAGAGCCGAGAGGTCCAGCAAGCCCGCGTAGTGATGCCGTTCGAGCTCGCCGAAGGGGAAAATCACGAGGTGCTCGTGCGCGCGCGCGGCGAGCCGTACACGCTCCCCGAGATCAGCGCGTTCATCCTGCGGCGCGCGAAATCCATCGCGGAAGCGGCGCTCGGCGTACCGGTGCGACAGGCCGTCATCGCGGTCCCTGCGAACTTCAACGACCTCCAGCGCGAGGCCACCAAGCTCGCCGCCAAGCTCGCGGGGCTCGATGTCTTCCGCATTCTGAGCGAGCCGACCGCAGCGGCGCTCGCGTACGGGGAATCGGTCGGAAAGAAAGAGCGCGTCGCCGTCTACGACCTCGGCGGCGGAACGTTCGACGTCACGCTGCTCGACGTAAGTGGCTCCGTCTTTCAGGTGCTCGCAACGGGAGGAGATACGGCGCTCGGCGGCGACGACATCGACGAGCTCGTCGCGAGACTCATGGCGCACTCGCTCTTGCGCGAGTTTCGCTACGACGCGCGCTCCGACCCCACCGCGCGGGCGACGCTCAAGGCTCGCGCCGAAGAGATCAAGATCGCGCTCTCCACGGCAACGACCGCCGAGGTGCCGATTAACAACCTGGTGCGCGGTGAAGGGGGGCAATTCCTCGCCGCGAGCTTCAAGCTCGACCGCCGTACCCTCGAAACACTGTGCGCGCCCCTCATCGACCGAACGCTCGATACGGCCCGGCGCACGCTCGAGAAGGTCGGAATGAGCCCAGCGAGCGTCGATCGCGTGCTCCTCGTCGGCGGGTCGACGCGCATGCCATACGTAGGGCGTCGCGTCGAAGAAGCCTTCGGGCGCAAGGTCTCGGCGCGCGTCAATCCGGACGAGGTCGTCGCGCACGGCGCCGCGATCCAGGCAGCCGCGCTCTCGCGCCGCGACGATCTCGCACGCCCTTCCACCGGACCCAAAGCCACCTTCGCGTTCGCCAACGCTGCCGCCGCGGCCGACGGAGCGGCAAAACCGCACGAACCTAAGCTGACACCGACCGTGGGCGAGGTGGTCGCGGTGCATCCGGGCGATGAGCCGGTCCTGTCGACCGGTGAGCGCGAGGTCGTCGTGCCGCTGGCCCCGAAGGTCCCCGACGGATTCGCCTCGGCCAGGACATCGTCGCGTCCCACTGCCCCCACGGGCAGCTCCGATTCCCAACCGCCGCGGAGCGTCCGCCCCTCGGCCTCGCAGTCCGGCCCCCCCTCCCAGCCGCCGCTCTCGCAGCGTCAAGAAGAGCTGCTCAAGGCGTTCCTCGGCGTCGAAGAGGATATGTCGGACGTCGCGCGAGTCTCGGTCGCTCCTTCCGCTCCGCGGACGTCATCGCTCCCGCCCGCTATCGAATCGGAGCTGATGGCGTTCCTGAGCGAAATTCCCGACGCCCCGTCGGAAGAGGTTGTCTCCGAAGGCATCGTTGCAGAGCCTGAGCCGCCGCCGTTGGCTCCCCGGCCGCCGCTCCCGCCGTCGCGGCAGGCACCTCCTCTCATCTCCGGTCGCCCGCAGTCACCCGGCGCGCCGCCCCTGCCGAGCCCGAGCGCAGCGTCGCCTCCAATCGCCGTCGTTCCGTCGCTTCCGGCAACGTCGGCGAGTGGGCG
>Ga0302279_10003137_pt1 | contig 21017 bp, 16 predicted proteins | sample III_Bog_N3_3_FD_194541 | JGI IMG/M metagenome (GOLD analysis project Ga0302279, IMG submission 194541) | Peat permafrost microbial communities from Stordalen Mire near Abisko, Sweden - III_Bog_N3_3 | ecosystem: Environmental > Terrestrial > Soil > Wetlands > Peat | place: Sweden: Abisko...
ACCCGCGTGGCGCTGGAAAAGGGCTCGCTGGTGGTCAACTCCTCACAGGGCGGCGGCAGCAAGGACACCTGGGTCTTGTATGGCGACGAATAAATCAGCACTTTTGCAACCGATCATTGAACCAATCACATGTTAAGCCGCGTCGCCCACTCGCTCTATTGGATGGCCCGTCATATTGAACGGGCCGAAAACATCGCCCGGATTGTGGATGTCAACCTCCAGTTGCTGCTGGACATCCGCCATTTGGATGAAAAACGGCTGGCGGAATACTGGCTGCCCATTGTGCAGGCCACCGGGGACGAGGAATCGTTCTTCAAGCTGCATCCCAAGGCCACCGCGCAGGCGGTCACGGAATTTCTCGTGTTTCAAAACGAGAACCCCAACTCGCTCGTCCAGGCCGTGTGCCAGGCCCGCGAAAACGCCCGGATGGTGCGCGACCAGATCACCCTGGAAATCTGGGAGGAACTCAACCGCCTGTATTTGTTCATCCGGTCGCCCCAGGCCCGCGAGGTGTGGCGGCGCAGCCCCAGCGAATTCTTCCAGGAAGTCAAGGCCGGCTCACTGCATTTCATCGGGATCGCCAACGCCACCCTCATTCACAACGAAGGCTGGTGGTTTGTGCAGACCGGCCAGTTCATTGAACGGGCGGACAAAACCACCCGGATTCTGGACGTCCGTTACCAGACCCTGCCGGAACGCGGCGCGCCCAAGGCGGTCAATCAGAGTGACGCCTTGGAATGGTCGGCGGTGCTGCGGTCCTGCAGCGCCTGGGATGCCTATAAATCGTTGAACGGGGTGGATGTACACCCCCGGCAGGTGGCGGAATTTCTGCTGCTGGACGACACTTTCCCCCGCTCGCTGCGGTTTTGCGTGGCGGAACTCAACCGCGCGGTGCGCCGCATTTCCGGGGTGGCCGAGGGGCATTTTTGCAACGACGCCGAAAAGCTCACCGGCCGGCTCCTGGCCGAACTCCAGTTCGGCACCATTGATGAAATCTTCGAAATCGGGCTGCACCGGTATCTGGATGAAGCCCAGACGAAGTTGAACAACATCGGCGAGGCGGTGTTCCGCGCCTACATTTACCAATCCTTTCTCAATCCTGATTCCGAACACATGGTGCAGCAGGAAGAACAACAACAGCAAACCTTGCGGCGTTGAGCTTCCTTCATGAAATACGACATTTTGCACTCCACCCGGTATGTTTATGCCTCGCCGGTGCGCGACAGCCTCAACGATGTGCGCCTGCATCCGGCCCCCATTCCGGAGCAAACGGTGGAATCCTTTCTGTTACGCGTGCTGCCCGCCGCCCGGCTGAGTCATTACATTGATTTCTATCGGAACTGGGTGCATCACTTCGAGATTGCCGAGCCGCACAGTTATCTGCTCATTGAAAGCCGGTCGCGGGTCATCACCCATCCGCCCGAGCCGCTGCCCATGCGGGAACTGGTCTGCCCCTTTGCCCAGCTCTCGGCGGCCACGCCGGTGGAGCGCTGTTTTGATTACCTCCAAACCAGCCGTTTCATTGAACTGGAAAGTGATGTCTGGCGGCTGGCGGTGGATGCCTCCATGGGCCGGAATGAGGATGTCTGGCAGGCCGTGCAGGGACTCATGGAATTTGTCCATGGCTTCTTGAAGTATGAGTCCCTGTCCACCCACGTCCACACGCACATGAACGACGTCATCAAGGATCGCCGGGGGGTCTGCCAGGATTTTGCGCATCTGATGATCGGCCTGTGCCGGTCGCTGAAAATCCCCGCCCGCTATGTCAGCGGCTATTTGGCCACGGAAGATGCCAGCGCCACCCATGCATGGGTGGAGGTGTATCTGCCGGGCATCGGCTGGCGCGGGCTGGACCCCACGCACAACCGGCAGTTGAACGAGACTTATGTGAAGATCGGCCATGGCCGGGACTACGGCGATGTGCCGCCCGTGGCGGGCAACTACCGGGGGACCATGGAACGCACCATGACGGTCGAAGTGAAGATCACACCGGTGAGTTGAAGGGCGCCCGGATCGTTAATCCAGCGGTGGCGGGCCGGCTCGTCGCCGCCTGTGATGTCACTCCGTGACCCGTTGTCCACCCCGCCCCGCCCCGCCCTTCAGGAAGGATTGGAGGCACTGCGGAGCCGCAAATTCCCGACGAATTAACTTTCCAGCACAGCCCGCGCCTGCGAGAGTGTTCGACTGTTTACAAACTATGGACACATTAACAACGGTTATTCTTAAACCCGGCGAGGCCGACCGCATTGTGGCGGGGCATCCCTGGATCTATGGCACGGAAATCCTCCGCGTAACCGCCCCGGCGACGGACGGCGAACTCGTGCAGGTCAAAGACCATCGCCAACGGCTGCTCGGCGTGGGCTTTTTCAACGCCAAATCCAAAATCCACGTCCGCCTCCTCGCCCCGGAACGGGTGGAGGTGAACGCCGCGTTTTTCGAAGCGACCATCCGCGCCGCCCTGACCGTCCGGCAAAAAAGCCTGCCGGGGGCCACGTCGTTCCGCGTGGTCAATGCCGAGAGCGATTTCCTGAGCGGTCTCATCGTGGATAAATACGAAGACGTGCTGGTGGTGCAAATCTCCTCGCTCGGGATGGACCAGCGCAAGGCGGAAATCGTGGCCGCGCTCCAAAAAATCTTCTCGCCCCGGGCCATTTATGAGCGCAGCGACATGGCCTCACGCAAATTTGAGGGCCTCGGCGGCGCCAGCGGGCTGCTGGCCGGCGAACTCACCGGCCCGGTCACCGTGAATTTAAACGGCCTCAGGTTCGAGACCGATCTGATTGCCGGTCATAAAACCGGAATGTATCTGGACCAGCAGTCCAATTACCAGGCCGTCTCGCAATTCGCCCCCGGGGCGCAGGTGCTGGATTGCTTCAGCTTCCTGGGCGGGTTCGGGCTGCACGCCGCGCGCGCCGGCGCGGCCCATGTCCACCTGCTCGATCAAAGCGCCGAGGCCATCCAGGCCTCCCAGCGCAACGCCACCGCCAATCAACTCGCCGAACGCTGCTCCTTCGAGGAAACCAACGTCTTTGACTGGCTCAAAAACAACACCGCCGTCAAACCGCATGAGCGCGTCATTCCCCGGTTCGACCTGATCATCCTCGACCCGCCCTCCTTCACGCGCAACCGCGCCTCCGTGCCGGATGCCCTGCGCGGGTATAAGGAAATCCATTTGCGGGCGCTCAAACTCCTCAAACCCGGCGGCACGCTCGCCACCTTCTGCTGCTCCCACCATGTGGACCCCGTGACGTTCATGGATGTCATCCTCTCCGCCGCCTATGACACCCGGCGCATCCTGCGCCGCACCGCCATTTATGCCCAGAGCCCGGACCATCCCGTCATCCCCATGATCCCGGAAACCGAATATCTCAAGGGCTTCGCCTTTCAAGTGGTGCGGTAAGGGGCTCCGCACCTTATGGGCAAATGATGACCCCATGAGCCTCGGCGTGGACAAACACTGAAACCACCCTCAGTCTCGGTGCCGGCCGAACCCTTCCCCTTCTCCCGGTGAAAAAGGCCGGGATGAGGGCGGAGGGATTTATTCCCGGATTTTGAAGTTTGAAATTTGAACTTTTACCTCCCTCGGCCCCGCCCCCCCAAAGAAAAAACTGTCCAACCCCGCCCCGATTATCGAACATTCCCGCCATGACCTTGCTCGAAGCCGAACATCGCCACGCCCAACTCGCCGCCGAAATCCGCGAGCACGATCACGCGTATTATGTCGTCGGCCGGCCGACGATTTCCGACCGCGATTACGACCAGCGGTATCGCGAGTTGCTGGACCTGGAAAAAGCCTTCCCCAGCCTGGCCACCCCGGATTCCCCGAGCCAGCGCGTGGGCGGCGCGCCCCTGGGCGCATTTCAGACCGTCCGCCATCCCGCGCCCATGATGAGCCTGGACAACACCTATTCCCAGGAGGAGGTGCGCGATTTCGTCAAACGCGTGCAAAAATTGCTGCCGGGCGAACCCTTGGAATGGGTGGTGGAACCCAAGGTGGACGGGCTGGCCGTGAGCCTCAGTTACGAAGCGGACCGCTTCCGCCTCGGTGCCACGCGCGGGGACGGAACGCACGGGGACGACATCACCGCCAATTTAAAAACCATCCGCAGCCTGCCGCTGCGGCTGGCGCAACCCTCCGGGTTGGCCCGGCTGGAGGTGCGCGGGGAGGTTTACATGACCCGCTCGGGGTTTGAAAAATTGAACGCCGAACGCCTCGCCGCCGGCGAAGAGGCGTTCGCCAACCCGCGCAACTCCGCCGCCGGCTCGCTCAAGCAGTTGGACCCGAAAATCGTCGCCCAACGGCCGTTGGACATTGTCTTATACAGTCTGGGCGCGACGGCGGGCGACGCCCGGCCGGCGTCCCAGCGCGAAATGCTGGCGTGGCTCGGGGAACTGGGCTTTAAAACCCCGGAACGCACCTGGTATTGCCGGGACCCGGAGGAACTCATGGCCGCCATCCGGGAACTGGACACCGTGCGGGCGGGCTTCAATTACGAGACGGACGGCGCGGTGATCAAGCTCAACTCATTTGACCAGCAGCGCCGCCTCGGGGCCACGGCCAAGGCGCCGCGCTGGGCCATCGCCTACAAATACGCGCCGGAACAAGCCCGGACCCAGCTCAAGGCCATCACCGTCCAGGTGGGGCGCACCGGCGCACTCACGCCGGTGGCCGAACTTGAGCCGGTGTTTCTGGCCGGCAGCACCATCGCCCGCGCCACCCTGCACAACGAGGATTACATCCGGGAAAAAGACATCCGCCCGGGCGACACCGTGGTCATCGAAAAAGCCGGCGAAGTCATTCCCGCCGTGGTGGCGGTGGTGCTGAACGCGCGCACGGGGGGGGAAACCCCCTTTGTCTTTCCGAACACCTGCCCCGAATGCGGTTCCGGCACGACCAAGGAGACCGGCGGGGAGGAAACGGCCGGGGCCATCCGCCGCTGCACCAACCCGGAATGTCCGGCCCAGGTGCGCGGGCGCATCGAGCATTGGTGCGCGCGCGGGGCCATGGACATCGAGGGCGGCGGTGAAGTGATGGCGGCGCAACTGGTCAACAGCGGGCTGGTTCATAACATCGCGGAATTATACGATTTAAAACTGGAACCGTTGATGGCGCTGGAACGCCAGGGGGAGAAGTCGGCGGGCAATTTTCTGGCCGCCCTGGCCGCCAGCAAGACCCGCGATCTGTGGCGGCTGGTGTTCGGACTGGGCATCCTGCATGTCGGCGCGGGCGGGGCCAAATCCCTGGGCCGGCACTTCGCCACCCTCGACGACATCCTGGCCGCCAGTCCCGAGGCGTTGACGGCGGCGGATGACATTGGGGAAGTCATCGCGCAGAGCCTGGTGCGCTGGCGCGGGGACCGGCAAAATCAGCTCCTCATCGAACGCCTGCGTGCGCACGGTCTGAATTTCAAATCCCAATTATACCAACCCCAGGCTCCGGCCGGACCGTTCGCGGGAAAAACCTTCGTGCTCACCGGCACCCTGCCCACCCTGACCCGCGAGGCGGCCACGGCCAAAATTGAGGCGCTCGGCGGGAAGGTCAGCACCAGTGTCAGCAAGAAAACGGATTACGTCGTCGCCGGCGACGAGGCCGGTTCCAAGCTGGAGAAAGCCCAGAAGCTGGGCGTGAAAATCCTGACCGAGGCGGAGTTTCTGGAATTGCTGGCGGCCCCGGTGCCAGCCGGCCCGGCAAAGGCATGAGCCTTCGCTGATTACCGCAGAGCGGGGACGCCCTGTGGGTGCTGATGCAGGAAGAAACGTTCATCAGATGGGCGACTGAGGATTGGATCGGGCTTTCAGCCCTTGGTTATTCGTTGGTGATGGAACCTGGGGCGAGGGCCCCAGGCGGGTATAAAGTCGGGCCTTTGGCCCTGAATGCAACTGGTTACAAATCAATATGTTACGAAAATATTTCTTTAGGCACGCAGATGCTGAAGCCGCTTTTTATTTCATGATTAAAAAATCCCGCCTCCTCATGGCCCTCCTCGCCCTTGCCACCACCGGCCCGCTGTACGCCGGCGCGCCCGAGTGGAATCAAGTGCCGGAGATCCTGCGGCGGATCGTGCCGCCGGTGTTTCCGCCGCACGACTGGGTGATCACCGACTTTGGCGCGGTCGGCGACGGCACGAACGATGCCAGCGAAGCCATCCACCGGGCCGTGGCAACGTGCGCCCAACAGGGCGGCGGGCGGGTGATCATTCCCGCCGGCGTTTTCCTGACCGGCCCCATCCAGTTGCCCGGCGGCGTCAATTTACACCTGGAGACGAACGCCACGCTCCGGTTTAAAACCGATTCGCAGGCCTATTTGCCGGCGGTGTTCACCCGCTTTGAAGGCATTGAATGCTACAATTATTCACCGCTCATTTACGCGCGGGGACAGACGAATGTGGCCATCACCGGGGCGGGCACGCTGGACGGCCAGGCCACGGACGAAACCTGGCTGGGCTGGCGGGGCCGGAAAACCGCCCTGCCGGGCACCCAGACGGCGGCCCGGAAACGCCTCGACACCATGAACAACGAGCAGGTGCCGGTGTCTGAACGCCGCTTCGGCGCGGGGGACTTTCTGCGCCCGGATTTCATCCAGTTCAACGGCTGCCGGGGGGTGCTCATCGAGGGCGTGCGCATCCGGCGGTCACCGATGTGGGAGCTTCATCCCCTGCTCTGCACCAACGTGACGGTGCGGGGCGTGGACATTTTTTCCCACGGCGCGAACAATGACGGCTGCGACCCGGAAAGTTGCCGCGACGTGCTGATCGAAAACTGCGTGTTTGACACGGGCGACGATTGCATTTCGATCAAATCCGGCCGCAACAACGACGGCCGGCGCGTGGGGGTGCCGTCGGAAAATCTGATCATCCGCCACTGCCTCATGCGCGACGGGCACGCGGGCACCGCCATTGGCAGCGAGATTTCCGGCGGATGCAGCAATGTGTTTATCGAGGACTGCAACATGAGCAGTTCGAATCTGCTCTGCGCCCTGCGCTTGAAGTCCAACGCCATGCGCGGCGGCGTGGAACAAAACATTTTCATGCGCAACGTGCAGGTGGGCCGGGTGGCGGATTCGGTGCTGCAAATCAACTTTCTCTACGAAGAGGGCGCCCGGGGCGCTTATCCGCCCGGGGCGCGAAACATTGTCCTGGAAAATATTACGGTGGAACACACGCCCCGGGTGCTGAATGTCACGGGCTTCCCCGCCGCGAGAATCTCCGGCATCCGGATTTTCGATTCGACCTTCAAACAGATCGCGGCCCCCGATGCCGTCACCAACGCCGGGGTGCAATTCGTGAATTGCTCGCTCGAGCGCCGGTATTGATTCCAATTGGCTTTCAGGCTGGGACTAAAGCACGCCCGAATTTGGGTCGCGGGCTCGGCGCGAGCGAGGCGTATTCCCGCCGCGACGGCAACCGGCGGGCAACGCCGCCAGCGGCCCAATTCCCGACGAATTAGTCCCAGCTTGAAAACCAATTGAAATCCGGGCCGTCAGCCCGCCACCGGGGCCCGGGCTTCCATGCGGGCATACGCCGGGAGGTCCAGCAACGCCTCGGCCGGTTTCTGCCAGCGGATGAGTTCGGCGCTGTCCGCCCACATTTTTTGCGCGAGCGCCGGTTCACAGGTGATCAACCGGGCCTCGCGCTCGTTCAGGACGTGGAAATATTTGCCGGACACCCCCTGCAGTTGCGGGTTCAAAATGAGCCCGGCCAGGGAGCGGCCGGTATGCTCGACCGTCGAGAGGTTGGCCCCCAGGGCGCGCGCCATGGAATGCAGGGTTTTTGATTGCCACAGGAACCGCAGCGGCCCCGGCCAGGAACGTGTCAAACCGGTGCCGGGAGTCACGGAGGGATCGAAGACGTTCACATCAATCTCCAACCGCCGGGTCACCGGCAGGGATTCGGCCAGGCGGCGGCTGAGTTCGGCGGCAAACAAGACATTGCAGAGCTTCGAGTTGCGGTAACGCTGAAAACGGTTCCGGCGCCAGCCGCCGGGACTTTCGGGCCACGCCAGCCGGCGGGCCTCGAGGTGGGGCGGGTAGTCCACCCCGCCGCTGAAATTCCACGGGTTGAGGGCGTCCCCGCCGACCACGACAATCCGGCCGGGCGGCGTGAACTGCGCCAGCAGCAAATTGACCAGGAGAAAATGTCCCAGATGGTTGACCGCAAACGTCTGCTCATAACCATCGGTGGTATACGTGATGCCGGCGGCGGGATGCACCCCGGCATTGCACACCAGGGCCCGGAGCGGGGGGAACTGGCCGTCGCGCAGGCGCTCGGAGAGATTTTCGGAGAAATAGTGGATGGAGCGCAGCGAGGCCAGATTGAGCAGCATGGGCTCGACGCGGGCCCGGCTGGCCTGCCGCAATTTTTCCGCCGCACTGGCAATCCGTTCCCGTTCATGGCCGGCAATGATGACGCACCAGTTTTGCCCCGCCTGGGCCAGCGCCTCGGCGCAGGCGTAACCCACGCCCCGGTTGCCCCCGGTCACCACCACGGTTTGCTTCGCCCCCCGATAAAATTCTTCACTCATATCCTTTTCCTCAATGGCCGGCCGTTCATTGGCATGCCTTCATCCCGCCAGGCCCAGCAACCGGCGGACCCGGGCCAGCAACTGATCCGCGGTAAATGGCTTCACCAGGGTGTCGGTCACCCCGAGACTGTGGGCGATGGGCAGATAATCCCGCGCGGCCACGCCCGCCCGGTCGCCGGCGAGGGCCAGGATCCGGGTTTGGGGGTGGAATTGTTTGAAGACGATGAGGGTCTCCACCCCCGTCTTGTCCGGCAGCGTCAAATCCGTGATCACCAAATCAAAGCAAATCAACTTGGCCAGTTCCAACGCCATCCCGCCGTCATCCGCCTCGATCAGCCCGAACCCCGCCCGGCGGAAGGTGGCGCCCATCCGGTTTAAAAACTCGGGATCGTCATCCACCAGAAGGATGCTGACGAGGTTTTGGGAAACAATCGTCCGGCGCGCGCCGGTGAGCATGGGCTGGCGCCGGTTGGAATGGGTCACCGGATTCGTCCGCCGCCCCGGCGGGCACGCCCGGCGGCGGGCGGAGGTCAGTCCGGGTAGCAACCGGCTCCAGTCCATGCCAAATAAACATTGATGAATATCCTCCCGGGAAGGTGGCGCCGGGGCCGGGCGCGCGTCCGTGCCGTCGGGCGAACCGGGTTTAATCAACAAGCCGTAGTAGCGCTCCCCGGAACCCGCCGCCCCGCTATTATTATTGTTGTTCAGTTTCATGGTGCCCATCCATCACTGAATCACTATAACCTCTCGCGGCGTTCTGGGTATCTCCCATGATATGGCAGTTCCCGGCCGGGGACGGAAACCCCGGCGGGAATTTGCCCGATAATGGTTAATTTTGCCCGCGCGGCGCCCTTGATACTATAGTTATACTAATAAAAAACCGCGATCAGAACCGCTGAACCAAGGGCTTTCCGGGGGGGCTTTGGAGCGCGGTGGCAACCCCCGCACCCCACCGGCATTTCATGGCAATGGCTTCAGACTTTGGCCGGTTGGAGCAGTTCGCGCTGCCAGTTCATGAGCGTGGCGGCGTGGGTGTTCCAATCCTGGGCCAGGTCGCCCAGCGTGGACCGGCTGGCAATCAGCGTCGGGTCCAGGCCGAGTTCCTGGGCGCGGACATTCCGCACTTTTTCCAATTCCCGGAACCGGCGGAATTCCGCCTCCGAAGGCCGGTTGAACCGTTGCCGGTGGATCACCGGCAGATCATTCGGCGCCACGGCCAGGCCCACCCGCACCGCCGTGCTCAACCCCTCCCGCCGCCGGGGATTCATGCGCGGCGGAACCAGCGGGTCCACCGGTTGCCCGGCGGTCGCCGCCGCAGCGATTTGCACCAGCCGCTCGTGGTTCAGAATGAAAAACGGCGGCCGGGACATCGCCACGGCCTCCCCTTCCCGCCAATGCCACAGCGCCCGCAGCACCGCCAGCGCCCGGCGGTCGAGGCCGTGACTGCCCTTGATCCGCCAGACGGCGTCCGCATCCACCGTCACCGGACGGGCGCATTCGGCCATCAACTGCACACAGGATTCCCGGTGCCAGTCCAGGCGGTGTTTCTGCTCCAGATCCTGCCGGAGTTTGTCCGCCAGCGGCTTGAGATAATGCGTGTCGTTGCGCGCATAAATTTCCATGCGCTCCGTGAGCGGCCGCTGCGCCCAGTCCGCCTTTTGGGAGCCTTTGTCCAGTTTCACCCCCAGAAATTTCTCCACCAGCGCGCCCAAACCGAATTGGCGTTCGCCGAGCAGCCGGGCCGCCAGCATGGTGTCAAAAATGGCCGTCGGCACAAATTCATGATGCTTGCGCAACAGCCGCAAGTCGTAATCCGCCGCGTGCAGGATCAATTCATGCGCCAGGAACACATCCAACAGCGGATTTAAATCCATCCGGGCCAGGGGATCAATCAGTTCATCCCCGGCGCCGCTGCTGATCTGGATGAGACAGACTTTTTCAGGATAGGCATGCAAACTGTCCGCCTCGGTATCCACCGCCAGCCAGGCGGCGGAGGCCAGCGCCGGCATAAGCGCGGCCAATTTGGCATCGGTGTCAATCATCCCCAAAGTTTTACCCGAAAAGCCCGCCGGGCACAAAGTTTTTGGGAAATTCTTTGCCCCCCGCCGCGCCGCGCCCCATTTTACCCGTGCCGGCACCTGATGTCATCGGGCGACGGATTGGGGGGTTGAAGTTTGAATTTTCCTTGAAGTTTGGAATTTGAAATTTGAAATTTTAACCTTGCCCTTCGCCCTTGCCAGCCCGCCGGGTGATTCCGTAATGTTTCCCCATGAACCTGGCCCTGGCCTTTGCCCAATCCGTCGCCCAACGCCCCGCCAAAGTCGCCCTCTACTGGGGCGAAAAGGAGGTCACCTACACCGCCCTCCTCGCCGGGGCCGACGCCCTGGCCGGCGAATTAACCGCCCATTACGGGGTCAAACCCGGCGATCGCGTCGCCCTCTGGCTCAAAAACCGGCCCGAATTCATCACCGCCCTCTTTGGCGTCCTCGGCGCGGGCGCCGTGGTGGTGCCCATCAATAATTTCCTCAAACCCGACGAAATCAATTACATCCTCGCGGACGCCGGCATTGGCGTGATCATCACCGAGCAGGAACTCCTGGTCCACGAACCGGCGTTAAGGGCCGCGCGACCCCAACTGCGGGTGTTTGCCGTGGAAACCTTTCCCGCCGCCGCCGGAGATTTCCAGGTCGCCACCACCCGGCTCCACACCCCCCCGCGCGCCGAAACCGATCTGGCGGTGATCATATACACTTCCGGCACCACGGGCCGGCCCAAGGGCGCCATGCTCTCCCACGCCAACCTGCTCCACAACGTGGAAAGCTGCCGGATCGTGCTCGAAACCGTGCATGAAGACCGCATGGCCGTGGTGCTGCCCCTGTTTCACAGCTACATGCTCACCGTCGGCGTGCTGCTCCCCCTGCTCGTGGGCGGCGCGCTGGTCCTCGTCAAATCCCTCGGCCAGCCGAAATTGATCATGCAGGAATTGGGCGCCCGCCAGGCCACCATCCTGCCCGCCATTGCCCCCCTTTACCGCGCCCTGGCGGCCGCCCCCACCCCCCTCCCGCTGCCCTTCCGCCTCTGCATCAGCGGTTCCGCCCCCCTGCCCCTCCAGGTGCTCAATGATTTCCAGGCCAAATACGGCATCCCCCTGATCGAAGGTTACGGCTTGAGCGAAGCCAGCCCCGTGGTCGCCAAAAACCCCCTGCGCGGCGTCCGCAAGCCCGGGTCCATCGGCCGGCCCATCGCCCACGTCGAACTGACCGTGCAGGATGACACCGGCCGCATCCTCGAACCCGGCGCCATCGGGGAACTATGCGTGCGCGGCGGCAACGTCATGCTCGGCTACTGGAATCAACCCGCCGCCACCGCCCAGGCCTTCCGCGCGGGCTGGCTCCTCACCGGCGACATCGGCTATGCCGACGCCGACGGCTATTTCTTCATCACCGACCGCCGCAAGGACATGCTGCTGGTGAACGGCAACAACGTCTATCCCCGCGAGATTGAGGAAGTCATCCAACAATATCCCGGGGTGAAAGAATCCGCCGTCATCGGCCGGCCCGACGCCCGCCGCGGCGAACAACCCGTGGCCTACGTGTCCCCCAACGACGGCGTGACGCTGGACGAACGGGAACTCCTCGAATTCATCCGTAAAAAAATGGCGGATTACAAAGTGCCCCGGCGCGTGATCTTCCTCCCCGCCCTGCCCCGCAACGCCATGGGCAAGATTTTGAAAACCTCCCTGCGCCAGCTCCCCGTCCCGGAAGCCCATGCGGGCTGACCGGCGCACCCAGTGGTCGCCGCCAGGCATCGGAAGCCGGGCGCAAAAGCGGCATCAAAATCCGCTCCCCCGGCGGTTTAAATCGCAGGGCTCGGCTCAGTGTATATCACCGAATTTCAAGCCTTCGGAGGTGACGGGTTCACTCAGCAGTTGAATGGTGGTCGAGGGGCCGAGTTCGGCGGGCGGCGTCCAGGAACGCAGGGCCCAGACGATTTGTTTGGCCGGCGTGACTTCGATGGCCTGCACGGGGGCGTTGGCCGGGTCCACCTTGCCGTTCCATTGGTTGAACCAGTTGTTGATCAAGGTGTCGCCGTTGGGCAGGCGCGCGGCGATTTGGATGGAGGTAAACTTGTAGTCCGGCGCATCGGCCGGGGTGAATTGCCAGACGGTTTCGCCCTGGCGGTTGATCTCCACGACCGTTCGCTTGCCGGTGCAGACAAGGATGTTCCCGTTCATGAGCGGCGTGGCTGACCACGGTCCGGGCACCGCCACGGTCCACACTTCCCTGCCGGTGGCGTCATATTCGCTGACCTTGCCCAGGTCCATGTGCGCCACCAGCAGCGTGCCCGCCGGCGTCAACCGCGCATGACGAAACTGGCCGTGCGTGGATTTGGGATTGCCGACCGGCAGCGTCAGTTCTTTTTCCGTGGCGCCGCTGGCGATGTTCACCACCTTGAGCAACGGGGGGTTGCCGTTTTGAATGAACAACACATGATCCGTGCCGATCCGCTGCGCGGTGTGAATTTCGGTGTTCGTCGGGGCGTCGTAATTCCAAATCACCTTGCCATCGGCGTTGATGAGGGTCACGCCGTGCTGATGGGCGAACAGGATGTCGCCATTCGCATAACGCGTCGCATCGCTGATTTCACCGCTCGCGGGGTGGGTGTAAGACCAGACGATTTTGCCGCCGCGCACGAGGTGCATGGTCTCCTCCTTCGCTTCGCCGGCATAGAAGAAATCATATGCGGCCAGGCCGTTGCCCGGCAGGACGGCCGGGGAGTTCCGGGCCGGCGCGGCGCCGGCGGCGGCCGGCTGGCCCTGGGCGCGGACGTGCAGGGTGGCGCACATCAGGAGTCCAAACAACCAGGTGCGGAGGACAACCGTGGGTGGGATGGGGGGATTCATTGTCAGTCTTTCAAGCCATGGGCTGGTGATTAGTTTTTTATAATTTAATTCGGAACGGCATTAACAATGCAATATCAGGCCCGGGACTTCAAGCTGAAAAAATATTCTGCGCGCCTGGCTCCAACCCTTGGCGGGAACGATGACGTTCGCCACGCCGCACAGCAACATGACGATGGGGGCAAAGAGCACGAGCATGAGGAGATCATTCACCGCCACCTGCACCAGCGTGTAAACGGGATCCCCATCGGTCAGGTAAGACCAGACGAAAACCATGGCCGTACACGGCGCGGCGGCGAGAATGATGAGCCCGGCGGTGTATTCCCGGGCCAATTCGGGCGTAATCCAGGCGGCGAAAAGATGCTGCATGAAAACCCACGCCAGCAGGGCCATGCTAAAGGGTTTCACGAGCCAGTTTACGAATAGCGTCACCAACAACCCCTTCGGCCGTTTGGCCAGACCGCCAACGGCCCCGAAATCCACCTTGAGCATCATCGGATAAATCATCAGCCACAACAGCACGCCGATGGGCGCGTTCACCTGCGAGCCCCGGCCAAATTCCCAATGGCTCAGGCGGTCCGTGACCCCGGGTAATAATCGCCCAACGGCCAGGCCCACGACCATGCAGAGCAACACCCAAACGGTGAGATAACGCTCAAAAAAAGCCAGACGTTTGGGGGCGATGGCGGTGGGGGACATGGGTTAGATTATTTTTGCGGTTTGAAAAAGTTGTTGCAGGCGTTCCGGGCCGGTGGGTTCTTCCACTACCCAAGGCACGATGGCGGTGCACGGGGAAAGTTTTTCCACCACTTCACGGATGAAGGGGGCTTCGCTGCGTCCGCGTGCCATCAGCAACCGATCATGCGAACCGCTTCCGGCAAAACTTTGGTTGATGACCCACGCGAACGGTTCGATTTGGGCGCGGCGCAAGTCGGCTTGCAACATGGCCGCCTCGTGAACCGGCGTGGCTTCAGGCAAAGTGACAATGATTACATGGGTAAAATCACCGTCGCGCAATCGGGGCAGCAACTGCCTCACTTCTTCGGGTAGATCGCTCGCCTTGCGGGCAATTTCGCGATGATAGGACTCCGTGGCGTCGAGTAAAAGCAGGGTGTGGCCGGTGGGCGCGGTGTCCAGCACGACAAAGGCGTCTTGGCCCGCCGCCACGGTGCGGGCAAACGCGCGGAATACAGCGATTTCCTCCGTGCAAGGCGACCGTAAATCTTCTTCCAAAAGTGCGCGGCCATGGGCGTCAAGATGGTTGCCGGCTGTCGCCATGACTTGCCCGACGTAGGCCCGCGTCTCCGCCTGGGGATCAATCCGGCTCACCTGCAAACCCGTGATGTGTCCCGCCGCCGCTGCGACATGGGCCGCCGGGTCGGTGGTGCTGAGCAGCACTTTAAAGCCGCGCCGGGCCAGTTCCGTGGCGATGGCCGCCGCAAGGGTGGTCTTGCCGACACCACCCTTGCCCATGGTCATCACCACCCCCCGCCCCGATTGGGCCAGGCGGTTCACCAGTGCGGTCAGTGATTCCGTCGCGGGCAAAGCGACGTTCGCGGTTGGATCAGGTTCGTTGTTTGCCGGAAAATAATCCGCAGTTACCAATGCGCGAAGCGCCGGGATGCCGACCAGGTTTTGCGCGCGCAACGGAACTTTGTACCAATGCATCCGATCCAGAAAGGCGCTGGCGGCCGATAATGCTTCCGTGCCGCGTTGTTGCAATGCGAGGGCGAGCGGGTCTGAATCTGCGGCCTGAAACAGTCCGTTTAAGATGAGTCGCTGGTTGCGGACCCCCATCGCGGCCAATTCATGGCTGGTGCGCTCGGCCTCCGCCAGTGCCGCCCGTTGCGCCCGGCTTACGAGCACCAGTGTCGTGCGGCCGCCGTCGGCCAATGCAGCAACGGCATGTTCATAGATGCCGCGCTGCTGCTCCAAGCCCGCGAGCGGGCCGAGACAGGAATTGCCGGTCGTGCTGCTCGCCAGAAACCCTGTCCAGGCACCGGGCAATGACAACAACCGCAAAGTGTGGCCGGTGGGCGCGGTGTCAAAAATAACGCGGTCAAAATCGGCGGTCGCGGCGGGTTCGCCCAGCAGTCTTGAAAATTCATCGAAGGCGGCAATCTCCATCGTGCAAGCGCCGGAAAGTTGTTCTTCCATGCTGCGCACGACGGCTTCGGGCAGTTTGCCGCGATACGGGCCCACCAGTTTTTCACGGTAGGTTACCGCCGCCGCCGCCGGGTCAATGTTCAATGCCGCCAGTCGCGGCACCGTCGGAATGTTTGTGGGGGTGGCGATCAGGCGCACGCCCAGCACTTCATCCAGGTTCGAGGCCGGGTCCGTGCTGACCAGCAACACGCGCCGCCCGCCATCCGCCAGCGCGATGGCCGAAGCGCAAGCGAGCGAAGTCTTGCCCACCCCGCCCTTGCCGGTGAAAAAAAGAAAGCGGGTTGGCGCTTCCAGAAAGCGGGCCAGTGATTGTTCGGCGGAAATGCCCATGTCAATTCAACAGGAACCGCCGCCGCAACAATCTGATTTTGCGGGCGCGGGGGTGGCCGTAGCCTTCAATTTGAATAAGGCCGCCAATTCATTGCGTTCGGGATAATGCCCCGTCGCTGCGGGCTTGCCGTTGACTAGCAGCAGCGGCAACGCCGCTTCGCCCTTTTCGGTCAGCGCGGCGTTCACGGCTTCGTTTTCGACAAACGCCGCCGGGTTCTGCGCCAGGTTGTGTCGCTGGACAATCACCCCCTGCGATTTGAGCCAGTCAACGTCGGCGGCAAATTGCACCAGCCTGGTGTCCACCCCCGGCCCGCAGACGCCGGTTGAGCAACACATGGCGGGGTCAAAGATTTGGAGCGTTTGCATAGTCATGTCCATGGTTTATATATCGGGTTGAACCATTTTTGCCTGGTCGCGGCGTCCATCGGCGTAAGCCTCGAAGACCATTTTGATTTGGTCACGAACCTGCCGGAATACCGCCAATTTTTCATTGTCCGTGCCGGTGGCATGAGCGGGGTCAACAAATCCCCAATGGTGACGGTTCACCTGACCGGGAAATATCGGGCAGGCCTGATCTGCATTGCCGCAGACGGTGATGACGGTTTCCACCGGCTGCGACAAAAAGTCATTCATGTGCTTGGATTGATGCGCGGAAATATCCACGCCGATCTCTGTCATCACCTGAATGGCGAGCGGATGGACATAGCCCGCCGGTTTCGACCCGGCGCTCTGAACATTGAGCGTGTCACCCGCCGCCGCACGCAGGAGGCCTTCCGCAAGATGGCTGCGGCATGAATTACCCGTGCACAGGATGAGGACCGTTGGTTTCACTTTTGACATTGGCGTTTGCATAAATCCACGGGGTCTTGTTGGAGGATGAGTTTGAGTTTCTGCCGGTCCCGCAATATTTGCGGGTCCTCCGCGAGCGATTGCTGGAGCCAGGCCAGGGCGCGGCGCACCGCCGCCGGCGGCTTCCCGCCCGGCAACTGATAATACATCCAGCGCCCCTCCTTGCGCGACTCGACGAGTCCGGCCTGATACAGCACCGACAGGTGCTTGGACACGGTGGACGGGGCGGCCCCGAATAATTCCGTGAGCTGGCAGACGCACAATTCGCCCTGGCGCAGCGCCAACAGCGCGCGGACGCGGCTTTCGTCCGCCAGCGCCCGGGTGATGTTCAGCAGTTCGTTCATTTCTATATTTCGTCAAATGACGAAATATAGATAAGCCACTTCCTTCTTCAAGTCAAGCGGGGGAATCACCCCTCGAGCACGGCCAGCACCCGGATGGGCTGGGCCTGCGGCGGGCGGACGGGCAGGAGGTTGCCGGCGATTTCCACGCCGTCCACCACCAGCTTCTTCACGCCCCGCTGCCGGGCCTGCGGGTTCTTGACTTCGATGACGTAGGTGTTGCCCCGGAACCGGCGCGTGGCGGTGAAACCCTTCCACTTGGACGGAATCACCGGGTCAATCCGCAGGCCGTCGTAATCCGTCCGCAGCCCGAAAATCCATTGGGTGACGGTGAAATAAGTCCAGGCGGCGGTGCCGGTGAGCCAGGAATTTTTGGCTTCGCCGTGCGTGGGGGCGTCTTTGCCCGCGATCATCTGGGCGAACACATACGGTTCGCAGCGGTGGAGATCGCCGATTTTTTCCCGCGCCGAGGGGTTGATGCGGGTGTAATAATCAAACGCCCGGTCCCCGTTGCCGACCATGGTTTCGGAAATGATGATCCACGGATTATTGTGACAGAAAATGCCCGCGTTTTCCTTGTAGCCCGGGGGATACGAGGAGATTTCCCCCATGTTAATATAGTATTTGGTGAAGGCCGGTTGCTGGAGCACGATGCCGTGCTTGGTGGCCAGGTGCCGGTTCACCGAATCCAACGCCTGTTGGGCGCGGCCGTCCTCCAAACCGATGCCGGCCATGACGCACATGCCCTGCGATTCAATGAAAATCTTGCCTTCGGCGCACTGCTTCGAGCCGATGGGCTGGCCGGCGTCATCATAAGCGCGCACGAACCATTCGCCGTCCCAACCGTGGCGGTGGACGACTTTTTCCATTTTGGCGACTTCGGCCAGGCAGCGTTCGGCCTCCTTGGGCTGGCCGTGGATTTTCGCGATGGCGGCCAGTTCGCGGCCCGCCAGGACAAACAGGCCGGCGATGAACACCGACTCGGCGACCAGCCCGTCCTTGTTGGTGGTGGTCTGAAACGACTGGCCGGGCGTGTCGGAAAAGCAATTGAGGTTGAGGCAATCGTTCCAATCGGCGCGACCGATGAGCGGCAGCCCGTGGGGGCCGATGCGTTCGAGCGTATAATTAAAGCTGCGGCGCAGATGTTCGTAGAGCGGCTGTTCGGAGCCGGGGGCGTTTTCAAACGGCACGGGTTCGTCCAGGATCGTCCAGTCGCCGGTTTCCTTCAGGTAGGCGGCCACGCCGAGGATGAGCCAGTGCGGATCGTCGTTGAACCCGCTGCCGATGTCGTTGTTCCCGCGCTTGGTGAGCGGCTGGTATTGATGGAACGCGCCGCCGCTGGCCAACTGCGTGGCGGCGATGTCCAGAATGCGTTCGCGGGCGCGGGCCGGCACCATTTGGACGAAGCCGAGCAGGTCCTGGTTGGAATCGCGGAAACCCAGGCCGCGCCCGATGCCGGATTCGTAGAACGAGGCCGAGCGCGACATGTTGAACGTGGCCATGCACTGGTAGGCGTTCCAGATGTTGACCATGCGGTTGGCGTGGACGTCCGGCGATTGCACCTGACAAGCGCCCAGCAGCCCGTCCCAATTCTGGCGCAGCGCCGCCAAGGCCGCCGCGACGTTGGCGGAATCCAGATATTTCGCGATGACGGGTTTGACGGTTTTTTTGTTAATCGTCTGGGAGTCCGGCGGGTTGAACTTCTGGTCCACGGGATTTTCGTGGTAGCCGAGCACAAAAATGATTTCGCGCGTTTCGCCCGGTTTCAAATTGACTTTGACATGGTGCGAACCGTGCGGGGCCCAGCCGTGGGCGATGGAATTAAAGGATTTGCCGCGCTCGACCGCCGCCGGATTGTCCCAACTGCGATAAGCGCCCAGAAACGTATCGCGCTGGGTGTCGTAGCCGGCGAGTTTCTCCGAACAGGCGAAATAGGCGAAGTGATTGCGGCGCTCGCGGTATTCGGTCTTGTGGTAGATGACGCCGTCCACCACCTCGACCTGGCCGGTGCTGAAATTGCGCTGGAAATTCGTGGCGTCATCCTGGGCGTCCCAGAGGCAGAACTCGATGCTGGAAAAGAGGGAGAGCTTGGCCGGCTTGGACCGGTGGTTGGTCACCCGGCATTTCCAGATTTCGAGCGTTTCGCCGAGGGGCACGAAATACGTGGTCTGCACCTCGATTTTGGCGTGGCGCGACCCGATGGTGGTGTAGCCCAGGCCGTGGCGGCATTCGTAATCCTCGAGCGGGGTGCGGGTGGGCTGCCAGGAGGGCGACCAGAATTTGCCGGTGTCGTTGTCGCGCACATACAGGTAGCGGCCGCCGACATCGAAGGGCGCGTTGTTGTAGCGGTAACGGGTCAGGCGGCGCAGGCGGGCGTCGCGGTAGAAGGAGTAGCCGCCGGCGGTGTTTGAGATGAGGCCGAAATACGATTCGCAGCCGAGGTAATTGATCCAGGGCAGCGGGGTGTTGGGCTGGGTGATGACGTATTCGCGGTTTTGGTCGTCAAAATGTCCGTAACGCATAGCTGTTTTAAATGGCGCTGATGTTTATAAAGGTCCGGGGTCAATTCAATCCCGGCCGCTCGGTGAGCCGCCATGGTAGCCCAACCCGGGCGGAATTCAATCTCCCGCTTCGTCCAGAGATTTACGGACACCAACCGCCCCCGACTCCGGGGGCGCGGACTTCAGTCCGTTTCAATGGACGAACGGTGTTAGCGGTTCGATTGGTCTGTCTGCTTTCGGACGTTGAAGCGGCGTAAACGCCGCGCTCCCACCGGTTTGCAATCGGGGGCCGCCGGATGCGACCGGGAGCCGGCGGCTTGCGCGCTTTGTCTCGACAAACCCGGCGGGTTCCGCCAAATTCACCGGGTCAGGGCCCATGGAACGTGGACTTACGAACCCCGCCAGGGCCGGAAGGCAGCAACGGTAGTTTGCTCCGCGTCTGCCGTGGTCACCCTGACATTTGATTTTCATGAGTTACCAAGTTATTGCGCGGAAATACCGGCCCCAGCGTTTTGCCGACGTTGTGGGGCAGGAACATGTCACCCAGACCCTCGCCAACGCCATTGAACAGCAGCGCATCGCCCACGCCTATCTGTTTTGCGGCCCCCGGGGCACCGGCAAAACCACCATCGCCCGCATTTTTGCCAAATGCCTCAATTGCACCGGCGGCCCCCGTGTGGATTTCGCCGAGGACGACCCCCGCTGCCTGGAAATCACCGAGGGCCGGGCGCTGGACGTGATCGAAATTGACGGCGCCAGCAACAACGGCGTCGAGCAGGTGCGCGAACTCCGCGAAACCTGCAAATACGCCCCCGCCTCCGCACCGTATAAGATTTACATCATTGACGAAGTCCACATGCTCTCCACGGCGGCCTTCAACGCCCTCCTCAAAACCCTCGAGGAACCCCCGGCGCACGTCAAATTTCTGTTCGCCACCACCGACCCGGAAAAGGTCCTGGCCACCATTCTCTCCCGCTGCCAGCGCTTTGATCTGCGCCGCATCTCCTCGCCCCTCATCGTCAAACACCTGGCGCACATCGCCGCGCTGGAAAAGGTCCAGATTGACGATGCCGCCCTCTTCGCCATCGCCCGCGGCGCCGACGGCGGGATGCGCGACGCCGAATCCACGCTGGATCAGTTGATCAGCTTTTGCGGGAACAAAATCGAGGAGCCCGACGTCCTCTCCATGTTCGGCCTCGCGGCGGAAAACCAAATCCTCAAGCTGAGCCAGGCCGTGCTTGAAGGCGGCGTGCAGGCTGCGCTCGGCCAACTCAACGAATTCGCCCGGGGCGGCAAGGACCTGGGCCGGTTGCTGGGCGATTTGCTCAGTCATTTCCGCAACCTCCTCATTTTCCAAGTCTCGCGCGGCGACCTGAGCATGATTGAAGTTTCCGAAGCCGCCGCCGCCGC
>Ga0302279_10003139_pt1 | contig 21007 bp, 19 predicted proteins | sample III_Bog_N3_3_FD_194541 | JGI IMG/M metagenome (GOLD analysis project Ga0302279, IMG submission 194541) | Peat permafrost microbial communities from Stordalen Mire near Abisko, Sweden - III_Bog_N3_3 | ecosystem: Environmental > Terrestrial > Soil > Wetlands > Peat | place: Sweden: Abisko...
CGAGTCCGTCGTGGGGTCGACGACCTAGAGACCTGACCAGTTAGGCCGCAGCCCTCGCCAGCCCGTCGATCACGGCCAGGTTGGTGATTGCACCGTGGCGGCGCAAATCGAACAGGTTCTTGCGCGTACCTCGGTAGCGCGCGCAGTCTCCCTGGCGGATGCCGATCCTCGCCAGCGCGTGCTCGACGGCGACGCGCTTCCGCAGGTCGGCGCGGCCTTCCGGTGTCTTGGCGCGCGTGCGCAGCTCCAAGAAGAAGGGCTCGTTCGCGTGGATCGTCAGGCTTCGCCCCCGGGCGGTCTTGGCCTCTGTGCACAGCTCGCGCTTCGGGCAGGCCGAGCAGATCGCCGCGGGGAAGTGGACAGCGTGGCCGAATTCGATCGGCATCACCACGTCGTTGGGGCAGCGCACGGTGGCCGCCTCGGGGTCGATCGTGAAGTCGCGTTTGGAGAAGAACGCGCCGTTGGGCAGCGGGAACGGCTTGCAGCTCACTTGCATGCCGGCCTCGCGACGCGCCTCGATGGCCTCGTCGTCGAGGTAGCCGCGGTCGATGTACAGGTGGCTCACCTGAGCACCCAGGCGTTCGACATCGGCGAACAGCTCCGTCGCGGCGACGCGCTCCGGCGCGTTGGCCGGCGTAACGGTCACCGCGCAGACGAGCCCAGGGGAGTCGAGGTCGACGGCGATGTGCCGCTTGAAGCCGTCGAAGCGCTGCTTCTTGCTCTTGCGGCCGTGCCGCATGTCCGCGTCGCTGATGCTGATACGACGGTCTTTCGCGACGCCTTTGGTGATGCGGCGTCCCTCACCGTCGGGATCGGGCTCGGTGTCCTGCGCGATGAGCTTCTCGAGCAGCTCCCACTGCTCTTTGAGAGGAGGCGCGCCGAGCTGTTCCGCAAGCTGTCGCTGAAGCCAGTCGCCGAGCGCACGGACCTGCGCGAGGAGCTTTTCGAGCCCGAGCTTCTTCGCTTTCGGGTCGTCCCAGTCGAGATCGAGTCCCATCTTGATACTCGTTGCGGCGACGACGGGGATGCCGGCCTCCTTCGCGACTTCGGCGAAGGGCTTCTCCACCTGTTCCGCCGCGGTGCGCACCACCTGCTTGGCCGCGCGCCCGATCAAGTTGAACGTGTCCTCGACACGGCCCGCTCCCCACAGCGGGCTCGCGTCGAAAGCCGCGCGCAGGTGGGTCCCGCTGAAGCCGCCCGTCTCACGCGCCAGGCGCACAGTCTTGTCGAACAGCTCGCGGTCGAGCTCGTGCTCGATGAGCCGCTGGCGAAAATAGAACAGAGTGCCCTGCGCGAAGATCGGCTCCTCGGTCCCAAGGCAGTCGAGCACCATCTGCCAGCGCAGATCCATCGCCGTCAGCTCCACCACCTCGTGGTCCGGAACGCCGAGCGCCGCTTGCAGCAGCGACGCCAGCGCGAGCTGCGCCGGAGGGACCCGATCCTCCCGATCGTAAGCCGCACGCAGCTTCGCCTGCATCTCGTCGTCGAAGATGCGGTGCCGCAGCTCCCGAAGGAAAACGAACACGCGCCGCTTCGCGCAACGCTTGAGGATCTTCTGCTCCCGCGACGAGAGTTCGACCGGCGGATTCCACAGGGCAACCATGGGGCACCTCCGCCGTCGCTTTGATCAAAAGGCGCTGCCGCTGTCGATCCCCCAGCGCGGAAGCTTTTGATTTCGCTTGGTTCTTAGCTGATCGGGTCTCTAGTGGACAGGCGGAGGGCGTTTTTTGACGGGCCGCAAAAAAAACTAGGGCGGCAAACCGGGCTTGGCGACGGCCGGTCGCGGCCCCAGAGCCGCCCCATGGCTCGACGAACCCACCGCCCCGAGCCGGCGAAGACGCTGCGCCTGTCGACGCTGGCTACCCGCTGCCCCGCAGGTGACCACACGCTTCGCGCCGATTACGTGTGTCACCGCACGATCGCGACCCTGGACGGGCTCCTCCGGCTGCGTCTGCAGGTGCGCCGTTGCCACCAGGCCAAGTGCCCGAGATTTCACGTGCCGGTACACCCCGAGCAAGAGGGCGGACTCGCGTTGCCGCGACACGAGTTCGGCCTCGACGTGGTCGCGCTCGTCGGGGCGCTTCGCTACAGCCAGCATCGAAGCGTCCCCGAGATCCGTGCGGCACTCGTCGGGCGCGGCGTCGCGATCTGTGAGCGCACCGTCACGAACCTCCTCGACCGGTACGACGAACTGCTGGCCCTGTCTCTCGCCAGCGATGAACGTCTCCAACGCGTGACGGCGGCTCACGGGCGCGTCGTGCTGGCGCTGGATGGACTTCAGCCCGACGTTGGGCACGAGGTCCTCTGGGTCGTGCGCGACTGCCTCAGCGGCGAGGTCCTGCGCGCGCGCAGCCTGCTCTCGGCTCGCCAGGACGACCTGGCCGAGCTGCTTCGTGAGGTCCGCGACGCACTCCACGTGCCCATCCTCGGCGTGGTCTCGGATGGCCAGCGGTCCGTGCGTGCGGCGGTCGCCAAGGGGCTGCCCGGCGTTCCGCACCAGCTCTGCCACTTCCATTATCTGCGCGAAGCGGCTCGCCCCATCTTCGAGGCGGACCGCCACGCCAAGAAGCTGCTCAAGAAGACGGTGCGCGGAGTGCGACCCCTGGAGCGCCGCGTCGAGAGGCGCACCGATCGCGCCGCGGTGGCGGTGAAGGGCTACTGCGCCGCGGTGCGTAGCGCGCTCACGGACGACGGTCGTCCACCGTTGTCCGCGTCGGGCCTTAAGTTGCACGACCGCCTGAACGCCATCGTCGCCAGCCTCCAACGGGCTGCAAAAAAGGGGACCTTCCAAGCGAGCTGACGCGGCTGCGCACCCTGCTGGAACGGGGACTTTCGGAAACGGAAACCCTGTGGCCGCCGCTCCGAGCCGCGTATCGCTGGGTCCATCGTGCGGCCCACCTGCTGGCCCATCCAGGGCGTCGGCGACAGCGAGCCATGCGTCGGCGCTATGGACGTCTCCTGGGCGCGCTGGGCCGTGCCGCAGCCAGGAGCGGGCCGATGCGCCCTGGACTCGAGCACTTCCTCAAGGTCACGCGCAGCTTCTGGCCGGGGCTGTTCCAATGCTACGACCACCACGACCTGCCTCGTACCAACAACGCCTTGGAGCAGGTCTTCGGCGCCTACCGCCACCACGAGCGGCGTGTGACGGGTCGCAAGGGGGCGTCCCCCAGCACCGTCCTCCGCGGCTCGGTCCGCATCCTGGCAGCTACGGCGACCCGCTACCGCACCGTCCAGGGCCAAGAGCTCGCTCCCGCCGACCTCCTCGCCTGGCGCTCACTTCGCCGCCAGCTCGATCAACGTCGCCATGCGCGCACTCTCGGACGCCGCTTTCGGCGCGCCCCGAACGCCTACCTGCGGTCGCTCGAACGGCTCCTCAGGGGCAAGTCGGGTTTGCCGCCCTAGTTTTTTTTGCGACCCTCACTCCTGGGAGAGCCCGAGCTCGCGGAGGCGCTTGAGGAAGGTGGGGTAGGAGATGCCGAGGGCCTGGGCCGCGGCCATGCGCTTGCCGTTGAGGTGATCGAGCACGCGGGCGACGTAGGCGCGCTCGACCTGCTCCAGGGGAATCGGGGTGCCGTCGGCGTTGAGCCGGACGGAGAAGAAGGCCGCCGCGTCGTCGCGGGCCTCCCGGCGCTCGGTGAGGATGACGTCGCGCTCGCTGATCTCCGGCCCGGTGGCGAGGATGATGGCGCGCTCGATGATGTTGCGCAGCTCGCGGACGTTGCCCGGGTAGTCGTAGGCGGCGAGCGCCGCCATCGCCCCCGGGGTGATGCCGGTGATCCGCTTCTTCACCCGCCCGGCGAAGTAGCGGACGAACGACTCGACCAGCTCCGCGATGTCCTCGCGGCGCTGGGCGAGCGAGGGGATGTTGACCAGGAAGACCGCCAGGCGGTGGTAGAGATCCTCGCGGAAGCGGCCGGGGTCGAGGCGGGAGATGTCCCGGTTGGTGGCGGCGACGACCCGGAGATTGACCTCGATCTCGCGCTGCCCGCCCAGGCGGCGGAAGCGCATGGAGTCGAGGAACTTGAGCAGCTTGGCCTGCGAGGGCTCGGGCAGCTCGGTGATCTCGTCGAGGAAGAGGGTGCCCCCGTCGGCCATCTCGATGAGGCCCCGCCGCATCGCCTTGGCGTCGGTGAACGCGCCGCGCTCGTGGCCGAAGAGCTCGCTCTCGACGAGGTGGCCGGGGAGCGCGGCGCAGTTGACCTCGACGAAGGGGGCGCCGTCGGGGCGGTCGGCGAAGGAGAGCTTGTGGAGCATCTCGGCGGCGAACTGCTTGCCTGCGCCGGAGGGGCCCACCAGGAACACCGAGGTGAACGGGCTCTCCGCCACCTGCTCGAGCTTGTGGACGACGTCCCGGGAGGCCTGGCTCCGCGGCGAGCTGAGCTGGAGCTTGGAGTCGCTCCCGGCCAGGGCGAGCCGGTCGCGGAGCCCCCGCGTCTCCAGCACCTTGCGCAGCTTGATGATGAGGTCGGTGACCTGGAGCGGCTTGGTGAGGTAGTCGACGGCGCCGGCGCGGAGCGCCTCGACCGCGTTGCTCACGTCGGCGTAGGCGGTGACCACGATGACCTGGGAGGTGAGCTGGCCGGTCTGGGCCAGCTCGCGGAGCAGGTCGATGCCGTCGCCGTCGGGGAGGCGGCGATCGAGGATCATCACGTCGGGCGCCATCTTGTCGAGCTCGACGCGCGCCCGCGCCAGCGTGCTCGCGGTGCGCACGTCGAAGCCCTCCGAGGAGAGCGCCTCCTCGGCGAGGAGGCGGAAGCTCCGCTCATCGTCGACCACCAGGACGCTCGGTCTCATGGATCCTCAATCTCCAGCAGCAGGGGCAGGGTGAGCACGAAGCTGGCGCCGGGGAAGCCGGCGCGGGCGGCGGGCGCCTCGTCGAGGACGAGCTCGCCGCCGTGGGCGCGCGCGATCTTGCGCGCCAGGGCCAGGCCGATGCCCACGCCGTTGGCCTTCTCGGTCTGGAAGGGCTCGAAGAGGCGCGGCTTCATCGTCGCGGAGACGCCGGGCCCGTTGTCGCTGACGCGGAGGGACGCCTCGCGCGCCGTGACCGTGAGCCGCACCTCGACGCGAGGGATCCAGACGCCCCCCGGGCTCGGCGACGAGGCGGTGGCGGCGTCGAGCGCGTTGCCGGCGAGGTTGGAGATGACCGCGTGGAGGAGCGAGCCGTCCGCCTCCACCCAGACCGGCTCCGGCGGGGCGAAGAGCTCGATGGTGCCGCCCAGCTCCTCGGCGGAGTCGAGGAGCAGGCCGGTCACCTTGGGGACGAAGGAGGTGAGATCCAGCTTGCTGCGGCGGGGCTCGACGCCGCGGGAGAACGTCATCAGCTCGGTGGTGAACTCCGAGAGGCGCTGGATCTCGTGGCGCAGCTCGTTGACGATGCGCTCGCGCCGCTCGGCGGGGATGGGGCCGCGAGGCGGGCCGCCGGGCCTGCTCGCGGGCATCGGCTCGCCGGTGGCGCGCACCACCAGGTCGAGCCCCATCGAGAGGCCGTTGAGCGCGTTCTTGACCTCGTGGGCGATGGAGTTGGCCGCCTCGCCGAGGAGGCGGAGGCGCTCCTCGCGGACGGCCGCCTCCTCGCTCTTGCGGAAGAGCTTGAGCGATCGCCGGAGCAGCATGAGGAGCAGCAGGGCCGGCGCGAGCGCGAGGCTGAGGCCCGCGACCAGCCCGTTGCGCAGGCGGGCCTGGGCCGAGCGGAAGAGGTCGTCCTGCTTCGCGACCGACATGAGCACCAGCTCGGTCCCGGCGACCGGGGATCGGGCCACCAGCGTGGGCGCGCCGTCGAGCACGATGGTCTCGGCGTTGGCCTCGGGCGGCGGCCGGTTGAAGAGCGCCCGCCACACGGGGTCCGCCGCGAACCCAGGGGGGATGGGCGGGTAGACGACCTCACCGTCGGTGGTGGCGACGACGGTGAGCACCCGGGAGCTGGGCTTCTCCGACGCGAGCGGCTGACCCCGGGCGAGGTCGATCGCGCCCAGCAGCGCGCCGGTGAACTCGGCGCCCTTGATCAGGGGCGAGACCACGTAGAGGAGCGAGTCCGGCTGGTCGGGTTGCACGGGCACGATGTGGAAGGCCGCGCTGCGCTGGACGTTGCCGAACCACGCCTCGTGAGCGAAGCCGACGCCCCGGGCGAGGAAGGCCTGCGGCTCGGACCAGACCACGGAGCCGGTGCGGTCGAGGATGGCGACGCCCACGTTGAAGAAGGCGCTCCGCTCGTGCGAGAGCTGGAGGAGGCTCTTCTCCGGGGAGAGGTCCTGATCGCGCAGATCGACCTCGGAGCGCTGGCTGAGGCGGCGCAGCTCGTCGCCGAGCAGGCCGAGGCGCTGCCCCAGCGACTGGGCGCGGAGCTCGGTCTCGAGGAGGAGCTGATCGCGGGTCTGCTGCTCGTCGTGGGCCTTGTCGCTGACCAGCGCGACGACGAGCAGCGCGACCGACACGGCGGCGGTGGCCAGGTAGATCGCCAGCGCCGCGCGCGCGAAGCGGGCGTGCGCGGTCGCGAGCGTGTCGGGCGTGGGCGGGCGCTCCGGCTTTGCCCCAGCGGGAGGGGGAGGGGGGCCGCTCGCTGGCCGCAATCGCGAGGTGTTGGGGGAGCTCACGGGGAAGGACGGGCCAGACGTTGCGGGGGAAGCCACGGAGGTGCGAAGCCGGTCCGACCAGCCGCCCCGCGATGCTACGCCAGCGGGGGGCGATTGGGGGGCAACGCCCATCGTGCTCGGAGGGACCGGCCCAAAGGCGCGCCGGCCGCCCCAGCCGGGCCCGAGCAGGCCCTGGATGGCGCGCACCGGAGACGGCCGCAAGCGAGCAGGGAGACCAGGGAGCTCTGCCACAGGCCGTCGCTGTCGAGCACGCCTCGTGCCACCGGGTTTCCGGGAGGGCGCCCCCATCGTGGACGACGAATTCAGCGGGGAAGCACTCCCACCTGGGACGATGTTCCCCGCGCGGCTCGCGGGGGCAGCAGCGAGGCGCCCCGTGGTGGGCCAGGCGACCTGCAAGTTTCTTTAGGGACGGCTCATCCGCCAGCGCTCGCGGGCCGTGTTGACCGCGTCGATGATCAGCCCCTCGAGATGGCCCTCGGGCGGGTCCTCGTCGGTGACGGCGATGAGCTCGATGCCCAGCTCGCGTGCGATGGTCCCGAGCGGCGAGCCGGCGATGGCGCCCTCCGCCATCACCACCGCGATCGGCAGCGTCTGCATCGCGAACGTGGACTCGGCGCCGGCTTCGACGCTCACCACCGTCGCGTTCACCTGGAGGGCCGCATCGTTGCAACGACGCACGAAGGGCGCACCAAAGCCCACGATCAGGATGAGGGGCGAGCGCTTGGCCTTGACGGTCGGTGCCTCGGAGGGCTTCACCGGGGCATTATCACGCCGGAACGCAGCGGAGCGCTACCCCTGCCCCGTTCCGGGGTGCGATCAGCCCTGAGACCCGAGGGTTTGGGCTTGATACGAGGACAGAGCCGCGACGAGGCGGTCGAGGTCGGCGCGGGTGTGGCGCTCGGTGACCGCGATGAGGAGCTGGCCGCGGCGAGCCGGGTCGATGCGCCCCAGGTCGAGCCCGGCGATGATGCCCGCACCCGCGCCGGGGGCCTGCGGGTCGCCGGCGAGGCGGGTGACGAGGCGGCCGGCGTCGCCGCCGCGGACGTCGACCACGAACTCGTTGAACGTGGGAGCGCCGTGGGGCGTGGCATACCCGGGCAGCGCCGCGATCGCGGCCTTGAGGTACTCGGCCTTGGCGAGGCACGCCCGGGCCGCGTCGACGAAGCCGGACTTGCCGAGCATGCACATCTTGATGGTGACGGCGGTCGCGCAGAGCCCGCTGTTCGTGCAGATGTTGCTGGTCGCCCGCTCGCGCCGGATGTGCTGCTCGCGCGTCGCCAGCGTGAGGACGTAGCCGCGGCGCCCGTGCTTGTCGACGGTCTCGCCGACGAGCCGGCCCGGGACCTGCTGGAGGTACTTGCGATCGCCCCGGCAGGCGAACAGGCCCACGCCCGGCCCGCCGTACTGCGGCGGCAAGCCCAGCGGTTGCCCCTCGCCGACCGCGATGTCGGCGCCGAGCGGCCCGGGCGGCTCGAGCAGCGCGAGCGCGTAGGGGTCCTCGGTGGCGGTGATGAGGAGCGCGCCGTGCCGGTGGGCGGCCTCGGCCAGGGGGCGGAGATCGGTGACGGCGCCGAAGAAGTTCGGGTAGCCGACGACGACGCAGGCCGTGTCGGCGGTGATCGCGGCGGCCAGCGCCTCCACGTCCTCGGCGCCGCCGGAGCCGACGGGGACGTCGGTCAACGACGCGCGCCCCGTGCCGATGCCGGCGATGTAGGTCTCGATGGTGCCGCGATAGTGCGGGTGGACGCCCCCCGAGAGCACCGCCCGCTCGCGCCCGGTGAGCCGGCGCGCCATCAGCACCGCCTCGGCGGCGGCGCTGGCGGCGTCGTACATCGACGCGTTGGCCACCGGCAGGCCGAGGATCTCGCTGATGATGGTCTGGAACTCGAAGATGACCTGGAGCGTGCCCTGGGCCACCTCGGGCTGGTAGGGCGTGTACGCCGTGTAGAACTCGCTGCGGTAGAGGAGCTGGTCCGCGGCCGGGGGGAAGTGGTGATCGTAGGCGCCCGCCCCCAGGAACGAGAGCATGGTGGAGGCAGCGTTGCGCCGCGCCAGATCCTCCAGCTCGCGCATGAGCGTGGGCTCGTCGACGCCCGGCGGCAGATCCAGCGGCCGCCCGAGCCGCGCCTCGGCAGGGATCGAGCTGTAGAGCGCGTCGAGCGACGGCAAGTCGACCGCCGCGAGCATCGCGTCGATCTCTTCTTGGGTGTGGGGGAGGTAGCGCATCTTCGGGCTCAGTGTGACTCGGACTTGAGCAGCTCCGCGTAGGCGCCCGGGTCGAGGAGCTTGTCGAGCTCGCCCGCGTCGGAGGGCGTGATCGCGATCATCCACGACTGCTCCCAGCAGTCCTCGTTGACGAGCTCGGGCTTGCTCTCCAGCGCCGCGTTGACGCGCGCGACCTTGCCGCTCAGCGGAGCGAAGAGGTCGCTCAGGGTCTTGACGCTCTCGATGGTGCCGAACGCCTTGCCGGAGGTGAGGGTGTCGCCCACCTTGACGTCGAGGTTCACCAGCGTGATGTCGCCGAGCTGGTCGACGGCGAAGGCGGTGATCCCGATGAGGACCTCGTCTCCGGCCGTCTTGGCCCACTCGTGGTCCTTGGTGTACCGCCGGTCGGCCTTCACTTCGTCGCTCGCCATGTCGCCTTCTCGCCTCGAGGGTGGAGGGTCCGGTGGGGGCGGGGCCCCGCGCGGACCGTGGGTCGGAGAGCGCTGTCCGGCGCGCTCCGGGAGGATCGGGGATCGCCTCGGCTCGCTAGGACGAGGCGCGCTTGTAGAACGGAGTCTTGGCGACCCTGGCCTCGACCAGGCGGCCGCGGCAGTCGACGAGGAGCTCGGTCCCGACGGCGCTCATCACGGCGGGCACGTAGCCGAGACCGATGTTCTTCCCGACGGTGGGGCCGGGGCTGCCGCTGGTGCAGACGCCGACGTGGGCGCTCGACGCGTCGAGGAGCGGGTAGCCGTGCCGGGCGATGCCGCGGCCGATCATCTCGAAGCCGACCAGCTTGCGGGCCGGCCCCTCGGCCTTGATGCGGGCGAGGGCCTCCCTGCCGACGAAGTCTCCCTTGTCGAGCTTGACCACCCACGAGAGCCCCGCCTCGATGGGGTTGGTCGTCTCGTCGATGTCGTTGCCGTACAGCGAGAGGCGCGCCTCGAGCCGCAGCGTGTCCCGCGCGGCCAGGCCGCAGGGGAGCAGGCCGAGCGGGCGGCCGAGCTCGACCAGGGTCCGCCAGATCTGGGGGGCGACCTCGGGGGCGCAGAAGAGCTCGACGCCGTCCTCACCCGTGTAGCCGGTGCGGGCCACGGTGCAGTGCGCGTTGGCGAGCGTGACGTCGCGGAAGTGGAAGGCCGGCAGCTCGCCGAGGGAGGGCCCGTCGCCGCCGGCGAGGGCGGCCACCGCGAGCGCGCGGGGCCCCTGGAGCGCGATCATCGCGGTGCGATCGGAGGCGTCCTCGAAATCGCAGTGGTGCTCGGCGGCCTTCTTGAAGTGCGCCGCCATCTTCTCGCGGTTGCCGGCGTTGCAGACGATGAGCCACTTGTCCGCGGCGATGCGGTAGACGATGAGATCGTCGAGGATGGTGCCGTGCTCGTTGCAGGCGCAGGTGTAGAGGGCCTGCCCGTCGGTGAGGCGGCTCGCGTCGTTGGTGATCAGGTAGTTGACGACCTGCGCGGCGTACTCCCCGCTCATCAGCAGCTCGCCCATGTGCGAGACGTCGAAGAGCCCGGCCGCCTGACGCACCGCGCGGTGCTCGTCGCTGACGCCGGAGTACTGCACCGGCATCTCCCAGCCGGCGAACGGGACCATCTTCCCGCCCAGCGCGACGTGCTGAGCGTGGAGGGGCGTCCGGAGCAGGGTGGTGGGGCTCGCGTGGGTCGACACAAGGGCCGATCTAGCGTGCTTCGCCGGCGAAGTCGATGGGGGGCGCCGCCTCGATCCAGGCTCCGCAGAGGAGCGCCCGGCAGCGCGCCCTCCGCAGGCTGCCGTCGGGGAACGATCTCAGTGGAGGTGCGTCGGGTCGATGGGGGTCCCGTCGCGCTTGAGGCCGGCCTGCTGCCAGCGCTCGTCCTCGCTGAGGCCGGGCGCGGACTTGACCAGGGAGAGGTTGTGGACCTGGAGCTCGGTGTAGCCGCCGTGCGAGAGGACCTCGATGGTGAGCAGGACGTCGGGCTGCCCTTGCACCACGGCGCCCGAGAAGACCGTCTTGACCGGCCCGGTCTCGACCTGGTTCGCGGCGACCCGCTGCCGGATGTAGTTGGCCACCTGATCGGGCGAGACCGTGGCCGCGCCCACGATGAAGTCGGTGAAGCGGCCGCGCACGACCATGACCCGCGGGAGCGTCAGGCCGAACGCCTTCTCGGTCCCCTCGGCGAGCTCGCCGGGGAGGGTCCGGTCGACGGGGAGCTGGGGCGCGACCGGCGGCGGGGCCGGCGCCTCCAGCTCCGCGGGCGAGCGACGCTCCCGGCACCCGCCGGCTGCGAGCGCGACGGCGAGCGCCAGGGCGAGCGGCTCCCGGTCGCGGCGACGGCCGGGCAGCATCCCTCGACGCCTCACTCGACGATCGCTGCCCACGAGTCGATCCGGGTCGACTGTCCCGGCGGAGGCAGGGCCATCGACTGGGTCCCGGTCATCTCGTTGGCCACGGTCGCGTTGGGCGTGATGCCGCTGCCCGCGCCCGTCTGCCACATCACGTGGTACTGGGACTGCCCGACGCCCGACACCTGGGTGTGGCCGCCGAAGTACGGGTCCTGCGTGGTCTGCGAGGAGCTGCACGAGGGCGTCTCCGCGACGGACACGCCCATGATCACCGACCCGTCGGTGGTCCCCGGGCCGAAGAGCGCCGGCGGGGTGCCGAACATGGGAAGCGGCGAGCCGGTCGCGCCGCTGGGGCGGCGGCTGTCGACGCCCCACACGTTGGCCACGCCGTTGGAGCAGACGGTGGTCACCAGCGGCTGGTAGGTGGAGAAGTAGAGGACGTTGTTGAAGACCTCCATCGGGCCGGTGACGTGCCCCTGGCTGGGGGCGAACTTGACGACCCAGTTCTGGCTGGTGGCGTGGTTGAGCGGCGTCTCGGTGAGCGACCACACCCGCTCGTTGCTCGACTGCGCGGTGAGGAGGTTCTGATCGCCGGTGGCGATCATGATGTTCAGGTTGCCGATCGGATCGCGCGAGAGCACGGGCGCCAGCTGGATGCCGTCGCGCACCGAGGTGCTCGCGTCGAGGTAGGCGTCCCAGGCCAGGCTCACGGTCCACTGGTTCGGGTTGGGATAGGAGAAGTCGATGCGCCAGAGCTCCCCGTCGGCGTCGCCGATGTAGGCCCGGTCGGCGACCGCGCCGACGTCGGCCGGGTACACCGTGGGGATGCCGGTCATCGGCGCGTAGAACGGCTGGGTGCTGAAGAGGTTGCCGTAGTTGCCGCCGGTGGTCGAGGTGCCGGGATCGGGCTGGAGGCCGCCGCCCACCGCGCCGTAGTAGTTCGCCCCGGTGAAGTGCGCGAGCACCTTGCCGTTGTCGAGCCGGACGACGGTGATCGAGTTGCCCGTCGCCGCGCCGCCGCTGCCGAAGTGGCCGGCGGGGTTGTTGTTGGTCCAGCTCCAGGTGTCGTCGCCGCCGCCGTTCCAGCAGCGCAGCCTGGGCGCGTTGAAGCTGGAGAGGTTGAACGGCGAGCCCCCGGGGTTGGAGGGGTTGTTGGGATCGTTGGGGGTGATGGCGAGGTGGGGCGGGAACGGCGGCGGGTTGGTGCAGGTGTTCGAGAGGATGCCCGCGCCGCCCGGGAGGATCGCCACCGCCACCTGGGTGCGGACGCCGCCCTCCATGATCGGGACGATGGCCACGGCCGGGGTCGGGGTGATCGCGCCGAACATGGGGTGACCCAGGCCGTCGGTGGAGATCTGCCAGAGGAACTGCGGCGCCACGGTGGGATCGGTGACGTCGAGCGCGTAGTAGAAGCCGCCCGCCTGCCCGCCCCCGGCGATGAGCACGCGGCGCCACCCGACGTTGCTCGTCGGGGTGCGCTCGAAGAGCGGCGCGGCGCCCGTCGGCACCACCGTGGCGGGCACGTCGACGACCACCGGGGCGCCGTCGAGGATGTTGGCGCCGCCGCTGTTGAAGTTGGGCAGGATGTGCTGGAGGACCGCCGGCGGAAAGAACGACCACAGCTCGTTGTTCACCTGGCTGTCGGTGGTGAACGTGCCGGGGCTGACCGACTCCGAGACCTTGAACGCGTGGAGCTGGCCGTCGATGCTCGCGGTGTAGAGCATGATCGGCTTGTTCAGCACGTTGGGGTTGTTGGCGTAGGCGATGTAGGTGTCGTCGCGGAGGAACTCGCGCGGGGGCCCGATGACCGCCGGCGTGCTGTGGTAGATGGCGCCGAGCTTGCTGCACTTGGCGGCCGGGTTCTCGGTGCAGTACGGGGAGAGGTAGTCGCGCGAGACCACCGGCTGGAACGCGGGCGCGAGGCCGGTGTTGTCCCCGCCGATCTCCCAGTTCATCAGGTAGTTGACGCACTGGCTGGCCGGGCTGCCGATGCCGAAGGCGCTCAAGCAGTTGGAGTCGGTCGGCGTCTGGATCGCGAACGCCGCCGGGAAGAGCGCCATCTGCGTGGGGAAGCTGGAGAACGGGATCAGCGTCGTCGGCGTGTTGGTGGAGGGCTGGTAGGTGCCGAAGCCGTCGTCCGTCGCGACGTAAGGCCGGATGGTCCAGTCGGAGAAGACCTGGTTGACCTGGGTGCCGACGGTCGCGGTCGCGCCGATGACGGTGAAGAACTGGCGCGGGTGCTGGTTGTCGACTTGGTCGATGTTGGCCGCGAAGTTGTCGCCCGCGGAGACCAGCGGCGTCTGCGGCGTCGGCACCCCGCTCTGGCAGACCCAGCGCTCGCGCACGAGGTTGCCCGACCAGGGCCCCGCGCTGCCCCCGGAGGTGATCGGAGCCGTCGCCGGCGGCGAGGTGACGTTGAACGAAGCGGCGAAGTGGTACGACGACGCGGGGGCGGACGAGAACGCATTGCCCTGGGCGCCGGGAGCGCCGGCGGCCGTGTAGACCGGCGTGGTGCGCGCCGTGGTGGTGCCGATGAGCGACGAGAGGATCGACGACAGCGCCTGCTTGAGCTGGCCGGGGTTGTCGGCGAAGTACGCCGTGGCCCCCGCGCCGCCGCCCGCCACCGCGAGCTGCTGGAGGTTGCAGCACGCCTGGAGGCTGGCGGGCGGGCTCGCGCAGTCGGTCACGGGGTTGAGCTGCGAGCAGCTCGTGTAACCCTTGGCGGCGAGCGCCGCCGGGTTGGAGACCGCGATGCCGACCACGAAGGTGATGACGCTCTGGTTCCCGGTCGGCGGGCTCAGCCGCATGTTGGTGAGCGTGGTGACCGGGGTCGGGTACGGGCAGTTGCCGGGCGGCGTGCCCGACGGCGTGACGTCGCAGCTCCCGTTGACCCCGCGCAGATCCAGGTTCGGATTGCCGTCGGTGAGCAGGATTTGGTACGTCTTGCGGCAGCCGGCGAGCCAGTACGGGTCCTCGTACGGGCCGAAGTCCACGGCGGGGCTCGAGTGGGGCACCGACGTCGTGTCGTGGAAGAGGAACTCGTTGGCGTCGTCGAGCATGCCGGCGATCGGGGTCGCGCCGTAGGGGCGCATCGCCAGGATCTGCTTCTGGATGGTGGAGTTGATCTGCGCGTCCTGGGAGTCCGACATGGCGCTGCCGAAGCCCGTCATCGGGCCCTCCCACGGAGGAGCGGACTGGTTGCGCGCGCCGACCTCCATGAACGCCGGCGTGGCGCAGAGGTTGGGGTTGCCCACGGCGGGCTTGCCGCCGACCACCGGCGTGCCGCCCGCCCAGCTCTGCCAGTTGTGGAAGTAGCTCCAGTTGCCGGCCACCGCGCTGGGCCCGTTGACGTCGGTGACGGTGGCGGGCGTCGAGCCGGTGCTCGGATCGGGGAACGTGTCGAACGTCATCATCCCGAACCGGATCAGCCCGGAGAAGATGTCGAGGAGGCCGTCGTTGTTCTGGCCGCTCCACCCGGAGGCGCAGCAGTTGGCCGGGCTCGACGCGCAGGTGCCCGCGCTCTGGTGGAGGTCGTACGGGTTGTTGCCCCAGTTGGTCCAGTCCTGGCCGAGGGGCACCTGGGTCGCGCCGATGGTGCAGCCGTTGGCGTAGATGCGGTGCCAGGGGAGGAAGTAGTCGAGGTCGTAGGGGGCGCTCGTCCCCGGCAGCGTGTACTCGCTGATGAACTTGGCCGCGTTGCGCGGCACCGCCTCGCACCCGAAGGCGCCCGTCTGGAAGGTGCCGGTGAGCACCGTGGCCAGCGTCGCCCACTTGTTCAGGGTGGTCGTGCCGGCGCCCACGCCGGCGCTGGTGACCGTACACGCGGCGTTCAGGGACGCCGCGTGCGGGCTCTCCGGGAGCATCGGCGTCTGGCCGGTCGGATCGGTGGGATCCGGCTGGAGCAGGAACTCCATCGACCCCGAGGTATCGATGAGCAGGAGCACGTTGGGCAGGTGCGGCGTGACGTCGTTCTGCGCGGCGGCGATCGACGGCGCGAGGCCGGCGATCGCCGCGCCGCTCGAGGCAAGGAGGATCCTGGTGAGCGTTCGCATGACTCCTCCGCTGCTCTCTCTTCCGGGGGGATGTTCCCCGCCGGTCACTGGAAATGGTCGGGGCCCGCGCTCGGGCGCACCCCAGGGTGAATCACGAATCAGTTGGTGGGGAACGGCCCCGTCAGGATACGGCTGCGCACGGTCTGCGTGCCCGAAGACTCGGCCGACGTGGCCGAGAGCGCGCCGGTACCGCCGGTGTTGGCGAGCCGGACCTGGCCGGTCGAGGTGGCCGTCACGTACCAGAACTTGAGCGCCTTGCCCTGCTTGAGGCTGAACCCGGGCAGGGTGAAGCCTTCGCTGAGATCGGTGAGCTCGACCACGAAGTCGCACTCCACGCCCGCGGTGCCCATGCTCCCGGGGAGCCCCCCGTTGGTCGTGTCGCAGACGTTGAACGCCCCGCCGAGGTCGTTCTGGATGTCGGACTCCAGCATGCGGTAGCAGGTGCGCTGCGGCTGGGTGGTCGTCTGGCAGTAACAGAGCTCGGTCGCGGCCGGCGCGCGCAGGTGGGAGAGGTAGCTCTGCCCGCCGCCGTTGGAGAGCTTGGCGGTCGCGAAGCCCAGCCCGTACTCGGCCACGTAGCGGGCCTGGGTCATCTGGCGCTCCGACCCGCTCGCCGCCGTGGCCAGGTGCGCCGCGCGAGCCGCGAACGAGCCGATGCCGAGGAGCAGGGTCACCACCAGGATGACGACGAACAGCGTCGCGCCGCGCTCGCGGGCACGCCGGGCGAAGAGGGGCATCACCACAGCGAGAACCCTCCCTGGTTGGGCAGCGCCACGTTGGCGTAAAGGGTGCGCATGCGAGCGTAGGCGGGCTGCATCGTGGGATCGATCAGGAAGCGCAGGCGGCGCCCGTCGGCCGCCTGCACGGGCAGGCTGGCGTCGCGATCGGGCGCGCGGGTGCGCGTCGCCAGCCGCACCTGCACCGCCCGGATCAGCTCCGGCGTGCCAGAGCTCTGGATGGACGCCGCGATCGAGTAGACGCTGCTGTTGCCAATCGGGTAGGTGGTCACCGTGGGGTTGTAGTTGTCCCCGGTGATCTTCGTCGACACCGTGATGCCGAACCGCAGGTCGACCGCGTACTCGGCCACCAGCTCGGTGGCGGTGCTGAGCTCGGAGCCGTCCGCCGCGAGCTCGGTGCGGACCAGCTCGGTGCGGCCGCTGTCGCCCGTCACCTGCGGCGACACCGCCGCCACCACCGGCGCATACTGGCTGCTCGCGTACGACCCGCCCTGGAGGCTGCGGATGTCGTACTTGACCCGGGAGACGACGCTGAAGAGCCAGCCGCCGCCGCAGTCGCCCAGCGCGATGCCGCAGGTGTTGGCCGGCTTGGCGGGGATGGTGGGGAGCGCCGCGAGCTGGACGTTGAGCGTGCCGGTGCCGTCGATGGTGAAGGTGGAGATGACCCCGAACCACTGGAAGTTGGTGTCGGGGTGGTAGATGCGCGCGAACCGCCCCGAGGCGAGGGAGGCCGTCGGGTAGGTGCTGGGGTAGACGAGGGGCGTCAGGTTGCCGGCCAGCGTGTCGCTGGGGCCGAGCGAGGCGTTGGCGCGGCAGGTCGCCGGCTCGTTGGTCGGGGCGCGCATCACCAGGAGCGGGGCCCCGCCGGCGCCGGAGAGGACGCACTGCACCTGATAGACCTCGCTCGAGTCCATGCTCCCGCCGATGATGATCTGGTCGGGCGTCAGGGAGGGGACCTGCGCGAGGCTCTGCGGGGTCGACTGCGTGCTGGCGGCGATGTTGATGCCGGCGAGGGCGTTGAGCCCCGGCGTCCAGGAGGTGCTGGTCTGCCGGCACACCGTCGGATCGAGCAGGACGTTCGCCGAGGAGAGAAACCCGGCGCGCTGGATGTCGCCGGTGAGCCGGTTCATCGCCAGCGTGAGCGCCATCTGCGCCGAGGAGATCCGCGCCTCGTGCTGGAAGAAGCGCGTCGCGTCCTTGGACAGCATGAACGCCGCCATCGACACGAGCACGCCCGCGCTCAGCGCCACCAGCACCTCGATGAGGGTGAAGCCGCGCAGGTCGCGATGGGGGGCGCGGGATCTCATGCTCGTCTCGTCATCTCGTCTCACGTCAGAGGTCACGTCAGAGGTCACGTCAGAGGTCACGTCAGAGGTCAGGTCAGGTCGGCGGTCAGAGGGGGGAGTTGTTCTCGAGCACGGAGGACACCACGTAGACGAACCCGTAGCGGCTGAGCGTGTAGTCGGTGGGCAACGCCGCCGTGCAGTCGATCTGGCGTCCGGTCTGGTCCCAGTACACGCGGACCTCGACGCGGATCATCCGGTAGAGGGCCCACAGGCTGGGGTTGGACGAGAAGCGCGTCAGCCGCACCTGGGTGCAGAACCCCGTGCCGTAGCCGTCTCCCGAGTTGATGTCGGACCCCATCACGTCCGCCACCGGGTTGCCAGCCGGGTATCCCGAGACGTTGTTGGCCGGCGGGGCCACCCAGCCGGAGCCGAGCGGCTGCGTCCCCACGGCATTGCGGAGCCAGATGGTGTCGCTGTTGATATCGGGCACGGCGGCCGGCTCGTTCCACGCCAGCGCGTCGATGCGCATCCGCTCCATCCAGGTCTGGGCGAGGCCGTTCGCCGTCACCAGGTTGCGCGCCGAGGTGTTGGCGACGAGCGTCGCCTTCTGCATGGCGATGACGCCGCTGGCGCCGAGCGTCAGCACCGCCAGCGCCATCATCACCTCGACGACGGTGTACCCGAGGGACCGGAGCTTCGAGCCTCTCATCGCTCTCATAGCTGGATCCTCGCCACGCCGTTGGGCGGCAAGAACACCCGCCGCGAGCGCCCGGTGGCGACGTTGATCACGCTGAAGGCGGGCACGCCGAGCACCGGGTGGAAGCCACCGACGCCCACGCCGCCGGCCCCGTTGCGCAGGTACAGGCGGCCGGTGGGGGCGAAGCACATCTGCGAGAAGTTCGGAGCGTTCCCCTGGTCGTCGAAGAAGGTGATGCTGGTGTAGTTGTATTTGCCGTCCTGGATGTCGAAGCTGTTGACGATCTGGGTGGCGGCGGTGCCCCACGCGGTCTGCCCGCAGTTGGTCGCGGCGGCGTTGGTGGTGATGATCGGCTCGACCAGCTGGATGCCCCCGGTCCCGCCCGGGTTGGCGGTCCCGTAGTTGCCCACGCCGCTCGCGTTCCACTGGACGACGATGGGTTGCCCGCGCCCGATCGCCATGCTGCGGCCGGTGCGCAGGTAGTCGATGAGCTGCATGGCGGCGCGGTTGACGCGGCGATCACGCATCAGGTTGACGAAGGTCGGCGACGCGGACATGGCCAGGATCGAGATCACCGCGAGCACGGTGAGGACCTCGATCAGCGTGAAACCGCGCGCGTCACCCGCGCGCTGGCTCCGGCGAGGCGACCGGTCGGGGTGGCGGACGTTGGCGAGGGGGCGGGGCACCGGGGGCGGGCAAAAGCAAACGCTGTGCCCGGCGCTTCCACGGCGCGCCCGGCCTGCCCGAAGGCGCGGCGCCCCCGGGCGCGCCGGCCCGGGCGCTAACGATTGCGACGCTATGAAAAAAGGTGCTAGGGAAGGCCTCGTACCCACCATGCTGCGCTCCCCTCCTTTTCTCGTGCGCTTTCTCGTGGCGGCCGCGGCTCTCGCCGTCGCCTCGTGCAACCGGACGGAGGGCACCCCTCCCCCCCCGCCGGCCGCGGCCAAGCCCGCCGCCTGCGCCGGCGGCGGCGGCAAGCTCGCGGACGCGGCGACCGCGCCCTACTTCCCCCGGGTCAGCGGTGGCTTCTGCCTCGATCCCAACGGCGGCGACAAGGCCTTCGGGGAGGGCACCGCCCTGCCGATCGGTGACATCGGCCAGCTCTTCGACGGCGAGGGCGAGATCTACCACGGCTTCGGCGTGCGCCGCGTGGTCGAGGCCCGCTACGTCGACGGCGGCGGCACCACCGCGACCATCGACGTCCACTTCTCCAAGTTCGCCACCACCGAGGGCGCGTACGCGATGTTCACCCACCGCGTCGTCGGCGACGGCGATCCGGCCAGCGACTCCACGCCCCGCCCCATCGAAGGGGGCGGCGCCGCGGCCCTGGGCCTGGGCAACGCCTACCTCTGGCGCGGCCTCTACCTGGCCGAGCTCACCTACAACGACGAGGCCGCCGCCGTGGCGGGGATGAAGGCCGCCGGCGACCGCCTCCTGCCCGCCCTGGTGAAGGAGATCGGCGCCAAGATCCCCGGCGATCCCGGCCTCCCCCCGGCCGCCGCCGCGCTGCCCAAGGCGGCGCTGATCCCCCTGGGCATCCGCTTCATCACCAAGGATCTGCTCGGCGTCGACGGCATCGGCCCCGGCGCCTTCGGCTACTACCGGGACGGGGAGAAGCGCTGGCGCGTCGCCTCGGTGACGCGCGCCGACGCCGATCAGGCCAAGGACGTCCTCTCCACGCTCGCCAAGCTCCCCGGCGCCACCCGCGAGAAGTCCATCGGCGAGGGCGCCGTCCGCCTCATGCGCAAGGACGGCGAGGGCGCCCCCGTCGAGTGGTTCTTCGGCCGCTCCGGCAAGGCCGTGCTCGGCGTCGGCGACGAGCTCCGCGTGCTCCGCGCCGGGCAGAGCGCCGACGAGCACGCCAAGGTCACCCTCTCCAGGGACGAGAAGATCGACCGGCTGAAGAAGATCCTCGCCGGCGGGTGACCGCCCGGCAGCCTCACTCCTCCGCTTCGACGGCGCAGACGCGGTCGGCGTCGCCGCGGTAGCGGCACATGGCGTCAAGCCGGGCCTCCGCGCCGGGCAGCACCACGACGCCGCCGTTTTGCAGGGGAGCCGCGCACGAGCAGGCGGCGGCGAGGACACACGCGGTCAGGAAGAGGCGAAGGGCAGGCATGTCCCTGGGTCTGACCCGGCGGCGCCCGGCGGCTTGGCTCCTCCCGGCGCTCGGCGCGGTGCTAGGGTCGGTGCCGTCCACCGCCCACCCGAAAAGGAGTCCAGATGAAGCCTCTCTACACCGCCATCGCCACCGCCGACGGAGGCCGCAACGGCCGCGTGCGCTCCTCGGACGGGATCCTCGATCTCGCCGTCACCATGCCCAAGTCGCTCGGCGGCTCGGGCGCGCCCGGCACCAACCCCGAGCAGCTCTTCGCGGCCGGCTACTGCGCCTGCTTCGGCAGCGCCCTCGGGCTCGTGGCGCGCAAGCAGAAGCAGGCCATCGAGGGGATGACCGTCACCGCCCACGTCACCATCGGCTCCACCGACGCCGGCGGCTTCGGCCTCGCCGTCGAGCTCCACGCCTCCCTCCCCGGCGTCCCGCGCGAGACCGCCGAGGCGCTGGTCCACGCCGCCCACCAGGTCTGCCCGTACTCGGTGGCGACGCGCGGCAACATCGAGGTCAAGCTCGTCGTCGACTGATCTCAGACCGAGATCTCGAGGTAGGCCCGCCCCTTGGTGCGGCCGGCGATCCAGGCAGCCAGGTCGAGCATCCGCACCTGCCAGCCGTACTTGTCGATGAACGCGCGGTGCGCCCGCTCGACGCGCGCCGCGTCGTCGATGATGTGGCACTCGCCGTCCACCCACGCCCCGCGCACGTTGCCACGCACGTCGCAGGGCGCGACGCGCACCCGGGGGTTCCGCTGCAGGCGCTTCACCTTGTAGGACGTCCCGTTGGTGTAGACGACGATCTTGCCGTCGAGGGGCACGCACCACACCGGCGTCTTCACGCCGTTGCCGTCCTTCTTGAAGGTCTCGAGGTTGATGTAGCGTTCGTCGCCGAGCGCGGGGTTTCCGGTGGTCGCCATGGGCCAGCATAGCCCGGACGGTGAAGCTGGGCGCGCGCCGAAGACGATGGGCGCGGACCAAGTGAAGCTGGACGCCCGCCGAAGACGAC
>Ga0302279_10003141_pt1 | contig 20998 bp, 15 predicted proteins | sample III_Bog_N3_3_FD_194541 | JGI IMG/M metagenome (GOLD analysis project Ga0302279, IMG submission 194541) | Peat permafrost microbial communities from Stordalen Mire near Abisko, Sweden - III_Bog_N3_3 | ecosystem: Environmental > Terrestrial > Soil > Wetlands > Peat | place: Sweden: Abisko...
GCATCCCGCGACCGTCTGGCAACGGCCGTTGAGCAGGCCAGCGAGACCATCGTGATCACCGACACCAAGGGCACGATCCTCTATGCCAACCCGGCGTTTGAGAAAACCTCCGGCTACACCCGCGCCGAGGCGCTCGGCCAGAATCCCCGCGTGCTCAAGAGCGGAAAACAGGATGCTGAATTTTACCGCCAGATGTGGGCCGTCCTCCAGCGCGGTGAAGTCTGGAACGGCCATTTTATCAACCGGCGCAAGGATGGCACGCTTTACGAGGAGGAAGCCAACATCTCGCCTGTGCGGGATGCCGCTGGCAAGATTATCAACTATGTGGCCGTCAAGCGCGACGTGACGCACGAAGTGCAGCTCGAAACGCAGTTCCGTCAGGCGCAAAAGATGGAATCCATCGGCCAGCTCGCCGGCGGCATTGCGCATGATTTCAACAACATCCTGGCGTGCATCGTCGGCTATCTCTTTCTCGCCAAGGCGGCGGCGAAGAGCCCGGAGGTCACGGGTTATTTGGAGCACATCACGAAGGCCACGGACCGCGCGGTGGATTTGGTGAACCAGATCCTGACCTTCAGCCGCCAGAACAAACCGGAACGCGAGCCGGTGGTGTTGAACCATGTGGTGTTGGAGGCGCTGAAATTGTTGCGGGCCAGCCTCCCGGCCAGCGTTCGGATCCAAACCGAGCTGACCGAAACGCCGGCGGTGCTGGCCAACGCCACGGCCATCCACCAGGTGATCATGAATCTCGGCACCAACGCCTGGCACGCCATGCGCGGCCAGCCGGGCACGCTGAAAGTGGAGATGAGCGTGCTGGACGTGGATGCCGCTTTCGCCAGTTCGCGCCCCGACCTGCGCCCGGGGCGCTATGTGCGGCTGGCGGTGAGCGACACGGGCTGCGGCATGGATGCGGCCACGCAGGCGCGAATCTTTGAACCTTTCTTCACGACCAATGGCGCGGGCGGCGGCACCGGCCTCGGCCTCGCGGTGGTGCATGGCATCATGAAAACCCATGAGGGGGCGATATCTGTTTATAGTCATCTGGGCGAAGGCACGACTTTCAATTTGTATTTCCCGGTTTTGGAAACGGCGGCGAGCGCTCCTAAAATTGCCAGCCGGCCCATCCCGCGCGGCGCGGGCGAACAGATTTTATTTGTGGATGACGAAGTGCCTTTGGCCACGCTGGGCCAACAGGTGCTGGACCGGCTGGGCTATCGGGTGACGATGATGACCAGCCCGGTGGCGGCGCTGGCCGCCGTGCGCGCGGAGCCGGAGAAGTTTGATCTGGTCATCACGGATTTGTCCATGCCGGTAATGGACGGGGCGAAGCTTGGCGCCGAGCTGCTGCTGCTTAGACCGGGACTGCCGATCATTTTGACGACGGGCTTCAGCAGCTTTATGACCGCCGGGAAAGTGCGGGAGCTCGGCTTCCGCGAGCTGATGGTCAAGCCCGGCACCGTGCAGACGCTGGGCGAAACGGTGCATCGGGTCTTGCACCCACCGGCGGCGGCTGGGGTGAACACCCCATAGCCGGCGGACTTGGGATTGAGCTACTCTCAATCCGTGAACAAGAATTTATCCCTCAAAGTCGCAATTAACCTCGGTCGTCTGGGCGGGCTGCTTTTGGTCGCCGGGCTGACCGGCTGCGTGGCTCAGGGAATCCGGCCGGTGCCGGGCAGCGTGTATATCGAACCCAATGCCACCTTCGCGGTGGCGGACGACTATGTTTATTATCCGGGCTATGAATGTTACTACAGCGCGAGCCGGAACCAATACGCCTACCGCGAAGGTAATGCCTGGGTGGCGCGTCCGGCTCCGCGCGGGGTCACGGTCAATGAACTAAGGGCTTCGCCGTCGGTGAAAATGAATTTCCACGATTCGCCGGCCAACCACCACGCGGCGGTGGCCCAGCAGTATCCGAAAAACTGGAAACCGTCCGGTGCGAATCCGGGCCCGCAGGGTGATCACAAAGACAACCAGCCCGGCGGCAACAACGGCCATTGACAGCCAACCCCAACCCAAACTGAAAGGAAAATTATGTTCGGAACCATCATCCTCGTGCTGCTCATTCTCATGCTCATCGGCGCGCTGCCCAACTGGCCGCACAGCAAAAACTGGGGCTATTACCCAAGCGGCGGGCTGGGCCTGCTGGTGGTGATTTTGCTCGTCCTGATTTTGCTGGGACGAGTTTGACGCGGTCATTGAAACTTAAAACCAAGGAATAAAATTATGTTACAAAGCCTCAAACAACTGAACGGAAACAAGCTCGCCGCGCTCGATGGTGACCTCGGCCATGTGAAGGACTTTTATTTTGACGACCGGACCTGGGCCGTGCGCTATGTCGTCGCCGACACCGGCAACTGGCTGCCGGGGCGGCTGGTGCTACTTTCGCCGCACGCCTTTTGCGCCAGCTACCAGCCCGAAACCGTCATGCCGGTGAACCTGTTCCGCAAACAGATCGAAGACAGTCCTTCCATTGAGCTGCACAAGCCGGTGTCGCGCCAATACGAGGAACAGTATCACCGCTATTACGGCTGGCCGTATTATTGGGAAGGCGACGGCCTGTGGGGCGGGATGCGCGATTTTCCGGTCCTAGAACTGCCGCCGAAGTTTGCCTCCGTCCAGCCGCCCGCCGCGACCGGCCCCAAGGCCGCCCGCTCCGACGCACACCTGCGCAGCGCGCAGGCCGTGAACGGCTATCATCTCCAGGCCACCGACGGCATCACCGGCCACGTCTGCGATTTTCTGATGGACACCAAGAGCTGGGCGATTCGCGAACTCGTCATCAAGGTCGGCCACCGGTTCACCGGCAAAGAAGTGCGGATTCCCGTCAGCCACGTGACACAGATCAGCTATGACGAATCCAAGGTCTATGTGAACCTGAACACGGACGCGGTGGAACATAGCCCCGCGCATGAACTGATCCTGGCACCGGAAACCATCGGCCTCAAAAAAGTCATCGCCGAAGTGCTGGCACCTTGAAAGCCCTCGGCTATCGCGGACCCGGAAATAAATCGTCGGCGCGGGCGACCACAGCGCCAACATCCGCATGCCTGGCGCGAGCGTGACCCTGCATTTGGAGAAACTCTGGTCGCAGAACATCACCATCACGACGCGGCTCGTGGATGCGGTCATCACGCCGATGCTGCTCAAAATCGTCCTGGCCGGCCAGCTCCAGCCGACGCCGCTCATCACCCACCACTTCGCGCTGACGGACATCTTGCAAGCCTACGACACCTTCGTCCACGCCGGCCGCGAGCCTGCGTTAAGACGCAAACCGGATTTGAAATGCAAGATTTCCATCTCGCAGCGGACGATGAGCGTCGTATCGCGTTTCTTGCCGTTGGAGTTTTAGCCCACGCCGATTCACGGTGAGCGGACGCGGTAGTAGCGGACGGAAGCGTTGCTGGCGGTCTGATCGAGAAACTGGAATTGGCCGGGCGCGGCTTCCGTGGTGGCGCCCAGCACCGTCCAGTTGGTCAGCGGCAAGGTTAGGTTGGTGGTGGTGAGCACGGTGAACCGGGTGCCGGGAAAATTGGTGAAGGTCAGGGCGCAGGTGCGGTTGCTGAAAATCATCTGGCCGTTGAGCTGCGGCGGGACGATGGCCAGCGGTGCCAGGCTGTAGGCGAGGGTCTGATCGTTGAAGGTGAAACGAAAGACGCCGTTGGAAACGACGTTGGCGGTGATGTTGGGGCCGAGGCTTTGCGCGGTGCCGGTGAGCGGGAGGTTGGTCTGCGTCTGGCTGCTGTCGCCCCAGTTGTCGGGCAGCCACGCGCCGTTGGCGGCGAACTTGAACTGGTTGGTGCCGGCGGGCAGCGCGGCGTCAAACTGCCAGGTGCTGTTGGTGACGAGAATCATGTTGGTCAGCGCGGGGTTCCAGCCGTTGAACGTGCCGGCCAGGGTCATGGTGGCATACGGGCTGGCGAGCAGCGGCACGACGCCGTAGGCAAGGGTCTGGTCGTTGAACGTGAACCGGTAGGTGCCGTTGAACGTGCCGTTGACGAGGATGTTGGAATTGCCGCCGAGCTTGCCGGTGCCGGAGAGCGGCACGGTGAACGACGCCTGCGAGCCGTTGTTCTCGCCCCAGTTCGTCGTCCAGTTGCCGTTGGCGGCGATCTTGAACTGGAGGTTGGTGGCATTGGCGAGCGCGGTGTCGAACTGCCAGTTGTCGGCGGCGACCTGCACCATGTTGCTCGCGGCGGGATTCCATTGCGGGTTCAAAAAATTTCCCGCCACGGTCATCGCGCCGTAGGAAATGGTGCTGGCGGCGGCCCAGTCCACATGGACGGCCTGCGCCGTGCCGGCGTCCACGACCTTGATGGCGAGCTTGCCGTCGCCGGTCATCATCCAGCCGGTCGTGGCGGAACCCAGGTCGCCGACCTGCGCGAGCGGCGAGCCGTTGAGGAGGACATCCTGCACGTTGGTCGGGTTATAGACGTAGATGTTGAAATTGGTGTGGCCGGGCGTGTAGCTGCCCGACCGCGCGCCGATGGTGAAATCCCAGGCGTTGGTCGTGCGCGAACTGGTGAAGGTGACGGCGGCATAGTTGCCGTTGGTGTAGCTCCAGCCTTCGCCCTGGTCCTCGTAAAGTGTGAAAGCGGAGCTGGTCTCCGGCCAGCAGTTGATATCGAGATAGCCGGAGGCCGGCTGGGCGGTGTTCTGCATGGCCGGCCCCATCGGGATGATGGCGTCGCTGCGCACAAAGAGCGGCAGTTCGCCGAGCGGCGCATTGACGGTGACGGTCTGGCCGCCGCCGTAGCGGGTGTTGGTCCACCAATGATACCAGCCGACGCCGAGCGCATAGGGCAGATAGATGGTGCGGGTGCTCGCGCCGGCGGTATAGACAGGCCCGGCCAGCAGATAGTCGCCGACGAGGAAGTCGTAGTCGTTCAGCGACGAGGTGTTGTTGTCGCCGTAATAGCTGAAGACGGTCGGGGTGTTCATGGGCCGGCCGGTCTGGGCGCAGTTGTAGGCGAGCGTGTAAAGGTAGGGTAGCATCTTATAGCGGAGCTGGATGCAGTTGCGCATGGCGCTCTGATAGGGGTCGGCAAAGCGCCACGGTTCGCGGCCCTGGTCGCTGCCCACCACATTGTCGCCCTTGCGTGAATGGTTGCGGAAGAACGGGAGGAACGCGCCCCACTCGTGCCAGCGGGTGAGCAGTTCACCGCCCACGGTGTCGGCAAAGCCGCCGAGGTCGTGGCCATACCACGCCGCGCCGGAAATCATGGCGCTCAGGCCGAAGGGGATGCAGGTGCGGGCGTAGCCCATGGCAGAGTTGCCGCTGTTGTTGGGGCTGCCGTCGCCCCAGTTGGCCACGGTGTCACCGCTCCAACTCACGGCGTAGCGCTGGAGGCCGCAACTGCCGGAGCGGCTCAGGACGAACGGCCGCTTGTTCGGATTGGCCAGCAGCAGCGCGCCGTAGCTGGTGCCGGCGCAGCGCAAGCCGAAGTAATTATGCTCGTTGCTCCACTGCCGGCGGGAATCGGTGGCGGACGTGCCGTAATGCCCGTCGCACCAGAGCAGGCCGTTGTAGGGAATCTGGTCGCCTTGCTCCGGCTCGTCAATGTCGTTCCAGATGCCGGCGATGGCGAAGCTGCCCATCCAGTTGGTGATCTTACCCTGCCACCACTGCTGCATGGGCGTGCTGCTGAAGTCGAACCACGACATCGGGCCAAGATAGATGTTGCCGACGACGGTGTTGGCATTGTTGTCCTTGATGAAATGGAGGTCGGTGTTTGCCTCGTTGTAAAACGGATCCTGCGTTTCGAGGAGCGGCTCGATGAGCGGGATGATTTTCACGCCCTCGTTGGCGCAGTAGCTGACCATGCCGGCGGGATTCGGAAACTCAGTGGCGTTCATCGTCAACTGATGCAGGACATTGTTCGCCGTCGGGTTGTTGTCGCCATTGATGTTCATGTAATCAATGTCCAGATAGACGGCGTCCAGCGGTATGTTGCTGGAGATGGCGGTGTCGGCGAGATACTGCACCCAGCTCTGGTTGAGATAGCTGAAGCGCGAGAGCTGGTAGCCGAACGCCCACTTCGGCAGCATGGTGGGACGGCCGGTGAGTTGGGAATAGCGGTCAATGACGGAAGCCATCGAGTGGTTCGTGCCGCCGCCGAAGAAGAAATAGTCCAGCTGCCCGTCGCCCGCCTCGAAGGAATACTGGCTGCCGGACTGCGTGCCGAACCGGAACAACGGCCGGCAGGGGTTGTCGAAAAAGAGGCCATAGACGAACGCCGGCACCGAACCGTTGGCCGGCTGGACGCCGTAGAAGAAGGGCGGGTTCATGTATTCGGGATTTTCGAACTCGGTCCAGTTGTAGGTTCCCTCGCTCCAGCATTCAATCTCCTTGCCGCGCCGGTTCAGCGGGCCGCCGTATTCGCCGAGACCGAAGATGGCCTGGTTGGCGGGCAGCACCTTGGTGCATTTCAGCTTGAAGTCGCCCGAAGTCCAGCCGCTCTGCCCGGTGTAGTTGTAGCTGGAATTAAACTGCGACTGGGAGTCGTTCAACAGGTCGAATCCGCTCTTGTCCTGGAAGTCCACCTTGAACGGAACCTTCGTGACGACGACATTCAGTTGCGGCGTCGCGATGAGATACGTCGCGCCCTGGTCGGTGAAGCTGACGCTGTTGGAAATGTTCGGCCAATAGCTCGGCTGCAGCGCGATCATCGGCTCCTCCTTGCTCCACAGGCTCGTGAAATAATACTGCACGCGCACCACGTCGGGCGCCACCGGCGTCACCGCCGCCTCGCCGCCGTTATCAATCCAGAAGTTCGCGGTGACGTTGCCGTTCGTGCCGTCCACCGAGAGCGTGACGTTGGTGACGTTGCCAACCGACTGGTCGGCGGCCTGGACAGCGAAGGCCGCGACGCCAGACCAGGCCGCGAGGGCGGCCAGCGTCAGGCGCTTGAGAAAAAGGCGCGGAAAAATCATGCAGGAATGGATGGGTTGATTGTCAGGCAATATAAAACCGGATTGAATCCTTTGCCATCGCATGAATATGCTTTGCGCCTTGGCGGCGCGGCCGGCGCGCTTGCTTTGACGTTTAACGGCCGTTTTGACGGATTAATTGTGACAGGCGGGAATTAAATTCCTTCGCCGTCTTCAATTTTTCCAGCGGCAGGTGCAGCCGGTAGCGCCAGTAGAAATTTGAAACGGCCGGCACGTTGATGCGCTCGGCCGCCACGTCCGCCCGCCGCAGGTGCTCGTCCATGCCCAGCAAATCCTGCAATTGGAAAATGCCCCACATCGCCGGTGACGCGAGATGCTGCCGCACCACGGCCTCGACGATTTCTGGCGTCGCCTCGCGCGGCGCTTCGCCGGCAAGGCCGAGTTCGGCGTTGAAAAATTTCTGCGTCAGTGCGCGGTCTTCCTCCCACCAGCCGCGGATCGTGCTCATGTCGTGCGTCGCGGGCGTGATGACGCTCAAATACGGCGCGTCCGCCGGCCGCGAAAACACCGCGCCTGGCGTCTTCGGCATCCGCTGGATTTCGAGGCCCAGCAGGCCGAGGTCGCGCATCACCTCCGGCACGCACGCCGGCACCATGCCGAGATCCTCGCCGCAGATGAGCATGTCCGTGTCGCGCTTGAGCGCGGGCAGCTTTTGCATCGCCTCGCGCATCCAGAAATCGTCCTGCCGCCGAAAAAAATAATCCACATACAGATCGCGCAGTTTCGCCTGCGCGTCCGGCGCAAGGTTTTTGAACGACCACGTCTGCTCCATGCCGAGGCGGAAATGGAATTTGTTTTCCACCTCCAGCAGGATCACGTTGCTAATCAAATCAAACAGGCCGGCCTTCAGTTTCGCGTTCCATTCACTTGGTTCCAGCGCGGCGAAATGATTTTCCACCTGCCGCTGCGTGGCGAATTCCGGTTTCAAGGAATAATTTCCATTTTCGCCAGCCAGCAAAAATTCGCGCCGGACAGAATCCGCTTCTTCGCCAAAAATTTCCTGCAGCACCGCGTCGTTGATGAACGGCTTTGTCAGGCGTTCCTGTTCTAGGTGGATGCCGCGCGCCAAAAATTCCTCCGGCTCAATCGCAATCGCCGGCACAAAATAACCGAGGATGCCTTCGACCGCGTGGGTCGGGATGCTCCAGATGCGGAAAAATCCAAGGATGTGGTCAATGCGGAACGCGTCAAAATAATTTCCCATCTGGGCGAACCGCCGCTTCCACCAGGCGAAGCCGTCGTCGGCCATGCGCGGCCAGTTGTAAGTCGGGAAGCCCCAGTTCTGGCCTTTCGCGGCGAACGGGTCGGGCGGCGCGCCGGCCTGCATGTCCATGTGAAACAGCTCCGGCTCCTGCCACACGTCCGCACCGTGGCGATACACGCCGATGGCGATGTCGCCCTTTACGACGAGGCCGGCGGCGTGCGCGTGCGCCGTCGCGTCTTGCAGTTGCAAATGCAGGTGATACTGGAGGAAAAAATGGAACGCGATGCCGTCGTTGTCTATTGCCAGCGCGGCAATCTCGTCCGCGTCAAAGTTTTTGTGCTCCGGCCACCGGTTGAAATCCGCCGTGCCAAACTGGTCGCGCAGAAAGCAGAACGCGGCATAAGGAACCAGCCAGTGGTCGTTCTCGGCGAAGAACTTCTTGTATTCCGCCGCGCGGAAGGTCGCGGCTTTTTGCGCCGGGAAAATCTTTTTCAGAAAACCCAGCTTCGCCTTCAGCACCGCCTCGTAATCCACGGCGTCGAGGGCGTTGAGCCGCCGGCGCTCGGGCTCGAGCGACTTGAGCAGCGGCCGGTTTTTTGCATCCGCCACGGCGGCGAGGTTCAGGTAAAGCGGATGCAGCGCGAAGGCGGAGATGGCGGCGTAGGGATACGAGTCTTTCCAGGTGCCGGTGGCGCTGGTGTCGTTGACGGGCAGAAGCTGGATGAGCTTCAGGCCGGCCGCTTTGCCCCAGTCGGCCAGCGGCTTCAAGTCGGCGAACTCGCCGACGCCAAAACTGTTTTCGCTCTGCAGGCAGAAAACGGGAACGGCCACGCCCGCGCCGCGCCAGGTGTCCGCCGGCAGGACGGCAAAGCCGTCGTCCATGACCACCTGCTGCTGGCGTCCGACGCCGGCTTTCAGCCTGCGGTTGTCGCCGCCTTCAAAGCGGACAAAAATATTTTGTCCGACATCGAACACGCCGTATTTGTAGGCGCAGGGAAAATCCTGCCGGCGCAAATCGAGCGACACCGAGAAATAATCCTCGTCCCGCCGCCGGCCCAGCAAAACGGGCGCGGCGGTGTCCCAGTCGCCGAGAACCGCGCCTTCACCCAGCAGGCACAAGGTTTGGCCCTTGGCGAGCAGCGGCGCCTTGACGCGAAACGTGTGCGTGGTCTCCGCCGCCGGCCGGGCGGGAACTTCCGTGAAATTTTCCGCGAGCAAAACTTTTTTGAACGGCTCGGTGTAAAACGTGTTCGCCACGAAACCGGGATGGTTCCACGAATCCAGCAGCAGCAGTTCCGCACAGCGCCAGTCGGCAGGAACCAGCGAGCGGTTCTGACCCCAGTCGGTGGTCTGCGCGCCGTCGCCTTGGCGTAAAATATATGAATAATTCAGCGTTGCCGCCGTCGCCAGCATGGTCAGCGGGATGGCCGTCTCCCAGGATTCCTCGTCAACGTAGCGCAGCGGCACCGGATGAGCGGGCAGGGGATGCGCGCCCGCGAGCCAGAGCGACTGGCCCGGTTGCGTGCGGAAACGGAGACGGAAGGTGACAGTCATCGTCCACATTGTTACCAAGAACAGGCCCAAAGGCACGCCGCATAATGATGCGGGTGCAAGAAAGTTGATTTACGCTGGTGCAGGTTCAGGACATGGGTAACGGTTTGCTTCCGCAGCCGTGACGGCATACAATGTCAACCAATTGGCGGGACTTGTTCAATGGGACTTGTTCAATCATGATGATGCAGACCAATGCCGTTGGCGGCGGACTTGGCACCAACTGGTTCACCGTGCCGGGATTCACCAACATCATCCAGACCAACCTAGAACCACTGCCTGCTATGCTGCGAAAATTTTGCATCGTAATCATGATTGGCTTGCCGATGCTTGGTTCATCAGGCAAAGCCCAATCATTTGTCGCCCCGGCGCTACCGGAAATCCCCGGAAAAGTTTTCAACGTCACCAGCTACGGCGCGGTGGGCGACGGCGTGGCGACGAACACGGCGGCCATCCAGGCCGCCATCAATGCCGCGAGCGCCGCCGGCGGCGGAACCGTGGAGGTGCCGGCGGGTTTATTTTTGAGCGGCCCCGTCGGAATGGCCAGCCGCATCAATCTGCGCGTTGACGGGACATTGCGGATGCTGCCGCTGGAAAAATATCCCGGCGGCACCGCCGACCCGGCAAATTTCATCAGCGGCCGGGAGCTTCACGACATCGCCATCAGCGGTGCGGGCTTGATTGACGGCCAGGGTATTCCTTGGTGGCCTTACGCCAAGACACCGGGCGCGAAGCGGCCGCGGATGATTTCGTTTGCCTCGTGCGAGCGCGTGCTCATTGAAAATATTTTGCTGACCAATTCCCCAATGTTTCATATCGCCATCAGCGGCAAGACCACCGATGTCACGGTTCGCGGGGTGACAATCCGCGCCAATCCCTCGACCGATCCGGTCAACCCCGGCCACAACACGGACGCCTGCGATGTCACCGGCCGGCGCATCCTGATCCAGGACTGCGACGTCAGTGTGGGCGATGATGATTACACCTGCGGCGGCGGCACTTCGGATGTCCTCATCACCAACTGCACCTACGGCTATGGCCACGGCGTGTCCATCGGTAGCGGGACTTACGGCGGAGTATCGAACTTCACCGTCGTCAATTGCACCTTCAACAACACCGAGTCGGGCATCCGCATCAAGACCGACCGCGACCGGGGCGGCTTCGTGCACAATTTGACCTACCTGAATCTACGCATGACCAATGTGGGCTGCCCGATTTTGATTTATTGTTCCTACAACGCCACCGGTGCTTATCGCAGCCTGAACAGCCTTACCGCCGCCATGACCGCGACCTATCCCCGCCGCGCCATCACCGCCAAGACCCCGATTTATCGCGACATCACTTTCAGCAACCTCACCGCCACGACGCAAGCCGGACGGCGGGCGGGATTGATCTGGGGCTTGCCGGAAATGGCCGTCACCAACGTCCGGTTGCAGTGGGTCAACATCACCGCCGACAAGCCGTTCGGCATCTACGACGCCCAAAACGTGCAGCTCGTGGACTCAAAAATCATTACGCCGGACGGCGTGAACAAGCTTTCCTTCACCAACGCTCAAGTCACAATAATTCCCTGACCGCCCGGCTTGCTGATTTTTCATATGCTCAAAGTGGGCCAAAAAGGTGGTCCCGATCCGGTCATTCAAATCTCCCCGCCCTGAACAATCTTCAGCCTTCTGCAATTTTCTGAAACTTGGCAAGGCCTATGCTTTAGGACAGGTATGTTGCATAATCCTGAAAAAAACCGCAGCGCCCTCTGCCATGTCATCACCGATTTCCATTCGGTGAGCGAGAAGCGGGCGGCGCGCTTCGATCTTTGGGGCGTGCTGGTTTCCGCGCTGATGTCCGCCCTGTTGGTGGAAGTCGTCCGCGTGCTGGTCTCGCGCTGAAACGAAATCAACCATTCTTCTTGGAAATGCTGCGCGGAGACTTTCATCCCCGGATTTTTCCATTCTTGATTTATTCCTGATTGATGCGCGGTGTGAAGGTGAGATTCAAGTCGCCCACGGCCACTTCCGCCGGTTTGCCCGACTCGGCGATGACCTGGGTGACGGCGAAGTTGTGCGTCTCGCCGTAGTCGTTTTTGGTTTCGAGGGCGAAGGTGAGCTGGACATTGTGCCGGTCGAGCAGCCGTGGTGTCAGCGTGCAGATTTCGCCGGTGGCCAGCCGGAAACAGGTTTCGTTGTGGTTGGTCAGGGAGATTTCCCCGAGATTGCGGCGGTCGGAAAGCACGCCGTTCGTTGCCGCCAGCGTCAGGGCGGGCGGTGCCGACTTTTGCTGCGGCGCGGACTTATGGCAACTGGCCGGCAGCAGGCCGGTCAGGAAAATCATGACGGCTGAGGTGGTTTGCGAAATACCCATGCCCTAAAACCAGCAGGAATCAGGCCGACTGGAAATCCGGCTGAATCCCCCGGATTTTTCTGGAAAAATGTCTCAAAAAAAGAATCCGCCGCCTCAAATCAGTCCGCCCGGTCAAAAACCAGCAAGTTCTTGCCGTCCTTGACCGACAAACGCAAATCCTCCGCCTTGGCCGTCATAAATTTGTCCGCGCCGTTGAGCGTCACATGCAGGTCGTAGGCGTCGCCGTTGGCGCTCCAGTCGCCTTTCCAGCTTTCCGGTTGGAACCAAGGTTGGCTGGGCTGCGTTTGCGTCAGGAATTTCGGCAGGTTCTTGATGAAAAGCTGGTTGTCGCCCGTCACCAGCACGCGGGTGTCGGCGTAGGCCTTCGTCCATCGGGCGCGGACCACCCGCATTTCGCTGGCGGGAATTTTCGGGTTGCTTTGCCGCAGCCACGCCATGGTCACCGCCGGATTGAACTCCCATTGGCCGATGATTTTTTCGCCGTCATATTTTGCCGACTTGCCGGTCTTCAGGTATTCCGTCAAATCGTCCAGGTTGGTTTGCAGGATGCCGGTTATCAATTTGGTCTGCTCCTTGTTTTCCAGGAACGCCCGCACCGTCGGGTCGTTCAGCAGTTCCGAGAGCGACACGCCGGAAGCCAGCGCGTTCGTCAGCGTGGCGTCCGTCACCAGCGGCTGAAAATCGTCGCGCTCCCACACCGAGGTCAGCGCCGGATACTCCACCAGCCGCGGGCCAACCTGTGGATTCTGCATGAGAAAGCCCGCCAGGTCGGCGAACTGGTAATACTCCGGCGGCAGCGTCCCCACCGCGCCGGCCACGCGCGCGAGGTGCGTCGCCTGCAAATCATTTCCCAACTGGTTCGCCAGCCGGATCATCAGCGGCTGATTCGGCGCCACCGCCACCTGCGTCGTCCAATACGTCAGGTTGAAAATAAAAAACGTGAGCAGGACAAAATAAAGCGCGCCGTTCAGCAGGCCGACGCAGATGCCCAGCCGCGTGTTCATCCGCTCCCACAGCGCCAGCCGCAAATCGCCCGCCTGATACTTGTAAAAATGCTCCACCTTGTTATGCACCGGCTGGCCAATCACCTTGAAGACGATGGACACGAGAATAAAACCCGCCACCGGCGCCAGCGCCCACGCCATGATGGGATTGCCCGCGCCGAGGTGCGGCAGCAGGGGATGGAACATTTTCCCCACCGGCACCGCCAGCAGCGCCGCGAACAAAATGCCGACAAATGAAATCGCCGCGCGGATCGCGCCCAGCCGCCAGCCGGCGAGCGCCGTCGAAATCATCACCACCATGGCCAGAATCCAGATGCTCATGCCGCCATTAAAAATCATCCCGCAAAAAATGCACGACGAAAATTGCACCCGGCGGTTGAAAACCCGCCCACAGCGGTTATCTTGCCGCCGCGTGAAAATCTCCGTCATCGTCCCCGCCTTCAATGAGGAAAAGCTTCTGGGCGCCTCGCTCGCGGAAATCAACGCCGCCGCCGCCGCCTTCACCGCGCGCGGCTGGTCATGCGAACTCGTCGTCTGCGACAACAATTCCACCGACCGCACCGCCGCCATCGCCCGCGCCGCCGGGGCGCAGGTCGTCTTTGAACCCATCAACCAGATCGCCCGCGCCCGCAATGCCGGCGCCGCCGCCGCTACCGGCGACTGGTTGGTCTTCGTGGACGCCGACTCGCATCCCGGCGAAAAACTGTTTGCCGATGTCGCCGACAACATTTCCACCGGCAAAGTCCTCGCCGGCGGCGTCACCATCCGGCTGGACGAAAAACTTTTCATTGCCGGCGGCATCACCCAGTTTTGGAATTATTCCAGCCGCCTTACCCGGCTCATGGCCGGGTCCTTTATTTTTGTCGAGGCGGCGGCGTTCCGGCAGGTGGGCGGCTTCAGCCATGAATTTTTCGCCGCCGAGGAACTGGACCTGAGCCTCCGCCTGAAAAAGCTCGCGCGCGCGACGCAGCGAAAAATTGTCATCCTCCACCGGCACCCCATCCAGACCTCCGCGCGCAAGATGAAGCTCTACACCGGCCGCGAGCTGGGCGGATTCTTCCTGCGCTCCATCTTCAACCATCGCCGCACCGTCCGCGACCGCGCGGCCGCGTTCATGTGGTATGACGGGCGGCGCTGAAAGTTTCCCCGGCCAATGACCCGACCGGTGGTGGCGCACGCGGCGCGTTTGGTGCGTTCGGGGACCCGCAGCTTTCCGCTTATAGGCCGCCCAGATGGGCGGCGGCTGACACAGCACCCCAGCCGGCGGCGTTGTGCGCCCGCACGGTCGCCGACCAGTTCGGGATGTAGTCCACGTTGAAATAGGTGGTCAGCGTCGTCCCTGACACCGAGTTGGTCAGGACGCTGCCGCTGTCGCTGGCGGCAACAATCTGATATTGGTCAACGGGGCTGTTGCCCGGAACGGTCGCCGGCCAGTTGACAACGAGCGAGTCCGTCGCGCCGGTGGGATCTAGGTTCGACCAGCTTGCCACAACATTGGTGGGGGCCGAAGGCGGGATGGTGGCGGGAGCGGACGTTACGCTGACCGGAGCCGACGCCGGACCGGAGCCGCTGATGGATGTGGTCACGACGGTAACCTGATAGGTGGTCGCGGGCGAGAGCGGCGAGAGGATTCCATTCGTGGCCGTGCCGGTCACGGTGGCGGTGAGCACCGGATTGGTTGAGCCGACCGGCGCGGCAGTGACGGTGGACGACGTGACGGCGAGAGGATTTATCCCCATGGGTGCCCAGGAAACCAGAAATGAATCCTCCGACTGGACGGCGACCACCCGGGCCGGTGCTGCCGGCAGGGGCACGACGAGATACGCCAGCGCGCCGACGTTGTAAACGGTGTTGCCGGACTTGTCGGTGGCGAGGAATGTTGAACTGACCGTCGCCGCGTTAAAGTTCGTCGTGGCGGAAACCACGTTGCCGGAGAAATCCCAGGTCACGGCGGCCGAGGCCGTGTGCGTGGTCGAATGCGCGCCGCGACCGCTGCCGCTGCAACTGGTCGAGAGATTCACGATGCCGGTCGGGCCGCCGGTGGCGGGATCGAAGCCGGTCAGGTAAACTTGTTCACTGATGCCGCCGCAGTCGTAACCAAGCAGGGCAAAGGCCGTGGCCTGCGGTAAAATCAGGCTGGCCGGCGACTGAACCACCAGCCGGTAAAACCCCTGGCCGGCCGCGAGCGCATTGGTAAGCGTGAGCGACTTCACGGTCCCGTCGCCCTGAGCCGCGGCCGGGCAATTGGTCCACGGCTGGACCAGGTCCGGCGACGCCTGCACGGTGTAGAGTTTCGGGCTGGTCGTGGGGAACGACAAAAGAAAATCCTTGCCCGCCGGCGTCGCGGTCAGGCCGCCCGGCGGGATAACCACCACGGCCCCGCTGGGCAACGCGCCCAACGTCAGACCCAGAAGCAGAGCCAGGGCGAAAGCGGCCGGGAAATTTACATTCACTCCTGAAATAGTGCGCATAAATCTAATTAATTTAGAATTAGCATAGGCGGGAGAAAAGTCAAACGAGCCGGCCTGACGGCAATGGCATGGTTTGAAAAACCGGTGGGACGAGCATCCTTGTGAGCCGGGCGTCGTCTTCCCCGGCCGTGCGCCCGATGGCTCTGCCGCAGGCAGTGGCCGTCCGCAAGCACCCACCAGCCGATATGAACCGCGAACCGGACGAACCACGCGAATTCAATCGCCTTCAGGTTTCCGCATTCCGGTTTGGTCTGTTTTCCCATTGACCTGCCGGGGCAACGGCGTAGGCTGGGCAAACAACTCAACGGGCGACGTGGCCATGAAAACAGGACATTAGTATTACTAGGTTAAGTGCTAGGCCGTATTATCGAAGCGTGTTTTACACCACGGGCACTGTCCGGCGAGGTGAATCAGCCTCACTTGCAATCGCGCTCGAATCTGGGGCAGCGTAATCAACATCGCACCAGAAGTTTTTTTTTGCTCGAGCTTGCTCACTGCGCAGAAAGGCAAAAGCCATGCTCACGAGCGTTACATGATGATGCCAGCCCAGCCAATGCCGACCTTCATAGTGGTCCAAGCCCAGCTCTTCCTTGAGTTCCCGGTAATCCATCTCTACCCGCCAGCGCGCACGCGCTATCTTTACGAGACGTCGCAACCCCAATGATTGCCCGCCCAATTGGGCCAGCCAATAGTCTGTGGGAGCCGCCGCCTCTTCCGGCCATTCGATCAGCAACCATTCCATCACACGTTGGGGATGTTCCTGCCGCTTCCAGCCATGGGCAGCCCAAACTTTGACTTGGGCAAACCGGGAACGCATCGGGCCTTTGGTTCCTTGACGCCAGACAATATCATGCCAGGCCTGGTTCGGTAAATCCTTGGCCACCTCGGCCAAACTTTTGACTTCCGGCAAATCTTTCAAAGCGGGATATTGCCGGGGCCGGCCCGTGGGCTTGCTGGCCGCCACCGGCGTTTGCGCCGGGTCACTCGTCCAGACCTTGGTGGTCGGTTCCACCGCCACCGCATACTGCAACCCCCGCGCGCGCAAGCCCGCGCGAAAATCATGATCGTTGCCGTAGGCAGAATCGGCAACCACTGGCAGACGGGGCACATCCCACTTCAACACTTGATCCACCAAATCCAACGCCAGTTGGTTTTTGCTCCGGTAAACGATCTCATCGGGAATCTTGCCCTCGGCCCGCCGGGCCGAGGTTTCCAACCAGCTTTGGGGCAGGTAAAGCCGCCACCCCAACGGACAACTCGCCTCACAGGTGCTCCAATGCAAACTGACCGCCACCTGACCATTGGCGATTTTGCCCAAAGCTCCACAATACTGCCGAGCCACGCCCACGGAAGCGTCTCCCGCTTTGGGAAAGGAAGTTTCGTCAATCATCCACACTTCCGGCTCGGCCAACAAATCCACCACCTTCTCCGCCAGCTTTTGCTGGATCTGTTCCACCGCCCAGGGACTTTGACCGACAAACTGGCGCAGGGATTGAACATCCGCGCCAGCAATTCGCCCGGCCAGTGGTTCAATGGACTTGCGACCACCCTCCATGAGCAGTCCCTGCAAATACACCTTGGCCCAATGATGGCGTTCACTGCGGCCGAGCGAAGTGGTTAAATCGGCCAGAAACCGGTCCAGCCTGCCATCCAATGCGGCAACTTCTTTGGGCGTCATGAACCAACACTAATCAACATGCTAAATCATGTCAACACACTTAACCTAGTAATATTAGGACGGCGTTAGGACGGCAACGGAAATTTCATCGATAAACACTGTGGACGAGATTGGTTCCAGTTCTTGGACTGAGTCACAATGGGGTGATGAACGCATAGACGTCTAGACGACCTTCTGGACGACCGGATTGAACCGGGATGGGGGCAACCGTCAGTTTGCGGCAGTAAATGATTGCAGGGTGGCAAGCCGGGTAAAATGGCCGCCCCGCGCCATCAGTTCTTGCAGGGTGCCGACTTCCACAATTTTTCCACCCTGCAAAACGACGATGCGGTGAGCCTGACGGATGGTCGAGAACCGGTGGGCGACGATCAGGGTCGTCCGCCCTTTTGTGAGCCGGATTAACGCCTCCTGCACCAACCGTTCAGATTCCGTGTCAAGTGCGGACGTGGCCTCATCCAGCAGGATGACGCGCGGGTCGCGAATCAGGGCGCGGGCGATGGCGAGACGCTGGCGTTGTCCACCAGAAAGGCGGGTGCCGCTCTCGCCCAGCGGGGTATCAAGCTGCTGCGGCAGGCAGCGGGCAAATTCCGATAGGTTGGCTTCCGACAGGATGTCCCACAGCTTTCCGTCGCTCACTTTTTCCAGGCCGTAGGTGACGTTTTCCCGCAGGCTGCCGTTGAACAAAATGGTCGTCTGCGGCACCACCCCGATTTGCCGCCGGTAGGTGCGCAAATCCAGTTCCTGCAGATCGTGGCCGTCCAGCAGCACCCGGCCGGAAGTGGGCGGACGAAATCCCATCGCCAGGTTGACGAGGGTGGACTTGCCTGCCCCGGATTCGCCGACAAACGCGACCGTTTCGCCCGCCGCGATGCGCAACGAAATGTTCTGCAACGCGATTTCCCGACCGCGCGGGTATTGGAAACTCACGTCCTCAAAAACAATTTCACCGCGCGTCGGCACGGGCGCGGGACGGTTGCCGCTGTAATCTTCCACTTCCGGAGCCTCCAAAATTTCGCCGATGGAGCGGATGGCGTCGCGCCCCTGTGCCAGCACGGGAAAAACGCCGAGCGCCTGCTGCACCGCCCCGATGAGCATCCCAAAATAGCTCTGATACATCACGGCGTCGCCCACGGTGATTTTATGGCGTGTCACCAGCCACGCCGAAAAAACCAGGCAGGCCAGCTGGAGGACAATGAACGTGAACCACGAACTGGATGCGAACAGTTCCGTCAGGGTGTCCACTTGCAGGCCGCGTTCGCGCAGGCGTTGGAATACAGAACGCACACTGCGCGTCTCCTGTTCTTCCAGTCCGTGCGCCCGTGTGACCGGCAGCATCAGCAGCATCTCGCCAACGCGGGTGTTCATCTGTTCGGTTTCCACTCGAAGCGCCTTGTATTGTTCCCGAAAGCGGCGGTCAAAAAGTTTCAGCAGCGCGATGCCGGCGGGCACCGTCAGCAAAAAATACAGGGCCAGAATCGGCTGGCGAACCAGCGCGATGATCGTGACGTAAACGATGACGAGCACGCCGTTCAGGCCGTTCAGGAACAGATACCGGCACAGGCCGTCAATGGCGTCCACGTCGCGGAGAATTTTTGTTTGCAGGGCGCTGGACTGCTTTTCCTCGTGGAATGTCACCGCCAGTTGCTGCAACCGTTCCACCAGTGCGCTGCGCATGTTGAACTGCATCTGGCGCAGCAGGCCGCTCATCATCCGCGCGAATGCGGTGTGCAACAGCGGATTTTGGGCCAGCAGCAGCAGATAGCCGCCGGCAATCCAGAGAATCCGGCGAAACGAATCCTCCCGCAGCGGGTTGAGCGCGTCCACGATCATGCCCACGGCGAGCGGGAAGAGCGATGCCGGTGACTGTTTTACGACAAACAGCGCGACCGTGCCTGCGACCTTTCGGCGCTGGTCGGCAAACAGCCGCCACAGGGTTCGCCCCGGATGGGTCGAATCAAACCGATTGTCCATCAGGGCATCCCACGGGGTTGAATTCCTCGCATCACTCATCTCACCCATTATGGCGGACAGAAATTCCCAATTACAGGGTTAATTGGTGATGGCCTCCAATCGTGCCCCCCCGGCGAGCAATCCAGCCAAAGGTCAATGGCCGGTTTTCGCTGACATTAGAAATAAAACATCTATTTATCCTTTGCCCACCCCAAACTGCCTTGGTGGTGGTCATTGTCCTAGCGGTGAAAGTGAGTGAACACAACGTCATGGAAGTTACTGATAGCATTTCCAAACAGGATAGCCGACAGCAAATTTAGGTTCCCCGCGACTGACCGGAGTCTGATAGGGTGCCACTTGGAAGATGGGCAGGATGGCGTGGCCTTCGCCGTCGCTTTGATAGCTTTCACCCTTTTTCTCGATCATGAGAAAGGCGTTGAACTCCCCGCCCGGCCGTTCGCCGATGATGACATCCAAATCAATAATCTCATTGGCGCCAACGGTGAACCAGTCTCCGGGATGCAGGGAGCCGTTCGCCGCCCTGGCGCCGTTCGGCCCCGTCTGTTTCCAGCCGGTTTTGACCAGGTGCATGTCGGGACGGCAGCCGGACAATTCGGTGACGCCGTTGACGGCGACGGCGAGGGCGTCGTCGGCCGAACCCCAGAACCGATAGGTGCCCGGCGAAGGAGGCGAAACCTGGCCCTTGTAATGGATGATCCAGCGCGAAGGCTTGACCGTTTTTTCGGCGCCAAAAGCCTTGGGCGCCTCGTCGGCGTTCATGTTAGGGACAAAAATCTGCGTGGTGTAAACGGGCTTGGTCACGCGGTAATAGCGGTTCAGCACGCGTTCGTCCCATTTACTGGCAAGAAATTCATCCACCACCCCGGTGTAGCGCTCCGGGTCAACACTGGTCGGCTCGTGGGTTTGCGTCTGCTTCAAGTCATACATGATGCCGATCAAAGCCGCCTCGCTGGTCTGGGACCTGCCGAAAACAGTGAAATTTTTTTGCGCCAGGACGGTGACGGCGGTGTTAAAGAAAACAACAATGGCGGCGAGGGCGAAGGATGTGGTCTTCATGGCTGTCATAATTGGTTTCGGGAATGTAATGCGGTGTGCATGGATGGGAAACGGAAGCCGGTCAGGGCGTGCCGCCGGAGTCGGCGAGATTTTTAAGGTATTGCTGCACCAGCGGGGCATATTCTAACGGGGTCTTTTCCGCCTGAAATTGCATGATGGCATCGCGGTCTTTGTGGCTAAGGGCTCCCATGACCGTTCCCGGACCGCCCCTGTCGCCCACGCCCTTCAGCACGGAGTCATTGCTGTTTTGGGGAGCACCACTCATTCCGGCGCCGGTTGCCATAGGCGATTGACCTTGACCTTGGCCTTGGCCTTGACCCTGACCTTGCGCCGGTGGCTCCTGACCCTGCCCCACCTGTCCCTGCATTTGAGACATGGCTTGGGCCGTGGCATTCATGGCCGTCTGCAAAGCGGCCAGTCCTTGCTGCGCCTGCGCGTCAGCGTCGATGCGATTGACCTGAGCCATCTGCTGGGAAGCATTTTGAAACGCGGCGGCGGCCTGCTGAAGCGCCGTTTGCGCGGTGGCGGGAAGGCTGGCCGAAGAATTCTGACTCACTTGGCTGACGAGGTTCTGGGCATCGCTCATCTGAATGGCCGGATTGGCAAGATCTTGATTGTTGGTGTTCATGAGCGCCTGATCGGCGGCGGTCGCTTCCTGCTGCGCTTTTTCAAGCTGCTGGTCGGCGGCGGCGAGCGCCTGAAGCTGCTGCTCCGCTTCGGCGATTTGTTGTGCCAGCAGTTTTTGCGCTAC
>Ga0302279_10003143_pt1 | contig 20993 bp, 20 predicted proteins | sample III_Bog_N3_3_FD_194541 | JGI IMG/M metagenome (GOLD analysis project Ga0302279, IMG submission 194541) | Peat permafrost microbial communities from Stordalen Mire near Abisko, Sweden - III_Bog_N3_3 | ecosystem: Environmental > Terrestrial > Soil > Wetlands > Peat | place: Sweden: Abisko...
CCGCCGTCCTATCGCCGCATCTCGCATGGCGACGAGATTTCCATCGGCTCGCGGCGATTCAAGGTCATCACCGGCGGCGGCCATGCGCTGGACCAGGTGATGCTGTATTGCGCCGCCGACAAACTTTTCCTGTCCGCCGATCAGGTTTTGAGCAAGATATCGCCCAATGTCAGCGTCTGGGCGGTCGAGCCGGACCAGAACTCGCTCGGCGAATATCTGGCCTCGCTGGCGAGCCTGACCACTACGCTGCCGTACGACGTCATCGTGCTGCCCGGCCACGGCGTGCCGTTCTACGGCCTGAAGACCCGCATCAAGCAACTGGCCGATCACCACGAGGACCGCTGCCGGCTGATCGCCGAGGCCTGCCGGGAAGCCCCGAAGACTTCCAAGGAACTGGTGCCGGTGGTGTTCCACAAGCACGTGCTCGACGTGCACCAGATGGGCTTTGCCGCCGGCGAACTGATCGCCCATGTCAATTACATGCTGGTCGAAGGCCGACTGACGTCAGAGGAAGTCGAGGGCGTGCTGCTGTTCCGGACCACCTGACGGGCGGACCGCTTCACGCCGTCCGTCCCCGCGATGGTCGAGGGGAGGGGCAGATCGGGAGGACCTATGCAGACCGCCGTCCGCATTCTGGCCAATACGCCGGTCTGGGTTTTCGTACTGTTGGCCTACCTTGTCTGGCAGGGCGCGCAGGCGCTTCGGCAAAGGACGCAGCCTATCTGGCGGGTGCTGATCGTGCCCCTGGTGTTTTTTCTGATGGGTATGTCGCGGCTCGCGACCGCTGATGGCACCGGGCCGGAGCCGTTGCTCGCCTGGCTTGTGGCGGCGGTATTGTTTGCATGGCTGGGGCTTTCCCGCCAACCCCGGCTGCTCGCCGCGGGCGGAGGTACCCTGACCCGTCCGGGCAGCGCGATTCCGCTGGTCCGCAACGTCACGGTATTCATGCTGCAATATGCGGTCGCGGTTTCGGCCGCCATGAAGCTGGAGCCCCATGTCCTGGTGGCGATCATCGGCCACGCCGTCTCCGGCGCCAGCGCGGGTTACTTTTCCGGCTGGACCGTGGCGCTGCTGCGCCGTTACCGGAGTTTCGACAAAAGCGAGACCGCGGAAGGCGCTGATTTGATTTGAGCGCGTTGATCAGGATCAAGCCTTGACCCGCGCCGCAAGCAACCCCGCCTCCCCGCCCATGGGGCCGTCGCAGGCCCGATTCGGCTCGACATCAATCCTCGAAACGCTCTAAAAAGGGCTCGCCGTACCGGCTTCACGCTCCGTTTCAGGTCTCGCGATGGATTACAGCCAGTTCTTCAGTACCGCCCTCGACCGCCTGCATGACGAGCGGCGCTACCGGGTCTTCGCCGATCTCGAGCGCATGGCGGGCCGATTTCCGCACGCGGTGTGGCACTCCCCGAAGGGCGCGCGCAACGTCGTGATCTGGTGCTCCAACGACTATCTAGGCATGGGACAGCACCCGAAAGTGGTCGGCGCCATGGTCGAGACCGCCACCCGAATGGGCACCGGCGCCGGCGGCACCCGCAACATCGCCGGCACCCATCATCCGCTGGTGCAGCTCGAACAGGAACTGGCCGACCTGCACGGCAAGCAAGCCGCGCTGCTGTTCACGTCCGGCTACGTCTCCAACCAGACCGGCATTTCAACCATCGCCAAGCTGATCCCGAACTGCCTGATCCTGTCGGATGAGCTGAACCACAATTCGATGATCGAGGGCATCCGCCAGGCCGGCTGCGAGCGCCAGGTGTTCCGCCACAACGACGTGGCGCATCTGGAGGAACTGCTGCGCGCCGCCAGCCCCGACCGGCCGAAGCTGATCGCCTGCGAGAGCCTGTATTCGATGGACGGCGACATCGCGCCGCTTGCCAAGATCTGCGACCTCGCCGAGCGCTACGGCGCGATGACCTATGTCGACGAGGTCCATGCGGTCGGCATGTACGGTCCGCGCGGCGGCGGCATCGCCGAGCGCGACGGGGTGATGCACCGCATCGACATCCTCGAAGGCACGCTGGCCAAGGCGTTCGGCTGCCTCGGCGGCTATATCGCCGCCAGTTCCGACATCGTCGACGCCGTGCGCTCCTACGCCCCCGGCTTCATTTTCACCACCGCGCTGCCGCCGGCGATCTGTTCGGCGGCGACCGCCGCGATCCGTCACCTGAAGACCTCGAGCTGGGAACGCGAGCGCCATCAGGACCGCGCCGCCCGCGTCAAGGCGATCCTGACCGCGGCGGGGCTGCCGGTGATGTCGAGCGCCACCCACATCGTGCCGCTGTTCGTCGGCGATCCCGAAAACTGCAAGCGGGCCTGCGATATCCTTCTGGAAGAGCACGGCATCTACATCCAGCCGATCAACTACCCGACCGTGGCCAAGGGCACCGAGCGGCTGCGCATCACGCCGTCGCCCTATCACGACGATGCGCTGATCGACCGGCTTGCGGAAGCGCTGCTGCAGGTCTGGGAACGCCTCGGCCTGCGGATCGCCGGGAAATCGCTGGCGGCCGAATAGAAGCCGCATCGATTTTTCACTTGCGCCGACGCAAGGCCGGTCACCGGCTGCGGATCGTATCCGCGGGTCTGCTGTTGCTGAATGGGCACGGATGGACATCATCTGGAAGGGCATCGTCGGCGGGCTGGTGACGGCGGCGATCGTCTGGCTGTCCCGGCGCGGCAATACCTTGCCCGGCATTTTGCCGTTGTTTCCGACTTTCGCCGTGATCGCGCTGTTGATCGTCGGCACCAAAGGCGAAAACGCATCGTTCCGCGAGGTTTGCCTCGCCGGCGTCAAGACCATACCGGCCTATCTCGCCTTTCTGGCGATCTGCTACTTCGCGGTCGATCGCGTCGACTACCGCATCGCCCTGCTCGGCGGCCTCGCCGCCTGGTTCATCGTGGCGCTGGGCATTTTCCTGGCGCCGCGCTGGACTTAACGACGATCCCGGGTTCCCGCCTTTGGCAGGAACTTCGCTGTCGCTTGCCGGCGCGCAAGGCGCTAGGTTTCGCCCCGGGGGAGCGGAGGCTCCACAGGGAGTAAGCAGCGATGCTGCACGACTGGAGCGTGATCGCGGCCGCCTTCGGCTATATCGGGTTCCTGTTCCTGGTGGCGAGCCATGGCGACCGGCTGTCGCCGACCCAGCGCGGCCGCGCCAGCGCGCTGATCTATCCGCTGTCGCTGGCGATCTATTGCACGTCATGGACGTTCTTCGGCTCGGTCGGCTTTGCCACCCGCACCAGCGTGGATTTTCTCGCGATCTATATCGGCCCGGTCCTGATGATCGGGATCGCCACGCCGCTGCTGCGCCGCGTGATCCGGCTGGCGAAATCCCAGAACATCACCTCGATCGCCGATTTCATCGGCGCCCGCTACGGCAAGAGCCAGGCCGTCGCCGCCACCGTCGCCCTGATCGCGATCATCGGATCGGTGCCCTACATCGCGCTGCAGCTCAAGGCCGTGGCCTCGTCGCTGGAGACCATCCTGAGCGAGGATCAGGCGATCTCCCATATTCCGATTCTCGGCGATATCGCGCTGATCGTCACGCTGGCGATGGCGGCCTTCGCGGTGCTGTTCGGAACCCGTCAGACCGACGCCACCGAGCATCAGCACGGCCTGATGCTGGCGGTCGCCACCGAATCGATCGTCAAGCTGGTGGCCTTCATCGCCGCCGGCGCCTTCGTGACCTTCTGGATGTTCAGCCCTCATGAGCTGATCGAACGCGCGATGAAGACCCCGGAGGCGGTCCGTGCCATCGAATATGTGCCGTCGATCGGCAACTTCCTCACCATGGTCCTGCTGTCGTTCTGCGCGGCGATGCTGCTGCCGCGCCAATTCCACGTCAGCGTGGTTGAAAACGCCAGCGACGCCGAGGTAGGCCGGGCACGCTGGCTGTTCCCGCTCTATCTGGTCGCCATCAACCTGTTCGTGATTCCGATCGCGCTTGCCGGACTGATCATCTTTCCGTTCGGCGCGGTCGACAGTGACATGTATGTTCTGGCGTTGCCGATGGAGGGAAATGCCTCGCTGCTCAGCGTCGGCGTATTCGTCGGCGGCCTGTCGGCGGCGACCGCCATGGTGATCGTGGAATGCGTCGCGCTTTCGATCATGGTCTCGAACGACATCGTGGTGCCGCTGGTGCTCAAAAGAGGGCCGCAGTCGCCCGTCGGGCAGCAGGATTTCGGCAACTTCCTGCTGAAGGCGCGCCGCATCGCGATTTTCGTCATCATGGCGATGGCCTATCTGTATTATCGTGCGCTCGGCAACACCCAGCTGGCGGCGATCGGCCTGTTGTCGTTCGCGGCCATAGCCCAGCTGGCGCCTGCTTTTTTCGGCGGCCTGGTGTGGCGGCGCGCGACCGCGCGCGGCGCCATCGGCGGCATGCTGGCGGGCGGCGCGGCGTGGCTCTACACGCTGTTTATTCCAAGCTTCCTGGAGGGCAATACCGCGGGCCTGCTGCTGCTGCAGCATGGCCCGTTCGGCATCGAGGCGTTGCGCCCGCAAGCCCTGTTCGGCGCCGACCTGCCGCCGCTGCTGCACGGCGTGCTGTGGTCGCTGTCGCTCAATATCCTGACCTATGTGGCGCTGTCGCTGGCGCGCCGGCCATCCTCGATCGAACGGCTGCAGGCGGACCTGTTCGTGCCGAGCGCGCTGGCGCCGATGACGCCGACGTTCCGGCGCTGGCGCACCACGGTGACGGTGCAGGATATCCAGAGCACGGTGGCGCAATATCTCGGCCCCGATCGCACCCGGCATTCTTTCGAAGCCTTCGCCGCCACCCGTAACGTCAGTCTCGAGCCCTCCGCACCGGCCGATTTCGAGCTGCTGCAGCACGCCGAACACCTGATCGCCTCCTCGATTGGTGCGGCGTCCTCGCGGCTGGTGATGTCGCTGTTGTTGCGCAAGCGCACCGTCTCGGCCAAGGCCGCGCTCAAATTGCTCGACGATTCCCATGCCGCGCTGCATTTCAATCGCGAGATATTGCAGACCGCGCTCAACCATGTGCGCCAGGGCATCGCCGTGTTCGATCCGGACCTGCAGCTGATCTGCTCGAACCGGCAGTTCGGCGAGATTCTCGGCCTGCCGCTGCATCTGGTGCAGATCGGGATTCCGCTGCGCGAGATCCTGGAATTCATGGGCGCCATCAACCCGCCGCGCTTCGGCGAGAGCGACGGCGACACCCTGCTGGAGAGCCGTCTGGCCGCCTATACCACCGAAGGCGAGCCCTATCTCGAGCGTCTGCCCGATCGGCACATGGTGGTCGAGGTGCGCGCGAACCGGATGCCGGGCGGCGGGCTGGTCATCACCTTCTCCGACGTCACCCCTTCCTTCGAGGCCGCCGAGGCGCTGGAGCGCGCCAACGCCACCCTGGAAAAGCGGGTACGCGACCGTACCGAGGAACTGACGCGCCTGAATTCGGAACTGGCGCTGGCCAAAAGCACCGCCGAGGACGCCAGCATCTCGAAGACCCGGTTCCTGGCCGCCGCGAGCCACGACATCCTGCAGCCGCTCAACGCGGCGCGGCTCTATGTGACGAGCCTGGTCGAGCGCCAGAGCGGCGGCGAGGATTCCCGGCTGGTCGAAAACATCGACGATTCGCTGGAGGCGATCGAGGAAATCCTCGGCGCGCTTCTGGATATCTCGCGGCTCGACGCCGGCGCCATGACGCCGTCGATCACGAGCTTCAAGATGAGCGACCTGATGCGCTCGCTGGAGATCGAATTTGCGCCGATCGCGCGCGCGAAGGGGCTGACGCTGACCTTCGTGCCGTGCTCGCTGCCGGTGGAATCCGACCGACTGATGCTGCGGCGGCTGCTGCAGAACCTGATCTCGAACGCCATCAAATATACCCCGCGCGGCCGCGTGCTGGTCGGTTGCCGGCGTCACGGCCACAGCTTGCGGATCGGCGTCTACGACACCGGCGTCGGCATTCCGGTTTTCAAGCGCGGCGAGATCTTCAAGGAGTTTCACCGGCTGGAGCAGGGTGCGCGGATCGCGCGAGGCCTTGGCCTCGGGCTGTCGATCGTGGAGCGGCTGGCGCGCGTCCTCAATCACGGCATCTCGCTCGACTCCAACACCGGCGGCGGCTCGGTGTTTTCGGTGATGGTGCCGACCGCCAAGGCGATCAACTACACCGCGGCCGTCACCACCGCGACCCCGCTGTCGCGGGCGCCGATGAGCGGCTCGCTGATCGTCTGCATCGAGAACGATCCGGCCATCCTAGACGGCATGAAGACCTTGCTGACGGCCTGGGACGCCGAGGTGATCGCAGTGACCGATCCCGACACCGCCCTCGAGGCGATCGCGGCCGCCGGCCGGCCGGTGACCGGACTGCTGGTCGATTATCATCTCGATCGCGGCAACGGGGTCGCCGCGATTCGGGACATCCGTCGCCGTTTCGGCGACAACATTCCGGCGATCCTGATCACCGCCGATCGCAGCCCTCATGTGCGGGCCGCAGCGCGCGAGGAGAACATCGCGGTGCTCAACAAGCCGGTCAAGCCGGCGAGCTTGCGGGCGTTGCTGGGCCAGTGGCGTACGCAGCAGATGGTGGCCGCGGAGTAGGCGCTGTCTACTGCCCCGACGGCGTGCCCTGCCGCCACTGGCCGCCCGAGATCTTCGCCGCCGCGATCACGGCCTGGGTGCGGCTCTCGACGCCGAGCTTCTGCAGGATCGCCGAGACATGCGCCTTGATGGTTGCTTCCGACACGCCGAGCTCGTAGGCGATCTGCTTGTTGAGCAGCCCCTGCGACAGCATCATCAGCACCCTCACCTGTTGCGGGGTCAACGTCACCAGCCGGTCGCGCAGCCGCGTCATGTCGGGATCGGCGGCGGCGGAAAGATCGGTATCCGGCGGCACCCAGACGTCGCCGTCCATCACCTTCACGATCGCGTCACGCAAGGTCTCGACGCCGAACCGCTTGGGGATGAACCCGGAGGCGCCGAAATCCAGCGATCCTCGGATGGTGCCGACATCGTCGCTGGCCGACACGATCACGACGGGGATCGCCGGATACTGCGCGCGCAGATAGATCAGGCCGGAGAAACCCGAAATTCCCGGCATCGTCAGATCGAGCAGGATCAGATCGACATCGGAATCCTGCTCCAGCAGCGCGGTCAGGTCCTCGAACGAGCCGGCCTCGTCGATCCTGGCGGAAGCCACGACGCTCGCGACCGCCTGCCGCAACGCGTTGCGGAACAGCGGGTGATCATCGGCAATGATGAGATGGGTTTCGGCGGCGGCAGTCATTTATCTCTTGCAAGAGGGTTGCGGCAATAACCCGTGACCGCTTTTTTGGGGCCTGCCAAGCGAGTTTGCTTCAACTCGATTGTCTTCTGCCGGACAGTGGCATGCAAGCACACAATAATGCCATGCGGCAAAGCAGTTAACCCGCAGGCTTTGTGCGCCGCAATAACTTCGCGCAGAGGTTTGTTTCGCGTCCGAGCGCACGCGGTTTTCGCCGGCCGCGATGACGAAGGGCCAAAAGTCTTATTGGGAGAGGTTTCACGGCAATGTTACCTTGGTGCAGGGCCCTGAGTTTTAATCCGGCTTAGTTCGGCGGGTGGGGCAAACCTTTGCGTCAACGATTTCGGGGAGCGAACCAAAATGTCCACATTGGCTGCAACATCGACCAGAACGGGAGGAATGACGAAGGACGAACGGTTCGTCATTCTCGCCTCATCGCTTGGTACCGTTTTCGAATGGTATGACTTCTACCTCTATGGATCGCTCGCCCCGATCATCGGCGCGCAATTCTTCTCGGCCTATCCGCCGGCAACCCGCGACATCTTCGCGCTGCTCGCCTTCGCCGCCGGCTTCCTGGTGCGCCCCTTCGGCGCCATCGTGTTCGGACGCATCGGCGACATCGTCGGGCGCAAATATACCTTCCTCGTCACCATCCTGATCATGGGTCTGTCGACCTTCATCGTCGGCCTGCTGCCCAACGCGGCAACGATCGGCTTTGCCGCGCCGGTCATCCTGATCGGGTTGCGTCTGGCGCAGGGTCTGGCGCTCGGCGGCGAGTATGGCGGTGCCGCGACCTATGTGGCCGAGCATTCGCCGCAGGGCAAACGCGGCTACTACACCTCGTTCATCCAGACCACCGCGACGCTCGGCCTGTTCCTGTCGCTGCTGGTGATCCTGTTCACCCGCACCGCCATCGGCGAAGCCGATTTCGCGGCCTGGGGCTGGCGTGTTCCGTTCCTGGTCTCGGTCGCCCTGCTGGCGGTCTCGGTCTGGATCCGGCTGCGCCTCAATGAATCGCCTGTGTTCCAGAAGATGAAGGACGAGGGCAAGAGCTCGAAGGCTCCGCTGACCGAAGCCTTCGCCAACTGGGGCAATGCCAAGATCGTGCTGCTCGCGCTGCTCGGCGGCACCATGGGCCAGGGCGTGGTCTGGTACACCGGCCAGTTCTACGCGCTGTTCTTCATGCAATCGATCCTGAAGGTCGACGGCTATACCGCCAACCTGCTGATTGCGTGGTCGCTGCTGCTCGGCACCGGCTTCTTCGTCGTGTTCGGCGCATTGTCCGACAAGATCGGCCGCAAGCCGATCATCCTTGCCGGCTGCCTGATCGCGGCGCTGACCTTCTTCCCGATCTTCAAGATGATCACGGCCAATGCCAACCCGGCGCTGGAAAAGGCGATCGAGGCGACCAAGGTCGAGGTGGTAGCCGATCCCGCGGGTTGCGGCGATCTGTTCAACCCGGTCGGCACCCGCGTGTTCAGCGCCCCCTGCGACACCGCCCGCGCCTTCCTGGCGTCGTCTTCGGTGAAGTATTCCACCGTGCCTGGCGCGGCGGGTTCGGGGGTGAAGGTCGCCTTCAACGGCAAGGAAGTGCCCTATACCGACGCCAAGACCGGCAACCCGGCGCTCACCGCCGCAATCCTGGCGGCGGGCTATCCCAAGGCAGGCGATGCGGGCATCATCAAGATGTCGAATCCGTTCGACATCTTCCGGCCGCAGGTGCTGGCCGTGGTCGGATTGCTGTTCATCCTGGTGATCTTCGTCACCATGGTGTACGGGCCGATCGCCGCGATGCTGGTCGAACTGTTCCCGACCAAGATCCGCTATACCTCGATGTCGCTGCCCTATCACATCGGCAACGGCTGGTTCGGCGGACTGCTGCCCGCCACGGCGTTCGCGATCGTGGCCTCGACCGGCGATATCTATGCCGGCCTCTGGTACCCGATCATCTTCGCGGCCATCACCGCGGTCGTCGGCTTCATCTTCCTGCCGGAAACCAAGGACGTCGATATCAGCAAGGACTGAGATCATTCAGCGGCGGCGACCGCCGCCCGCACTTAACTATTACGACAAGCCGGCCGCGGATCACTCCGCGGCCGGTTTTGCTTTTCAGGCCGTACTGCCCGTGAACTGCAGCACGATCTCCCTGGCGTGTGGGCGGCGGCGATGCTCGATCAGGTAGATCGCCTGCCACGTTCCCAGCGCGAGTTCGCGCTTCAGGACGGGAATCTGCAGCGAGGTCGCCGTCAGCATGGACCTGACATGCGCCGGCATGTCGTCGGGACCTTCGGTATCGTGCCGCCAGCCGGCCCCCTCCGGCGCCAGGCGATCGAGCGCGGTGGTCAAGTCGAGCAGCACCGTGGGATCGGCATTTTCCTGGATCGTCAGCGACGCCGAGGTGTGGCGGATGAACAGCGTGACCGCGCCTTCTTTCGCGCCGGCGGCATCGACGAATCTCGCGACCTCGGCGGTAAGATCGGTAAAACCGCGCCCGGACGTTCGCACGGTCAACAGCGAGGATACGACGGTGGCGGCGCTGACGGCGGATGGCGGCGAGCGCGAGAGCGATTTTGATGAAGTCATGGGCGATCTCTCAACCTCGTCGTCCCGGCGCACGCCGGGCGAACACCAAGGCGGCGGCGGCAGGCATCTTCAAATCCGGCCGGCGACGTCCTTCTGCACCCGATTGGCCATATCGATCAATCGCCGCCATGCCTGTTCCAGAAACGACATCACGCGATCCATGTCGCGGTCGCTCGGCAGCGGGATTTCGATCTTGCGTTCGCCCTCGGCGACGTTCGGCTCGGGCTTCTTCAGGGAATCCGACTTCGGCAGCGGCTCGTCGATCTTGCCGGTGACGGTCGGCTGCCGCGCCGCCAGTTCCGCCCGGAGTTTCTCGTTGTCCGCCTGCAGCCGGCCGATTTCCGTATCCAGCGCGGCGCGTTCGTCGGGCACGGTGTAACAGGCCCAGCCGGGGCCGGTGTTGGTGCAGGTCGAGACCTCACCGGTCCTGGTGTCGAGCCGGATCACGCCGTCGGTGACCGGCGACAGCGTATAGCGGCCGTTCTCGCTGTCCGGCATCCCTTCGGCGCCGGCGGCGCCAATACCGCCGAGGTAGAACGAAAGTGCCGCGGCGGCCACGAAGGTGGAGAATGTCGAGGGCGATGTCGCTGTCATCATTCAGTCCTCCGCGTCACGGCTCGAACGGGCTTGTCCTGTTCTACACCTGCGAACGATAGGGCGTGCGCCCTGTCTTCAACGCATCGGCCAGCAATTCGATCCGGTCCTGTCCCCAGAACACCTCGCCGTCGAGCACATAGACCGGTGAGCCGAACACGTCGGCGGCCAAGGCATCCTGGCGGTTCTGTTCGTAGGCCGCACTGATCTCCTCGGAGGCCGAGCGCTCGACCAGTTGGCGGCCGGGAAGCCCGGAATCGTCGGCCAGTTTGATCAAGGTCGCGGGATCGGTCAGCTGGAGTTGGTCTTCCCACACCGCCGCGAAGGCCCGCCGCATGAACGGTTCGGGATCGATACCGGCGTCGATTGCCGCGATCATCACGCCATCCGCCAGCCGGGCGTTGAACGGCCAATTCGCCGGCTGAAGGTGAAATTTCAGGCCGCGCTTGTCGCGCCAGCGCTGCAATTCGACCATCCGATAGCGCTGCCGCACCGGATGGCGCTTCATCAGCGGCAGGCCGCCGGTCTCCGAAAAAAGATCGACCAGCACCACCGGCTTGTAATTCACCTTGAGCCCGTAGGTTCTTGCGACCTGACTGAATGCATCGTGCCCGATATAGGCCCACGGGGATTGAAACGAGAAGTAGTAATCGACCTGACGTGTCATGCGGGCTCCCGGGGCGGACTGGAAAATCGGCGGCCATCCCAACAGAGCGGCCATGACGATGCAAGATTGGTGATCTGCCGCGATAGATGGCTTCGCCTTGCGGCCGGAAGCCGGATTGCTCCATGCGCACAAATGTTCCGTGCTCACAAGGCGTCAGCGTCGAGGTGAGGATGGTCTTGAGGCCGTCCGGAGACCGCAAAAATCCACTGATGGCCCGTTCAGCTATTGCAGTGCGGCGACTGCATCGCGCTGGAGACAGCGCAATTCGCATAAATATAATAATTTCAAACGCTTAGATGGTTATGACGCAATCTTGACTTGGTTAGATGCGCTCAGTATGGTCCGCGCGGCTTTTGAGGGTGACGGGGCGTCATTTCCATCAACGCAGGCTTCATTTCGGGTCTCACAGCATGGCTGCAGGCGCGAATGACGGCGAAAATGGAAGTCGCGATCAATCCTCCGACGAAGCTGCGCTTTCCGCAAGGCTCGGAAGTCTGGATCACCGGTTGTCCGCAGTTCGGGACGGCCGAAAGATCGGGACTGACCAGTCCGGAAACGAGCAGGACGCGGCCCAGGCCAAGGCATCCGCCATGGCCGTGGGGCTTCGCCTCTCCTCCGAGCTGGTTGCCGGTGTCCTTGCCGGGGCGGGTCTCGGCTGGGGTTTCGATCGCTTGCTGTCGACTTCGCCCTGGGGCCTCATCGTATTCTTGCTGCTTGGCTTCATCGCCGGCGTGATCAATGTGATGCGGACGGCGGGCGTGATGGCGAAGCAGTCTGAAAGGCTCTGACGCGGGCACTTCGAAGCGCAACTGAACGTTCGATACGATCCGCGATAGATCGCGAAACCGATAGACCGAGAAACGAATGGCCGCCGATCCAATTCATCAGTTCCAGATCCACAAGCTATTCACCATCGGTCACATTGGCGGACAGGAAATCGCGTTCACCAATTCGTCGGCCTACATGTTCGGCACGGTGGCGGTGATCTCGCTGCTCATGATCGGCGGCTCCGCCGGACGACAGCTGGTTCCCGGCCGCATTCAATCGATCGCCGAACTCAGCTACGAATTCGTCGCCAGCACCATCCGAAGCACCGCCGGCACGGCCGGCATGAAGTTCTTCCCGCTGGTGTTCTCGCTGTTCATGTTCATCTGCGTCTCGAACCTGATCGGGATCATCCCCTACGCATTCACGGTGTCGAGCCACCTGATCGTCACGGCGGCGCTGGCGCTGCTGGTCTTCTTCATCGTGCTGTTTTACGGCCTCTGGAAGAACGGCCTGAAATTCTTCAAGCTGTTCGTGCCTTCGGGCGTTCCGATCTACATCCTGCCGCTGGTGGTGTTCATCGAAGTCATCTCGTTCTTCCTGAAGCCGGTTTCGCATTCGGTGCGACTTTTCGCCAACATGCTGGCAGGCCACATCGCGCTGAAAGTGTTCGCGAGCTTTATCGCCATGCTCGGCGCGCTGGGCATTGTCGGCGTGTTCGGCGCCGTGCTGCCGCTCGGGCTGACCATCGCGCTGACTGCGCTGGAATTGCTGGTCGCGTTCCTGCAAGCCTACGTCTTCACCATCCTCACCTGCATCTATCTCAACGATGCTATCCATCCGGGCCACTGATCGGCCTTTAGGAACATCTGCCTCACCACCAAACCTCAAGAAGGAGTTCGTTTCATGGATCCGATTGCCGCGAAGTACATTGGCGCTGGTATTGCCTGCATTGGCATGGGTGGCGCCGGCGCAGGCGTGGGCATCATCTTCGGCAACTACCTCGCCGCAGCGGTGCGCAATCCTTCGGCAGCCCAGGGCCAGTTCGGCAACCTGATTTTCGGCTTCGCCGTGACCGAAGCGCTCGGCATCTTCTCGCTGCTGATCGCCCTGCTGCTGCTGTTCGCACTCTGATCCATCACCGATCTGGCCAAATGAGATTCCCTGGTGGAATCCCCGTTGGCCGAACAGGAGAAGCCCGTGGCTGAAGGTCATGGCGACGCCAAGGGCGCGACAGCCCACACCGAGGCAGAGGGCGGTCACAAGGCCTCCTTCCCGCCTTTCGAGAAGGACACCTATGCTTCGCAGCTGGTGTCGCTGGTCATCGCGTTCGTCGCGCTTTATCTGATCGTCTCGCGAATTGCGCTGCCGCGCGTCGGCGGCCTGCTCGACGTGCGTCAGAAGGCGATCGAAGGCGATCTGGCCGAGGCGCAGAAGCTGAAGGACGCCTCCGGCGCTGCGCTGAAGGCCCATGAAGCCGAACTCGCCGCCGCCCGCGCCCGCGCCCAGGCGATCGGCAACGAGACCCGCGACAAGCTCAACGCGGCTTCGGAAGCCGAGCGCAAGACGCTGGAACAGCAGCTTTCGGTCAAGCTCGCCGAAGCCGAGAAAACCATTGCGTCGACGCGCGAGACCGCGATGAGCAACGTTCGCGGCATCGCCGCGGATGCGGCCGCCGCGATCGTGCAGCAGCTCACCGGCGTGGTCCCCGATGGCAAGTCGGTGGACAGCGCCGTCGACGCGTCGTTGAAGGGATAACATCGATGTTCGCCGAACCGGAATTCTGGGTCGCCGTCGCCTTCGTCATCCTGATGGGCATATTCGCCTATGTCGGCGTGCACCGCACGTTGCTGAAGGCGCTCGATCATCGCAGCGAGCGCATCAAGGCAGAGCTCGACGACGCGCGCCGCCTCAAGGAGGAGGCCGCCAAGCTGCTCGGGGAATACAAGGCCCGCCAGGCCAGCGCGGAACGCGACGCGCAGGACATCATCGCCTCGGCGAAAGCCGAAGCCGAGCGCATCGCGGCCGAGGCCAAGACCAAGATGGAAGATTTCGTGGTCCGCCGCACCAAGACCGCCGAGAGCAAGATCGCGCTTGCCGAGGCGCAGGCGGTTGCCGACGTCCGCGCAGCCGCCGCCAACGCCGCGGTGGCCGCCGCCTCCACCATCCTGTCGCACTCGGTCAAGGGCCAGCTCGCCGACGACCTCCTGGCCAGGGGCATCGTGGAAGTTCGCGAAAAGCTGAACTGACGACATTCGATCGACCGATCGACCCAATCGGTAGAGACGGCAGCCGGCGCGAGGTGATTGCGCCGGCTTTTTGTTGCCGTCAGACTGCGGCCATCAAGGCCAGCCGGTCATTACTTCACTTCTTCTTTTTCACCGCTTTCGGCGTCGGCTCCGGCGCCAGCGCCTGCGGATCGAATCCGATATAGAAGATGTAGGAATCCCCGGTGGCTCCCGGCGGCACCGGATAGACCACGTCTTCCGCCACCAGACTGAACGGCACGCTGGCGGCTTCCGTCATCGACACCGTGGTCCGGTAGACCTTGGTGGCGATGGTCTGCTCGTGGACGCCGCCCTGCACCACGGCGACACGAATCGGAACCTCGACCGTCGGCGGATTGCCGGCCGGCCCCGCGATGACGCGGCCGAGAATGCCTATCCGGGCGGTGATATGGTCGCCGCTCAGGGTGCAATCGCGCGCGGTACGGGTGATGGTCGCCTGGTAGCGCAGGTCGTTGCCGACCGGCTGTTTGCCGGGCAACGCCACCGCAAAGGTGGAGGCTCCGGCGCGAATACTGACGGAGGGACAGCTCAGGTCGCTCTGTTGCGGCACGGGCGGCGCCGTCGGCGCGCCCGCGGCGGCCGGCTCGTCGGACTTCCCGCCGAACAGGCTCTTGAAGCGATCGGAGATCGACTGCCCCGCTGCCGGCGAGGCCAGCATGCCGCAACCCAATCCGAGCGAGACCGCGGCCAGGACCGCGAACCTTCGGCGGCGAGCCGCCGTCATCCCACGCATATCATCCATACGGCGTCCCTGGCACTACTTGCGTCTTTGATCATGTGACCGCGTTATAACAGCGCAATGGCGGCGAACCCAAGGCGGGTGTCATCATCCCGAAACGCAGGGTTAACCGCGAAAATCCTCGTGCAGCAGCCCGAACAGCAGATGGTCCTGCCAGACGCCGTTGATGCAGAGATAGCGCCGGGCCAGCCCCTCGCGGGTGAATCCGCATTTCTCCAGCACCCGAATCGACGGCGCGTTGGTGGGAATGCAGGCGGCCTCGACGCGGTGCAGATTGAGTTCGCCGAACAGCGACGGCAGCAGCACCCGCAGCGCTGCCGTCATGTAGCCACGGCGCGCATGCGGCTCGCCGACCCAGTAGCCGATGGTGCCGGCCTGCACGATGCCGCGGCGCACATTGGCCAGCGTGATGCCGCCGATCATCGCCCCGTCGATTTCCCGGAACACGATGAAGGGATAGGAGCGGTCGGCGGCGATGTCCTCGGCATAACGGCGCAAGCGCCGCCGGAAACCGGTGCGGGTCAGGTCGTCGGAGGGCCAGATCGGCTCCCACGGCGTCAGATATTCCCGGCTGTAATCGCGCAAATGCGCCCATTGCAGATAGTCGGACATCTGCGGGGCGCGCAGCAGCAGCCCATGGCCGCGCGGGGCGAGCGCCGCCGGGCCCGAGGATGGAAGCCGAAACAGGGCCATATGTCATACTCCCCGCGACCGAACCCGGCTGAAGCGCCGTCAATGCAGCAGTGTCTTCGCCTTCGACCGGGTCAATCCTTCCGCAAAAGACACCGCCGAGTCCAGCCCCCTTCCGCTGCCCAGGGCCACGACCGCCGGGCGGCTGCGCGACAACAGCCCGCGGGCGGCATTTCGGGTTGATTCCACGCTCACGGCGTCGATCCGGGCCACCAGCTCCTCCACCGTCAGCGGCCGGCCATAGGCCAGGACGTGACGCGCCAGCTGTTCGGCGCGCGACGAGCAGCTTTCCAGGGCCATCAGCAGCCCCGCCTTCATCTGCGCCTTGGCGCGCGCGATCTCGGCCTCGGTCAGGGTTTCGACCGCGTCGTTGATGACGTCGACGATCACCTCCATCATCTCGGGCGCGTCGCCGGGATCGGTGCCGGTATAGAGCCCAAAAAAGCCGGTGTCGGTGTAGGGCGCGTGGAAAGTATAGATCGAGTAGCACAGCCCGCGCTTCTCGCGCACTTCCTGGAACAGCCGCGACGACATGCCGCCGCCGAGCGTGTTGGTGAAGACCTGCAGCGAGAACAGCGACAGATCGGTCTGCGGCACGCCCTCCAGCGCCAGGGTCAGATGCGCCTGCTCGAGCTCGCGATGCACCACGCGGGAGCCGCCCTTGCCGAACATCGCGGCCTGCGGCTTCGGCGCCGGCGTCCCCTCGAAGCTGGCAAAACGCTGCGCCACTTCCTCGACCACCCGCTTGTGATCGACCGCACCGGCGGCCGCCACCACCATGTCGGGTCCGCGGTAATGCGTCGAAAGGTAGCCGCGCAGCGTATCGCGGCTAAAACCTTTCAGGGTTTTCGCGGTGCCGAGCAGCGAGCGCCCCATCGGCTGGTCCGGATAGCACAGCTCGTTGAGATGCTCGAACACGACGTCGTCGGGGGTGTCCTGCGCCGCCCCGATCTCCTGCACGATCACGCTCTTTTCGCGCTCCAGCTCGTCCGGCACGAACGATGGATTGGCCAGGATATCGGACAGCACGTCGAGCGCCAGCGGCACGTCGGCCTTCAGCACCCGGGCATAATAGGCGGTGGTTTCGGTCGAGGTGCCGGCATTGAGATCGCCGCCGACCGCCTCGATTTCCTCGACGATCTCGCGCGACGAGCGCCGCGTGGTGCCCTTGAACGCCATGTGTTCGAGCAGATGCGAGATACCGTGCTCGTTGGGCTTCTCGTCGCGGCCGCCGACACCGGCCCACACCCCGAGCGCCGCGGTTTCCAGGTGCGGCATGGTGTCGGTGATCACCGTCAGGCCCGAGGGAAGCTTGGTGACATCGACGCTCATCCGGCAACTCCTTGCTTGGCGGCGCGGCTGACCGACAGCACGAACCTTTCGACTTCAACCTGGTCGTTGTTCATGACCTTGATGTGTTCGGTCCGGGTCATCAGACCGCCGAGCCAGGCCGGCAATTCCGGCCGCACGCCGCAGGCGGCCTCTACCGCATCGGGAAATTTCGCGGCATGCGCGGTCGACAGCACGATGTTGGGAATCTTCGAATCCGCGGTGTCGCGGTCAGCCACCGCCAGCGCCACCGCGGTGTGGGGATCGACCAGATCGCCGGCCTCGCGCCAGGCGGCGCGGATCGCGGCGGCGGTTTCGGTCTCGTCGGCGCGGCCGGCGTCGAATTCTTCCCGGATCGCCGCCAGCGTCGCGTCGGGCAGCACGAAGCGCCCGGACTGTTTCAGCGACGCCATCAGGCGGCGAACCTCAGCGGCGTCGCGTCCGCTCGCCTCGAACAGCAACCGCTCGAAATTTGAAGACACCTGGATGTCCATCGAGGGCGAGGCGGAGGCGTGAACCTCGCGCACTTCATAGATGCCGGTCTTCAGCGTGCGCGGCAGGATATCGTTGATGTTGGCGGCGATCCGCAAAGTACGAACCGGCAGCCCCATCTTCTTGGCGACATAGCCCGCGAAGATGTCGCCGAAATTCCCGGTCGGCACCGTGAAGTCGACCGCGCGCGCCGGGGCGCCGAGCGCGACCGCCGAGGTGAAATAATAGACCACCTGCGCCACGATCCGCGCCCAGTTGATCGAGTTGACGCCCGACAGCGACACCGCATCGCGAAAGCTGTGATGGTTGAACAGCCCCTTCACGAGCGCCTGGCAATCGTCGAAATGGCCTTCGATGGCGAGCGCGTGCACGTTGGATGCGCCCGACGTGGTCATCATGCGGCGCTGCACCTCGGAGATGCGGCCGTTCGGAAACAGCACGATCAGATCGACATTGTCGAGGCCCGCGAACGCATCGACCGCGGCCCCGCCGGTATCGCCGGAGGTTGCGACCACGATGGTGGTGCGCTGGCCACGCTTGGCCAGCACATGATCCATCAGCCGCGAGATCAGCTGCATCGCCACGTCCTTGAACGCCAGGGTCGGGCCGTGGAACAGCTCCAGCAGGAATTGATTGGGGCCGAGCTGGTCGAGCGGCACCACGGCGGGATGGCGGAAGGTGGCATAGGCCTCGTTGGCCATGCGGCCGAGATCGGCGTCGGAGATTTCGCCGGCGACGAACGGGCGGATCACCTCGACCGCGACTTCCCAATAGGGCCGGCCGAAAAAAGCGGCGATGGTCTCGGGCGCAAGCTGCGGCCAGGTTTCGGGCACGTAGAGGCCGCCGTCGCGGGCGAGCCCGGTCAGCATCACGTCACAGAAGCCCAGGACCGGGGCCTCCCCCCGGGTCGAAATATACCGCGTCAAATCGCCCTCCAAAGGCCCCGACTTCCCGGCAAACCTTTGATTTTAAATGTTTATCTGGCCTCACCGACACCGAAGCGCGCGGCACCATAAAGCGTTTTGGACGGAATGGGAAATGCCGCAAGAGCGAAAAGACCGGGCCTCGGCCGCTTCCTGGCGCCGGTACGCCACACGCGCGGCGGATGATAAGCGGGTACGGTTTGATCTATCAACGTCGTTGCGAGCGCAAGCGAAGCAATCCAGCTTAGCTGAAACAAGCAAGCTGGATTGCTTCGTCGCAAGTGCTCCTCGCAATGACGCTGTGAGGCCTTGATTCGAATTTCAAACAGCAAATACGCGTCCGCATTCTCGCGGCGCGATTCGCCCGAGGGATGCGTGAAATTTGCGCCTCTTGAACGAAGAGGGCGCAGGGAAGACCGGGTGCGCGCTGCACCCGCGGTCTCGTGCGCGAACGAATGGAAACAAACCGCACACGAGCATACAGGTTCAGCGGAAGCATCCAGCCTTCCCTGCGCAATGGCTCTACGGCTTATACCGCGCTCTCCCCGGAGAATCGGGCTTTGTTGTCTCCGTCGTCAGCGAAAACTTGTTTTCGCCAACTTGACGCCAGCCATTGAGGCGTCAGGACCACACGGCTTTGCCGTACGCGACAGGCGGCGTTCGTCTTGCGCCGCCATCGCGTCCACCGCATCCCAACCCGCGTTTCGTGACGATCGCGATACGCCCCTTTTGCCGGGCGGGACGGGGCGAGCTCTACACTGATTTGCGTATTCGGAAAATCAGAATGTTTTTTCGGACGGGACTGGACAGGGCAAATCAGTTTGATCCGGCTCGATAATTTCGATTTTGCGCGCAAGTCCGCCAGCGGCGAGGATTCCCTGGCGCAGCCGGTCAGACATCTTGCGTCCGGGATGACGATGCCCGCCGCTGCCCGCGCCACCACACCGCGAACGCGATCACCACGGCGCCCGCCAGCGCGAACCAGGTGACGGCGTATTGCATGTGGTCGTCCTTGAGATGGACCTCGAGCGGACCGGGTTTCGGGATGCCGCTTGCCGGCACCGGCGCTTCCAGGTCGATATAGAACGGCGCGACTTCTCCCCAGCCGAGCGCATGCGCCATCGCGAGGTGATCGCGGCTGAACCACAGCCGCGTCGCCGGATTTTGCGCCGGTGTCAGCACGCCCGCGGCTTCCGGAAAGCGCAGATAGCCGGTCAGCGCCACCCGCGCGCCGGTGAGAAGCCGCGCCACCGCGCGATCCTCGACGGCGCGATCCTGCATCGTGTTCTGCACGAAGCCGGCGTTAACAACCACGGTGTCGCCGGTCGGAAGCCGCGCCGGCAGGAACGCCCAGGTGCCGGGGCCGGAAATATCCTCGCGCACGGCGGAGCCGGAACTGTAGACCATCGCATCCGGAACGGTTTCATAGGTCGCGTCAAAACGGACGCGGCGGAATTCGTCGGCGGCCGGCGTCAGCGCGCTCCACTGCGACGGTGGCGGCAGCGGCGCGGGCTCGGCCGCCAGCCGCTCGGTCAGGGCCTCGATCAGCACGTGCTTGTCGGTCCTGCGCTGCAGTTGCCAGACCCCGAGCCCGATGAACAGCGCCACCATCGCAAGCGTGAAAATGCCGAAGCCGGCGCCGCGGCGCCGCCGTGCCGTCGCCGCCGTCATTTCGGTTCGCGATCGATCAGGCGGCCGGGTGCTGCCTTGTGATGGAACTGCAGCGCGATCAGCAACGATTTCATCGCCCGCAGCGGCAACAGCGTGGTCGCCAGAATCAGCGGCAGCCAGAGCACGGCATGCACCCAGTACGGCGGCTGGTATTTTACCTCGACGATCAGCGCGCAGCCGACGACGATGGCGCCGGCGATCATGATGATGAAGATCGCCGGGCCGTCGCCGCTGTCGATGAAGGCGAAGTCCAGCCCGCAGACCTCGCATCTCGGCCGCAGATTGAGGAACCCCGCATAGAGCTTGCCCTTGCCGCAGCGCGGACATTTGCAGGCCAGCCCGCGCAGCGCGCTCTCGGTGACGGTGGGGAGTGTCGGATCCGGCATGTCTTCTCCTTCCCGTCCCCCCGTGTGGGAGAGGGAAAATGCAAAAAGGGCGGCCCTTGAGGCCGCCCCCTTGTAGCACAATCGATCTTCTGTTTCGGCGCGTTCCTTGGCGCGTTTCCTTGGCACGTTTCCTTGGCGCGTTTCCTTGGCGCGAAGCGGTATCCGCTTCGTCCGGAAGCGCTACCGGCTCAATGCGCGCCGTGCGCCATGGTCTCGGCGCCGTGGCCCCAGACATAGATGCAGATGAACAGGAACAGCCACACCACGTCGACGAAGTGCCAGTACCAGGCGGCGAATTCGAAGCCGAGGTGCTGGGTCGGGGTGAAGTGCCCGGCATAGGCGCGGATCAGGCAGACGATCAGGAAGATGGTGCCGACCAGCACGTGGAAGCCGTGGAACCCGGTCGCCATGAAGAAGGTGGCGCCGTAGATGTTGCCGGCGAAGGAGAACGCGGCGTGGGAGTATTCATAGCCCTGCACGCAGGTGAAGGTCGCGCCCAGCAGGATCGTCAGGATCAGGCCGTATTTCAGGCCCTGGCGGTCGTTCTCCAGCAGCGCATGGTGCGCCCAGGTCACGGTGGTGCCCGAGGTCAGCAGAATCAACGTGTTCAGCAGCGGCA